>Ga0137459_1000069_pt1 | contig 33789 bp, 33 predicted proteins | sample EasRivERMGT700_2_FD_104908 | JGI IMG/M metagenome (GOLD analysis project Ga0137459, IMG submission 104908) | Soil microbial communities from meander-bound floodplain in the East River, Colorado, USA - East River MetaG ERMGT700_2 | ecosystem: Environmental > Terrestrial > Soil > Floodplain ...
CCCCGAGATCCCGTGGCGGATCTCGTCCTCGGTCGGGCTCGGGTTGCGTGCGAGCAGCGCGCGGGCGCTGATCAGCATCCCGGGCGTGCAGAACCCGCACTGCAGGCCGTGCTTCTCCCAGAACCCCTCCTGCAGCGGGTGCAGCGTGCCGCCCGATGCGAGGCCCTCCACGGTCCCGACCGTGGCGCCGTCGGCCTGGACCGCGAACACCGTGCAGCTCTTCACGGGCTCGCCGTCGAGGCTCACCGTGCAGGCGCCGCAGCTCGTGGTGTCGCAGCCGATGTGGGTGCCGGTGAGGCCGAGATCCTCGCGCAGGAAGTGGACGAGCAGCGTGCGCGCCTCGACCTTGCGGGTGTGCGGCTCGCCGTTGATGGTGACGGTGATCTCGTGCTGGCTCATGGACGGCCTCCTTGTGCGCGCTGGACGGCGCGGCGCACCGCTCGCTTGGTGAGGACCCGGACCAGGTCGCGCTTGTAGTCGACCTGGCCCCGGAGATCGGCGGATGGATCGCACTCGGCGGCCGCGGCCCGGCCGGCGGCCTCGAGGACGTCTTCGGTCGGGTGCTTGCCGGTGAGCACGACCTCGGCGGCCCTGGCGCGGCCGGGGATCGGGCTCACGTTGGTGAGGCCGATCCGGATGTTCCGGATCGGCGGGCCGTGCGGGCCGTGCGGGCCCTTGGCGTCGTCGAGCTCGAGCTGGACCGCGACCGCCGCGACCGCGTAGTCGCCGACCTTGCGCTCGATCTTGAGATAGGCGCCGCCGCTCGCCGCGGTCGGCTTCGGGATCCGGATCTCGACGAGGATCTCGCCGGGCCCAAGGCTGGTCTCGAACAGCCCGACGAACAGATCGTCGATCGCGATCGTCCGGTTGCCGGTCGGGCTGCGCGCGATGACCTGCGCGCCGTACGCGAGCATCGCCGCCGGGTGATCGTTCGCCGGGTCGGCGTGCGCGAGGTTGCCGCCGACCGTCGCCTTGTTGCGCACGAGCGGATCGGCGATCACCTTCGCGGTGTCGAGCAGGAGCGGATACGACGCCGCGACGATCGGCGAGCGCTCGAGGGCGTGCTCGCGCGTGAGCGCGCCGATCGCGAGGTGGTCGCCGCGCTCCTCGAGGTAGGCGAGCTCGCCGATGCGGTTCAGGTCGACCAGGACCTCGGGGGACGCGAGCCGGAACCGCATCGCGGGGATCAGGCTCTGGCCGCCGGCGAGGATCTTCGCCGTGTCGCCGAGCCGCGCCAGCAAGGCGAGCGCCTCGTCGAGCGTCGTCGGCGCGTGGTAGTCGAAGGGCGCTGGGATCATGGGTGCTCCGGTGAGGGGTTCGGGCGTGCAGGGCTATGCGTGGTGCAGTAACAGCCACACGATGACGGCGGCCTGGATCAGGATGATTCCGACCAGCACCGACCGGGGGAACATGGTGCTCGCGACTTCCTTCGCGACCGCGTTGGCGAGCGCGGATTGCTTGACCTTGATCGGGGTGAACGCCACGACCGAGGCCGCGCGCTCGGCGGACCCGGCGGCGGCTTCCGTGGGCTGGGCGGCCTTGCTCGGAGCCTGGGCGGGCTTGCTCGTCGCCTCGAGCTTGCCTGTGGCAGCCTCGGCAGCATCCACGACGCCGGCGTTGCCCGCAGCGGTGGTCTCGCCCGCGGCCTGGGTCGTGCTCGCGGCTTCAGCGCGCTTGCCCGTCGCCGCGTCCTCGGACCTGCTCGTGGCTGCCACACCCTCGCCCGCAGCAGCCGCGGCCTTGACCGCAGCCAGGGGCATGCCCGCAGCATCAGCGCCCTTGCTCGTAGCTTCGGTCGTGCTCGCGGCTCCGGCGACCTTGCCTCCCGCTTCGGCCTTGACCGCGGCGTCGGCCTTGACCGCGGCGTCGGTATCCGCAACCGGCTCGGTGGCCGTGGCCGCCGGCGGGGGCACCGGCTCGCTCGTCGCACCCTCGCCGTCGGGCGCTGCGCTCGCCGGGGTGGCCGTGGCCGCCGGTGCCTGCTTGGCAGCGGCCTCGCGGTACGCCGCCGCCCGCAGCTTGATGTTGGCGTGGAGCCCCTCGAGGCTCTGGGCGACGATCGCGCGCGCCGACGCCTCGATCAGCCGCTGGCCGACGCTCGCGATCTTGCCGCCGATCTGCGCATCGGTGTCGTAGAACACCCGCGTGCGCTCGCCCTCGGCCGCGAGCTTGACCGCCGCGGTCGCCTTGACGAAGCCCGGCGCGCCGCGGCCGTCGACGATCATCGTGTAGCTCTCGGGCTCGACCTTGTCGTTGAGATCGACCTTGCCGGTGAACTTGCCCTGGATCGGCCCGACCTTGACCTTGATCTCGCCGACGTACTGGCCGTCGACGAGCTCGAGCTTCTCGCAGCCCGGCATGACGGCGGCCAGGATCACGGGATCGAACAGCGCGCTCCAGACCTCGGGAACCGTGGCGTCGAACAAGTAATCACCTGCAAGCTTCATCGATCGACCTCGGCGCCCCCGCGGGGCGCATGCGTGGATGCCGCGCGCGACGGCGGCGCCGGGTGGCGTGCGAGCCCGGCGCGCACCCCGGCGGGCAACTCGGCGCCCTTGCGCCGCGGCAGCCGCCCGAGCTGGGTGGCGAGCGCCTGCAGCGAGCACAGATCGTGGATCGGCAGGAAGTCGTCGACGTAGGGCAGCGCGGCGGCCATGCCGCGGGCGACCGGCGCGTAGCCGGCGCGGCCGAGCAGCGGGTTCAGCCACACGATGCGGTGCGCGCGCGCGGCCAGCCGGCGCATCTCGGCGCCCAGGTGTGCGGGCTCGCCGGTCTCCCAGCCATCGCTGATCAGCAGCACGACGGCGCCGCGGCCGAGCACGCGGCGGGCGTGCAGGCGGCCGAACGCGTGCAGGCAGTCGGCGATCCGCGTGCCGCCCGCGAAGTCGACGATCTCGCGCGCGGCGTGGGCGAGCGCCGCGTCGACGTTGCGGATCTGGAGCTGGCCCGTGATCCGGGTCAGCCGCGTGCCGAACACGAACGTCTCCGTGCGCGCGTGGCGCTGCGTCACGCCGTGCAGGAACTGCAGGAGGATCCGCGCGTACAGCTCCATCGAGCCGCTGATATCGGCCAGCACGACGAGCGGGCGGCGCCGCAGCTTGGGGCGCCGCCGCGCGAGCGCCAGCACCGCGCCCCCCCGGCGGGCCGCGTCGCGCACGATGCGCGGCAGATCGAGCCGGTCGCCGCGGCGCGCCCGCACGAGGCGGCGCGACCGGCGCAGCGTGACGTCGAGCCGCAGGTCGCGCATCGCGCGCGCGATCGCATCGAGCTCGGCCGGCGTGCAGTCGCCGAAGTCCTTGCGCTGGAGGAGCTCGAGCCCGCTCGCCGCCTTGCGGTGCTCCGGAACGTCGACCTCGCGGGCGCCCGGCTCGACGCGCTCGGCCATGTAGGCGACCAGCGCCGTGCGGACGAACGCGCCGCGATCATGGCGTGGCGCGAGCGGGGTCGGCTGGGCGCGCGGCCGCGCGCTCGATCCATCGCCCGGGCCGCCGAAGTACGCCGCGAACAGCTCGTCGAACACCGCGTGGTCCTCGCGGCGCACGACCAGCGTCGCCCGCGCCGCCAGGTAGACCTCGCGGCGCGCCAGCGGATCGACCCACGCGAGGGCCTGGGCGAACGACGCGGTCTGCTCGACGCCGACCGCGAGCCCCGCGTCGCGCAGCGCCCGCGCGAAGCCGACGGCGTCGCGCCCGAGCGCGAGCGCGACGATCGATCCCGCGCGTGGCTCGCCGCCGGGCTTGGCCAAACACCCAGCGCCGGGCGCGCCGCCCGCCCCAGGCCCCGTGTCGCGGCCGTCCTGGCTCACGCCTGCTCCGCGAGGAAGCCCGCGACCATCGGGCCGCGCACGCGCTCGAGATCGTCGTGATACTTGAGGAGCAGCCCGAGCGTGGCGTCGACCGTCGGCGGATCGAGCGTCGCGCCGCCCACATGCGAGATCGCCTCGGCCCAGTCGACCGTCTCGGCGACGCCCGGCAGCTTCGACAGATCCTCGCGGCGCAGCCGCTGCACGAACGCCACCACGCTCCGCCGCAGGTGATCGTCGAGCGCGGGCACCTTGCGCCGCACGATCTCGAGCTCGGTGGCGAGCGTCGGATAGTCGATCCAATGATACAGGCAGCGCCGCTTGAGCGCGTCGTGGACGTCGCGCGTCCGGTTCGAGGTCAAGACGACGATCGGCCGGTGCCGCGCCTTGAGCGTCCCGAGCTCGGGGATCGTGATCTGGAACTCGCCGAGCAGCTCGAGCAGGAAGCTCTCGAGCTCCTCGTCGGCGCGATCGATCTCGTCGATCAGCAGCACCGGCGCGCGCTCGGCCGCGGCGTCGATCGCCTGGAGCAGCGGGCGCTTGAGCAAGAACGCCTCGCGATACAGATCGTCGGTCGCGCGGTCTGCCGCGGCCCCGGCGGCGTGGCCCTGCGCCTGCAGCGCGAGCAGCTGGCGCGGATAGTTCCACTCGTACGCTGCCTGCGCGAGGTCGAGCCCCTCGTAGCATTGCAGCCGGATCAGCCGGGTCTCGAACAGCTCGGCGAGCACGCTCGCGAGCAGCGTCTTGCCGACTCCCGGAGCGCCCTCGAGGAACAGCGGCCGCTCCATGCGCAGCGCGAGGAACACGCTCATCGCAAGCGCGTCATCGACCAGGTAGCCGCGCGCCGCGAGCTGGTCGGCGAGCGCCTGCCGGTCCGGCGGACCTAGCACGCTGGCCCCGGCAGCACGGCAGGCCCGGTCGCCGCGCGCATCGCGCTCATCGCGCCGCTCCGGTCGACGGAGATGCCAGGTAGCGCTGGGGATCGGCGAGGAACTTGTCCTTGCAGCGCGGGTTGCAGAAGTACCAGGTGCGGCCGTCCCACGTGCCGGTGTGGCGCGCGGTCGCGACCGTCACGGTCATGTGGCAGACCGGATCGATCGCCGTGAGCGGGGTGGCCAGCGCGGCCGGCGCGGCCGGAATCGCCGGTGCGTCCGACGTAGCCGGCGCGGCCACCGCCGCGAGCTCGCCGGACGTGCGCGCCGCGTGCTTGGCCTGGACGATCTCGGCCAGGATGCTGAGCGCGACCTCCTCGGGCTGGCGGCCGCCGAGATCGAGCCCCGCCGGGCTCCTGATCGCGTCGAGCGCGTGCGCCGAGATCCCGCGATCGAGCAGGGTCTGGCGCAGGATCGCAAACCGCTTGCGGCTGGCCACCACGCCGAGGTAGGCCGGCCGCATCGCGAGCGCGGCGGCCACCGCGTCCTCGTCGCGCTCGCCCATCGAGGCGACCACGGCGTACGCGACCGGCGGCCCCGTGCGCAGCTCCGCCGCCGCGAGCTCGGTGAACACGCGATCGGCGTGCGGCAGCTCGGCCGGGTGCGCCTCGGGATCCACGACGTCGACGAGGTAGCCCATCGCCTTGCCGAGCTGCGCGACGGCCCGGGCGACCGGCGACACGCCGAATACCACCAGCCGCGCCGCGGCGAGCACCGGCTCGAGGAAGATGTCCACGGTCCCTCCGCTGTGGCAGGTCATCGCGAGCGGTGTGACGCCGGCGCGGGCCGGCAGCTCGGGCTCGGGTGACAGCGAGATCAGCCGCGGCTTGCCGTCGAGCAGCGCGGCTGCCGCCTCGCGCTGGACCTGTGGCCGCGTGCAGTTGCCGCCGAGCCAGCCGTGGTAGCCACCGTCGGCGGTGATGATCGCCACGTCGCCCTGCTGCGACGAGCTGTACGGCTCGCGGCGCACGACCACGGCGAGCACGAACGACTCGCCGCGCCGAGCCAGCTCGGCCGCACGCTCTAGCAGCTGTTTGTTCACCGCGACTCCTCGCAACGCAGCTCGACGTGCAGGGCGCACGGGAGCGTGAGCCGGAGCTTACCGGATCGTCACCTACCGTGGTGATGGCGAACCATGAACAATCGTTCGCAACAACCGACCAGCCGGTCACTCCGCGCCGCCGCGGCGCAGCTCGGCGAGCGCCGCCGGCGTGTCGACGTCGACCAGGATCGCCGGGTCGTCGATCGCGACCAGCCGGACGTGATCGGCATGGCGATCGATCAGCGCACGTGCACCGACATCTCCGCGGAGCACCGCGCACACGGCTCCGAGCTATGCAGCACGGAGTGGCGCGAGCTCCTTGTCGGGGAGCGCCGCGTGGCCGATCGAGAGGAGAACCTCGTTGATGCACGCAACCGTCGTGTCATCGAAAGCGAGAATCTCGAGACCGAGTGCGCGGCCTACTTCGTCGAAGTCCACGAGGAGAGCTGGCGTGGCTTCCTTCGTTGTCTTCACCTTCGCGCGCGGGCCCTCGAGCCGCAGGTAGGCGGCGAGCGGCCGGCCTTTTCTAAACGTCACCTCGAGCGTCGTGGCCTTCATGTTTCCTCTCTACACCGTCACCACGGCGACGCACTCGAGGTCGAAGTCGGGTTCCAGGACGACCGCCCAATCCTGGCCCTCGTGTCGCGTCTCGGCAACGAACCGACCAGCGACGTGGCTCGGCGCGAGCTCTCGCGCGCGCTCCAGCATCGCGCGCAACTCGATTTCCGTGATTCCGCGTTCGAGCATGCGTTGCTCCGCATGTACCGAGAGCTCAAGCTCCCAGTCCCACCACGAAGGAGGATTTCGCAGCAGCGTCATCGGCCACACCAGCGAGGGCGAACCATGAACAATCGTTTCGCGGCGACCGACCAGCCGGTCACTCCGCGCCGCCCCGGCGCAGCTCGGCGAGCGCCGCCGGCGTGTCGACGTCGACCAGGATCGCCGGGTCGTCGATCGCGACCAGCCGGACGTGATCGGCATGGCGATCGATCAGCGCACGTGCACCGACATCGCCGCTGAGCGCGGCAATCTCGGCGAAGTAGCGACGCGGCCACAGCACTGGATTCCCGCGCTTGCGATCGAAGGTCGGGACCACGATCTCGGCGGGGTCGCCGGCGCGAAACGCGCCGATCACGGCGTCGAAGTGCGTGGGCCGGAGCCTCGGCATATCCGCGAGGCAGATCAGCGCCGCATCGACCGTGCCCGCGGCGGTGATCCCGACCCGCAGCGACGTCGACATGCCCTCGGCGAAGTCCGGGTTGTGCACGAGCTGGACGTCGAGCCCGGCCAGGGCGCCGGCCACCGTGTCGGCCTCGTGGCCGGTCACCACGACCACCGGCCGGGCCTGCGAGGCGAGCACCGCGCGCACGGTGCGCCGGATGATCGGCTCACCGTCGAGCTCGGCCACCAGCTTGTTTTCGCCCATCCGGCTCGCGCGCCCGGCGGCGAGCACGATCGCGGCGATCCGGCCGTCTTCGACCCGCACCGCCGGTTCGCTGCGCGGCGACGGACGGACGCTGATCTCGTCGAGCAACCCGCCGACGCCCATCGCCGCCAGATCGCCGGCGTCGATCGGCACGCCCGCGCACACGCGCTCGAGCACCCAGTCGAAGCCCGACGGCTTGAGCGAGCGCGCGCACCCGGGGACGCCGAGCACCGTCGCGGCGCCGAGCTGCCCGAGCAGCAGGAGGTTGCCCGGGTCGACCGGCATCCCGAACCGGACGATCGCGCCGCCGGCCTGCTCGAGCGCGGCGGGGATGACGTCGCGCCGGTCCATGATCGCGGAGGCGCCCAGCACGAGGATCGGATCGAGCCCGTCGCCGGCGAGCCGGGCGATCGCGCCGGCGACCGCGGCCACGTCGTGTGCGACGCGGAGCTCGCCGACCAGCTCACCTCCACAGCGCGCGAGCCGCGTGCGCTGGGCGGCGGCCGCGCGATCGAGGATCGCCGGCGGCGTGTCGGCGAACCTGGTCAGCACGAGGCCACCGCGGCAGCCGCGCCACGGCTGGACCACGACCCCACCCCGCGCGGCCCAAGTCGCGGCCTCGGCCGCCACCCCGGCGACGCCGAACGGGATGATCTTGACGGTGGCGACCATGTCGCCGGCCTGCACGGGCTCGTGGGCGCGCACCGTCGCCACCGTGATCGCCTCATCGACCGCGTTGGCCGCCGTGATCGCCGCGCGATCGACCACCACGATCCCACCGTGCGCGGCGTGCACGTTGGTCCGACCGGTGTGGGTCTCCTCGATCCGCGTGCCGGCCCCGGCGAGCGCCATCGCGATCCGGGTCGCCGCGGCGTCCTCGGCGAGCTCGCCCGGCTCGAGCCGCGCGCACACGACCGTGGCGTGACCGCCGGCCGCGAGCACCTCGACGTCACCGGCCGACAGCACGCGGCCCTTCTTCAGCACGCGATCGCCGGCGCGCAGGGTGTGCGCGAGCACCGCGCCGACCGCGTCGCGCACCGCGACCGTGCCGAACGTCACCCGGGGCCTCGCAGCGACACGACCATCTCGGCGAGGATCGAGACGGCGATCTCGGGCGGGGTGCGTGCGCCGATCCGCAGCCCGACCGGGCCGCGCAGCCGATCGAGCGAGCGAGCGCTGACCCCACCCGCGGCGAGCCGCGTGCGCCGCGCGCTGTGGGTCTTCTGCGAGCCCAGGCAGCCGACGTAGAACGCCGGCGTGCGCAGCGCGGCGATCAGCGCCGGATCGTCGAGCTTGGGATCGTGGGTCAGCGTGACGACGGCGGTCCGCGCGTCGGGCGCGAGCTCGGCGAGCGCGACATCGGGCCAGCCGACGACGAGGACCTGGCCCGGAAACCGCGCGGCGGTGGCGAACGCGCGCCGCGGATCGACGATCGTCACCGCGAGCCCGGCGATCGCCGCCATCTCGGCGAGCGGCTGCGCGACGTGCACGGCGCCGACGATGATCAGCCGCAGCGGCGGGGTGTGGGGCTCGAGCAGGATCGCGCCGCCCGGAGCGTCGATCACCTCGGCCTGATCGCGGCGGGCGGCCTGGGCGATCGCGTCGGCGAGGGCGTCGCGGGCCTTCGGCGTCTCCGAGGCGCCCGCGCGGTCCGGCGTCTGCGGGGCCTCCGAGCTGCCCGGCGTCCCCGAGCTGCCCGGCGTCCCCGGGCTGTCCGGCACCTCCGGATCGTCCGGCATGGGGGGAACGACCGGCAGCAGGCGATGCGCGCTGCCGTCGAGCGGCGTGATCAGCACGACCGGGCGCTTGTCGCGCCGCGCCGCGAGCAACTCGGTCAGCACCGCGCGCGGGATGCCGCCGCCGCCCTTGGGTGCGACCGCCTCGACGAACACCTCGACCTTGCCGCCGCACGCCAGCCCGACCTGCCACGCGGTCTCGTCGGAGACGCCGAACTCGAGGCGGCGCGACACGCCGGTGGCGATCACCTCGAGCGCCTCCTGGATCACCGCGCCTTCGATGCAGCCGCCCGACACCGAGCCGACGAACTCGGCGGCGGCGTTGACCGCGAGCTTGCTCCCCGCCGGCCGCGGCGAGCTACCCCAGGTGCGCGCGACCGTCGCGAGCGCGACCTTCTGCCCGGCGGCTCGCCAGGCCAGCGCCTGCTGCACCACCGCATCGAGATCATGCGTCGCCGGGCTCGTGGTTCGCTCGTTCACGAACGCTAAGCTAGCTCGCGGCGCAGAGCTTGGCAGCGGCCGGCGACGGGATCTTGCCTGCTACCGGCGGGTGGACACGCCGCGATCGAAGCGACGGTCCACGCGCGGGCCCGATGCTCAGGCCCCCAGCAGGACGTGAAGGTAGTCCGCCTCGGCACGCAAGAACGCGGCGAGCGCCGTACCCGATGGCGTCCTTGTCGGTCACCTCGTAGCCCGCCAGGAGGATCTGGCTGGATCCGACCAGCTGGAGCACGCCGAGCAGCTTCAGCGACGGCCTGGTGTATGAATGCCGAAATTTGACCCGCGAGCTCGGCCGAGGATCAGTACGAGGATGGACCTCAGCGAACGGCTCACCTGGCAGCACATCCGGGAACGCTATCCGGACCAGTGGGTCGTCTTGGTCGAACACGACTGGGACGAGCACGACCTCAGCAGATACAATACCGCACGGGCCCTCGCGTGCGGTGCTTCGCGCGCAGAGGCAATCGCGCACGCGCGAGCTGACCTCTTCGAGGACGGCCCAGTGCAAGTCTCCATCACCCGTCGAGGCGCGGGCGCGGTGGCTCCCGCAGCTGCACGGCCAGGCGCTGCAGCGCGGCGTCGACCTCGGTGTCGTCGGTGACATCGAGCAGCGCGGTCATCCGGACGCCGAGGGTCAGCGGGCAAGGACGCCGCAACAGCGGGATGAAGCGTGGTGACCGACTCTCGGCCGCCTGGAACCGGGCGAGCTCCGCTTGCAGCTCCTCGAACGGGCCCTCCAGGTAGCTCGGGGTGAACACGCCGACGGTGTACCGGCTGGTGGTCACCGCCCGTTCCATCTCGGCGATCCGCGGCGTGCCGAGCCGGAAGTCGCGATGCTCGAGGCAGACGCGCAGGCCGAGCTGCTCGAGCCGCGGCGCCACCACGTTGACCACGAACCGGCGATCCACGCGGTCCGCGTGGCGGTAGCTGAAGAACACGTCGTACGCGTAGTCGCCGGCGGCCGGCGCCGCGACGACCGGGACCGCGGCCCCGCCTTGGTACAGCGCGACCGGGTAGTTCTCCTCGAGCTCGGCCTTGAACACCGGGCGCTGCGTGCCGGGCTCGTCGGCGACCCGCTGCTGGACGTAGTGGAACAGGTCGCACACGCGAATCACGCCGCCCGCACCGCCGGTCGCCCCGCGCAGGCCATCGAGCAGGTGCCCGGTGAACACGCCGTTACGGGCGCCCGGCACGACGTAGGCGTAGCCATCGCTGCGTGACGCGGCGAGCACGGCACGTCCGCGGCCCCGCGCGAGCGACGCGAGCGACCCGCTCGACAGCTCGGGGGCGAGCGCCGACAGGGCGACGTTCCTCGGCGAGGCGACGCCCGCGGCGCGGCAGCAATCGAGCACGACCGTCAGCTTGGCGGCGGCGATCTTGTTGAGCTGCGCCGACAGCTCGATCCCCGAGATCGCGGTGGCCGACAGGATCTCGTGGCTGCCGTCCTGGCCGTCCACCGGCATCAGGTAGCAGGTCTCGCCATCGGGTCCGGTGGCGCGGCCGCCATGCCCCGAGAAGTAGATGAACACCGTCGACCGCTCGGTGGTGCGCGACGCCAGCCGCGCGAGCTCGTCCAGGATCGCCGCCTTGGTGGCGGCGCCGTCGAGCAGCGAGCGCACGTTGCCGTCCGGGTATGCGCCCAGCGCGCCATCGCGGAGGACGCCCGCGACGTCCTGCGCATCTTGCGTCGCCGGCAGCGGGGCGATGTGCTGGTACGGCGAGATCCCGATCGTCAGGGCATGCGCATCTTGCAGGGTCACGGGTGCTCCACGTACAGTGTCAGGATAGGCGACGCCGCCACCGCGAATCCGACACGCCGGCATCGATCGGCGCTCAGATGCCGATCATGAGCAGCACCGGATCGCGCTGCTTCTCGCCGGTGCCAAACGTCCTGGGCCTGGTGACGTCGGGATCGATGTACGTGCCGAACAGCCGATCCCAGATCGAGAACAGCGATCCGTAGTTGCCGTCGTGGAGCGCGGCGTCGGCGCTGTGGTGGATGTGGTGATAGCGCGGCGTGACGAGCACGTACTCGAGCCAGCGGGACCGCCAGGTGACGTTCATGTGCATCCAGTGGTTGCGCGCCACGTTCTCGACGAGGATCGCCAGGAACACCCACTGCGGTGCACCCGCGAGGATCGGCACCGCCACGGCGAACGGCAGGTTGAACAGGATCTGCTGCGGGATCGTGGCACGCACGCCGGCCAGCCAGTACAGCTGGGTCGGCGAGTGGTGCCAGCGATGGACGCGCCAGACATGACGGGTGTGCATCAGGCGGTGCATCCAGTACGAACCAAGATCGGCGACGAGGTAGAGCAGCACCACGCGCAGCGGCAGCCACACATCGTGCCATGCCGACGGCAGGTGGACCGCTCTCGACACGGGCTCGCTCACCCACACGGCGACGGGAAACACGGCAACCACGAAGACCACGTACGCGACGGCGTCGAGCGGGACGGCCTTGGCGTAGCGCACCTTGCGCGCGGGCCTCACGAGCTCGACGAGCGTGCAGATCGCGCCGAGCCCGAAGTAGCTGATGTACCCGAGGTAGCTGATCCACAACGCGTCTTTCACGCCGGTGATGCTCACATGAACCCGGCGCGATTCCTACGGCCAGCGTCGCGCTCAGGGCAGCTCGCCGTGCAGGATCTTCGCCAGCTTCGCCCGATCGATGTTGCCGCCCGACACGACGCAGACGATCTTGCCGGTGCCCGCGCGGCCCGCGAGCGCCGCCGCGACGGGTGTGGCGCCCGCACCCTCGGCGACGATCCGGTTGCGCTCGACCAGGAGGCGGATCGCGTCGGCGATCGCCTCGAGCGACATCGCGAACGAGCCATCGACGAGGCCGCGCACGAGCGGCCACATCTCCGCGAGCAGGCTCTTGCTGCCGATGCCGTCGACGAAGCTCGGCGTGTACGCGATGGCCTGCGGCGATCCCGCGGCGAGCGCTGCGGCGAGCGGCGCGGCGGTCTCGGGCTCCGCGGCGTAGATCCGCGTCCCGGGGTGGAGCGCCCGGAGCGCGGACGCGATGCCCGTGCTGAGCCCGCCGCCGCCGTAGGGGATGATCACGGCGTCGGGCGCCGGCAACGCCTCGGCGATCTCGAGCCCGATGGTGCCGTTGCCGGCCATGACCGCGCGGTCGCTCACCGGGTGGATGAACAGCCGGCCCTCGAACTGCGGGTGCCGCCGCGTGACCAGCACGTCCCACCACTCGGCGAACGGCACCTTGTGGATCGCCGCGCCGAGCCGCGTGATGGCGGCGAGCTTGGCCTCGGGCGCCGTGTCGGGGACGATGACCCCGCACGCGATGCCGCGAGCCCGGGCGCACCACGCGACGCCCTGCGCCATGTTGCCGGCGCTCGCCGTGTAGACGCCGCGCGCGAGCTGGTCATCGCTCGCCTGCGCCATCGCGTTCGCGGCGCCGCGCAGCTTGAACGAGCCGATCGGCTGCAGGTTCTCGAGCTTCAGGTAGATCTCCGCCGGGCCGTCCACCCCGAGCCGGACCAGCGGCGTGCGGACGACGTCGCGGGCGATCCGCGCGTGCGCGGTGCGGATGTCGTCGAGCGTGGGGGCTTCGAGCGGCGGGTTCGTGGTCATCCCGCGTACTACACCTCATCCGGGCGCGGGATGCAGCGACTCGGGCGGTCTCGTGCGATCGCGCCGGGTAGCCACCCCGGGGATCACGACGTCGATCACGACGCCGATCACGACGTCATCGACGCCGGGTGAGCGGTCCCCCCGGGTGGATGACGAGCGAGCGTCTGCAGCGTCACCATCCTCGCGATGTCCTCGGCGGCGAGCAGCGCGATCACCTCGTCCGGACCGCCGGCGCGCGGCTCGACGACGACGACGAACGCAACGCCGGCCTCCGCCGCGCGCTCGATCGCGTCGTTGGCGCTGGTGTCCGATGGCACGATCGTGAAGCGGACCGGGAGGCGCGACGCGAGCTCGCCGACCGTGAGCCTCCCCCGCTCGTGCTCGGGCACGACCAGCAGGTCGCCGGCGCCGATCACGTTCACAGGCGTTCCGGCTGGATCGACGACCAGCAGGTCCAGCCGCTCGAGCTCGCGCATCCGGGGCAAGAGCCCGGTCAGCATCATGTCCGAGCGGATGAGCGGTGGGGGCCGCCTCGGCTGCGGGAACAGGTCGGCCACGCGCAGGCCCTCGAGCGCGGACGTCATCCGCTCCTGGACGAGCTCGCCGTGCGCGCCGGTGTACACGAACACCGCGATCAGCAGGAGCAGGAGGTTGCCGGACCAAAGGCCCAGCACCCCGAGCACGACCGCGCAGATCTTGCCGACCGTCGCGGCGATCTGCGTGGCCCGCGCGCGGCCGATCCGCGCGGCGAGCACGGCGCGCAGCACCCGCCCGCCATCCATCGGAAACGCCGGGAGCATGTTGAAGACGCCGAGCGTGATGTTGGTCGCCGCGAGGTAGAACAGCCCCATCCGGACATCGGCCGGCCAGGCCCGGGAGCTCGCGTACGCGAACGACAGGATCAGCCCGAGGAGGATGCTCGTGGCGGGCCCGACCGCGGCCATGATCGCCTCGTGCGCCGGACGGCGCGGCGCGCGGACCAGCTGCGAGACGCCGCCGATGAGCATCAGCGTGATCGACCGGACGCGCCCGCCGAACCGCATCGCGGCGAACGTGTGCGCGAGCTCGTGCAACGTGATCGACGCGAACAGCCCGACCGCGAGGATCACGCCCCAGATCAGCGGCGGCAGCAGCCGACGCTGGTCGGCGACGCCGGCGAGCTCCGCGACCGCGCGAAACTGCATCGAGAGCACGAACGCGAGGTACGGGACGATCAGCAGCAGTGTCCAGTGCGCACGGACCGGAACGCCACGGACACGAAACAGCGTCAAGGACCTTTGCTGGAACATACCCCTCGCAGGATGCATCGCGCATGCCCCGCCGGGCCGCCGGCGCAGCCGGTGTCACGCCCACGAGGTCGGCCTCTCCGTCGAAGATCTCGGCCGCGATCTTCGTAGATCGCTGCCGCGTTACGCGAATCACCGAGGTGGCGCGAGCTCGGCTTCCTCGGTGAGCGCCGTGGATGCCCGCGGATGAGCGCCTGGCGCACCCCAAGGCCGCGGCACCGTGCTTCGCAGAGGACACAGCGTGTTCACGGCGATCTGTCGCCCGGGTGATCGGTTGTCGTGCACGCCTGGCAACCAGCCTGGCGCCCGGGCTGCCAATCTTGCACGCGGCGGGAGCCGGATCGCCGGGCAGCCTGAGGATCACCGCGCCGCTCCTCGAGCGCAGCGGCAGGAAGCGCGCGGCGCCATGGCTGGCCCGGAACCCGCAGCGCGCATCGGACATCCACCGAGATCATCCAAAGGAGATTGATATGGAGCCGTCCGTTCGTGCCCTGCAGCGCTGCGTCAAAGGTTCGTTCCACCCGGCCGATCGCGGCATCACGCGGCGCAAGCTCAAGATCGCGCTGACCGTCACCGCCTTCGTCATGGGGCTTTTGTTCGGACCACGCGTCATCGAGGCGATCACCCAGTCGCGGACGGCGAGTCGCGGGCAACCGGCCCCGGACCCCGTGGACGTGCGACGGTGAGCGGAGCCATCCCCGGCCCTCGCCTACCGCGCCGGCTCACCCGCGCGCTCCACCGCGCCCATCGCGGCATGACGCTGCTCGAGATCATGATCGTGCTCGCCATCCTGGCCCTCGTCATGGGCTTGCTCATCGGGCCGCGCGTCATGGACGCGCTCCGCAAGGCACACGAGCGCGTCGCACGCCTGACCGTGAACAAATACGTCAACGAGGCTTATCCGCCGTGGGCCCTGGCTTACCCGGGAAAACCGTGCCCGGACAAGCTCGACGAGCTCAACGAGTTCATGAACAGCAAGGACACCAAGGATCCGTGGGGCAACAGCTACAAGCTCTACTGCGGGTCAAACCTCCCACCTGCCGCGCAGCGACTGGCTGTCAGCTCACTCGGCGAGGACGGCAAGGAGAACACGGCCGACGACATCAAGTCGTGGGAGTAGCGCCGCCGCGCGGCGGCCTGCCGATCGTGCGATCCGCGAGCACGCGGCCCAGCGCCTCGAGGCTGTCGAGGTCGTGGACCGGGCGATGCTCGTCGACGTTGGGCAGGAGGGCACGGACCCCGGCGGCGCGCGGCTCGAAGCCGGCGTAGCGCAGCAGCGGATTGAGCCAGATCAGGCGCCGGCACGACCGCCGCAGCCGCGCGGCCTCGGCGGCGAGCCCCGTCGTCTCCTCGCGATCGAGGCCGTCGGTGACGAGCAAGACGATGGCGCCCTGGGCGAGCACGCGGCGCGACCACGTGCGGTTGAAGTCGTGGAGGCTGGCGCCCAGCCGCGTCCCCGACGCCCAGTCGCCGACCTCCTGGCCGCAGCGCGCGAGCGCCGCGTCGACATCGCGGTGGCGCAGCGTGCGGGTCACGTTGGTGAGCCGGGTCGCGAACAGGAACACGTGGCCGCGGCCGCGCTCGGCGTGCAGCGCGTGCAGGAACCGCAGCAACATCTCGGAGTAGCGGCCCATCGAGCCCGAGATGTCACACAAGGCGACGATCGCCGGCGGCCGCTCGATCCGGTCGCGGTGGCGCAGCCGGACGAGCTCGCCGCCACCGCGCAGCGCCGCGCGGATCGTCCGCGCCCGATCGATCTCGCCGCGCGGGGCCGGGCGGGTCCGCCGCGTGACCAGCGGCCGGACGCCGAGCTCGAGCCGGCGCACCGCCGCCCGCGCCCGCGCCAGCTCGTCGGCTGACATCTGGTCGAAGTCGCGGGTCCGCAGGAGCTCGTCGGCGGAGTACGCGAGGAACGCCTCGACCCGCGGTGGTTGCTCGCGCGTGGGCGGCGCGGCGGCCCGCGGCGCGGGTGGGCGCCACGCCTCGCTGAGCCGCCGCGAGACCACCCGGTTGGCCGGCGTCTTCATCAGCGGTAACAGCAGCGAGAGCGCGCTGTGGGCGCCCATCGGATCGCGCCAGAACAGCCGGAACGCCTCGTCGAACAGCGCGTGATCGGTGTGGCGGCGCACCAGCACGGCATGGAGCGCCCAGTAGAACTGGTCGCGCTGGACGATGTCGACCGCGGCGACCGCGCGCTCGGCGTCGAGCGTGTCGCCCGGGCCGACGCGCAGCCCGGCGCGCCGCAGGAGCCGCGTGAAGTGCGCGACGTTCGCCGCCAGCCGCTCGCCGGTCGGCACGACCCGCGTGACGCTCATGGCCCGCCCCGCCCCAGCCGCGGCCGCACCCGCCCCGGGCCCCCGGCGGACAGCACGAGCGCGAACGCGCGGCACGGCATCCCCCGAGATCACCGCAGCGCGCGGCGCGGCGCAACCAGCCGCGGCAACAACCATCGATCGCGCACGCGGAGCTCCCGGCAAAGATCAGGCGCCACCGCCTGCGACGACGTCTCCACCTCGGGCTGGATGCCGCGCTGCGGCTGTTCGTGTTCGAAGCTCACGTTTGGCCATCCTACGGCCGCCCGGCAGCTTTGTCCCCCCCGCCATCTGGCACCTAACGGTTCGAAACCGCGGACAAAACTTCGCACACAGTCGTTGCAGTCGGCGATCCAGATCACCTACCTGATAGGTTCGTGCCCAACCAGCCAAGGAGGCACGAGATGACCGGGATCCCGGAGGCGACACCGCTCCGCAGCGCCGAGGCGATGCGCGTAGACGCATGGCTCGGGCGGTTCGAGGCGGCGCTCCAGGCGCGCGACGTCGAGGCCGCGGCCGCGCTGTTTGCGCCGCAGAGCTTCTGGCGCGACCTCATCGCGTTCACCTGGAACCTCAAGACCGTCGAGGGGCCCGCCGGCGTCGCCGACCTGCTGCGCGCAACCTTGGCCCACACCGCCCCGCGCGACTTCAGGGTCGATCCGGCCGAACCGCCGGCCGAGGCGGGCGGCGTCACCGAGGCCTGGATCCTGTTCGAGACGGCGGTCGCGCGCTGCCGCGGCCACCTGCGGCTTCAAGGCGACGCCGCGTGGACGTTCCTGACCACGACGTACGAGCTCAAGGGGCACGAGGAGCCCGAGGACCAGCGCCGCCCCAAGGGCGTCGAGCACGGCGCCGATCCGGCCCGCACGACCTGGCAAGAGCAGCGGCAGCGCGAGGCCGAGGAGCTGGGCATGACCCAGCAGCCGTACGTCGTCATCGTCGGCGGGGGCCAGGGCGGCCTGGCCCTGGGCGCGCGGCTGCGCCAGCTCGGCGTCCCGGCGATCATCGTCGAGCGCAACGAGCGCCCCGGCGATTCGTGGCGCAAGCGCTACAAGTCCCTCTGCCTGCATGATCCGGTCTGGTACGACCACCTGCCGTACATCGACTTTCCGCGGAACTGGCCAATCTTCGCGCCCAAGGACAAGATCGCCGACTGGCTCGAGATGTACGCCAAGGTGATGGAGCTCAACGTCTGGAGCTCGACCACCTGCAAGCGCGCCAGCTACGACGAGCAGGCCGGTGCGTGGACCGTCGTCGTCGAGCGCGCCGGCCGCGAGATCACCCTGCGGCCCCGGCAGCTCGTGCTCGCCACCGGCATGTCGGGCAAGCCGAGCATGCCGCGCATCGAGGGCATGAATGTCTTCCGCGGCGACCAGCACCACTCCTCGGCACACCCGGGACCGGACGCGTACCGCGGCAAGCGGGCCGTCGTCATCGGATCGAACAACTCGGCGCACGACATCTGCGCGGCGCTCTGGGAGACCGGTGCCGACGTGACCATGGTGCAGCGCTCGTCGACCCACATCGTGAAGTCCGATTCGCTGATGGAGATCGCGCTCGGCGGCCTGTACTCCGAGCGCGCGGTGGCCTCGGGCATCACGACCGGCAAGGCGGACATGATCTTCGCCTCGCTGCCCTACCGGATCCTGCACCAGTTTCAGATCCCGGTGTACGACGCGATTCGCAAGCAAGACGCCGCGTTCTATGCCCGCCTGGAGCAGGCAGGCTTCCTGCTCGACTACGGCGATGACGAGTCGGGCCTGTTCATGAAGTACCTGCGGCGCGGCTCGGGCTACTACATCGACGTCGGTGCCAGCGAGCTGGTGGCCGATGGCCGCATCAAGCTGCAGAGCGGCGCCTCCGTGGTCCGGCTGACCGAGGACGCGGTCGTACTGTCGAACGGCGTCACGCTCCCCGCGGACCTCGTCGTCTACGCCACCGGCTACGGCTCGATGAACGGCTGGGCCGCGGACCTGATCTCGCAGGAGGTCGCCGACAAGGTCGGCAAGGTCTGGGGCCTCGGCTCGGCCACGACCAAGGATCCGGGCCCGTGGGAAGGCGAGCAGCGCAACATGTGGAAGCCGACCCAGCAGGCGGCGCTGTGGTTCCACGGCGGCAACCTGCATCAGTCGCGGCACTACTCGCTGTACCTCGCGCTGCAGCTCAAGGCCCGGCACGCCGGCATCCCGACGCCGGTCTACGGCTTACAGGAAGTCCATCACCTGTCGTGATGCGGGTGCTCGGGGCCATCATCATCCGGCCGAGAGCGACCGCCGGGGCAAAAGGCATGCCCACACGCGGTGTGGTTCGCAACGTGGGAGACGCGCTAGACTGAACGGGTGCTCCTCGGCGACCGCTTCATCGCCATCGAGCTCGACTCGAGCCCAGGCAACCCGCACGGCGTGCCGCGCACCGCGCACCGCACTCGGTGCTCACGCGTCACCGGTCGACGAGCCCGGTCACCCGACGCGGATCGCTCGATCGCATGATCGGGTACTTGTGCGGGCGGCTCGCGGTCGTTTGACGATCGCGACGTGGACAACGGCGACGCCTACGCTGGATGATGGACCATCTCGCAAGCACGATAAAGATGTGCGAGCTCTTGTTGCCACGTCCGCGCGAGGTGCTGATCCATCCCGAGTCGGAACAGGCATCCATCGACGACCCCATGCCATGGGAATCGGTTGCGACGCATCGAACTGACGAATTGCATGAGCCGTGGCCGCAACTCCGACCACCACGTGCCATCCGGAGCAACGATATCGAGGAAGCTTCGAACCTGATTGCCACCCACTGCCTCCACCGTGAGCAACGAGTTGACGAGCTCACCGGGTTCCACGTCGGGGTCAGGTGGCACCCGCCAGACGTCCCCGCCGTGCGCATAGAGATACGCGTTGATGCCCTCGACGAGAAGGCGCGTGCGGACCCGGTGAGCGGTAACGTACATTGCTAGGCAGCTTTTCGTCGAGGAGCTCGACGATCTCGTTCGGCCACCGCGAGATCCTCATAGTCGATCGCTCCGGCGGTTTCCGCGGTCCAGTCACCGAGCTCTCTCCCGAATTCTGCGTCCTGCGCCTCCGAGAGCAAAAGCTTGACGATCCTGAAAGCTCCATCTGCACTGGCGAGGCGGAAGTCAGGGCCTCCGTCGAGCGCGGCATCCAGCACCAGCGAGACCCCAAACCCGAGTTGCTCACGCCACTCCACCACCACGAGTCGGTCTCCCAACCGCACGTCGATGTGGTGCTTTCCATGATCATGAAGTGGGGGATCCACGTCGACCGTCGCGAGAGGAAACGCCGCATGGAGCCTGCCGGCGAGCTCGGAAATCTCTGTCGTCATTTTTCACCTCCTGACCATTAGATCCGGGTTTCGAAAACTCGAAAGCCTGCGACTTGACGTTCTCGAACGCGATCGCTCCATTGGAACCTATGTAGACATTGTGGCCGCGCGTCCGATACCGGCGAGCACCGGGCTCGGAGCTCGGCTTCTCGGAGTCTAGCTCGGGCGGATAGATGCGACCGTCTGGCGTCGTACGCGCAGCCTCCGGCGCATAAGGTACGCCGCTGTGCGCCTCTTCGTATTCGTTCACGATTCGCCTCAGCAAGGCGAACGCCTCGTCGTGGTTTGACGCGCAGTCGGCTGCTTGGAGCTGAGCTTGTATGGCGCGTAGGCGTTCGAGAATTGTCGGAACGCCCTCTGCCACCGGACGATGATACACGCGCTGCAGCGCTTTGACCCCAAGGTCGAGAACGAGGCGCCTTTGCGAAGTCCTTGCAAGATGAGCGATCCCAACGGAAATGGTACTCGATCGAAGCTAGGAGGGGCATGCATCTACTTGAACTTTCTGGCTTTGCGTGCACGTGCACACGCGTCGTGACGGCGAGCAGCGAGGGGACGGCCCAGATACCGGACGCGGCAACCGAAACCCGGTGGGCGTGCCCCTCAAGCATGAGGCGGGGATCGTGAGCGCGGCGTTCAGCCCCGATGGCACGCGCGTCGTGACGGCTCATCCCGATCGTGCGCGAGCCGTGCGAAGCCCGGCTCGGCCTGCGAATGCTCGTGCACCTTGACATGATCCGCGACGAGAATGTGGCCCCCGGCGTCGAACGGCTCGTGCGAACGCTGCGCAAGCCTGCAGTGGTTCGCATCGTGGGAGACACGCTAGACTGACTGGGTGCTCCTGTCCTCCGAGCAGATCGCGCGGGCGTTCGAGCTTCTCAACGACGAGCTCGCGCGCGCGAACGAGCGGGCCGAGATCTACCTCGTGGGTGGCGCCGTGATGTGCCTCGTGCATCACGCGCGGCCAAGCACCAAGGATGTCGACGCGTGGTTCTCGAATGCGCAGGTCGTCAGAGCCGCCGCTGCGGTCGTCGCGGAGGAGCTCGAGTTGCCGTCGGATTGGCTCAACGACGCCGCGAAGGGCTTCATCCCCGCAGGAGCGGGCATCGACGCGTGGCGGTCTCTGAGCCACGTGACCATCTCTCATGCCGACGCGCCTACCTTGCTCGCGATGAAGTGCGCCGCGGCACGGACCGACGAGGACGTGCGTGACATCCGCTTCCTCGCGGATCATCTCCACTTGACGAGCCCCGAGTCGGTCCTCGCCGTGGTCCTGCAGTTCTATCCGGAAGAGCGCCTCCCCGTGCGGACGCAACTGCTCATCGAGGAGATGTTCGGATGAACATCGCGGACTGCCTGGTGCAAGCTCGCCTGCTCGGAGATGGCTACCAGCTGGCCATCAACTCGTTTGCCGATGAATTCCGCAGGGTACCGATCGAGGTCAAGCAAGCGCTGGTCGCGACGCCGATCGCGCAGGGACAGTGGCTCGAGGCGTTGCTGGCCGCGGTCGTCAGCTACTTGTGCCATGAAGCCGGCATCCCGCAGCCATCGTGGGTCGAGCACGTCACGAGCCCGGCACCGCACTTCGTGCTCCCGGCGCGCAGCTTCGCGATGCGCGTGCGGCTGTTGCTGGAGTCTCCGCCGCCATTTCGAAACCGCGGCGTGTTCGTTCCCGAAGATTACCTCTCGCGCGCGTGACGGCTCGAGCGACGTCCCGGCTCGAGTATCACCGGGGCCTGACGCGGAAGCTGCTAGCGTACCGAGGACGGGCAGCGCCGGCTCATTCCGATCGTGCACCTCGACATGATCCACGACGAGAACGTGGTTACCGGCATCGAACGGCTCGTGCGAACGCTGCGCAAGCGATTCGAACCCGGCCTACTCGGCCGCTCGCTCGACCAGGATACGGCCCTGGAGCGAGCGGATCTGGTAGTCAAACTGGCTCAGAAAGCTGAGGCCGAGGAGACCATCAATGTCGAAGCCCTCGGGTAAGTCGTGGGCGTGTACGCGGAAGTCCTTCAGATGGAAGCCGAGGCAAGCGAACCGCGCAACGCGAATCAGGTATCCCTCTTCACGTCCCACGGCGGAACGAAGGACGGTGATCGCTTCACCTTGGCGCGGACTGTAACCGAGCTCGTCGAGGATCTCCGGGACAATGATCGTCTCGGCGGCCCCGGTATCCACCACCAACCGGAGCGGAGCCGGCGGCCCGTGCGGCCCCCAGACACGGCCACGGACAATGATGAGATCTCGCGCGCGATCGAACGTGTGACCTTCACGGGATGATGAACCGCGGGATCGGCCCGCGGATCTCGCCGGTCCAGAAGCAACCGACTTCAACGTTTCGCGCGCGGGTCGTCTTGACGTCGGGCGAGGCGTCCCTGCGGCGCTTGTGGCGGGCGATCACCGTGGCCGTGCCGAACTCGAAGTCCGTATCGTTCACCCAGTCGATATCAACGAGCACGACCCATTCGTCGGGGAAGCGCTTGCAGATCTCGCCCCACGTGAGTCTTTCGAGGTTGTCGGTCGCCGCGTGGGCGGTGTTCGTGCTCATCCCGATCAAGCCTCTACCCACAGCGAGTGTTGTCAAGTTTCCTGCCTGTTTCTTGCGATAGATGCATTCGCCTCCGCCCGGCGTGTGCTCCCGGCGCGCAGCTTCGCGATGTGCGTGCGGCTGTTGCTGGAGTCTCCGCCGCCATTTCGGAACCGCGGCGTGTTCGTTCCCGAGGACTACCTCGCGCGCGTGTGACGGCGCGAGCGACGTCCCGGCTCGGGTGATCACCGAGCACGACGCGGAAGCTGCTAGCGTACCGGGCGTGACGAACCCATATCCCGATCTCGAGCGCTCCGAGGTGACCTACGATGGCGTGACCCGCACGGTGTTCCGCGGCGGCACCGGACCGGCGGTGATCGTGATCCACGAGATCCCGGGGCTGTATCCCTCGGTGGCTGCCTTCGGCCGGCGCGTGATCGCGGCCGGGATGACCGCGTACTTCCCGTCGCTGCTCGGCGAGCCCGGGCGCGAGTTCGGCGCGGGGTACATGACCCGCTCACTCGCGCGCGCGTGCGTGTCGCGCGAGTTCGCGACCTGGGCGACCCGGAAGACCAGCCCGATCGTGACCTGGCTGCGGGCGCTCGCCCGCGATGCCCACGCGGCGTGCGGCGGCCCCGGCGTCGGCGCGATCGGCATGTGCCTGACCGGTGGGTTCGCGCTCGCGATGATGGTCGACGACATCATGGTCGCGCCGGTGCTCAGCCAGCCGTCGCTGCCATTTCCGATGACTCGCGCGCACCGCCGCGATCTCGGGATCTCCGACGCCGACCTCGTGCAGATCCGCGCGCGCTGCGCCGCCGGCACGCCGGTCATGGGCCTGCGGTTCACCGGCGACCGGATGTCACCGGGCGATCGCTTCGACCGGCTCCGCGAGGAGCTCGGCGACCAGTTCATCGCCGTCGAGATCGACTCGAGCCGGGGCAACCCGCACGGCCTGCCGAGCAACGCGCACTCGGTGGTCACGCGTCACCTGGTCGACGAGCCCGGCCACCCGACGCGGATCGCGCTCGATCGCGTGCTCGGGTTCTTCCGCGAGCGGCTCGCGGTCGCGTGACGATCGCCGCCTGACGATGGACGGATGCCGCGCCGACGATTCCGCGCCCGCGCTCGATCCGCCACGGCCCCTCAGTGCAGCTTGTTCCTGGCCTCGGCGAGCTCTTCGTTGATCCGGTCCACGAACGCATCGAGCGTCATCGGACCGGTGGCCGAGGCAGCCGCGGCCTCGACGGCCTGCGCCGTGAGCGACCTGAGGTAGTCGGTGTGGGCGAGCTGAGCCTCCAGCTTCTCGTAGTCCTCGTCGGCAAAGTAGCCAGTGTCGTCCGTGACCTCGAGCTCGGGGGCATAGCGCTGCTTGACGAGGTGCAGGATCGCGCACACCGCCGCGTGCACCTTGGCACCCGCGAGCTGCGTCTTCGTCCAGTTGTAGCGGGTCCCCTGCTCGAAGAAGGCCTGCCCGGGTGCCTCCGGCATGCCGGGGACGCCGAGGCTGGCACGCAGACCGCTGCCGCCTCCCTGGACCCGACCAGGGCGGCCGTCCTTCCCTTGCGAGCCGCCGACCAAGCGGCGGGTCAACGCCGCAGATTCCGCCAGGGCTTGTCGCATCATGCGCGCCTTCTCCGTGTCCCCGAGCAGGGTGTAATAGTCATGATTGATCAGCGTGCCTTCCCGATCGAAGTGGAAGTGCAGCGGCTCGCATGCGCGATGCGGGTACAGCGTGATCCCGTCGAGGCCGGAGCAGCTGACGAGCCCCTCGGCAACGAGCTCGCTCATGGTCTTGCAGGGCCAGCCGATCGCCTCGGCCTTGACCTGGAGGTCACGCATGAGCTCGGGGACGAGGGCCGGCTCGCGTAGCTTGCCCGTGTATGCGATGCAGATGCCCATGATGCTCCTCCCAGCCGTCATTTACCCCCGCCCGGGTCCGGGGGCCAAGATCATCTAGCTTCGCCGTGTTCTGGCCGACACAGCATCGATCTCCTGCAGCCGCTGATACTGATCACCGACCGTCACGCCGGGCTCCTGATGAACACCTGCCAGCCAAGGCTCGCGGGTGCTATCCCGGAAGCGTGGCTGCCACTGACATGCTCGCCGAAGCTCTTCGATTGCCCGTCGAGGAGCGAGCGAAGCTTGCGCTCGAGCTGCTGCGCAGCCTCGACGGCGAGCCCGAACCTGGCGCGCCCGAGGCGTGGGATGCGGAGATCGAGCGTCGCGGCGCGGAGGTCGATGCCGGCACCGCGGACACGATGACGTTCGACGAGTACCGAGCGCGCGTCCGTCGGCGTCGAGCCGCACGCGCGCGACGATGAACCTGCGCATCCACCGGCCGGGAGCCAAGATCACCCACACCGCGGCGCTACACTGCGCGTTGACGGCGGGCCTCCGCTGCGCAACCGGTCAGATCCACTGCGGCGAGGTACTAGCTCACGCGGCGAGGCCACGAAGGTAGTCGATGCTCGCCGGCAGGTCGCGGATCAGCCGGAGCAGGATGTCCATCGCCGCCGTTTGCACGTTGCGGCCCGACTCCCAGCGAGAGACCGTGTTTGCCCCGAGGCGGAGCAGATGCGCGAGATCCGCCTGTGTGAGGTCGAACTGTGCGCGGATCGCCCGGATCTCGTCGGCCGAAAGCAAGCCGTGCTTCTTGCGGTAGATCGCGATCGCGTCCTCGCCGAGCCGCTTCGAATCCTGGAAGCGGAGCACGACCTCGCCGCATTTCGGGCAGCTCAGGTGAGCAGCGGATGAGACCGCGATCTCCTCGCTGTTGACGGGCAGGCGCAGCGTGCCCCGCTTCTCGACCATCGTCGTTCCGCACACCGGGCACGCGTCATCGGGCATCACGCGTCCGCGACGAGAGCTTGGCTTGAGGCTACGCGCCTTCTTCTTCATGCCCCGCACCTTCGTCCTCGTGGAACGAAACCACGATGCAGTCGATCTGCACCGTACTCCTGGGCTCATCCTGCGCCGCGCGCGGCGTCGACCAAGGCGTGGGCGGTCGGTCCGGTGATCTTCGCCAGGTCGTCCTGGTACTTGAGCAGGACGCCGAGCGTGGCATCGACGGTCGCCGGATCGAGCTCGACGCTGCCGAGCGCGACGAGGGCCTGGCCCCAGTCGAGCGTCTCGGCGACGCCGGGCAGCTTGAACAGATCGGTCGCGCGCAGCTGGTGCACGAACGCGACGATCTGCGCGGCGAGCCGGGCCGGCACCTCGGGGGCGCGGGCGGCGAGGATCGCCAGCTCGCGGGCGGCGTCGGGATAGTCGATCCAGTGGTAGAGGCAGCGCCGCTTGAGCGCATCGTGGATCTCGCGGGTGCGGTTCGAGGTCAGGATCACGACCGGCGGCGCCGGCGCACGCACCGTGCCGAGCTCCGGGATCGAGACCTGGAAGTCGGACAGGATCTCGAGCAGGAACGCCTCGAACGGCTCGTCGGTGCGATCGAGCTCGTCGATCAGCAGCACCGGCGGGCCGGCCGGGTCCGCCGTGAGGGCGTCGAGCAGCGGGCGGCGCAAGAGGAACCGCTCGCTGTACAGCGTGGTCGCGAGCGCCGCGCGCTCGACCGGCCCCGCGGCCTCGGCGAGCCGGATCTCGAGCATCTGGCGCGCGAAGTCCCACTCGTAGAGCGCCGATGCGACGTCGAGGCCCTCGTAGCACTGCAGCCGGATCAGCCGGCGGCCGAGCGCGGCGGCCAGCACCTTGGCGACCTCGGTCTTGCCGACGCCGGCCTCGCCCTCGAGCAGGATCGGCTTGCCGAGCCGGAGGCCGAGGAAGACGACCGTCCCGAGGCTCGCGTCGGCGAGGTAGCGCTGGTCGGCGAGGAGCCCCAGCAGCGCGTCGACGGATGCGGGAGGAGCAGCCGCGGCGGCCGAAGCGGCCGATCCAGCCCAAGCGGCCGATCCAGCCGAAGCACCTGAGGCGGAGGAGCCTGCCGGTGCGACCGAGGCAGCCGACGCGGAGGATCCTGCCGGTGCGACCGAGGCAGCCGATCCGGAGGATCCTGCCGGTGCGACCGAGGCAGCCGATCCGGAGCAGCCAGTCGTCGCGACCGAGGCAGCCGATCCGGAGCAGCCAGTCGTCGCGACCGAGGCGGCGGATGCAGTCGAGCCCGAGGATCCTGCCGGCGCGCCCGGTGGCCCAACGGTCATGCGAGCGCCTGGACCGCCCGCCGCGCCATCACGCCGATCAGGTGCGCGCGGTACTCGGCGCTCGCCTCGGCGTCGCTGTTCAGGTTGGTCGCCGGCACGGCGATGCCATCGAGCGCGCTGGCCGCGAGGTGCTTGCCGAGCGCGGCCTCGTACAGCGGCGCGCGGAACACCGTGGCCGCCGCGCCGGTCACCGCGACCCGCACCGCGCCGGTGGTCTCGGCGACGAACACGCCGACCAGCGCGTACTTCGACGCGCGGTGCGCGAACTTCGCGTAGGCCGCGCGCTTGGGGATCGGGAACTGCACCGCCTTGATCAGCTCGCCGTGCTCGAGCGCGGTCGCGAACAGCCCGGTGAAGAACGCGTCGGCCGCGATCGACCGCCGATCGGTGATCACCGTGGCGCCGAGCCCGACCAGGGCGGCGGGATAGTCGGCCGCCGGATCGGCATGCGCGACCGAGCCGCCGAGCGTGCCGCGGTTGCGGACCTGGGCGTCGCCGATCGCGCCGGCGAGCGCGGCGAGCGCCGGGATCGCGCGCTGCACCTCGGGCGAGCGGTGGACCTCGTCGTGGGTGACCAGCGCGCCGATCAGGAGGTGGTGGCCGTCGATCCGGATGTCGCGCAGCTCCGGAAGGTGCGCCAGCGAGACCAGGTCGCTCGGCTCGGCGAGCTCGAGCTTGAGCACGGGCAGGAGGCTCTGGCCGCCGGCGAGGAACTTGGCGCCGTCGCGCCCCTGCAGCAGCCCGACGGCTTCCTTGATCGTCGTCGGACGATGGAACGTGAAGTCCTTCATGTCAGGCTCCCTTCTTCGTGGCCTGGGCAGCTTGGATCGCCCGCCAGACCTTCTCGGGGGTCGCGGGCATCGAGATGTCGGTGACGCCGAGCGGGATCAGCGCGTCGATCACGGCGTTGATCACCGCGGGCGGCACGCCGATCGCGCCGCACTCGCCGACGCCCTTGACGCCGACCGGGTTGTGGGTGCACGCGGTGACGTGGTTGCCGACCTTGAAGCTCGGCAGGTCGGCCGCGCGCGGCATGCAGTAGTCCATGTACGAGCCGTTGGTGAGCTGGCCATCGGCGTCGTAGCGGACCTCCTCGTAGAGCGCCTGGCCGATGCCCTGGGCGAGCCCGCCGTGGGCCTGACCATCGACGATCATCGGGTTGATGATCACGCCGACGTCGTCGGAGATCGTGACGTCGACCACCTCGACCACGCCGGTCTCGGGATCGATCTCGACCTCGACCAGGTGCGTGCCGCCGGGGAACGTGAAGTTCTTCGGGTCGTAGTACGCCTGCTCCTCGAGGCCGGGCTCGAGCGTCTCGTGCGGATAGTTGTGCGGCACGTAGGCGGTGAACGCGACCTCGCCGAACGCCTTGACCCGGTCGGTGCCGACCACGCGGAAGTTGCCGTCCTTGAACTCGATGTCGGAGGCGCTGGCCTCGAGCAGGTGCGCCGCGATCTTCTTGCCCTTGTCGATCACCTTGTCGAGCGCCTTGAACAGCGCCGAGCCGCCGACCGCCGCCGACCGCGAACCGTAGGTCCCCATGCCGAACGAGATCCGATCGGTGTCGCCGTGGACGACGTCGACGTTGTCGGTCGACATGCCGAGCTTCTCGGCGACCAGCTGCGCGAACGTGGTCTCGTGGCCCTGGCCGTGCGAGTGCGTGCCGGTGAACACCGTCACCGAACCGGTGGGGTTGACCCGCACGGTGGCCGCCTCGTAGAGCCCGGCGCGGGCGCCGAGCGCACCGGCCACGGCGGATGGCGCGATGCCGCAGGCCTCGATGTACGTCGAGATCCCGAAGCCGCGCAGCTTGCCCTTGGCGGCGCTCGCCGCCTTGCGCTTGGGATAGTTCGCGTAGTCGTTGGCCGCGAGCGCGAGGTCGAGCGTGGCGTGGTAATCGCCGATGTCGTACTGCAGCGCGACCTGGGTCTGGTACGGGAACTGATCGGTCCGGATCAAGTTCTTGCGGCGCAGCTCGATCCGGTCGATGCCGAGCTGGCGCGCCGCCTTGTCGACCAGCCGCTCGAGCAGGTAGGCCGCCTCGGGCCGTCCGGCGCCGCGGTAGGCGTCGATCGGGACGGTGTGGGTGAAGATCGCCTTGACCTCGGCGTAGATCGCCGGGAGGTCGTACGGCCCCGACAAGAGCGTCGCGTACAGGTAGGTCGGCACCGACGACCCGAACGTCGAGAGATAGGCGCCCACGTTGGCGAGCGTCCTGACCCGGAGGCCGAGGAACTTGCCCGAGGCGTCGAGCGCGAGCGCCGCGTGGCTGATGTGGTCGCGTCCGTGGGCGTCGCTGAGGAACGCCTCGCTGCGATCCGACGTCCACTTGACCGGGCGGCCGACCTTCTTCGACGCCCAGGTGACCATCAGCTCTTCGGCGTAGTGGAAGATCTTCGAGCCAAAGCCGCCGCCGACGTCGGGGGCGACGATGCGCAGCTTGTGCTCGGGGACGTGCAGCGTGAACGCCGACATCAAGAGCCGGATCACGTGCGGGTTCTGCGACGTGGTGTACAGCGTGTAGTGATCGGCGGCTTCGTCGTAGTAGCCGTTGGCGCAGCGCGGCTCGATCGCGTTGGGCGCGAGCCGGTTGTTGGTGAGATCGAGCTCGACGACGTGCGCCGCCTGCTTGAACGCGGCGTCGGTGGTTGCCGGATCGCCGATGTGCCAGTCGTAGCAGGTATTGTTGGCAGCCTCGTCCCACACCTGCGGCGCGCCGGGCCTGGCGGCGTCGGCGAGCAGCCCGGTGGCAGGCAACACGTCATAGCTGACGTCGACCAGGCCCGCGGCCGCGCGCGCCGCCTCCTTGGACGTCGCGATCACCATGACCACCGGATCGCCGACGTGGCGGACCTTGCCGTGCGCGAGCGCCGGGTGCGGCGGCTCGACCATGTTCGAGCCGTCCTTGTTCTTGATGAGCCACCCGCACGGCAGCCCGCCGAGCCCGTCGGCCGCGACGTCCTCGCCGGTCAGGATGCCGACCACGCCGGGCGCGGCGTTGGCGGCGGCCAGGTCGATCTTGGCGATCTTGGCGTGCGCGTACATCGAGCGCACGAACACGGCGTAGGTCTGGTGGGGGAGCGTGATGTCGTCGGTGTAGTTGCCCTTGCCGAGCAAGAACCGGCGGTCTTCCTTGCGCTTGACCGATGCGCCGATGCCCTGGTGCGTCATCACTTGCCTCCGCGCATGCCGGCCGCACCCGCGCGCACGGCCTTGACGATGTTGTGGTAGCCGGTGCACCGGCACAGGTTGCCTTCGAGCCAGTGCCGAACCTCGTGCTCGCTCGGCTCCGGCGTGCGGCGGCACAGGTCGGTCGCGCTCATGATCATGCCCGGCGTGCAGAACCCGCACTGCAGGCCGTGGTGCTCCTTGAACGCCGCCTGCATCGGGTGCAGCTCGCCGCCCGTCGCGAGCCCCTCGATCGTCGTGATCTCGGCGCCGTCGGCCTCGACCGCGAGCATCGTGCACGACTTGACCGACTTGCCGTCGACGTGGACGGTGCACGCGCCGCACTGGCTGGTGTCGCAGCCGACGTGCGTGCCGGTGAGCCGGAGCCGCTCGCGCAGCGCGTCGACCAGCAGCGTGGTCGGCCCACACTCGAGCGTATGAGCTTGTCGGTTTACCTTGAGCGTGATGGTGGCCATGGGTCCCCCTGTTGCCCACCCTCGGAGATCCAGCGCTTTGGCGCAATCGTTGTGTCATCTAAATGACAGGACAATGTGTGCCGCGGGAGTGACCCGGGATAGGCTGCAGGGGGTGGCCTTCGACCTCGAAGCCTTGCGCGGTGAGTTCCCGGCGCTCGACGCCCGGGTTCATGGCCGGCGGCTCGCCTACCTCGACAGCGCCTCGACCTCGCTCAAGCCCCGCGCGGTGATCGACGCGGTGGTCCGGGTGTTCACCCACGAGGCGGGCAATGTGCACCGCGGCGTCCACGCGCTGTCCGAGGCCGCGACCGAGGCGTTTGACACGGCACGCGACGAGATCGCCCGGTTCCTCGGCGGCCGTCCGGACGAGATCGTCTTTACCCGCGGCACCACCGAGGCGATCAACCTCGTCGCCCACAGCTGGGGCCACGCGCACGTCGGTCCCGGCGACGTCGTGATCGCGACGGCGCTCGAGCATCACTCGAACCTCGTCCCCTGGCAAGTGCTGTGCGCCGAGCGCGGCGCGACCCTCCGGATCGCCCCGGTCGACGGCGGCGGGCGGCTCGATCTCGCGGCGCTCGCGGCGCTGATCGACGAGCGCGTCAAGCTGGTCGCGGTGTCCCAGCTGTCGAACGTGGTCGGCACGATCGCCCCGATCGCCCGGATCACCGAGCTGGCGCACGCGGCCGGCGCGATCGTCGTGGTCGACGGCGCGCAGGCGGTCGCGCACCTGGCGGTCGACGTCGCCGCGCTCGGCTGCGACTTCTATGCGTTCTCGGGGCACAAGCTGTTCGCCCCGACCGGCACCGGGGTCCTGTGGGGCCGGCGCGCGCTGCTCGCGGCGATGCCCGCGTGGCAGACCGGCGGCGAGATGGTGGCCGCGGTCGAGTACGAGCGCGCGCGGCTGCGCGAGCCGCCGTATCGCTTCGAGGCCGGCACCCCGAACATCGCCGGGGTGATCGGCCTGGGCGCCGCGATCCGCTACCTCGCGACGATCGATCGCGACGCGGCCGCGCGCCACGAGGCGCGGCTGCACCGCCGGCTCGCCGGCGAGCTCGCCGCGCACGCCGGGGTGCGCGTGCTCGGCGAGCCCGAGGCCGCGGTCGTCGCGTTCACGGTCGCCGGCGTGCACCCGCACGACCTCGCGACCATCGTCGATCGCGACGGCGTCGCGATCCGCAGCGGGCATCACTGCGCCGAGCCCCTGCACCGCCGGCTCGGCGTCGACGCGAGCGCCCGCGCGTCGCTCGCCCACTACAACGACGACGCCGACATCGACGCGCTGATCGCGAGCCTCGCGCGCGTCCGCGAGGTGCTCCGATGACCGCCATCGACGAGCTGTACCAGGCGACGATCGTCGACCACGATCGCGCGCCCCGCAACCACGGGCACCTGACCGACGCGACCCACCACGCGACGGTCGACAATCCGCTGTGCGGCGACGTGATCACGGTGCAGGCCCGGATCGCCGGCGGCGCCGTGCAGGACATCGCCTTCGAAGGCCGGGGCTGCGCGCTGTCGCGGGCCGCCGCGTCGATCATGACCATGCTGGTGCAGGGTCGCACCCCGGACGCATCGCGCCGGCTCGCCGCCGCCTTCGAGCACTTCGTGCAGACCGCGCCGGACGCTGCGATCCCCGAGGAGCTGGGCGATCTCCGCGCGTTTGCCGGAGTGCGGCAATTTCGCTCGCGCCGCGTGTGTGCGCTGCTAGCATTCCGTGCGCTGATGCAGGCACTCGACGCCTGACACGTGAGGCCGGCCTACGCTGCTGTCGGGCCACACCAAACCAGCACAACGTAGGGGGAGAGGCATGGCCAGCACGGAGCGATCAAAGACGCCGGAAGAACGCCAGGCCGCGATCCTGGAGCGCATCGCGATCAACGCACCGCTGCAGGGGATCCTCGAAGATCTGATCGGCCACGTCGAGGATCAGATCCCCGGCGCGATCGGAACCCTGCTGCTGATGGAGCCCGATGGCCGGCACCTGCGCTGTGTCTCGAGCCCTGGGCTGCCGGAAGGCTACAACGCGCAGATCGGTGGTATCGAGGTGCGCGCGTGCGCCGGCTCGTGTGGCACCGCCGCGTTTCGCCGCGAATCCGTGTTCGTCACCGACATCGCCGTCGACCCGCTGTGGATCGACTATCGCGAGACCGCCGGCATCCACGGCCTGCGCGCCTGCTGGTCGATGCCGATCCTGTCGCGCCGGCGCCCCGATCGCTCCGGGGTGCTCGGGACCTTCGCGGTGTATTTTCGCACGCCGCGCGTCCCCGATCCGGCGCACCGCGACGTGCTCGCGCACGCCGAGTACCTCGCGTGCATCGCGCTCGAGGCCGACTACACGCTCCGCGAGCTCCGCGAGAGCGACGTCAGGTTGCGGATGTTCGTCGATCACGCGACCGATGGCTTCTTCGTCCACGACGGCGCGACCGGCGCGGTCGTCGAGGTCAACCAGCAGGGCTGCGCGAGCCTCGGGTACACCCGCGCGGAGCTGATCGGCGCGAAGCCGAGCCTGTTCGATTCGCACGCGCTGCCGAGTATGACCGACGAGCTCACCCGGCGGCTCGCGGATGGCGAGACCGTCACGTTCGACTCGCGCCACACCCGCAAGGACGGCGGGACGTTTCCCGTCGAGGTCCGCATCCGTGCGTTCAAGGACAACGGCCAGATCGTCCACCTCGCCCTGGTGCGCGATACCACGGCGCGGCGCGAGCTCGAAGATCAGCTCCGCCACGCCCAGAAGATGGAGGCGATCGGGCGGCTCGCCGGCGGCGTCGCACACGACTTCAACAACCTGCTCACCGTGATCAACGGCTACACCGACGTCCTGCTCGATGCGCTCCCCGACAGCTCCACCGAGCATGCCGATCTCGCGATGATCCGCGAAGCGGGTGATCGCGCGGCGGCGCTGACCGCGCAGCTGCTCGCGTTCAGCCGGAGGACGATCATCACGCCCAAGGCGCTGAACCTGAACCTGCTGGTCGAGCGGCTCGTCAAGATGTGCAAGCGCATCATCGGCGAGAACATCGTGCTCACCACCCAGCTCGAGCCGGGGCTGTGCTCGGTGATGGCCGACGCCGGCCAGATCGAGCAGGTCGTGATGAACCTCGTGGTCAACGCACGCGACGCGATGCCGCTCGGCGGCAAGCTGATGCTCGCGACCAGCAACATCAAGGCCAAGGCCCAGACCGGTCGCTACGTCTGCCTGACCGTCTCGGATACCGGCGAAGGCATGACCGACGAGGTCAGGGCGCGGGTGTTCGAGCCGTTCTTCACCACCAAGCCCCAGGGCCAGGGCTCGGGCCTCGGCCTCGCCACGGCGTACGGCATCGTCGAACAGGCCAACGGCCAGATCCGCGTCGACAGCGCCCCGGGCAAGGGCAGCTCGTTCAGCGTGATCCTGCCGGTGGTCGACGCGACCGAGGTCACGCCGACGTTGCTCCCGCGCCAGCGGCCGCGCGGCACCGAGACCATCCTGCTCGCCG
>Ga0137459_1000072_pt1 | contig 33642 bp, 26 predicted proteins | sample EasRivERMGT700_2_FD_104908 | JGI IMG/M metagenome (GOLD analysis project Ga0137459, IMG submission 104908) | Soil microbial communities from meander-bound floodplain in the East River, Colorado, USA - East River MetaG ERMGT700_2 | ecosystem: Environmental > Terrestrial > Soil > Floodplain ...
CGAGGAGGCGCCGTCGGCGGTGCTCCCCGAGGCGACCCGCGCCAAGCTCACCGCGGCGTCGGTCCGCGCGATCGAGGCGATCGGCTACACCAACGTGGGCACGATGGAGTACCTGCTCGACGCCGATGGCCAGTTCTACTTCATGGAGATGAACACCCGGCTCCAGGTCGAGCACCCGGTGACCGAGCTCGTCACCGGCATCGATCTGGTGCGCGAGCAGATCCGGATCGCGGCCGGCGAGCCGCTGTCCTTCACCGACGAGCGCCGCGCCCGCGGCCACGCGATCGAGCTGCGCGTGAACGCCGAGGATCCGAGCACGTTCGCGCCGTGGCCCGGCAAGATCACCGCGCTGCACATGCCCGGCGGCCTCGGTGTGCGCGTAGATACGCACGTGTACGCGGGATACGTCGTTCCTCCGAACTATGACTCCTTGCTCGCCAAGGTGATCGTGCACGATGTCGACCGCATGGCGGCGTTGCGACGAGCGCGGCGCTGCCTCGACGAGATGTTGATCGAAGGGATTCGAACCAACATCCCGTTCTTGCGACGGATCATCAACCACCCCGAGTTCATCCGCGGGGACTTCGATACCGGGTTCGTCGCGCGGCTCCTCTCCGAGCGAGCGTCAGCGGCCTGACGTGTTAGCGAGTGGCTGAACCAGAGATCGTCGCATGCCCGACCAGTGATCAGATGTGAGGAACGTGTTCGGGTAACGCTCGGGATTCCCTCGTGGATTTCCTTGACCCTGCGTCTGGCAACACCGTACCCTTTCCGGGATGCGCGGGTCATACTGCCGTCGACCGATGGCCCCAGTGCAAGCACATTGGTGTGATGGACCGCACCGGGAGGCGTTCGCGCACCGTGGCCTTTAACAAAGAAAAGGTCATGGATGCGGCGAGGCGGTTCGTCGACAAGGGCCAGATCGACAAGGCCGTCAAGGAGTACCTGCGCATCGTCCACGAGGATCCCAAGGACGTTCGCGTCTGGCTGAAGATCGGCGATCTCTACGCGAAGAAGGGCGTCAAGCAGGACGCGATCGAGACCTACCTCAAGGTCGCGCGGTTCTATCACGACCAGGGCTTCTTCCTCAAAGCCGTCGCCGTCTACAAGCAGATCCTCAAGCTCGATTCACGGCTCGTCGACGTGATCTTGAAGCTCGCGGAGCTGTACCGCCAGCTCGGGCTGATGTCCGATGCGATGCAGCACTTCGAGTCGGTCGCCGCGCACTTCCATCGCGAGGGCAACACCAAGGAAGCGCTCGCGACGGTCAAGAAGCTCGTCGATCTCGATCCGGAGAACATCGCGACGCGCATCAAGCTCGCGGAGCTGTACTCCAAGGAGAGCCTGGTCGACGACGCCGCGACCGAGTTCCGGTTTGCGTGCGAGCAGCTGCGCCGGCAGGGCCGCCAGGACGACTTCCTGAAGGTCGCCGAGCGCCTGCTGTGGCACAAGCCCGACAACCAGGCGCTCAACCGCGAGCTCGCCGGGCTCTACCTCGCGCGCAACGATCCGCGGCGGGCGCTCCAGAAGCTGCAGGCGTGCTTCAAGGCCGATCCGCGCGACGTCGAGACGCTGAGCCTGCTTGCCCAGGCGTTCCAGGCGCTCGAGCAGAAGGCCAAGACGGTCAGCGTGCTCAAGGAGCTCGCGCGGATCCACACCGAGAACAAGCACAAGGACAAGTCGGGCGACGTGTTCCGCAAGATCCTCGAGCTGGTGCCGACCGACCCCGAGGCGCTCGCGTTCCTCGGGCCGGCCGCGCAGCCGGCGGCGCGCCCGTCGACGCCCGTGGTGGCGGCGCTCGCGCGTGCGTCCACGCCGATGCCATCGCAGGTGCGCGCGTCGACCGGCGATGCCCGGTTCAACTTCACCAGCGAGCTGCCGCCCTACGAGCAGGCGTCGGCGCGGATGACCGGGTCGATGCCGCTGATCGACGAGCAGTCGCTGTCCGGCGTCGACTTCGCGCTGCCCGAATACGACGACTCCGACTTCTCGGCCGACATGGAGCCGCCGCCGGATCCGCGGGCGATGTCGGCCGCGGGCGAGCGCCACGCCGAGGAGATCTCGAAGATCCTCGCCGAGACCGACGTCTACGTGAAGTACGGCCTGCACCAGAAGGCCGTCGATCACCTGCGCCGCGTGTTCACGCTCGACGCCGAGAACGTCGAGGCGCGGGAGCGCCTGAAGGACATCTTCGTCTCCCAGGGCCACGAGCAGGAGGCCGAGGTCGAGCTGCTCCGGCTCGCCGAGGTGGTCGCGCCGGGCGATCCGGATCGCGCCGAGGCGTACCTGCAGGAGGTGCTCGCGATGAACGGCACGCACACCGGTGCGTTCGATCTCGCGCGGCGGTTCCGGCTGCGGGTGGCGCGCATGTCGTCGGCCAGCTCCGAGGTCGAGGTCTCGCACGACTACGGCGGTGGGATGTCGATCGTCGACGCCGAGCTCGATGATCTGGATCTCGGGGCGCCGTCGCGCACCGGGGGCGGGCACGCGAGTGGCAAGACCCACGGCACGATCGAGTCGCGCGACTCGATCGACGAGTTCGATCCCGACGAGCTGATCGGCCGCCCGATCGCGCACGGCAGCCCGGCCCCGGGCCGCCCGCCGCAGCGGCCCAGCGGCGGCTACGCGCAGGATCCGGACCACTTCGAGCTCGAGTTCGAGCCGTCGCCCTCGCAGGCCACGCGCCAGATGTCGTCCGAGGTCGCCGAGGCGCTCGCCTCTGCGCACGATGACGATCTGGACGATCCCATGAGCTCGGGGAGCTCGATGACCGCCGATGGGGCGGCCGGGCACTGGTCCGAGTCGACCGATGATGGCCGCTCGCTCGACGCTCAGCTCGACGACCCCGACCTCGGGGACGATATCGACCGCCAGGTCGCGCGCGAGCTGGGCCACAACGCCGCCGGCGAAGATCTACCGTTCGATCCCGACGAGGCCCGCGCGTTCGACGCGGCCGTGCGCAAGGCGCCCACGCCGGGGCCCCAGACCGACGCGATCTACGTCAACGGATTCGACGAGACCGATATGCCGCCGCGGCTGGCGGGCAACGTGATCGACACCAGCACCTACGCCTCGGTACCCGACGACTCGCTGCATATCGCCGGCAGCTACGATCCCTACGGCACCGAGTCCGTGCAGACCCCGGCGTCGTTCGCCGATCCGACCGTGGCCCACGGGGTGGTGGCGGTCCAGATCGGTGACTCGAACATCGAGGACGATCTCGACGAGGCCGAGTTCTACGCCGGCCAGGGCATGTACGCCGAGGCGATCGACGGGCTCAACGCGCTGCTCGCGCGGTGTCCCGGTCACCGCATGGTGCTCGCCAAGCTGCGCGAGATCGAGGCGCTCGCCGCCGGCGGCTCGCTGGATGTCGGCGGCGTCGGCCACGTCGGTCACGCCGCGATCGATCAGGCCACCGTCGGCGGCACCGACGCGATCGATCTCGACGATCTCGAGGAGATGGGGGTCGAAGACCTCGTCGAGCTCGACGCCGACTCGCGGCCGGTCCACCACCCCAAGAAGCGCCAGCCGACCGTGATGCTCGAGCGGCCGGTCGACGAGGGCGACTCCGACACCCACTACGACCTGGGCCTCGCGTACAAGGAGATGACGCTGCTCGACGACGCGATCAAGGCGTTCGAGAAGGCGCTGCGCGCGCCCGGCCGCGAGGTCCAGTGCCGCGTCATGATCGGCATGTGCCTGCGCGACATGGGCAATCCGTCCGAGGCGATCCACCAGTTCAAGCAGGGCCTCCACGCCGAACCCATCGAGCGCGAGCGCCAGAGCCTCCACTACGAGATCGGGATCACGTACGAGGTCATGGGCGACGACGCCGAGGCGCTCTACTTCTTCGAGATGGTCTTGAAGCGCGATCCGAGCTTCGCCGACACGGCGGCGCGCGCCGAGCGGCTGCGCGCGCGGGGCGGCCGCCCCATGCACTCGCACGACGACGACATCTGATCGGTACGCCCGAGCACGCCCCGGCCGCGCGGGCCGCACGGACGCATCGCTGTGGCCGGTGGTACACCGCAGGACCATGGCCACCCGCACCGAGACCGACAGCATGGGCCCGATCGAGGTCGACGACGCGCGCTACTGGGGCGCGCAGACCCAGCGCTCGCTCGAGAACTTCCGGATCGGCAGCGAGCGCATGCCGCGCGAGCTGATCCACGCGCTCGCGACGATCAAGAAGGCCTCGGCGCTGGTCAACCGCGACCTCGGCCTGCTCGCCGACGACAAGGCGCAGCTGATCGTCGCCGCCGCCGACGAGGTGGTCCGCGGCGACCACGACGGCGAGTTCCCGCTCGTGGTCTGGCAGACCGGCAGCGGCACGCAGACCAACATGAACGTCAACGAGGTGATCGCCAATCGCGCGATCGAGCTGGCGGGCGGCCGCCGCGGCGCGAAGCAGCCGATCCACCCCAACGACGACGTCAACCTGTCACAGAGCTCCAACGACGTGTTCCCCACCGCGATGCACCTCGCCATCGCCGAGCAGGTCACCGCGCACCTCCTGCCCTCCGTCGCCCTGCTGCGCAGCACGCTCGACACCAAGGCGCGCGCGTTCGCCGACATCGTCAAGATCGGCCGCACCCACCTGCAGGACGCGACGCCGCTCACCCTGGGCCAGGAGATCAGCGGCTGGGTCGCCCAGCTCGATCACGGCCTGTCCGCGATCCGCGTCGCGCTGCCGCCGGTCTGGGAGCTCGCGCTCGGCGGCACCGCGGTCGGCACCGGGCTCAACACGCACCCCGCCTACGCCGTCCGCGTCGCGGCCAAGCTGGCCGAGCTCACCGGCCTGCCGTTCGTCACCGCGCCCAACAAGTTCGCGGCGCTCGCCTCGCACGACGCGCTCGTCGGCCTGCACGGCGCGGTCAAGCTGCTCGCGACCAGCCTCATGAAGATCGCCAACGACATCCGCTGGCTCGCGAGCGGCCCGCGCAGCGGCCTGGGCGAGCTCGTGATCCCCGAGAACGAGCCGGGCAGCTCGATCATGCCCGGCAAGGTCAACCCGACCCAGTGCGAGGCGATGACGATGGTGTGCGCGCAGGTGATGGGCAACGACGTCGCGATCTCGATCGCCGGCGCGAGCGGCAACTTCGAGCTCAACGTCTTCAAGCCGCTGATCGCGCACGGTGCGCTGCAGTCGCTCCGCCTCATCGGCGATGCCTGCGCGTCGTTCGACGAGCACTGCGCGCGGGGCCTCGCCCCGAACCGTGCCGAGATCGATCGCAAGCTGCACGGCAGCCTGATGCTGGTGACCGCGCTCGCGCCGCACATCGGGTACGACAAGGCGGCCCAGGTCGCCAAGCACGCGCACGCAACCGGTACGCTCCTGCGCGACGCCGCGATCGCGCTCGGCTACGTCACCGGCGACCAGTTCGACCAGTGGGTGCGCCCCTCATCGATGGTCTCTCCGGCGGCTCTCTAGCGCACCGCCGGGAGAACGCGGACACGCTCGCTGGCTCTGCCCGGCTCTTGCTGGGCACTGGCGCTGGGAGAACGCGGACACGCTCGCTAGCTCTGCCGGGCACCGGCGCTGGGAGAACGCGGACACGCTCGCTGGCTCTGCCGGGCACGGGTTCTGGGAGAACGCGGACACGCTCGCTAGCGACGCGGGGCTGGGCCCGTGCTCGTCCGTTAACCACCGTATCGAGAATGGATGGCGGCGCCATCTCCACGACCGGCCGGCGATCCACCACCCGGCCGTGCAATTTATCTCGCACGGTGCCCAGCCCGCGTCGCTGCGCGTCGCGTTGCCGCCGGCACCCAGGAGCCAGGCGCGTACGGTGGATGTTCAACGACAACCGTGCTTCCGAGGCGCTCGGCCGCGTCTATCCGGCTGCTGCGTGATCGTGCTGCACCGGGATCATTGGTCGACTGATCACCCGCCTGTGACCACGTCAACGCGCAGCGCAGCACCGCGGGCTGGGTCACGACGCGAGATAGATTGCACGGCCGGGTGGTGAATCGCCGGCGGGTCGTGGAGATGGCGCCGCCCTACATTCTCGATACGGCGGTTGACGGACGAGCGGCGGACCCAAGCCCGCGGTGCTAGCGAGCGTGTTCGCGTTCTTCCCAGCGCCGCGCGTCAGCGTCGGGGGAGCGGGGGAGCGGGGGAGCGGGTCAGCGGGTCAGCGGGGGGCAGCGGGGCGCGTGGCGGAGCCGCTGACCTGGAGCGACAGGTTTGTAGCGGTCACGCGGTGCACGAGCACCATGACGTTCGCGGGGCGGAAGCCGTCGAACACGACCTCGAGCTCGTCGAGGCCGTCGAAGTGGAGCCGATCGGCGGTCAGCTTCGCCGGGCCGATCTGGACGTCTTTGATGGTCGTATCGACGCTGCCGATCGCGCCCTTGAGCTCGCCGGGGCCGCGATCGTGGATCGAGCCGGTGACCTCGAGGTCGACCATCCCGGGCTGATCGTCGCCCCCGAACATGATCAGGCCGCCGCCGGCCTCGACCGAGCGCGGCGCGAGCAGCGAGAGCGCGATGTCGATCGCGTCGAGCGACAGCGATTGCAGCGTCTGGCGCTTCTTGTCGCCGGTGCCGGGGCGGCCGGAGCCGGCCACGAAGTCGGCGAGCGAGCGCACCGGGACGCTGCCGAACGCGGCGAGGGTCCTGGCGTCGTCGTCGAGCTTCCACGAGATCAGCTCGTGCGACGATCCGAAGATCGGCACCTTCCAGGCCAGCAGGAGCTTGTCGCCTTCATACTTGATGTCGAGGAACGCACCCTCGAGCCAGTCGAGGCTGTCGTCGAGCGCGCGGAAGTCGAGCCTGCCCTCCTGGATCGGCACCTTGAGCTCCTGATCGAGCGATCGGTGGCCGAGCACCGGCAGGTCGAGCACGACCTTCACGGTGATGTGGATGCGGCCGGAGAGGCTGTCGAGGAAGCGCAGCTTGGTCTGGCGCAAGGCCGGATCCGGAGGCCGCGGCGTGGTCGGCGGCTTGTCGGAGGCCTTGCCGAACGGCCCCCGCACGGTGAGCTTCATGTCCGACAGCGAGACGTAGGGCGCGACGATCTCGACGCCGCGGTCGGCCCGGACCAGCCGCAGCCCGCGCGGCAGCTCCAGCCGATCGACCGAGATGTTGAACCGGCCGGCCGCGTCGCGCAGCCAGGCCGATCCGATCGACGCGGCCTCCGCCGTCCAGCGCAGCGTGTCGAGCCGGCCCTCGAGGTCGTCGAGCACACAATCATGGGCACCGTAGCTGACCGAGCCGGCCGACCCTTCGAGCTGGTGCGACTCGGCGCGCGGAAAGCGCAGCCGCTTCCCGACCTCGTCGCTGACGAACCCGAAGCGCTGTACTGTGATGTCGGTCTCAACTTGTTGCGCCATCCGCAGGAGACTGTACTGCCTCGGCTCCCCTCCGGTGTATAGAGGTAGGAGCGTGGTAGGCCGACGCGGCCACGGAAAGCGATCGTGATGCGCCTGCTCCGCCCGGCATTTCTGGCACCTCTGATCGCGCTGGCACCGCTGGCGGCCCTGATCGCGCTCGCCACCGGCTGCCGGGATCCCCATGCCACACCCGACGCCGGGGAGCGGTTCGATGCGAACGTCGTCGACGCGGCCCTCGGCCCCGATGCGGCGCAGGTCGATGCCGGGACCGACGGCATTCCGGACGGCATCGCCGCGGCGCGCGCGTCGTCCGACGGGATCGGGCTGTCGCTCGCGATCCATGGCGTCACGGTGACCTACCTGAAGCCGCAGATCGGCAGCACGACGAGCGACCCGGCGGGTTTCACGATCCAGGCCGCGAAGCAAGGCCCGGGGCTGTTCGTCGCGGTCGATCCGGCGACGCTGTCGCCGCCCGCGGCCGTCGGCGACGTCGTCAACTTCACGATCACGAAGAAGGGCACGGTGTTCGGCCAGCCGCGCGCCCAGACGATCACCTCGTACGTGCGCACGGCGACCGGCGCGAACGTCGGCGCGCTGGCGCAGAACCTGTCGGCCGCGACCGACGTCCTGACCGCCGCGGCCAGCTACGACGGCGAGCTCGTCACCGTGACCGGCACGATGTTCGCGAGCTTCGCCGCGGCCGGCCCGGGCTTCCAGCAATCCGGCGTCACCACCGCCGTGATCGCCGGCGACACCCGGCTGCAGCTCCGCGCGCCGGTCGCCCTGATCGACGCGATCGACATGGTCAAGGACTGCCGGTTCACCGCGACGAACGTGCCGCTGGGCATCTTCGTCGCGTCGGCGACCGCACCGGTCGCGGCCCAGATCGACGTGTTCGCGAGCGCGGACCTCACGATGGCGTGCCCGGCGCCGACCATCGTCAGCGCCACCTCGCTGACGCCGACCTCGCTGCGCCTCACGTTCAGCCGCAACATCCTCGGCACCAGCGTCTTGCCGGGCGGCTCGCAGTTCACGTTCGACAACGGCCTCCGGGCGACCGCCGCGGCGGTCAGCGGCCGGACCATCATGCTCACGACCACCGTGCAGGCCGGCACGATCTACGTCGCGAGGATCGCGACGAGCGTGACGGATCTGCAAGGCGCCGCGGTCGCCAGCCCCGGCACGGCGTCGTTCATCGGGTTCGCCTCGCCCGGTGACAGCGGCGTGCTGCTCAGCAAGCACACCACGCTCGGGATCCCGTCGCCGAGCTCGATGGTGGATCCGGACAGCTTCCTGTCGGTCAAGTCCGAGTACGTGCTGTCCTACCACAGCGGCCGCAAGGTCCCCAACTGGGTCAGCTGGGAGCTCAACGCCTCGTACCTGGGGAGCACGCCACGCCAGGACGACTATCGCTCCGACGACACGCTGCCGCCCACCCTGCCGCAGGCCTTGCTCAGCGATTACAGCGGCAGCGGCTACGACCGCGGTCACATGTGCCCGTCGGCGGATCGCACGCTGACCCCGGCCACCAACTCGCAGACGTTCTTCCTCACGAACATGGTCCCGCAGGCGGCCAACAACAACCAGGGTCCGTGGGAGCGGCTCGAGTCCGAGAGCCGCAACCTGGTCGCGGCCGGCAAGGAGCTGTTCATCATCTCGGGGGGCACGTTCAGCGCCGGTTCGAACACGGTCGGCAACGGCATGGTCGTCCCCGATCAGACCTTCAAGGTGATCGTCGTGCTCGACGCGGTCGGCCAGGGCACGAGCGCGGTCACGGCGAGCACGCGCGTCATCGCCGTGCTGATGCCCAACGAGAACGCGCAGATCGACAGGTTCGCCGACTGGCATGGCTTCCGGGTCTCGGTCGACATGATCGAGGCACAGACCGGCTACGACTTCCTGTCGGATGTCGACCCGGCGATCCAGGCGGTCGTCGAGGCGCGTGTCGACACCCAGTGATCGCCGGTGGCGCGGTGGCCTCCACCCCAACATCGCCGCTGGGGGCGCAACTCCCGGCGCCATCCCGAAACGGCTGTACGTCCCGGGCCACGCTTTGGTGTATAGAGCGGCGTCATAGGGCCGCACCGGCCACTGAAGGAGATCGTGATGCGCCAGCTCCCCGTCACCGTCGTCGCCGCTCTGTTCGCCGTCGCCACCGCCTGTGGCGACAACCACGCCGGATCCATGAAGCCCGATGCGTCCGTTCCGGTCGACGCCGCGATCGACGGCACCCCGGTCATGCTGGAGGGCATCGCCGCGGCGCGCTCGGCCGCCGACGGCACCGGCCCGGCGATCACGATCCGCGGCGCCACGGTCACCTACCTGAAGCCGCTGATCGGCGCCGTGGCGAACGACCCGGCGGGCTTCACGATCCAGGTCGACAAGGCCGGCCCGGCGCTGTTCGTCGCGGTCGATCCGGCGACCCTCACGCCGCCGGCCGCCGTCGGCGACGTCGTCAACTTCACGATCACGATGAAGGGTACGGTCGCGCTGCAGCCGCGCGCGCTGGCGATCACGGCGTACACGCGGACGGCGACCGGGACGGACGTCAGCGCGCTGGCGCAGGATCTCACCGCCGCCACCAACGTCGTCAGCGCCGTCGATGGCTACGACAGCGAGCTGGTCAGCGTGACCGGGACGCTGTTCGAGGTGTTCGCGTCGAGCGGCACCGGGTTCCAGCGCTCGGGCCTCAGCACGACCGGGAGCGCCGCCGACACCAACTTCCAGGTCCGCGCGCCGGCCACCCTGGTCGACGCGCTCGACATGACGAAGGACTGCCAGATCCAGATCACGAACGTCCCGATGGGCCGGTTCAACGCATTGGCGCAGATCGGCGTGTTCAAGGCCAGCGACTTCCAGCTGACCAGCTGCCCGGCGCCGGTGGTCGTGAAGGCCGTGGCGCTGTCGCTGACCTCGCTGCGCATCACGTTCAGCCGCAACATCCTGGCCTCCAGCGTGATGCCCGACGGCTCGCAGTTCACGTTCGACAACGGGCTCACGGCGAGCGCCGCGGTCGTCAGCGGCCGGACCATCACGCTCACCACCAGCCTTCAGACCGCGGCGACGGCGTACGTGGCGACCATCGCGGCGAGCATCACGGACCTGCAGGGCAAGCCGCTCGCGGCTGCGGGCACGGCGGCGTTCACCGGCTTCGTGCTGCAGGCCGTCGTCCGGATCAACGAGGTCAACGCGAACATCACCGGCGGCTGCGACCTGATCGAGCTCCGCGTCATCGCCGACGGCAGCATGACGGGCTTCAAGCTGCTCGAGCGCGGTGGTGGCGCCGGAGAGCTCTCGTTGACGTTCCCCAGCTTCTCCGTGCAGAAGAACGACTTCATCGTGGTCCACATGGGCTCGGCCAGCGCGACGTGCAACCCCGGCGGTGCCACGCAGGAGACCGCGACGACGACCGAGCAACCCACGGCGACGTTCGCCGGCAACTTTGACGCCGCGTTCGATTTCTGGGCGATCGACACCGGGCTGACGGCGACCGACAACGTATTCACGCTGTTCGATGTCACCGGCACGATCAGCGACGCGGTGTTCATCTCCGATGACCCAGCGGGTGCCACGGCCGCGGGCGCCACCGAGGCCCAGGCGGCCATCGTGGGCCTCGCCAACCAGTGGTCGCCGATCCTCCCCTCGTACCTCGACACGGTGTTCCGGGTGAACGCCGTCGACGATCTCAACGCGACCGGCACGGCGGTCGCGGGCACCTCGATCCAGCGCCTCGACGATACCGACGACAACGACAAGGCGGACTGGACGACCGGCGTCGGCGTCGCGTCGACCTGGGGCGCGCTGAACGCCGGCCAGACCGCGATCCCGTGATCGGCGCCTCGCGCTGAGCGCGCAACGGCGCTGACGCGGCGCACAGCGGCAGCGGCGCTCGCTGGCTGAAAAGATGTCGGTCGGTTGATCCACTTCGGGGGATCGGCCGTACCTCGACACACAGCCAGGGAGGGCCACATGGCCAAACGACTCTTGGTGGCGCTGGTTTCGACGCCTGCCGCGTTGATCGGATGCCACTCCTCTGATGATGGTTTGTCTAGCGATCCACCGACCTCAGTGACCAAAGTTTCCTCCGGCGGGTTTCAATCGCCGACGGATGCCGTGGCGAGCCCGGACGGCCGCACGTTCTTCTTCGCCGCGTGGGATGATCAAAAGCAGCCCACGCTGTTCCAGGTGTCGTCGAAGCCGGGGAGCACGGCCAGCGCGCTCGCCGCGGGCGATCCGCTCGAGACCCCGATCGGCCTCGTCATGTCGTGCGACGGTGCGACGGTCTACGTCGCCGACATGGGCGGCGAGGACGGCGCGATCCTCCAGGCGGCAACCTCCGGAGGCGCGGCCTCGTCGCTCGGCGCGACCGGCATCGTGCGCCCCGGTGGCATCGCCATGGGCCCGGAGTGCAAGTCGCTGTTCGCGACCGGCCGGCTGGGGGATGGCACCCCGGCGCTGTTCGAGGTGCCGATCGCCGGTGGCGCGGCGCGCGTCGTCTTCCAGGGCGCGCCGCTCAGCTCGCCGACCGGCCTGCACGTCGACAGCCAGGGGGTTGCGTGGGTGATGGATCACCACGCGCAAGGCCCGGACGGCGCAGGCGTGCTGTTCGCGATTCCCTCGGACGGCAGCAAGGCCGACGTGGTCGTCTCGAACCTCCGCATGGGGACGCCCGGCGGCGTCTCGCTCACCGCCGGTGGCGGCACCGCCGTCATGCCGACGCGCGACGCCGACGGCAACGCCCAGCTCACGTCGGTCGACATCGCGACCGGCGCAGTCACCCAGCTCGCAGCCCCCGGCATGGCGGATCCCGCCGGCCTTCGCAGCGCCCGCAAGGCCGCCGTGTTCGCCGTCGTCGATTCCGAAGCCGGCACGATCTACCGCGCAGAATGAAAGGAGCCTCCTCTATGAACAAGCTCAGCAAATCTCTCGCTATCGCCGGCATCACCCTGGGTGCAGGCGCGCTCACCGCCTCCGCCTCGTCTCACCGCGAGGCTCCCGCCATCGCCGAGGACCAGTACGTCGACAACACCGACGTCTACGCGTTCATCAGCCCGAACGACGCGACCAAGCTCGTCATCGTCGCGGACTACGTGCCGCTGCTCTTGCCCACCTCGGGCCCGAACTTCTACAAGTTCTCGGACAACGCGCGCTACGAGGTCCACATCGACAACACCGGCGACGCGGTCCCCGACGTCGGCTATCGCTGGACGTTCACGTCGCACCGCAAGATCGGCACCACGTTCCTCTACAACGTCGGCCCGGTCGATTCGATCGACAGCCCGAACCTCAACGTCACGCAGACCTACAAGCTCGAGAAGGTCAACGAGAAGACCGGCGCGACGCAGATGATCATGAACAACGTCCCGGTCGCCCCGTGGAACGTCGGCAAGCGGTCGTTCCCGGACTACGAGAAGGTCGCCCTCCAGGCGGTGTCCACCGCCAACGGCACCACCGCGTTCGCCGGCCCGCGCGACGAGCCGTTCTTCGTCGACCTCCACGTGTTCGACCTGCTCGGCGTCGGTGGCTCGCACACGACCGACGGCGTCAACGTGATGTCGCTCGTGCTCGAGGTCCCGATCGGCGAGATCGCCTCCGCCGGCGTCCGCCCGGCCGCCGGCGCGACCACCAAGGACGCGGTCGTCGGCATCTACGCGTCGGCGAGCCGCCCGCGCGTCCGCCTGCTCCGCAACAACCGCAGCCAGGATGACTACGGTGGGTTCGTCCAGGTCTCGCGCCTCGGCTGGCCGCTGATCAACGAGGTGATCATCCCGCTGCAGGACAAGGACAAGTACAACCGGACGAGCCCGCGCGACGACGTGTCGAACTTCGGCGCGTACATCCTCGACCCGGAGGTCCCCAAGCTCTTGAACCTCGTGCTCAACGCGGGCTGTCCGGCGACGTCCGCCGCCGGCCGCACCGACATCGTCGGGCTGCTCGGCCCGAGCGGCACCAAGGCCGCCGACCTGCTCCGCATCAACATCAGCCAGGGCCAGACCAACGCGATGTCGCACTTCCCCAACGGCCGCGCGCTCACCGACGACGTGACCGACACGCTGCTCACGGTGGCCTGCAACAACGGCGGCGCGATCAGCGACAAGGTCGACGCGAACGACAAGCCGTTCACGCAGACGTTCCCGTTCCTCGCGTCGCCGCACTCGGGTAACCCCTGAGCCCCGCGCGCGCCGCTGCCACCCGGTAACTGCTGACTCCACGCCAAGGATCTCGCCATGAACCGCTTCCTCCCTGTGATCCTGCTCGTCGCGGCCTGCGGCAAGGCCGAGCATCATGCGCCCCCGGCGCCCCCGGCGCCGCCGGCGCCCGCGACCCCGGCACCGGCTGCGCTCGAGCACGCGACGCAGGCCGACCTGGCGCAGGAGATCGGCGATGCCGAGCGGCTGGGGACGTGGCGCGAGGTCCAGCACCGCTGGCAGGGGCAGACGTTGCGATGGACGGTGACGCGCCAGCGCGTGCTGTGCGGCTCCGCCGACGACTGCAACGTCGCAGCGTTTCCGGTCCAGCGACCGGCGAAGCAGGGATGGCTGCCGCTCCTGACGTTCGCGGCGGGCCAGTACGACGCGCTCGCCCGGGCGTGTAGCAGCCAGGACCCATGCGAGGTGTCGATCGAAGGCACCCTGAGCGCGCTCGAGGTCTCGCCCGAGCTTCCGACGAAGGTCCAGCTCTCGAACGTGCGGCTCGTCTCGGCCCCCGCGGGCCGCGCCCAGACGGCGCAACGCTGACCCGCCACACGCCGTCATGATTGTTAGCCGCTCCTGCGGTGGGATCTCCGGGTCCCCCACCGCAGGGGCGGCCTGCGTTTTCGGGCGCGACGGGTTCACCGAGGTCCCCCATCGCCTGCCGTGCGACAAGCGAGGCTCGCGGCAACGGTGCATCAGATTTCTGATGTAGAAAAATTAGATTCAAGCGAATTTCTGACACTACCGCCGCAAACGTTCGCTTTGGAGCTAAGGACAAGGCAAATTCCAGGGCGAAATTTTACTTCGCGGTGAGCTAGGGTAAATAATCTTCCATGCGTGGCCCAACCGGTCGCTACGAGGTCACCTCGTCCACTGGCGAGGAGGTCAGGGCCTTCATACCCGATCCGCTACCACCGGCGAAGCTCGAGCTCCTGACCTCCGACCACTCGCTGATGGAGCAAGCGAACCGTGCGCTCGGCCGACTGGATGGGTTTGCCAGGGTCCTCCCCGATCCGGCCCTCCTCGTCTACGGGTACATCCGGCGTGAAGCGGTCCTCTCGTCACAGATCGAGGGAACGCAATCATCGCTGAGCGACCTCCTGGCCTACGAGAACGAGGAGGCACCTGGCGTGCCCACCGATGACGTTCGGGAGGTCTCGAACTACGTGCGGGCGCTGGAGTACGGCCTCGCACGGCTGGAGACACTGCCGCTGTCGATCCGGCTCTTGCGGGAGATTCACGGGCATCTCCTTCAGGCGAGCCGCGGTGGAGACAAGGCTCCCGGGGAGCTACGCCGATCTCAGAACTGGATCGGTGGTACGCGACCGGGCAACGCTGCGTTCGTTCCCCCACCTCCCCATCTGGTCATGGAGTCGCTCGGGGCGCTGGAGCTGTTCCTTCAAAACCAACCCGAACCGTTCCCCACGTTGATGAAGGCAGCGCTCTCGCATGTGCAATTTGAAACGATCCACCCATTCCTGGACGGCAATGGCCGGCTGGGCCGGCTGCTGATCACCCTGCTCCTGGTCTCGGAAGGTGCCATCGCGCAACCGCTCCTCTACTTGTCGCTGTTCTTCAAGACGAACCGAGACGAGTACTACTCATTACTCCAGCGGGTCCGGACGGAAGGTGTCTGGGAAGACTGGCTGAGGTTCTTCCTGCGTGGAGTTCATGAGGTGGCGGTGTCGGCGGTCACCAAAGCGAAGCGCTTGCTCGAGCTCTTCGAGTCGGACCGCCTCACGATCGAATCGAAGCTCGGTCGGAAGGCGAGCTCTGCGTTACGCGTGCACGAGCAGCTTCAGAAGACGCCGTTCGTCAAGATTCCCGAGCTTGCAGCTCGGTTACACATCTCGAAACCGACCATCGCGACGGCGCTGGACGAGCTACGCTCACTGACCCTCGTTGACCAGCTGGGCGAGAAGCTCCGAGGACGAACGTTCTACTACGTGGGGTTCGTGCGCGTTCTGAACGAGGACACCTGATGCGCTGACAGTCACGGCGAGGACCTTGGGGCACCGATCGCGAAAGCGCGCAGCTACGGCGCGAGCTCGATCCGCTCGGGTCGGCCGGCCGGCGCGAGGTCAGTGGAGCATGAAGACGACGAGGGCCATGATGAACCCCACGGTGATCGTCGTCCACATGACGATGTGGAGGGGCACGGTCCAGGCCTCGCTCGGGTGGTTTGTGTGGGTGGCCATCGCGATCCCAGCGGAGCAGCCGACGTGCCATCGGGGCCGGCGTGGATTCGCGCAGGACCTGCGTGGAGCGATGACGCCGGGGTCACAGGACGCGGAACCTGCGCGATCGGCGCCCGGGTCACCCGCGACGAGCCGGCACGCCGCTTGATGAGCCCAGGGTCATGCCCGAGATCGACACCGCTGCCTGTCTCGCCGAGTACGCGAGCCGTGGTCCCCGCTATACCAGCTACCCCCCGGCGACCGAGTTCGGGCCGATGTCGTCCGGCCGCGTGATGCACGAGCTGGCGCAGATCGGCGAGCGCGGCGAACCGGTGTCGCTGTACGTGCACGTCCCGTTCTGCCGGAGCCTGTGCTGGTACTGCGGCTGCAACGTGATCGCCACGCGGAACGCGGATCGCGGCGTGGCGTACGTCGACCAGCTCGCCACCGAGATGACGCTGCTCGCCGCGCCGCTGCGCGGGGCGCCGGTCACCGAGATCGCGATCGGCGGCGGCTCGCCGAACTTCCTGTCGCCGCGCACGCTGCGCACGTTGTTCGCGGCGCTCGACGGCTACTTCGTGATCGCGCCGGACGCGCGGCGCTCGATCGAGCTCGATCCGCGGACGACGACCTCGGCGCAGATCGACGTGCTCGCCGCGGCGCAGTTTCGCTCGCTGAGCATGGGGGTGCAGGACTTCTCCGAGGCGGTCCAGGACGCGATCCACCGCCATCAGTCGACGCTGCAGACCCGCTGGCTGGTCGATCGCGCGCGGGCGGCCGGGTTCGACGACATCAACATCGACATCGTGTACGGGCTGCCGCTGCAGACCGAGACCACGTTCGCGACGACGCTTGATTCGGTGATCGACCTGGCGCCGGATCGCGTCGCGCTGTTCGGCTACGCCCACCTGCCGAGCAAGCTGCCGCACCAGCGGCTGGTCGAGCAGGCGGGCCGCGTGCTCGATAGCTACGAGCGCGCCACGCTGTTGCTCCTCGGGATCGACAAGCTCACGCGCGCCGGCTACGTCCACCTCGGGCTCGATCACTTCGCCCGGCCGGGCTCTCGGCTGGCGCGCGCCGCGGCCGAGCACCGGATGATCCGGACGTTCCAGGGCTACGCGGAGCACCGCGCCGACACGATCCTCGGGCTCGGCGTCTCGGCGATCTCGTCGACGCCGCGGATGCACTGGCAGAACCACGCCGAGCTGCCGGCGTGGGCTGCGGCCATCGACGAGCAGTGGCTGCCGGTCGCGCGCGGGTTCGAGCTCGACGACGACGACCGCGTGCGGCGGGCCGTGATCGGGCAGCTGATGTGCGACGGCGCGGCCGACCTCGGCCGGATCGGCGCCGCGCACGGCCTCGACGCCGCGACCTACTTCGCGCGCGAGATCTCGGCCCTCGGGTCGCTCGGCGAGCTCGCGAGCTACGACCGCGCCTCCCGGACGGTACAGACGACCGGGCTCGGCCGGCTCCTGGTCCGCAACATCTGCATGGTGTTCGACCGCTATCACCGCGCGGCACCGCCGGTGTCCGAGACGCCCGAGGCGTCCGAGCTGTCCTCGGTGTCCGAGCGCCAGCCACAGTTCTCGTCGACGATCTGACGCCATGGCGAAGCGCACCACCCCCAGCCGCGCGCTCGCCGAGCTCGCCGACCAGCACGCGAGCCTGCGCGACCGGATGGATCGCTGCGAGGAGCTCGCCGATGCGCTCGACGCCGGCCGGATCGAGCCGGCGCAGCTGCTGCACGAGGTCGCACAGCTCCGGACCGCGCTCGACGCCCACAACCAGTTCGAGGAGGAGTTGCTCCAGCCGGTGCTGCTCGATGCCGACTGGCTGGGCGCGGTGCGGGTCTCGCGCATGGTCGAGGATCACACCCGGGAGCATCGCGCGATGGGCCACCAGCTGAGGTCGCCGCCGCCGGCCACGTCGGAGCTGCGCGCGACGATCGCCGGCTTGCGGGCCCACCTCGATGGCGAGGAACACTACTTCCTGACCAGGCGCGTCTTGCGCGACGATCTCGTCCAGTAGACTCCTGGAGAACGCGGACACGCGCGCTCGCGCCGCGGGGCTGGGTCGGGCGCTCGTCCGTTAACCACCGAATCGAGCATGGAGGGCGGCGCCATCTCCACGACCGGCCGACGATCCACCACCCGGCCGTGCAATTTATCTCGCGCCCTGACCCACCCCGCGGCGCTACGCTGCGCGTTGACGTCGGGCCGCCGCAGCGGGTGCGCGACGTGGGTCTGGTCTAGCGGGTGCGCGACGTGGGTCTGGTCTAGCGGGTGCGCGACGTGGGTCTGGTCTAGCGGGGTCTAGCGGGTCGCGCTACGTGGAGCTGGTCCAGCGGGTCGCGCTACGTGGAGCTGGTCCAGCGGGTCGCGCTACGTGGGCGGCCGCATCCTCGCCAACGCGCCGCGCAGCGACGCGGGGCTGGTCCCGGCCGAGATAAATTGCACGGCCGGGAGGTGGGACGCCGGCCGGTCGTGGAGATGGCGCCGCCGTACATGCTCGATTCGGTGGTTAACGGACGAGGTCCGGGGCCAGCTCCGCGTCGCCAGCAAGCGTGTTCGCGGTCTTCCCCGGCGCCGGCGCAGGAGAGAGAGGGGGAGGGGCAGAGGAGAGGGGCAGAGCAGAGGGGCAGAGCAGAGGGGCAGAGCAGAGGGGCAGAGCAGAGAGAGGGGGAGGGGCAGAGGAGGAAGGAGGGGCAGGGCAGCGCAGCGCAGGCGTTGCACCGGAGTGCAACGGGTGCGCAAGAGATGCGCGCGATGCGCACAGCGGAGCCGCGCAAGCAGGCACGCGAGTTGCGATGAGCTGCCGCGATGACGAAAGAGACGATCCGGTACGACGATGCGATCGTCCGCAGGTTTGTCACGGCGACGATCGTGTGGGGCGCGGTGGGGATGCTGGTCGGGCTGTGGTGCGCGCTGCAGCTGGCGATGCCGCGCCTGAACGTCGCGCCGTTGTTCACGTTCGGGCGGCTCCGCCCGCTGCACACCAACGCGGTGATCTTCGCGTTCGCCGGCAACGCGATCTTCGCGGCGGTGTACTACTCGTCGCAGCGCCTGCTGAAGGCGCGCCCGCTCGACCGGTTGTCGAGCATTCACTTCTGGGGCTGGCAGGCGATCATCGTCGCGGCGGCGATCACGTTGCCGCTCGGGTTCACCCAGGGCAAGGAGTACGCCGAGCTCGAGTGGCCGATCGACGTCGCGATCGCGGTCGTCTGGGTGACGTTCGCCGTGAACTTCTTCGCGATGGTGAGAAACCGCCGGGAGAAGCACCTGTACGTCGCGCTGTGGTTCTACATCGCGTCGATCGTCACGATCGCGGTACTCCACATCTTCAATAACCTCGTGATCCCGGCGGGGCTGTTCAAGAGCTACTCGATCTATGCGGGCGTCGAGGACGCGTTCATGCAGTGGTGGTACGGCCACAACGCGGTCGCGTTCGTGCTGACCACGCCGTTCCTCGGGCTCATGTATTACTTCCTGCCCAAGGCGGCGGAGCGCCCGGTCTACAGCTACCGGCTGTCGATCTTGCACTTCTGGTCGCTGGTGTTCATCTACATCTGGGCCGGCCCGCACCACCTGCACTACACGGCGCTGCCGCAGTGGGCCTCGACGCTCGGGATGATCTTCAGCGTGATGCTGTGGATGCCGTCGTGGGGCGGCATGATCAACGGCCTGCTCACGCTGCGCGGGGCGTGGAACCGGGTCGCCGAGGATCCGGTCCTCAAGTTCTTCGTCGTCGGCCTGACGTTCTACGGGATGTCGACGTTCGAGGGCCCGATGCTGTCGGTCAAGAGCGTCAACGCGCTGTCGCACTACACCGACTGGAACATCGCGCACGTCCACGGCGGGGCGCTCGGCTGGGTCGGCTTCATGACGTTCGGGATGATCTACTGGCTGGCCCCGCGGCTGTTCCAGACCAAGCTGTACTCGAAGCAGCTCGCGACGGCGCACTTCTGGGTCGCGACGATCGGCATCGTGCTCTACGTGCTGGCGATGTGGGTGGCGGGTATCACGCAGGGCCTCATGTGGCGCGCGTTCGACGACACCGGTCACCTGCAGTATCCGGACTTTCTCGAGACTGTCACCCGGCTCTTGCCGATGTACTGGGTGCGGGCGCTCGGCGGCTCGCTCTACCTCACCGGCCTGTTCCTCGGCGCGTACAACATCTTCAAGACCTGGAAGGCGCGGCCGGAGCACTACGAGGTGATCGACGTCGTCGTGCCGCCGATGATCCGGGCGGCCAGGGCGCCGGCCGCCGGCGAGCCCAGGTCGCTCGCGCGCGCGGCCGAGCCGCCGGTGCACTGGCACCGCACGTGGGAGGGGCTGCCGGCGCTGTTCACGACGCTGACGATCGTCGCGGTGCTCGTCGCCTCGGCGTTCGAGATCGTGCCGACGTTCCTGATCGGCGACAACGTGCCGCGGATCAAGTCGGTCAAGCCGTACACGCCGCTCGAGCTCTACGGCCGCGACATCTACCTGCGCGAGGGTTGTTACAACTGCCACTCGCAGATGATCCGGCCGTTCATCGACGAGACGGTGCGCTACGGCCGGAACGGCAAGCCGGCCGAGTACTCCAAGCCCGGCGAGTTCGTCTACGACCACCCGTTCCAGTGGGGCAGCAAGCGCACCGGGCCCGACCTGGCCCGCGAGGGCGGCCGGCGCGACGAGCTGTGGCACCTGCGGCACCTCGAGGACCCGCGATCGACCTCGATGGGCTCGGTGATGCCGAGCTATCCGCACCTGCTCGCCGACGACATCCCGTGGGACGTCATCCAGCCGCGCGTCGACGCGATGGCGATGCTCGACGTGCCCTACGACGCCCAGGCGCTCGCGCAGGCCGGCACGCTCGCCCGCGCGCAGGCCGAGCAGGTCGGCAAGGCCCTGGTGACCAACGGTGGACCCAAGGGGATGGAGACCAAGGAGGTGATCGCGTTGATCGCCTACCTGCAGCGGCTGGGGCGCGACATCCAGCTCGCGCCAGCGCCGCAAGGAGGTGCCCCGTGATTCGCCTGTCCGAGCTCGTGTCTGCCTTGACGCCGGCGCACTACGCCGAGCTGTCGCTCGTGGTGTTCCTGGCGGTGTTCACCGGGGTCCTGGTCCGGCACGGCGGCAAGCGCCGCGCGGCCGAGCACGCCTGGTGCGCGCGGCTGCCGCTCGCCGAGGACACCGGCGACGAGGCCGGTGAGGGTGCCGGCGATGACGGTGACCCAGCGGGAGGCCGGCGATGACGGCCGCGAGCCACACGGCGACCGCGGCGTCCCTGGCCGGCGACGCGGCCGCCGATGACGCGCCCGACGACGCGTCCGGCGACGCACCCGACGACGCGCGGCTCATGGATCACGCCTACGACGGGATCCGCGAGTACGACAACCCGCTGCCGGGCTGGTGGAGCCTGGTGTTCGGCGGGTGCATCGCGTTTGCGTTGCTCTACGTCGCCTACTACGACCTCGCGGGCTGGGGCCGGTCGCCGGCCGACCGCTACCAGATCGCGCTCGCGGGCTGGCAAGCGAGCTACAAGGCAGGTCCGGGCGGCGGGGGTGGCCCGAGCGTCACCGAGGAGCTGCTCGCCGCCGGCGCCGAGAATTCGCAGCTGGTCGAGCGCGGCGCCGACGTGTTCGCCGGTCGCTGCGTGGGCTGCCACACCGCCGACGGCCGCGGCCAGATCGGCCCGAACCTCACCGACCTCTACCAGCTCCGCGGCGCCAGCCGGCTGGACCTCTATGCGACGATCGCCGGCGGCGCGCCCGGCACCGCGATGATCGCGTGGAGCGAGGTCATGAAGCCGGCCGAGATCATCGCCGTCACGACGTTCGTCGCCACCTTGCGCGGCAAGAACCTGCCCGGCAAGGAGCCGCAGGGCAAGCCGGTCCCCGCGTTCGCGCACTGAAGGAGCCACTGTGTCACCGCCCCTGCCGACCGAACGCATCCTGTCGACCCTCAACGAGGACGGCACCCGCCACTGGCTGCGCCCCAGGCTGGCGCGTGGTCGGTTCCTGCGCCGGCGCCGGATCGCCGGCTACGCCCTGATCGCGCTGTTCGTCGTGCTGCCGCTGGTCCGGATCGGCGGCCGGCCCGCGCTGCTCATCGACCTCGTGACCCGCGAGCTCGCGGTGCTCGGCGCGGTGTTCCGGCCGAGCAACGGCGTGATCCTGATGCTGCTCGGCCTGACCATCGTGCTCTCCGTGTTCGTCGTGACCGCGCTGTTCGGGCGGGTGTGGTGCGGCTGGGGCTGTCCGCACACGGTGTACCTCGAGCTGGTGTTCCGGCCGGTCGAGCGCTGGCTCGAGGGCACGCCAGCGCAGCAGGCCAGGCTGTCGCGGTTCGCGCCGCGCCGGCTCGCGAAGTGGGCGATCTACGTCGTGCTCGCGTTCGCGGTCGCCAACGTGTTCCTGGCGTACTTCGTCGGGGTCGCCCGGCTGCGCGTGTGGGTGCTGGAGTCGCCGCTCGATCACCCCGGCGGGTTCGGCGTGGTCGCCGCGGTCACCGCGCTGATGCTGGCGAACTTCGGCTGGTTTCGCGAGCAGACCTGCATCGTGGCGTGCCCGTACGGCCGGCTGCAGTCGGTGCTGCTCGATCGCCAGTCGCTGATCGTCGGCTACGACCGGCGGCGCGGCGAGCCGCGGACGCAGCCCAGGAAGCACCTGCCGGTGGTCGGCGAGCGCGGCGCCTGCGTCGACTGCGGCGCGTGCGTCGCGGTGTGCCCGACGGGCATCGACATCCGCGACGGCCTGCAGATGGAGTGCATCGGCTGCGCGCAGTGCATCGACGCGTGCGACGCGGTGATGGACAAGCTGCGCCGCCCGCGCCACCTGATCGGCTACACGTCGCAGGATCAGCTCGCGGGCAAGCCGCGGCGGTTGTGGCGGCCGCGCATGATCGTGTACCCCGCGTTGCTCGCGGCCGTCGGCACGCTGTTCGCGGTGAGCATCGCGACCCGGGCGAGCTCCGAGGTCACCACGCTGCGCGGCGACGGCCCGAGCTTCGTCGCGCTGCCGGGCGGCCGCGTGGCGGCGCAGGTCCGGCTCAAGATCGAGAACGCGACCGACGCGCCGCGCCATTACGTCGTGTCGCTCGCCGGCGCACCGGATGCCGCGCTGAAGTCACCGCTGGCGGTCTGGGAGATCGCGGCCCACCACGCGCACGAGATCCCGCTGTTCGTCGAGGCCGACGCCGCGACCTTCACGCACGGCACGCGCCGGGTCCACCTGCGGATCTTCGACGACGAGGGCTTCGAGCGGATCGTCGCGGTCACGCTGCTCGGACCCGCGAACGGCGGTGTGGAGTGAGGCCGCACAGGACGTGGGGCCTCGCGATCGCAGGGCTGCTCGGCGGCAACGTGATCGCGATGACGGTCCTCGCGGTCACCGCGAGCAACGGCGGGACCCAGGTGATCCCGGCGTACTACGACAAGGCCGCGCACTACGACGACGAGCTGGACCGCGCACGGGCCAGCCGCGCGCTGGGCTGGCACGCCCACGCTGTGACGTCCGGCGGCGCGATCGAGGTCGTCATCGTCGACGCGGCGGGCCGCCCGATCGACGGCGCGGAGGTCCGGGTCACCGGCTACCAGCGCGCGCACGCGGACGAGTTGCTCGACGTCACGCTGGCGGCGGCCGGTGACGGCCACTACCGAGGGGAGCTGTGCGACCGCCGCGGCTGGCACGACCTGACGGTGCTCGCCGAGCGCGCCGGGGCTCGCTACGCGCAGCACGTCGCGATCGAGGTCCGGTGACGGCGGGCTTCGCATCGCTCGCCGCGGCGACCTTCGCGGCGAGCCTCGCGGGTAGCCTGCACTGCGTCGCGATGTGCGGTCCGCTCGTCGGGCTGCACGGCGGCGCCCGGTCGCTGCGGCTCGCCGGGGTCCACGCGCTCGGCCGGCTCGCGACCTACGCCACGCTCGGCGTGCTCGCGGGCCTGGTCGGCCGCGCGGTCGACGTCGCCGGGCGGCTCGCCGCGGCGCAGCACGTCGCCTCGATCGCCGCGGGCCTGGTGATCGTCGCGTGGGGGGTGCGCGCGATCGCCGTCGCGCGCGGCTGGTGGCACGTGCGCGCGGCCCGCGCCACGCTGTGGCACCGCGGGCTGGTCCAGATCCGCGGCCGCCGCGCGGTCCGCCGCGCCTGGCTGATCGGCGTCCTGACCGGGCTCTTGCCGTGCGGCTGGCTGTGGGCGTTCGTCGTGTCGGCGGCGGGCACCGCGAGCCCGGCGGCCGGCGCGGTGGTGATGGCGGTGTTCTGGCTCGGCACGGTGCCGGCGATGACCGGCGTGCTCGCGCTCGGCGGCCCGGTGATCGCGCGGATCCGCCGCAGGCTGCCGGTGATCTCGGCGTGCGTGCTGATCGCGCTCGGGCTCGCGACGCTGGCGGTGCGCTGGCGCGACGCCGGTGCCACCGGGGTCACCACGCCGCACTGCCACCAAGGCAGTGAAGGTGGTGCGCCGTGACCGCGCCGGGACATGCCCAGGCCCAGGCTCAGGCTCAGGCCCAGGCCCAGGCTCAGGCTCAGGCTCAGGCCCAGGCTCAGGCCCAGGCCCAGATCGAGCCGGCCTGCGTGCACTGCGGCCTGCCGGTGCCCGCCGGGCGGCGCTCGGCGTTCTGCTGCGCCGGCTGCGAGGTGGTGTACGGCGCGATCGCCCAGCACGGCCTCGATCAGTTCTACGCGCTGCGCGAGGCCGCCGCACCGGCGCCGGCCCGGACGACCGCGCACGACTACGCCGAGCTCGCCGATCCGGCGTTCCAGCGGCTGCACGTCCGCCTGGACCCGGACGGCCGGGCGCGCGCGTCGCTCTACCTCGAGGATCTGCGCTGCACGGCCTGCGTGTGGCTGGTCGAGAGCGCGCCGCGCTGCGTCGCCGGGATCGCCGACGTGCGCGTCGATCTGGGGCGTAGCCGGGCCGACGTGGTGTGGGATCCGGCCGCGACGTCGCTGCCGGTGATCGCGCGCTACCTCGATCGCATCGGCCACCCGCCGCACCCGTACCGCGGGCTCGAGCGCGACGCGCTGCGCCGCCGTGAGGACCGCGCGCTGCTCGTCAAGCTGGGCGTCGCCGGGGCGGCGGCGGGCAACCTGATGCTGCTGGCGATCGCGCTGTACGCCGGGCTGTTCGGCGGCATGTCGCGCGCGGACACCGGGTTGTTCCGCTGGGCGTCGATGTGCGTCGCGCTGCCCGCGCTCGGGTTCGCCGCGACGCCGTTCTTCCGGACCGCGCTGGGCGCGCTGCGCGCCCGCCGCCTGCACCTCGATCTGCCGCTCTCGATCGGGATCCTCGCCGGCCTCGGGTGGGGCACCGCGAACGTGATCCGGGGTGTCGGCGAGATCTACTTCGACTCGCTCGCGATGCTCGTGTTCCTCCTCCTGGTCGCGCGCTGGGTCGTGCTGCGCCATCAGCGCCGCGCGTCGACGGCGGCCGAGCTGCTGCTGTCGCTGACGCCGAGCCGCGCGCACCGGATCGAGCGGCGCGGCGGACCCGAGCCGACGACCGAGGCGGCACCGGAAGCGACCACCGACGTGCCGATCGAGGCGATCGTGCCCGGCGACCTCGTGCGCGTGCTGATCGGCGAGGTGATCCCGGTCGACGGCGACGTGGTCACCGGGACCTCGGCGATCGATCTCGGCCTGCTCACCGGCGAGTCGCAGCCGGTCGAGGTCGCTCCGGGCGCGCACGTCCACGCCGGCACGGTGAACGTCGCGGCGCCGCTCGCGATCCGCGCGACCGCGGTCGGCGAGGTGACGCGGGTCGGCCAGCTGGTCGCCCGGATCGAGGCGCTGGCGCACAAGGCGCCGATCGAGCGGCTCGTCGATCGGATCGCCGGCCGGTTCGTCGCGGTGGTGTCCGCCGCGGCGGTGCTGACGCTGCTCGGCTGGTCGCTGATGTCGCGGGCCTCCGTGGCGGCCGGCGCGGAGCACGCGATGGCGCTCTTGATCGTCACGTGCCCGTGCGCGCTCGCCCTCGCGACGCCGCTCGCGGTGACCGTTGCGCTGGGCCGCGCGGCCCGCCGCGGCGTGCTGATCAAGGGCGCCGACGCGCTCGAGCGGCTCGCGACGCCCGGCACGCTGTTCATCGACAAGACCGGCACGCTGACCGCCGGCAAGCTCGCCGTGGTCACGTGGCGCGGCGACGTCGACGCGGCGGGCCTCGCCGCGGCCGCGGAGGCCGGCAGCAACCACCCGATCGCCCACGCGCTGCGGGCCCACGCCGCCGCGTCGGGCACCGCCCGCGACATCTGCGAGGAGCTCGGGCGCGGCCTGTCCGCGGTCGTCGACGGCCGCCGCGTGCTGGTCGGCGCGCCGCCCTGGGTCCGCCGGCGCAGCCGCGCCTGGCCGGCCATCGAGGGCTGGATCGCCGAGCTCGCCGTGCGCGGCGAGACGCCGATCGCGATCGCGGTCGACGGCACCATCGTCGCCGTCGCCGGGCTCGCCGATCCGATCCGCGACGACGCGGCGGCCGCGCTCGGTGCGCTGGCGCGCCTGGGCTGGGAGGTTCACCTGTTGTCGGGAGACGACGCGCGCGTCGTCCGCCGGGTGGGCAGCGCGCTGGGGATCGCGTGGTCGCGCTGTCACGGCGCGGCCTCGCCCGAGGACAAGGTGGCCGCCGTCGTCGCGGCGCGCGCGCGGGGCGCCGTCGTGATGGTCGGCGACGGCGTCAACGACGCGGCGGCGATGGCCGCGGCCAGCGTGGGCGTCGCGGTCTCGGGCGCCGCGGAGATCGCGATCGAGGCGGCCGACGTCTACCTGCGATCGCCGTCGATCGGCGAGGTCGCGGCGACCGCCGCCGGGGCCCAGGCGACGCTGGCGACGATCCGGCGCAACCTGCGGTTCTCGCTCGCCTACAACCTCATCGCGGGCACGCTCGCGGTGACCGGCCTCATCCACCCGCTGATCGCCGCGGCGATCATGCCGCTCAGCTCGCTGACCGTGCTCGCGAGCTCGCTGCGGTCGAAGGCGTTCCGGGAGCGCACATGAGCATCCTCTATCTCATTCTCCCGCTCGCCCTCCTGTTCGCGGGAGCGGCCGTCGCAACGTTTGCGTGGACCGTGCGCTCGGGGCAGCTCGATGACGTCGAGACCCCGCCGCGCCGGATCCTGTTTGACGACGAACACGCAGATGTTGCGCGGCGCGGTGCGCCCTCCGCAATGCCTGCGCGGAGCACCGCCGATCCGGCCGGCGCCGGCTGGCACGAGATGTGAGTGTGAGGCGAGCATGCCCAGCTCGCTGATCGCTCCGATCGCGGCGATGTCGCCCGCGGTCGCGAGTTCGTGCCAGGCGAGCGTGCACGGCTCGCTGATTGCTCCTCGCTGGCTCGCGACCTGTGAAGGTCCAGGGATGGCCGGCGGGGCGATCGAGCCGGCTAGCTGCCGTGGTGGCAAGGGCGCTCCCTCGGGGCCGGCCGACCTTGGCACCGGCGCGACCTGCCACCTCACCTGCGCAGTGGCAGGATGCGCGCGGCTTCAAGGTCCGGCCGGCATCAAGACAAGCGTGACCTGCCACGATCCATCACAGGGCCGGGGTGTCGCGCGGCGCCGTGGCGCGCCGTGAGGTGGATCGTCGTGATCCTCGCGCTCGCCGCGTGCTCCGAGGAGCGCCCGCGCGGCGACGGTGGCCCGACGGTGGTCTCGGTGCACCCGGCCGGGATCCTCGATCCCGCGAGCGACGACTTTCACGTCCACGAGCTCGAGCGGCGTGACTGGGCCTTCGCGATCTGCGCGAAGTGCCACGGCGACGACTTCGCGGGCGGCCTCGCCAGGAAGTCGTGCCTCGGCTGTCACGCCGAGGGGCCGACCGCGTGCACCACGTGCCACGGCGCCGGCCCGACCACCCACGCGCACGTCGTGCACCGCGAGGTCGGCACGCTGGCGTGCGGCGAGTGCCACGTCGTGCCGGCGACGTGGGACGCCGAGGGCCACCTGCGGCGCGGCGGCGTCGCCGATCCGCCGCCCGCGGAGGTCACGTTCGGCGCGCGCGCCGGGCTGACGATCGATCCGCGCGATCGCGCCACGCCGCCGAGCTACCGCGACGGTCGCTGCACCAGCGTCTACTGCCACGGCGACGCGCTGCACGCCGCCGGGGGCGTCGCGACCCAGCCGCGGTGGGACGATCCGGCGGCACCGGGCGCGTGCGATCGCTGCCATGGCGCGCCGCCGCCGAGCCACGCCCAGGATCGCTGCGCGACCTGTCACCCCGCCGCGGCGCCGCACATCGACGGCATCGTGCAGGTCGGCCGCAGCGCCGGGTGCGCCGGCTGCCACGGCGACGCGACGTCGCCCGCGCCGCCGGTGGATCTGGCGGGCAACGGGGTGACCACCGCGATCGGCGTCGGCGCGCACCGCGCGCACCTCGTGGCGCCGTCGGGGCTGCGCGGTCCGATCCCCTGCGAGACCTGTCACCTGGTCCCGCTCGACACCGGAGACCCCGGGCACATCGACTCACCGCCGCCGGCCGAGGTCAGCGTGGCGCTCGGCTGGGATCGCGGCACGCAGACGTGCGCGAGCGCGTGGTGCCACGGCGCGGCGCGGCCGGTGTGGACGACCACGGGGAGCGCGGCGTGCGGCAGCTGCCACGGCATCCCGCCGGCGACCGCGAGCCACAGCCCCGCGATGACGCTCGCGACCTGCACGACCTGTCACCCGCAGACCGTCGACGCCAGCGGCAACATCTTGCTCACACCGGGTCCCGGCGGGGCGACCAGCACGCACATGAATGGAGTCATCGATGCTCTCTGACCCGTTCCTGGCGTTCGCGCTCGGCTGTGCGGCGATCGCCGTCGTGCTGCTGGTCTGGTACCTCGCCGTCCGGCCTCCGCTGACGCGCGCGACCAAGCTCGTGCTGCTGTTCGGCATCGGCCTCCTGCCCATCGGGACCGCGGCCAACGGCAACGTCGCCGGCTATCACGCGACGAAGACGCGCGTGTTCTGCAGCTCGTGCCACGTGATGACGCCGTTTGGCGATGACTCGGGAAACCCGAGCAGCACGTCGCTCGCCGCCCGCCACGGCCGCAACGAGGCGTTCGGCGACGAGAACTGCTACACGTGCCACGCCGACTACGGGATGTTCGGCACGATCACCACGAAGCTCGGCGGGATGCGGCACGTCTACGAGTACGCGCTCCACTTCCACCAGCTCACCGTCGATGAGGCGCTGCCGCGCATCCACATCCGCACGCCGTTCCCGAACGCGACGTGCATCCGCTGTCACTCGACCGAGGCGCCGGGGTGGCGCCGGATCGGCGATCACAAGAGCCTGCTCGATCGGCTGCGCGCCGGCACCGTGAGCTGCGCCAGCGACGGCTGCCACGGGCCCGCGCATCCGTTCGCCCGGGTCGCGCACATCCGCGCGGAGCAGGCCGAGGCGGCCGCCGCGGCCGCGACGGCAGGAGCCGCGAAGTGACCCGGCTCCTCCAGGTCTCCGCGGTGCTCACGCTGCTGGGCCTCGCGCTCATGGTGTGGTCGATGGTCGCGCCGACCCCGATGCCGGTGATCCTCGCGATGTCGGTCGGCCAGCTGCTCGGCACGCTGGCGTTCGGCATGTTCGGCTACGCGGTCCTGGTCGATCAGGTGCGCAAGCAGCGCGTGAAGGGCGTGGCCGCCGCCGCCCGTCGTGCCGCCGCCCGTCATGCCGCCGCGGGCTCCGGTGCTGCGGGCTCCGGTGCTGCGGGCTCCGGTGCTGCGGGCTCCGGTGCTGCGGGCTCCACCGCCGTGAGCTCGGGCGGCACGGCCTCCGCGGCGGCAGGTGCTGCCGCCGTGCAACCAGACGGCGAGGCGTCGTCGTGAAGCTCGCCCTGGCGCTCGTCGGGCTGTTCGGGCTGCACATGCCGGCGGCGAGCGCCGATCCGCTGCGCCTGCGAGCCGACGCGCTCGCGACCACCGCCTCGCCGGCGGGGCTGCTCGTGCTCGACGCCAGCGGCGCCGCGGAGCCCGGGCTGTCCGCCGAGGCGGTCGTGTGGGTCGCCGGCGGCCAGGCGCTCGACGACCGCGCGCACGGCGACGTACTGGTGATGGCGATCGACGCCCACAGCGGGGACGGCGCCCGGGCCGCGAAGCTCGGCCGGTTCGTCGCGATGCTGGGCGCGCTGCGGCCGGTCCATGTCGACGGCGGCGCCCTGCGGCTGCGGCTGCCGCGGCGGTTCGACGTCGCGCTCGCGGCCGGCGTGCCGGTGCTGCCGGGTCTCACGACCCACCGCGCGTGGGACTGGCTGGCCGGCGGCCGCGTCGCGCGCCGGCTCGGCGACTGGGGCTCGGCCGGCGTCGCGTACGAGCAGCGCCGCGACGCCGGCCAGCTCGTCACCGAGGAGCTCGGCGTCGACGCGGGCGCGGCGATCAGCCGGCGCGACGACCTCGGCGCGCGGCTGGCCTACGACCTCGCGAACCCCGGGCTCGCGGAGGTCGGGCTCACCGCGAGCCACCGCGGCGCGCACGTGCGCACCGAGCTCTATGTCGTGCATCGCGCCGCGTCCCACCTGTTGCCGGCGAGCTCGCTGTTCTCGGTGATCGGCGACGTGGCCGCGCAGCGCGCCGGCGCCGTCGTCACGTGGGCCGCCGCGCCTCGCCTCGATGTGATCGGCGACGCCGGCGCGCGCCGGGTCGACATGGACCTCGGCGCCGAGCTCGTGCTGCGGGCGCGGCTCAAGCTCGATGCGCGCGGCGCGAGCGCGGTCTCGGCGGAGCTGCGGCGCAGCGGCGCGGGCACGAAGGCCTGGACCGGCGCGCATGACAAGGGGCGCCTGGCGCTCGCCGGCGGCTTCGCGGTGTCGACCGAGCTCGAGCTGGTTCGCCCCGACGAGCCGCGCGGCCGCGGCGCGCTGTGGCCGTGGGTGCTCGCGGCGGTCAGCTGGGACCGGGGCCCCTGGCAGGCCGCGGTGGCCGTCGAGGCGAGCGCGTCGCCCGAGTACCTCCGCCGGGTCGATGCGCTGTGCCAGCTCAGCCGCCGGTGGGGCGCGCCATGACGCTCGGCCGCGCCACGATCGGCGTCGCGCTGTGCGGGCTCGTCGCGTGTGCCGGCGTGCTCGGCCTCACGCGCTCGGGGCCGCGGGCGTTCCCGCATCGCGCCCACGTCATCGCCGGCGTGTCGTGCACGCGGTGTCACGCCAGCGCCGGCGACGGGGTCAGCGCCGGCTCGCCCGCCAGCGCCAGCGCCGCCGCCAGCGCCGGCGACGGGGTCAGCGCCGGCTCGCCCACGCTGCGCCTCCCCGACGACGCGAGTTGCACGACCTGCCACCAGAAGCCGCACGACCCGCGGTCCTGCCTCGGCTGCCACGTCGCGCCGGGCGCGCTCGCCGCGCTCGCCGAGGCCCGCGACCACCTGATCTTCGATCACCGCCGCCACCTCGACGGCGTGGCGAACGGCAACTGCATGCGCTGCCACACCGGCGTCGCCGATGGTGACGACCACATGCGGCCGGCGATGACGACGTGCTTTCGCTGCCACGATGGCGACGCCGCGCGCGACGCCCGCCGGTGCGACGCGTGCCACCGCGGCCTCGCGGACCAGGCGATGCTGCCCGCGACCCACCTCGCGCACGACGGCGACTGGATGCGCGAGCACGGCACCCGCGCCGCGTCGTCGTCGGACCTCTGCGAGAGCTGCCACAAGGCCGCGTTCTGCGCCGGCTGCCACGGCCGGACCGTGCCGGCGCTGCCGGCGGCGCGGCGGTTCGCCGATCCGTTCGCGGCCAGCGTGCACCGCGCCGGGTTCGTCGCGCGGCACAGCCTCGAGGCGCGCGCCGAGCCCGGCGTGTGCGCCACCTGCCATGCCCCGGAGCGCTGCGTGAGCTGCCACGCCGCGCGCGGCGTCGCCGGCGATCAGCACGCCAGCCCGCACCCGCGCGGCTGGATCGGCCTCACCGCGGCCGACAACCAGCACGGCCGCGAAGCGCGGCGCGACCCCGCGGCGTGCGCGAGCTGCCACGGCGGCGCCGGCGAGGCGCTGTGCGTGACGTGCCACGCGGTCGGCGGCGTCGGCGGCAACCCCCACCCGCCGGGCTGGTCGAGCCGGCAGTCGCTCGGCTCGATGCCGTGCCGCATGTGTCATCCGACCGGCTCCGGTGCGACAGGCAGATCGCGATGAAGTGGATCCTCCTGGCCGTGATCGCCGCGGGGTGCGCCGGCGCCGCGGATCATCATGCACCGCCGCCGCAGCACGTGCCGGCCGCGTGGCGCGACGTTCGTGACAGCGCGGGCCACACCGCGCACGTCGTCAAGCTCGGCGTCGCGTGCCGCGACTGCCACGGCGACGCCGGCTTCCCGGTGCCGCCGCCCGAGCTGTGCAGCCGGTGCCACGCCGAGGTGCGCGCGCCGCTTCACCCGGTCGAGCCCCTTGCGCCGGCCGGTCTGCTCGGTCCGGTCGGCTCGCTCCGTCCGTCCGGTTCGGTCGGTTCGGTCGGCTCGGTCGGCTCGGTCGGCTCGGTCGGCTCGGTCGGCTCGGTCGGGCGCACCCAGCCGCCCGCGTGCCAGGACTGCCACGGGTTCGGCACCGACCTCGCGATCACGCCGACCCACTGCATGCGCTGTCACACCGACCCGCAGGGCGCGCACATCGCCGCCGTCGGTGCTCACGCCAGCCAGCCGTGTGGCGATTGCCACCGCGCGCACGCCTCGCCGGCCCTCGATCCCAGGCCATGCATGACCTGCCACGCCGACCAGCAGAACCACCACGCCGGCCTGCGCAGCTGCCTCGACTGCCACCGGATGCACGAGGCCGGCACCGCCGCCGACACCGGCTGCGCGACCTGCCACGCCCGGCAGCCCGGCAAGCACAAGGTGGATGCGCGCGCTCTCACCGCCTCGCACACCGCGTGCACGAGCTGCCACCCGCCGCACAAGTTCGCCGCGACCGAGGCCGTCGCGTGCACCAGCTGCCACCCCAGGAAGCCGGTGCTCGCGCCCGGCAAGCACGCGAGCTGCACCAGCTGCCACGCGCAGCACGACGGCGCGGCGCCCAGGGCCTGCACCACCTGCCACGTCAAGCAGGCCGCGCAGCACGGTCATCCGGCGGCGACCAAGGGCGGCGCCGCCGCGGCGTGCGCCGGCTGCCATCCTCCGCATGCCCTGGCGTCGGGCCAGATCGCCGTTGCGTGCACGACCTGTCACGACAAGCCGCACCACGCGACGGCCCGCTGCCTCGACTGCCATGCGCCGCACGACGGCAAGCCGACGCTCGCGCCGGCGCTGTGCGGCCGCTGCCACACGAAGGAGCCAGCAGCCGCCGCGGCGAGCGGCCACGCCGCCTGTACGCAGTGCCACACCACCGCCGCCCACGAGCCCGCGCGACCGCCGCCGGCCTGCGCGACCTGCCACACCCAGCAAGCCCAGCAAGCCCAGCAAGCCCAGCAAGCCCAGCAAGCCCAGCACACCCAGCAAGCCCAGGCGGCGCGTGCGGGTCACGCCACGTGCACCGGCTGCCACACCGCCGGCCCGCACCGGCCGCAAGCACCGCCGGCCGCGTGCGCGTCGTGTCACGCCGCCGAGGCGAGCTCCGCGCCGCCGGGCCACGCGCCCTGCATCACGTGCCATGAGCCGCACAGCGGGTCGCGCCGCCCCGAGAAGACCTGCGCGAGCTGCCACGCCGACCAGGCGAGCCTGGGCCACGGCACCCACGTCGACTGCGCGAGCTGCCATCGCCCCCACGGCCCTCGCGGCGCGGCGACGCCGCCCGCCTGCACCTCCTGTCACCCGGCCGCCAAGCGCCCCGGGCTCCACCGTGTCGCCCAGCACGGCACCTGCAGCACCTGCCACGTCGCCCACGAAGCCGCCCCGCGCGACGATCGCACCACCTGCCTGGCGTGCCACAAGGCCCAGGCGAACCACGAGCCGGCCGCGGCGCGCTGCGGCGGCTGCCATCCGTTCGGTGGCGGCTCCCGCTGACGCCCGACCTCGCCTGCGCAGGCGACACCGCCGGTGACCACCGGTCGCTCGCAGCTGGGCAGGCCGGTTTTCCGCAAC
>Ga0137459_1000073_pt1 | contig 33641 bp, 24 predicted proteins | sample EasRivERMGT700_2_FD_104908 | JGI IMG/M metagenome (GOLD analysis project Ga0137459, IMG submission 104908) | Soil microbial communities from meander-bound floodplain in the East River, Colorado, USA - East River MetaG ERMGT700_2 | ecosystem: Environmental > Terrestrial > Soil > Floodplain ...
CGTGCCCCGACGTTACGGATCGTGGCAGGCCGGGCAACTTTGTGGCGCTGATACGAATGCGCTGGAGTTTCGGGCGCCTGTATGTAGGCTGCCGCCGACATGTCGCGCGCCGCGGCGCCTGATCATTGCGAGATGAGCGTCAGCGAGCCGGGACCACGGGCCCACACCCGATCGAACTGATCGGCGGCCACGTCGATCACCTCGTTCTCCGCGAGCCCGCGCAGCATGTCGACGCGCCGGACCTTCTTGCCATCCCACGCCGCGATCCCGCGCTCGGTCGCCATCCAGACCTGGCCGTTGCGCGTCGCGACCACATCATTGATCTCGAAGCGCAGCGCCGCCGGGAAGTCCCAGGCCGTACCGTTCCACACCCCGGCGCCCGCGCCGGTCGCGATGATGACGTTGCCATCGGGGGCGATCGTCACCGCGCGCGCCAGCTCGCTGCGCAGGCCGTCGGCCTCGGTCCACAGCGTGACCTCCCCGCCCACGAGCCGCGCGACGCCCTCGTTGGTCGCGAACCAGGCCGTGCCGCCGCGCACGTCGGCATCGACGACGCCGACCGGGATCGCGAACATCTTCGCCGCCCTCTTGTCGGGGGCGCCCGGCCCGGCCTCGGTGCGGTGATAGGCCGTCTTGCCGGTCGCGGGATCGACGATCGCGAGGCCGTACGCGCGGCGCTCGGCGCCGTCGTGATAACGCAGGCCGACCCACAACGCGCCCGCGGCGGCGAACCGCGCGAAGCTGACCTCGGGCGCCGTGCCCGGCGTCGACAGCGCGACCTTCGAGACCGGCGTCCACGCCGTGCCCTCGATCCTCGACAGGTGGATCTCGTTCTCGCTGGCCCCACGGTGCAGCGCGAAGATGAGGCCCGCGGGATCGCGCACCACGGCGAGCACGACCTGATCGGGCCCACCGGCGGCGAACCGGTCGCCGGTCCAGTGCCACGCCTGGCGCGCGCCGGTCGCGATCCAGCAGTCCTGCGCCCGGGCGCACGCCACCGACAGCGTCGTCGCGTCGGCGAACATCTGCTTGCGGCGCAGCCAGTCGCGCGGGTGCGCGTCGCCGTCGCGATACCGCGCGGTGCCCAGATCGTGCGTGCCGATCAGCAGGTGATCGTTGGCCGAGCCCACCGTCATCGCGCCGGGCGGCACCACCAGGTCGATCGGATCGATCACCCACTCGGTCGCGCCGCCGCCCGCGACCGGCACGAGCCGCATGCCATCGCGCGCCAGCGGCCGGACCTGCGCCGCGCTCGCGGGCGAGATCCGGTACACGCGGTCGCCGCCCATCACCACCGCGCCGGCGCCGCGTCGCGCCGCCGCGTCCCAGCGCACGTCGGGGAGCGCGCGATACGTCACCCACGCCAGCTGCTTGCCGAACGCCAGCCGATCGTGGCCCTCGGCATCGGCGCCGATCACCAGCACGTGGTCGTCGGCCAGCTCGATGACGATCCGGGGCTCGGCGATCGCCAGGCCATGGGCGCCGCCGATCCGCACCGTCTCGCCGGTCGGCTTGCGCGCGATCAGCCCGCCCTTCGCGGCGACCCACAGCCAGCCCGCGTGATCCCGGGCCAGCGCGCGGATCGGATCCTTGATCGGCGTCGACGTCCAGCCGCCCTGCCGGCTGACATAGACCAGCCCGTGCAGGCCCGCGAGCCACGCGCCACCATCGTCGGCAGGCGCCACGCTCGCCGTCGCTTCCTTCGCGAGCGCCAGGAAGTCGATCCCGACCGACGCCGGCGGCGGCGGCATCTCGCTGTACCGCTCGGCGCCGGCATCATAATGACCCAGGCCGCCCTCGGTCAGGATCCACACCCACCGGCGCTCCGGGTCCGGCGCCAGCGCGGCGATGTAGCTACCCGACAGCCCATGATCCGCGGACAGCGTCAGCACCCGGCCCTCGAGATCCCAGCGCTCGAGGTTGGTATCGGTCCCGACGAACACGAACCGCCCGGCCGGCGCGAGCAGCCGCGCGGGCGACGGCTCGGTAAACACCCGGACCCGCACCTTCCCGGTCGACACCGGTGGAATCGGCGCGGCGGGAGGCTCGGGCGGCGGGCACGCCGCGACCGTCGCGACCAGGCCGATCAGCAAGCTGCGTGAGCTCACGGCGGGTCGGACCGTAGCCCAGATGTTAGGCTGCCGCCATGGCAAGCAAGCGACGCGGCGGGTTCCGTGCACCGGAGCTGCGGGGCACGCTGGGCACCCTGCTGCGCACGACGACGGGGGTGGTCCGGGATGCACTCGAACGCGGCGCCCGCGAGGGCCGCGCGCGGCTCGACGACGTGCGCGCCAATCGCCGCCGGCAAGACGCCCTCGCCGATCTGGGCGAGCTCGTCCTCGATCTGATCCGGCGCGGCGAGATCGATCTGGCCGAGCTGCCCGAGGCGCGCGATCTCGTGCGCCAGCTCGACGAGCTCGACAACGACCCCGCCGAGGAGCCCGAGCCGCCGCGCACGCTCAGCCGCCGCCGGTTCGACGATCGCGCCGCACGCGACGACCGTGCCACCCGCGACGCGCCCGCTGATCGAGCCACCCGCGCCTCCGCCGATGGCGACGGTACGGTCGCGTCGGGTGCCGCCATGCGCTCCACCCGCCCCACCACACCGGGCCGCCCGAAGCCCGCGGAGCCCGCGCCCCCGCGCGCCCCGGCCCCGATCAAGCCGAGGGAGACCGGCCTGCGCCAGGAGATCGACGACGTCCCGACCCTTGCGGACATGCCGGCCGCCAAGCGCACCCTCTTGCCCCGCAACCCCCAGCGCAAGGGCGGGATCAGCTTCGATGACGACGACCTCGACGAGTACATGCATCCCGATGACGTCCCCCCGAGAGGCTCGCCCAAGGACCCAGGCGCTGGCGGCGCTTGACATGGCCGAGGCCCACCAGTAGAAACGCTGCCTCGGAACGGGGATATAGCTCAGCTGGGAGAGCGCGTGAATGGCATTCACGAGGTCAGGGGTTCGATCCCCCTTATCTCCACGACCTAAAGGGCTGCTTCGGCAGCCCTTTTCGTTTGGTGAGCCTCCGCCGCTGCCACGTGGCTGCCACGCGCAGCGAGGATCCGGCGGTCCGGATCGGCCTCTCTGGCTGCCGCGGGCGAGCACCGATTCGGGGATGTCCCTCCGGTGATTCTCCGCGATGCCTCGATCTCTGGCCGCTCCACCCGATATACCCGACTTCGACGCCTTCGTGATCAGCTCGACGTCGAGCGCGTACCGCAGCGCCTTTGGCAGCACCGCGAGGATGTTATTGATGCGCTTCTCGCCCAGCCGGCCGCTCTCGACGAGCGACGCACGGAACGCAGCCACCTCGCCCGCGCCGATCTCGTCGAGCCGGATGAGGGCGACGACGACAACAGCGTCACCCGCCGCTGGAACCAGGTGACGCACCTGGTCGAGTCCGCCAAGCTCGCGGTGCGCGCCGCAGCCTACGCAGGCGAGGAACTCGCCAACCGTCGGCGGGGAGCGTGATGCGTGCCGGCCGGCGACGAGCTGAGAGCGTTCCTCGCGCGGATGCTGGGGTGGTCCAACGAGCGCGCGGTGGATCTCGCGCTGCTCTCGCTCGCGCTCGCCCTGGATCACGCGTGGGTGCGGGTCCACGCCGCGGCGTCGCTCACCGACATCGAGAAGGCCACGCTGCGGCTGGTCGCGATCCGCACGTCGCGCAACCTGAGCGGTGCGGCGGCGCGGCTCGGGATGGCCATGGTGTCGCTCAGCAGGTTGCGCGGTCGCCGCAAGCTCCCGCCGATGATGCTCCCGGATCACGGGAGCCACCGATGAGCCGAGTCATCCTGTACCGCGTCGGCGACAGGCCGCGCGTGACCTGGCTCGACCCGGACCCCGGCGGCGGCCACGCGATGGCTCTGGGGAGGCTGCTCGGTGTCCCGGTCGCGCGCCTTCCGCTGCACGACGGCGTCGAGCTCTGCTGCGACCGTGACGGCCTCCTGCTCGGCCTCGCGCTCGCCCGCCGCGCCCTGGCGGCGTCCCCGATCGCACCGTGGCGGCCGAGGTCGTGCCCTCCGTCAACGGCCGGAGCCTGGCTCTGGACTTGGACGCGTGGCCTGTCAGCGGGGACTTCCTGCTTGCCCGGATCGCCGCCAGCGGCGAGCTGGTGGACCTGACCATGCTCGACATCAGGTTCTGGATGTTCTGGCTCGGGCTCGACTACGTCCTTCATCGCTGAACTGTCGTCGGTGACTCGCCTGTCATCGCGGCGGGCTGACGGTGAGCCGGGCGTTGCGCTGCGGCTCGGGCCTCGGCAGTCCGGGTGCTCTCGCGGACCGCTCCGCTGCGATCGCGCTACAACTGGTGGAAGGGCTCGCAGCTGAGCCTCTTCGGGTTTAGGCACATTCGGTGAGGTGGTTACCTACTTGTATTGCCGTGCCAAACGGTACGACGTCCAGCGACGCTGATCGGGCAACGAGGCTGTACGCGCGGAGGGTGCGGGGCGGCGTTTGCGCGTGTCCCATCAAGAGCGGCCGTCGAGTGGGCGAAACCATTGGTCGAGCGGCACGCGCCCGATGAAACGCTGGCTATTCGACGTGAACGCTCGCCCGTGCTCGTTCACGCGGAAGCGGCCTCCGCTCGGGAGCTGACGCCGTAGTGCTTGCAGGAAGAGCGCGAGTGGTCCCGTTGAGGGCGGATAGGGAGCGACGCCCGCGGAGGTCGAGAGTTGTGCCGTGACGCCTTCGATCTCCACGAGGACCTCGTCGAGTGACCGAGATGGCGGCCTGGGGTTCCCTGGTTTTGTGAACGTGTAGGTCATGCCGCAAAGCGGACCCGTCCACGGACCGCCTTCGTTCGGGAGCGACGTCGGATCGAGCGCGCCAAATACGATCGGTGTCGTGTAGCGGTACACGAGACCTCCCGTGAGCCCCACGACATGGATCGCGTTTCCGAGATGGCCTGGCGGCGCTTTCATCCGTGCGATGACCTGGCCATGTTCGTTGATGCTGAAGGCGCCACCTTCGCGCTGGATCTCTTGCATCTTTAGATCATTCACAACGCTGACGAGCTCTTCGTGAGGGAGATCTGCCGGGACGAATGCCGAGCTCGCCTCGTAGTGAACCCACCAAGGCTTGCCCGGCAGCGAATTGTTGTGGCGGAGCGTGAACCTCGAGTCGTGGCCTGGACAGGCAGGATGCCTGTGCGCGATGACGCGTCCCTTCACCTACGTCCTCCTCACGCCGGTGTTGCCGGCAATTCCTCCCATGTAAACCCATCCGGGCCCTCCGGTGCAATACCAATGAAGTAGGCCTCACTGTCGAAGATGTAGATGACGTGGCCGTCGCTGGTGACCGTGATCTTGCTGATGCGATGCCCGCGCGCGTGAGCGAGCGCGAGCTGGTCCTGGATCTCGCGGAGTGCCGACGCCTTGCGAGGGTCGGCGATCTGATCAGCGCGCGAGACGAACCGAATCCCGTCGGGTGTCTTGGTGGCGATGAGGCGCCGGTCCCGCTGCAGCACGGAGAACGTACGTCCACGCGCCTTGCCTAGCGGGTAGCGCGCACCCGGGACCAGGGCGTCGAGCGAGTCGTCGGGATGGTCTTCGGCGAGCTGCGGCGCCGCGCTCAACTGTCCGAGGTAGAGCGCTTGCCATCCGTCCGGGACCTTCTCGAGCTTCACGACGAACCGCTGCTGGTGGGTGACGCGAAACCTCCCCCCCTTGGAGCCGTGGGCCCTCAGAAGCGCCAGCAACTCCGGATGTGGTTTGACCAGATGGCCGTCGCTGTCGCGAATCGTCCCCTGCGTGTCCTGGGTGTACTGGCGACCGTCGTCTGCATGGCCGGGGTACGTGCCACCAGCGGTCAAGGACGCAGGATCGATCGAGGCCTCACTCGCAAGCGGCCTCCTCGGCGGCCCGGCTTGCGGTTTGGGGACTGTGGTGCGGACATCCGTCCAGAGGAAGTACTCGTTGCGGCGCGCGCCGATCAAATGCTCCCAGTCGGCCTTCTCATAAACGAGCTCGTCGACCGTGCGCGCTGCGTACAGCACGTAGAGGGTCGCCTGCTTCTCGCCGCCATCGGCCTTCTGGCTCTTGCGCAGGAGTCGCCCGAGTGTCTGCACGCGTTGCCGCACCGACGACGAGGCAGCGACCACGATCCCGATATCGGCGGAGGGCACGTTGAAGCCTTCGATCAGCGAGCGCGCGGACACGATGACCCGCGCGGCGCCGGTCCGGAACAGCCTCAGCGACTCTGCGCGCATCGCATCGGGCAGCTCGCTGTGCTCGGCCACCACGGGCAGCCCAGCGCTCCGCAGGATCGAGAACAGCTGCATGACCTCGTCGATGCTCTCGTGGAACAGGATCGTCTTGGTTTCGGGATCCGCCTGGACATGAGCCTGCAGGATCGCAGCCACAGCGGTGGCCCGCTCCTCGATCCGATAGATCAGGCGCTTTCGCTCCGCCGTCAGTCCGACCAGGCGTTGCGCCTTGGGGTTTCCGGCGGCGCCGGCCGATCGGCACCAGCGAATCAGCGCGAGGCCACGGCGACTCGGGGTCTCGAGCGCCGAGCGAAGGTCCTTGATCTCGCGGCTGAGGCGTTCGTACCGCGCGAGCTCCGGCGGGCGTAGCGACAGGCCGTGGTGCACGACCCGGAACGCCGGGAGGATGCCCTGCTCGATGGCCTGCGCATAGCTGAGCTCGTAGACCACCGGCCCGAGCATGGTGCCAACAACCGATTCCTCGAACGGAGCGGCGGCGCGCGCGGTCATCGAGAGGTCGGCGTTCTCACTCGCGTCTCCGGGGTCGTCATCGTCGCGCTCCGGGGTGGCCGAGAGGCCCAGCGAGAAGGCGTGCGGCGTGTCGAGGACGTGTCGCATCTCGGCGGCGCCCGCGCGGTGGCACTCATCCACAATCAAGAGGAGCTGGCCCCCGAGCTCCGCGCGCGCCACTTCGGCCGGCAGCTTCTTGGACGCCGAGTTGATCACGCACACCAGCACCCGCACGTGGTCGTCGAACGCATCGCAGCGACCTCCGCCGATGCTCCCGATGCAGGTGCGCGGCAGGTTGCCATGCTCGCAGATCTCGTCGATCCACTGCGTGAGGAGCACGACGGTGGGGACGATGATCGCGAGGCGGAGCCCGGGGTGCTCGCGATTCTGCAGACGCTCCGCGATCGCCAGCGCCAGGACGGTCTTCCCGGCGCCCGTGACGACCTTGACCACGCCGCGCCGGCCGGCGTCGAACCAGTGGTTGATGCAGGCGTATTGCCATTCGTGCAGCGTGAGTCCGCGGAGCAGCTCCCACCGGTCCGGAGGAAGGAGCTCCGGTGGCACGTTTCGGGGGCCCGCTTCCGTCGTCAGGGCCGCGTCGCCGCGCAGTTGGTGCCAGAATCGGACCTGGCTCAGCTGCTGGAGCGCGAGCTCCTCCGCCGGCGTCAACTCGGGCACGGCGTGGAGCGTACGAAGCCCGTCGTTGCCGGCGGTCTCGGCAGGAACGTCGTCGGTCAAGCGATCGTCAGACATCAAGGCTGCGCGTGGATAGAAAGTGCGCTCCGGGCGTGGGCTGCCAGCGTAGCAGCGCGGCGTTCACCGCGGTGCGGAGATGCCGGGGCCAGGTCCGAGAAGCCGGTCTCATCGCAGCCTCTTGCCATCCAGCCGATCACCCGTTAGCCAAGAACCTTCTGCGCGGCGGTCTTGGGATCGCCGTAGAAGATTGGGTCGACGTGCTCCATGACGTCAGCGGCGACATCGAGGAAGTTGCGCTTGTTCTCGATCGGGATCAGCGCGCGCTTCGCACCATTGTCCATCGCGACCCGCAGCGGCTCGTTGAGCGACCGTGCGGCTTTGATGTTGCCCTGAACGCTCATGCCGCCGAGCACAAGGAGGCCTGCGGACACGGACACGCGGCGTAGCGCGGAGCAAGCAGCGATGAAAAAGGCGACGCCGATGTCGGCCTCGACGTGGTTGCCCAGGAGGTCGATGGCTTCAACAACGAAGTCGTGCGTGTCGAGGTCTTGGAAAAAGCCCAGCTCGGTCTTCTTGGACGCGAGGAACGTGAAGGCGCGGGTGACCGACTCCTTCATCGTTCCCGAGATGCCGCCCGCGGTCTTGAGCTTGCCGGAGCCAGGTGCCAGCGTGACCTCGAGTCGGTACAACCCAACGATGCCTTGGTCAGTGACTCCTGCGGTGAAGACCGTCCCCGGGCCCGGAGGATCGACCGGGATCAGGTTGCGTCCACCTTGTTCCGGGACGCCGACGAATCGTTCCTCTCCTGTTTCGCGAACCACGTAGCTAAACGAGGTTTGGTGGTACTCGAACGAGCCGAGCTTCTTGAGCTGTTCCTTGACGCGACGCCGGCCTTCCATGGCGACCTCGAGCAGCACGACCATGTCATCACGGCTGGCTTCACCATGCGGATGCACGATCTTCATGAGGCCGGAAAACGTCTTCTGGACAGCCTTCCGATCACGCTGAACGAGATGCGATCCGAAGCCGAACTCGCGATCGGCAAGCTCGGTGAAGTTGGTCTTGCGAAGCTCGCGAAGTGCCTCCGCCATGTAGTCGACGACGAAGCCGTAGTGGTTCGTGAACAGGCTCGGCGTCATCTTCGGGATCTCCCAGCCGGGGAGATAGAAGTGGAGGCGGTCGAGGAAGGCGAGCGCGCGGAGGTTCTCGGGAAGCGGCTCGAAGAGGTGGCTGGTCTGGACCATCACGTCGACCGGGCGGTTGGTGTTGCCGAACAGCGCGAGGCCGGCTTCGCCAGTCGCCGCCTCGCTGCCGCGCTGGAACTGGCCCGACTCGCAGTAGGTCTGGAGCATCGGGACTAGTTCCTTGGGCATCGCTCGCAGCTCGGCGACCTCGTCGAACGCGACGACGTCCCACAGCTGGAGCAAGCCCTTCTGGCGGCCGGTCATGTGACCGAACAGGCCGGCGACCGTGGGCGAGCCGGTGAGCAGCGCCGAGTACGGCGAGATTTCCTGGACGACGTAGCTCTTGCCGGTACCGCGCGGTCCCAGCTCGATCAGGTTGTAGTTTCGCTCGACGAGCGGGATCAGCCGTACGAGGAACAGCAGCTTCAGGCGCAGCGAGCCCATGCCATCGGGCTCGTAGCCCATGCTGCGTAGCATGACGTCGACCCATTCCTCGGTCGTGAACTCGCGGCGCGCGGTCCGGTATTCGTCGAGGTCGAAGTTGGCGATCTGGATCGGCGTGATCTTCTCGATCCAGAACGGATTCTTGCCGCCTGACTCCTCGTCGTACTCGAAGCGCATGTCCACCTGCGCCCAGATACCGCCCATCAACAGGCGCTCGTAGTCGCGCACGTAGTGCTCGGGGACGTGCACGAACTTGTGGCCGAAGTTGTTCACCTCCGCCCAGTAGTCCGAGTCGACGACGCGCACCTTGACCTTGTCGATGAACGTGTGCCGGCCGCGCTCCTTCACGCGGCTCTGGGCCTTCATCGCCTCGTCGGCGCGGATGTAGTTGTTCGCGAGCGTGTCGTTGACGACCTGGAGGCCCATCTGGATCGCCACCTCGTCGGACGACGCGCAGTATTTGCCGAGCAGGTACTCGAGGACGAACACCGGCACGTTGGCGCCGACCTTGACCTTGCGGACGAGGTCCTTGCGCACGACCTTGCCGGCGAACACGCGGTTCAGCTTGTCGTCGAGTGCGTCGCGGGTCGGGGCTTCGTTGCTCATGGCTCACACTCCAAGTCGAACCGGGATGTCGGTAGGAGAACGGAACAGCTCGGCATCGGTCGTCGGATCTTGCACCACGACACGGAGGGACGCGACGCTCTCGTCGCTCAGCAAGAACGCGATCGTGACCGCCTTGTTCGGCTCGATCGTCACGCAGCCGGTGTCGCGGTCGAACTGGGCGTCGACCGCCATGCCGACGCCGCCGACCTGCTTGCCACCGGAGATCAGCAACGGCCGGACCTGGAGGCCCGTCGTGCCCAGCGTCATCTGGCGCTCGGCGAACGTGAGCATCACGGTGAAGATGCGGTTGGTCACCGCCGGCGGGAGGCCCGTCGCCGTGATCGGCGAGGTCTTCGGCTTCTCGGACTCGACAGCCTTGGTCCGGATCGACAGCACGGGGATGACCAGCTCCTGGAGCGACGGTCCGCCGTGGTGGAACGCGAGGTCACCGCCGGCCTTGAACACGCCCGACGCAGAAGGGAAGATGAAGTCGAGGTCCGAGTCGTAGCCGAGCGCCGTCCCCGGGACCCGAATGCAACCAGCAGGCGTGGCGCCGCCGCGCCCGATCCAGCAACGACGGTGGAGGTCGACTTCGTTGCCGCCAGGCTTGTCGGTGCGCATCGATTCGTCGCGGTCTTCACCGAATACGTGACCGTGGTCGGCGCTCACGACAGCATGTTCGACCCCGAGAACTGCCAGCTTTCGAATGGCACGTGTCAGATCCGAGATTACGGAGTCCATCACCTTCCGCGCTTGGCGCATGCCACTCTCGCCGCTCTTGTCGATATCCCCCGAGCGGATAATCACGACGTTTGCCCCATCGATCTTCTTGCGAAGCTTCGGCTTCGCCCATTCGAGCATGTCGTCGAGTTCAAGGTCGACCAGGTTCGGAACTCGCGCTGCTGCGAAACGCTGGCGGCTCGGCAAGTCCGGCAGGAAGCTGTCGTCGATGCGTGCGCCGAGCTTTCCACCCTGCTCCACGACCGAGAAGCTCGCCGACGCGCCAGGCAACAGCGCCGCCATGCCGATCGGCGTGATGCTCGGCAGCGCGCTTACCGCCGCCCGTACCGACACCTCGGTGGTCTTGGGTAGGCGCTCGGCCAGCTCGACGCCCATCTCGAATCGCATAGCGTCGACGAGGAAGAAAGCGACGGGCTTGGGGCGGTCGGCGACGATCTCGCTCCAGATACTTGTCTGGTGCAGCGCCCCCGCCACGGTCCAGCCAGCCTTGTCTAGCGCCTTGGTGAACCCCTCGGACATGGCGTGAACGGCATCCTCGTACGCACGGCGCACGACACCGAGTGGGCGTTCCTCTGGCTCTTCGTCGAGGTTCGGGATCCAGGCTTCCAGCCGGCGCTGCGCCTGATCGAGGCGGAACCAGCCGCTTCCATCCTGTGCAACGTAGGCGTCGAACCATGCCGCGGCATTGCCGGACATCTTGCCCACCGCCGCGCGCACCGTGCGCGCCAGGCCCCCCAGCTCGGCCATGCGCCGCGCGGCCTCCCATTGGGCCTTGCGGGTGACATCGCGATCGAGCCAGAAACTGCGCTCGCGCTCGGCGACCAGCGCGAGCGCCGCTTCGAACTGGCCGCTCGCGATCAGTTCGCCTGCGTGCCGGAGCAGTGCGCGCTCCTCGAAACGGAACGTATCGATCGCCCCGAGCGAGCCCGGTGGCAGCTGGGCGTTCTTGAGCCCCAGCTCGGCTTCGACGCGATCGGCGATCGCCTCATACTCGCTCGCGTGGTTGGTTCGCAGTCGGAGTGCGATCTCGTGAACCGCGTCAGCTTCCTTCCCCGATGGCTTTGCCACGGCATCCAGCGAGGCTGGAGGCTCACAACGGAGATCCATCCGGAACTCGCCTGCGAGCACGTAGCGCATGGTGATGGCCCGGAGCTTGGCGAGCGGCGCGGCGGTATCGAGGTCGAGACCGAGGCGCGCCTTCACGAGCTTGGTCAGCTCGGCCGTTGCCTGCTTGTCCAGGATCTCTGCGTCGCGAGCGTCGCTGACGAGCCAGGCGGTGAGCAGTCCATCGTTGCCGCTGACATCGTGGAAGATGCCCTTGAGGGCCGAGGGGGGCTCGGTGCCGGCGTTGCCTTCCGCGACACGAGAGAGATCCGCATAGGTGAGCTTGCGCTCGGTCTTGAGCATTTCGTCGACAACACCGAGCGTGAACTTCTGGAGCAGCACGTTCCGCGCGAGCTGGCCCAGCTCGGGCTTCCAGAACCGTCCCGCCTTCTCGAGCTCCATGAGGACAGAGCCCTTGGCGTCGTGTGCCACGCCGGGAAGGTAGATCACGACGGCATCCGGCTTATCGCCGCTGACATGCGTCTCGACGACCGCGCGCAGCTCGAACATCGAGCCGGCGTACTCGGCGAGGTGCGTCTTGGTTCCGCCCACGACGACGGAGACGGGTTCGTTTGCAATCCGGGAGCCACCGCGAACCTCGTCGACGAACGACTGAAACTCGCAGCGCTCGTCGTACCAGACAACGACGCGACGCTCCTTGATCTTGTCGGCGAGCTGCTTCGCCACGTAGTCGTGAAGCGTGTGCATCAAGTATCTCCCCTGACGAGCTGACCCTGGCGTCGCAGCTCGGACGCGATGAATGGGGCGCGGTGCTCCAGATAGACGAGGTCGATGCCCTTATTGCCAGGACCGAGACGGTAGTCCTCGACATAGCGCCTCCGTTGGAGACAACAGTCCCGGAGGTTCAAGAGCGGCAGCGTCGCATCGATCTTGGCTTGTTGTGTCGTTGGAGCCGACCCTCTTACGACCCGATAGCTCGGGAGGTCGAGCTCGAACCACCCCACCTTCGCTTCAACAGGATCCACCAATCCGAGCAACTCGCCCTTCTTGGAGTTTACGACTCCGGCACAGAGCCGATAGTTGAACCACTCGTACACCTTGTTCCAAGCGTACGATTTCGGGATGACGTGGTCGACCGTCGGATTGCCGGTGTCTTCGATGAACATCGCCAAGTAAGCGCAACGCTGCTCGTAGGCGCTCATCATGTCGTCGAGGGCCTCGCGCCAGAACGGCGGGAATGCGTCCGCGGCGATCTTCGTCTCGGTCTCGGCAACCTTCTTGCGGCGCGGTCCCGGACGCTTGATTCGCGGCGACCGCCCGACCAGCTCGTCGATCGCCGAGAGCCCCGGCTGGCGAACCGTTGCGTCGAACTCGGCGGGCTCCTGTGCGAGCACCACCGGAATCACGGCTTCCCTCGCTTGCCGTTGCCCTTCTTCGTCGGCGCCGTTTGCTTCTCCATGAAGTAGCCCCAACGTACCCAGAACGGATCGATGTCGGGCAACCCGGCAGTTCGAAGCTGCTGGTCCGCGCTCGAGATCTCCTTCGCCGACGGAGCAGACGCATCGAGCACGGATTGCGCCGCTGCGATGGCTCGTTCCCCTTCGAACGACCGCGGCTCTTCCAGGTCGAAAGCTTCGCTGACGAGCCAGTTGCCAACTTCGCCGTGGCGGACAAATGGACGCTTCCTGAGCACGGCTTGACCGTGTTCGAGATCGAGGTCGAACCACGCATCTTGCTCCAGCTCGAAAACGGGCTCTACCGAGGCCAGGACGAGCGGCGAGTGCGTCGACGTAACGAGTTGCACCTTGGTGCCGGGCTTGCCGGTCAGCGCGTCCATCACGTTGAGCAGCGCGGGCACGATGCGTCGCTGCCACTGCGGGTGGAGATGTGCCTCGATCTCATCGATGAGGAACACCACCTCGCGCGTCGCTCTCTGGCCCCGCAGCTTCGCGCTCTCGATGTGTTCCTGCCATGCCCACGTCAACAGGTACGCAAGGGCGATGATACGGCGCATGCCTGCGGACGCGTGGATGACGGCGACATCCTCTCCGTAGGGCATGCGCAACGTCGGGTACCTTTGGGGGTCCTTGGCCGTCAGCTTCCGTAGCTCTCCGGGGACGAGTACTTCGGTCGATGAAGATGAGAGCTTTTCGAGGACGGTCGTCAGTACCTCGAATTGGTGGCTCTTACCTGCCTGCCACAAAGCCCAATCGTCGATGAGCCCTTTACAATACTCATTGCCCTTCCAGACCTCTGGCGCAGTAAAGAGGAATGCGGCGGGCCCGTCCGAGCTCTCATAGTTCCGAGCCGGGTCCCACACCGAGAATCCTCCATCGACCTGCGCATAGAGGATTAGACCCGGCACCGGCTTATGCATGCCCGGGGACGCTTTCAAACCCCAGCGCTGCTTGGCGCGCTGATAGCGGCTCGTCTGTGCGTGGGTTCCTCCGGACTTGTTTGTGAACGCGAACGCGATCTCCGCGTCCACACCTGGCTTCGGAAGCGCCATCTCTCGCGCCCACGTACGCGTGAGTGCCCACCAGGCAACGTCAAGCAAGAAGCTCTTGCCGAGGCCGTTGTCGCCGGTAATGAGGTTCAGCCTTGGTGCGAGGTCCATCGTCATCTCGGGCGCTGGCCCGACGTTCCAAAGGTGGATGGACTTAAGCATGGGCGTTACCTTTCCGTGGTGCCTTCTTGGGCTTGGCGGCCGTGCCGCTGGCGGTCGGAGCTTCCAGCAGGCTCTTCAAAGCCGACTTTGCCGCGGTCGACGTGCGCTGCTTCACCAACTCGACGACGGTCTCGGTGGGCGTCTTGCGGGCGGTCCACTTGCCGTCCGTGCCCTCGACCCAGAACACGTCTTCAAGGCCGTGAGCGATGGCGAGACTTCGGTCCTTCGCGCACTTCGGGACCACGCGCTCGGGCCAGAGGTGCATCGCGAGGCGAGCCCAGTCGTACTTGCCTTCGCAGAGCGCGTCCCAGGTGGTCTTCAGCTCCTTTTGCCAGGACTTGTTCTGCGGGACGAGTCGCCAGAGCGGTGCGAAGTTGAGGATGACGCCGTCGTCGAGGTGCGGGTTCCAGAGCGGCGCGACGCGCTTTACTTCATCCAGGAAGGCTCGCAGCTCTTCGACGAGAGCCTTCTGCGCGGCGAGCTGCTTGCGCTGGGCGGCGGTCGCGCCGTCGCGCAGCTCGCCGGTGAGCGACTCGAGGCGCCGCTCCTCGTGCGCCAGCTTGGGCGCAACGTAGTCGTTCTGGACGCGGAAGAGCGTGTCCTTGCTGAAGGCGTGAATGTAGAGCCACACCGAGTAGCTCGCTGAGGGCGTCGCGAGCTGCCAGTAGATCGGCGCCTTGCGACGGCTCTTCGAGTACATCCTGATGTGCATCGAGAAGAACTCCTTGGCGAGCCAGCCACGGAGGTTCTCGGGGGCGTCGACCTTCACGCGCTCGGCGACGGCGAGTGTGCGTGCTGCGAGGTCGTCGGCGTGGCCTTCATCATCCACGAGGATGTCGAGACGATCAGTGGGCTCGTTATCCTCTGGATACATACCAGGCGAGCGCGCAGGCAGCGGGTCGAAAGGCTCGGGCTCGGGCGGGATGGGACGCTCGCGGACGGCGAGGCGCGCGTCGAACCGACCAAAGGAGACGCCGACGAGCCACGAACTGAACTGATCCGATCCGAGAGCGACTTCTTCGCCGCTACAAGAATCGTCGTCGTCATTATCGGATTCCTCGACGTCACCGTTCTCGCGGCCACTGGGAGTAGGGACTTTGATTGCTGCGAAGTTCTTTGCGTCAATGCCATAAAGTTTGAATGCCAGGTCATCGATCTGGTTCCGGATGGCTCCGAGCTCTTCCTCGATCGCATTGCGATCGATCCAATTTACCAGTGCGGGGAGCAGGAACGCATGGGACGTCTCGTTGGATGTGTCGAGAGCGCGCCTCAGCGACCAATCTCGACGAGTCAGCTTCGCCAACGTTCCAATGTCGGTGGACGTCAGTTGCGGCACAGGCGTCCTCTGAATGACGCCAACCTCGTACGAGCCAAACGCCATCTGAAGCGCGACCAAGTAACGAAACGGCGAACTCGTCGCAATGGCGAGGAGACTGAGCAAGTCGTCGAAGGCATCGCCTTCGATGAAGGCTGCGGGCCCCTTGTCGCCGAAGATGCATCCCTTGGGTAAGGTTCGAATGCTAAGACCGACCTGCGATCTTCTCGACCAAGTAAGACCAGGGCGAAAGTAGAACGCTTCATTGAAGATTCTCTTACCCGGGTTTCCCCATCGCTCCGTTGACAGACTCTTGAGTTCCCATCCGTCGTCATTCCACTGCAACAGCAGGTGAACGTCGCCATACACGGGCGAGAATGAACCACCTTTTGCCAACGGGCGATAGCTCACCGTATGCGTCGGTGGTTCGAACCAGAGCCGGATGAAGCGGAAGTCGTCGTCTGTCTTTAACCCCAATTTAGCCAAAAATGCCATTCGCGTAGGACGACAAAAGCACTCGAGTACAGCGTCAGTTACCCAATAGCAGAACGGTGTACCGGGTACACTTGAGAACGATTCGACCCTACGCTCAAATAAAGCGAGCTGAGCGCCATCGCGTTCACTGCGTCCCGCGTATGCAAGCACTGCCCTATGTAATGCAGCCGCCTTGTCATCAGCGGACGCGTCGAGCACACTAATGAACAAGGTCATCGCGCTGCCTCTAAGCAGTAGGCCGCTGTCTCCACCATCGCGCTGTCGAGCACGCCGTAACCAAGGTCCGCAACGACCGCGGGTGGCGCTTGTTTCAACAGCACCTCCTCGCGCCATTTCTTGAAGCTCGACAGGAAGAACCCTGTTCGCGAGGTAATCGCACCGATACGACCTCGCGACGCTAACAGCTCCACGCCGCGCTCCACAAAGGCGGCGTAGACGTCGTTCTTGGTGAGGGGGTACTCGTGTTCAAAGTCCTTCTTCGCGCGCGCGCTTCCCTCTCCAAACGGCGGATTCATCAGCACGGCGTCAAACTTTTTCTCGGCAATGCCCAGCAGAGCGACTCCCTGCGCCGCGTCGTCCGCAAAAAGCCGCCGTCGCGTACTCGTCGCGCTCGCCTGCTCGCGCCAAAAGCGATCGAGCGCAGCGCGGATTCGCTCCTCGGGCGGGGCGAAGAGATCACCCTGCTTTCTCACGGGCGTCTTCACGAGCCTCTCGACCCGAAGCAGGAGTCCCAAATCGCCCGCAAGGTTGAGCGACTCGACCAGGCTCATGAACACGCGCCCGAGCTCCGCATCGCCCAGCTTGGCGACGAACTCCTTGGCGATCTGTTCGTCCGCCACGAGCGGCTCGGCAACGACGACGTTCGAGCGACGGATCTGAGCGCGCTCAGAGCGGCCGATGCCGAAGTCGCGGTATGCTTTCTGCGCCCGCATCCAGAGGGCGAGCTGGGCGATCTGGGCGCAGCGTGGGTCGATGTCGACACCGTGGAGGTTGTGCGCGAGCACGAGTCCGGGCACGGCCTTCCGAAGCGCGTCGAGGCTTCGGTAGTCCTCGGTCAGCGTCTTTCCGGTCACCTCGCTCACCGGGCTCTCATTCTCGGCGTATGACTCCTCGTAGATCGCGGTCAGCAAGTCGAACGCGTAAAGCAGGAAGTGGCCGCTGCCGCACGCTGGGTCGAGCACACGCAGGTCGCGCGGGTCCTTTTTTTCGCGCGGCGCGAACTCCTCGCCAGGCTTGCGTACCATGTACTCGCAGCGCTCAGCGAGCACGGTCTTCGTTGCACGCATCTCGTACCAGATACGCCCGAGCGTGTTGTCGGTTAGGAACTGAACCACGTAGCGCGGCGTGAAGAACTGATTGCGCACGGCCAGCTCACGACTGTTGCGCGGCGCCTGGCTCTCCTCACGCATCTTGCGGCGTTCGGCCTGGCCATTGAAATACTGGTAGACCCAGCCGATGGTTTCATCCTCGCCCCACACACGCCCGAGCTCGGTAGCATTCAGAATCTCGAGGAGCTGCTCGAAGGTCGCGCGCTTGGGCCACAGCACGCTTGCCGGGTCGCGGCGGTCGAACAGGACCTTCACCTCCGTTGACAACTCGTCGAAGAGTGATTCGACGTAGAGCCGGTAGCCCGTGCTATGGGGCAGGAGTGGCAGCCCCAGTGCCAGGCCGCAGAACTCACGATACCCCGCCGACTGCTCGCCCTTCGTGATGCACTCCTGCACCAACTCGCGGGCCTCGAGCATCTTCAGCGCGACGAAGCGGTTCAGCGTGGTGAAGGCAGCGTCCCGGAGGTAGTCGCGAGCCGCCTCGGCAGCGTTCATGCCCGTCGCGCGCTTGTGTTCGATGGCCGCGACAATGCGCTCGCGCTGAAATGCCTGGCGGGCGGAGAGGTGTGCGCCGGCCTTCGCAGCCACGGTGCCGTCGCGGTGCACATCGAAGGTGCCCTCGAGTTGCTCGCGGAAATCCTCCTCGACGAGTTTCCGTGCTCGCTGCGTGGCTCGTTCGATGGCGTTACGCGTGTCCTTGTCCATCTACAGACCTCCATTCGAACAGCGACAGCGGTCCGTCAACGAAGCGCTCCGCGAACCATCGGACTCGCGCGACGCCCTCTGTGGATGCGTCAGCAAGCGATGAGCGGAGAAAGTGGCCAATCTTCGGCAGCAGCAAGACCAAGAGCAGGTCCGACGAGTTGGGATCCATCGAGAACCGCGAATGCCCCTGCGCTTGCAGTTGGTGATTGAGCGTCTCGACCGCCGTGCGCCCCGCGGCCGTCATCGGCTCGGCCAGATTCAGTTGACGGCGGATGCTGTCCGGGTTCACGAGCCGGATCGGCTGAAATGCTTCGAACAGCGCACCGGCATGACGCCCGAAGTCAACACCGGGGAACCAGCCGCGGAGACGTGCAACGAAGTCATAGACGTCGGAGAACGCGCCACCCTGTTCCCTCTGGCGGCGTTCGGTTTCCGCGAACAAGCTCGCGATGGTGTTATCGCCCATACGCACCGACTGACCGAGCATCGCCAAGAAGGTCCGCTCCTGGTCTGACAACGTGGGGCTCTTCGCGCGTGAGGTCACCTGGGGCGCGGATCGCATTCCCTTCGACAATCTCCGAACGACAGATCTCAGCCACGCGAGCCGCGAGCTTGAGGTATCGGTCGTACTCGCGGTGGTACCGCTGAACGGCCTTCTTGATCGTGTCATCCGAGATTGTCATAACGGCTACTGGACGATGACCTTCTTGCCGGCGCCGATAAGTCGCAGGCACTCCTCGCGGATTCCGTCGATGGCTGCTTCGAGTTGTTCAGGTTGGTCGATACCACCAGCGAAGTAGCTGCTAACGCTCACCGTAACGACCCGCTCACCGTCGATGATGCGACGCAATTCAGCGATGGCCGCGCGGCACCGACCCTCGCATGCGTCGCGGTCTGCACGCAGCTGGGGAATGGGGGCCGGTTCGGCGTCGCGCTTCTTGCCGCGCTCGAACGGATCGGCCAGACGTCGCCGCTGTTCCTCATCGATCTCCGTCCATCCGGGTGTCTTCACCAGCTCGTCGAGCGCCTTGCTGTAGGCGTCGATGCGAGCGTTCAGCGCCTGCTCGTGGCGCTTGCCATATTCGGTCTCGATGGCCTTCGCGTGTTGCTCGATCGCCGGCAGCTCCTTGAAGAAGGTCTCGCGTTCGAGCAGGTCCTTGAGCGCTTCGGCACGAGCGCGGAGGTCGCCGGAGACATCTGCCTCCTGGCTCAAGAAACTCCACAGGGTTGCTCGCGCCTTGCGCGCACGCTCCAGGTCATGGAGCCGCGGTTCGGTAAGAATTTGATCGAGCTCCACGGCGCGCCTGATCGCTTCCTTGGCCGCGCGGTGGCTCGTGTTGAACGTGGCGATCGCGTTGTCCTCCGAGCCCCGGAGGATCGCCTTCATCTGATCGAGCGCCGAATCAAATACCACTCCACCCGGCAAGCGATGCGAGGTGAGCGTCGCGAGCGCGCTGGACACCGTGTCCTCGTTGCGCGCGACCTCTTTGCGTAGCTCGGCGACGATTGCGCTCGCATTCAGCTCCTTGACCTCGCTGCCGAAGGTGTCGCGGAATGCCTCGGACGCCTTCACCAGCTCCTCGAACTCGATGCCCTTCTTCGGCCGAAATGATGCCTGCCGGAACAGGTTGTTGTTCGAGAAGGTGTCGCGCGCCTCGATGCCCGTCACCGTGTCGATCGTCTGGCCCTTGCTGGTCGCTTCGATCTTGCCGGCACGCAGCAGCGAGAGCACGAGCATTCGCACGACCTCGAAGTCCCAACCGAACGGCTCCTTGGCGAACTCATCGGTGAGGAAGCGACCGCTCGCGGTGTCCCCGTAGTTGGCGCGCTCGTCGATGCGGTCGAGGATCTCCTTCAATGCGCCGCTGTCCGTGCGAAAGACGGTCTTGCCTTTCTCGTCGCGCAGGAGCCCCAACGCCCCGAACACGCTGGGGAGCCCCTGAAGGTTGTCGGCCGTGAACAGCGCATCGGTTCCCTTTTTCACGTCGATCGCCTTGGCGGCGGCCTCCTTGAAGCGATCGAACACCTCGGGCAGCGTCTGCCCGAGCACGTCCGCCGCCGTCTTGCCGACGTCCACCGCACGATCGGTTGGGCTGCGATCATTGCCCCGAACGTAGACGCGGCCCGACAGGCAGGCCGCGCGGAGCAGGCGTCGCAACTCTTCGTTGTGACGCCGGAAGCGCACGCGCTCCTCTGCAATCAGCGCCGGCGTGTCCTCCCCTTTCGTCTCGCGCTCCTTCCGCGCGAGCATCTCCTTGCTGCGGAACAGTTCGACGGTCTCGCGGTCGATCGCGTCGCTCAGCGGAACAGCCCAGAAGATCTGCTTCCGCTCCTGCTGGCTGCGGCTGCGCAGCTCGGCGGCAAGCGTCTCAAACTCCTTGCCGTCTTCGGCGAGGTGGAGCTGGAACACCATATCGCCGCTCGTGACCTCCCGCCCATGGATCGCGAGGCCCGCCTTGAACGTCTTGGTGTCGAACAACGTGAACGCAGGTGGCGGTTGCCAGAACGACGCCAGCACCTCGGAGTAGAGCCGGTGCGAGTCACCGGGCTTGGGACTGATCCCGTTGCGCAGGCGCTCCCAGTCATCTTCAGCTGGCGTCGGGATCCGGTAGCCATCGTCGCCGAGGCGGACCTTGTGGCTGGCCTCGAGATCCCGGAGCGCCTCCTTCACTGCGGCGAGCTGCGAATCGCCCCCGACGCTGCCATGTAGTGCTGCCGCGATGTTCTCGGCACTGCGATGCACGCTCTTCACGTACTGGAGCAGGCAGATGACCTTGGCGACCGGCTGCGCGAGCGGGTGCTCTAGCTCCTTGGAGATCGCGGCGATCTTTGCGCGGATCTCGGATCCGATGTTTCCCTCGACGAGGTCGTAGACCTGATCGAGTCGCGCGAGGTCGCCGAGCTTGCCGTCGGCAAGGTTCACCGCCGGGTTGATGAGTAGCTGCTGCGCGAGCTTGATGATGGTGCGGTTGGCGCCACCGACGTGCTTGCTCGCGCCGCCCTGCGTGCGCAGGCCGGAGACGATCTGGATGATGAGGTCGATCTGGTACGGGAGGAGCGGATAGAGCGCGATGAATCCGTCGCGCGTCAACTCGGGCAGCTTGAAGTCCGCCGTGAGTCGCGTGTGCTCGGTGAGCCGGCCGCGGTTGTCATCGAACAGCTTGCCCAGCTCCTTCTCGGCGGCGGCCTTCTTCGCGAGCACGCGCCGGCTCGTGACCTCGGAGATGTCTGATGGCTCCAGGTGAACCTGGAGCGGAAAGCGGTCCATCAAGCGTGCCAGCTCGATCTTCTTGTCATCGAGGCTCGTGACCACGTCGCCGAGCTTTTCTTGCGAGGTCACGACGACCCAGTGCTTGCCACGCCCCTTCACGCCGAGGCTCTGCACCACGGCTTGCAGGTCGAGCATCTTCTGGACGTCACGCGCGACGAACTGTCCGACTTCGTCCACCACGAACATCAGCGAGTGATTCGGCTTGCGGCGCTTCATCAGCTCGTTCGCGCGATCGGCGAGCTTGCCTGGCGTGATGTCGGCCTTGTTCTTGACGGCCTTCACCCATGAATCGGCCATCGGATAGGTGTCCGGCTCGAGGCTGTGAAGCACGCGGCTCGCCTCGGACAGCGCGAACGCCACCTTGCCCTTCTCGGCGGCCCACTCCTTCTTGAACAGGCGCTTGTACTCTTTTTCGAAGCGCTCGAGTTGTCCCTTCTCTTCGAGCCCGATCTCGAGCTCCGACAGGTCGAGATCCTTGGCGTAGCCCAGGCTCTGGAGGAAGAGCCCGTACATGATCTCGGTGAGCATCTGGTTGCCGCTGCGGATGCCGCGGTCCGTGGACACATCGAAGATGACGGCGTGCGTCGGAATCTTCTCGTTGATGCCCTTGAGCAAGACCTGGAGCTTCTTGTCCCCCGCACGCTCGGCGAATCGCTCGGCGGCGGGCTCGCCCGCCACCTGCCGGTTCGCGATCGTCAGGCCGAGCATCTTGGCGAAGCTCGACTTACCGGAGCCGAAGAAGCCCGATACCCAGATCGCGATGCCGTCGTGCGGCTTGTTCGGCATCTCGCGGTACGCCTCGAAGATGCCGGTGTAGTGCGTGCGGATCGCGTCCGTGACGACATACTCCTTGATCTCGTCGCGGATGACCTCCTCGTCGGTCTGGTCGACCTTGATGACCTCCTCGATGCGACGATGGATATCGTTGGCAAAGAGGTCCTTGATCGTTGGCGTGGTCATCTGAACGTCCCCATTAGAAGATCTTCGGGCGATAGTTGTGCTCGGCCTCGAGCACGCCCATGAAGCGCAGCCCTGCGGCGCCTTCGAGGTCGCCCGGGTAAAACAGCACCGTCGGAACGACGACACGCCCTTTGAGCTGTTCGAGCAGCGAGAAGGTTCGGTAGACGGGGAACAGGGCGCCTGTGCGCAGGATGAACACGACGTCGTGCCGCGGGTCGCCGTCTTCTGGCAGCTGGGACGCGACGAGGTCGATCAGCGTGATCTTGCCCTCGGCGAGCACGCTGTGGACCGTGTCGACGACGAGCTCGGTGCCCATCTGGCGCTCGATGTCGAACCACTCTGCGAGCGTTCGCCCCGACAGCACCATTGCTCGTTCGAGCATCTGTGCAAGCGAGATCCGCCTGATTCGTTTTCCCTTCTGCGAGAGCCGTGTCTCCAGCATCGTCACCTGCTGGCGCAGCAGGAACTCCTCATCCGGGTCGTAGTGAAAGATCGCGTACGGCATGTCGTGGTACGAGCTGATCTTCTGGCGCGGGTCGTCGAGCTCCAGGATGGGCTCGAGGTTCTGCCTGAGGCGCTGCTCGAGGTCGCTCATGCCACCATCCTCTCGGCGTATTCGATGGTGCTGGTGCAGGGCAGCGACAGCTCCACGAGGCTGCCAGCGACTTGATAGTCGAGCTTGCGGTACTGGTGGAGCCGAAGGAGCTCGTGCTCCACGTCGGAGGTGCGCATCAGGAACAGGCGCCACTCCGTGGACGCAATCATTTTGCTCGGGCTGCGCTTCTGGTCGCGCATCGCGTGGAGCAGGTAGAGGAAGCTGCGCTCGGGCAGGTGGAACGAGGCGAAGTCCTTCACGACCGAGCCGCGGAGCAGGCCGAAGTCGACCGCGATCTTGAGCAGCCCCGCGGCGACGCGCTTCGTCGTCTGCGCGGACCATGCGTGCTCGGTGGTAGCGCCGCGCGTGTGGATGCCTCCGAGGTAGGTCTCGACGTCTTCGAGGCGAACGCGGAACATGCCCGCCTCGTAGACGGCGAACAGCCAGGTCTCGAGGAAGTCACGTACGAGGAACTCGTCGCGAGTCATGTGCCAGAGTAGCAGCGGCTTCCACTCGTCGAGCGGTAGTCCATGCTTCGCGAGCACGACGAGCGCGCGATCGCGCTCGCCCGGCTCGAACCGCCGGTTCAGCACCTTCGCGATGTCGCGGAGCCAGGTGGCACTGCCCGCGCCGATGAAGTTCTCGGAGCGGAGGCGATCGAGATTCTGGCGCTTGCTGCGCTCGAAGTCCCACGCCGAGAACACGGCGTAGGTCTCCTCGATCATCGCGCCCTTCACGACGGTGAACGACGACACGACGTGCGCCCGCGACGCGGTCATTCGTCGGCCTTTCGTGCGTACGGCACGACAAGCGACGACGGCTCGCCGCGCGCGAACCCGAGGGCGAGCAGCGCGACGTCGGAGGATGCACCGGAAAACATGCCCGGCAGAGGCACCGCGTTGTCTCTGCGCCGGAGCCTTCCGTAGGCTTCGAGATCACGGTCCGTGACCACCTCGAGCTCGCGAAGGACCGCCGTGAGATCAGCGCCCGAGAGCGACTCGACTTTGTCGAAGAACTGCGTCCACTCGGCCGCGTTGTCGAGCCAGTACTCCCAGCGCGCGTCGAACTGCTCCTCGACGGACTCGGGCAGGTGCCACAAGGTCACGCAGTGTGGCGGATCGAACACCTCAGCGCAGCGATGCGCCGCCACGGCAAACACCGATCGCGCTTGGGCGAACCGATGTGTCCGCGGGAAGCCGCGCCGCAGCGCGAGGGCGCCCATCTTGCCGAGCTGCCCCTTGGTGTTCCACCACTTAGCGAGGTCCATCTCGCCGAAACGAGCAACGAGCACGCGAAGTTTGAGCAGAAGATCGAGATCGAGCGTTGGCGACGACATAGGCACGGCTGGTGCCCGCCCACTCGCAGGCCCCGACAAAACCGTACCCTGAACGGGGAGATCTCGCGCGTGGGCAAGGGCGGATTCTTCAATGTTTCTCGCGGTATCAGCGAAGCGGCAGAGGGTGTTGGCGAGCCGGAGGTGCTCCGGTGTGCGACAGGTAGGATCGAGCAGTCTCGGGCTCGCCACGATCACCGCGGCGATCCGGCCACGCGAGGTTGCGACGTTCAGCCGATGCCGGTCGTAGAGGAAGCCGAGTCCGCGAGGCGCCTCTTCAGGGGACGAGGTCGCCATCGAGTAGATGGTCACGGCCCCCTCCTGGCCCTGGAACTTGTCGACCGTCCCGACCGGGACCGCGCGCAAGTCCCGCGCGTCGAGCGCGGCCCGTAGCGCGGCGACGTGTGCGTTGTACGGGGCCACCACGATCAGCTCGCTCGGGACGAGCGGATGGCGCGTACCGGCGGGGTCGATCCACGTCGCGCCTTGTGCGGTGAGCGCCCTCGCCAGCGCCGCGACCGCGGCGGCCTCTTCGTGACTTCGATTCTGGTTGCCGCGGTGCTCGACGGGGAGCCAGTAGCCCCCGGGGGCGACGATTGCGTGCGCGTCGATCGCCTGGGTTGCGGTCGGCCCAGCCGAGCGGAGCGAAGATTCGTAGAACTGCTCGGACGTGAACGCGCACACCGCGGGGTGAAGACGCCACGTCTCGTCGAGGAAGATGCCGCGCTCGGGCGTGATCGTCTGCGCGTCGCCGATGATGTGCTGGAGCACGGACGCCGCGACGCCATCGGGATGCGTGCCCTGGATCGGTTGTTCGAGTTGCTGCGGGTCACCGACGAGCACGACGCTGCGAGCGCCACGGCTGACCGCGATCGCATCGGCGAGCGACATCTGGCCGGCCTCGTCGATGAATAGTACGTCGACCGCGCCGACCATCCCGTCGCGCGCCCATTGCCAGGTCGTCGCGCCGAACAGCGGGTAGGCGCGCGAGCGCTTGTCGGCCTTGGTGGCATCGGTGAGCTGCTGCACCGAGCGCGGCAGCGATTCGTCGACCTCGTCGACCTTGAGGAGCGCGCGGAACGGCTGGTCCGTCTTCTCGGAGGCCAGCACGGCGCGCTTCACGAGGTTCTGGATCACCTTGTGGCTCGTCGCGGTGACACCGACGCGCCGGCCCGCGCGGACGAGGTCGACGATCATGTGCGCCGCGGTGTGGGTCTTGCCGGTGCCCGGCGGGCCCTGGATCGGCAGCACGGTCCCATCGAGCGCGAGCGCGACGCGCGAGAGGCACGCCTGCAGCGACTCGCCTGACGCGCGGATCGGCGCGGCGAGCCCGCGTGGCAGTGCCCGTGTGAGCAGGTCGCGGACAAGGTCGGGCTTGTGCTCGGGCCGGAAGCCGTGCTCCTCGACTCGTCGTGCGATCGCGAGCAGCGCGTCGTCCTTGGGCTCGGGCGAGACGATCGATGAGACGAACACCGATGACGGATGCCGCTTCATGGCCTCGCGGTGCTTGCGGATCACCACGGTACAGGCTGCGGGATCGATCGCGTGCACTGTGCCGGCGGATTGGTGCTCGCCATCGTGAACATCGTCACCGACCTGAAGGAACATATCTTGCGGCGGGAATCGATAGAGATCGATGGGGTTGCCGAGCTGGGATCGCTTGCGCGAGACATGCTCCATGTCCGCGATCGCATACGGCTCGTCGAGACGCTCCTCGTCGGTGAGCGAAGCGAGCCGGAAGTAATTCCACCACGACACGCTCGCCTCGCGGCGATACCATTCGACCAGGTGCGATAGCAGCCAGCGCGCTTGGTCCGCGGGCGCGCGATCGGTTGGCGCGGACGGAACCGAGGCGCGCAGCGTCTCGGCCAGCGCGGCGCGCGCATCCCGCGGCTCGGACGGCTCGCGCTCGCCATCGAGCAGTGGTGGCCGCGCGATCGCGATGCCCGCCGCGACCAGCTCGGAGCGCCGAGCTTCGAGCCACGCGCGCAGCGCCACCGCTGCCACGCAGTCATCGCGGTTGTAGGACTCGACGACCTGCTTGTGCGTCGCATCGATGACCTCGGGGACGCCGCGCTGGAATGCGAGCCGAACCGCGCGCAGTCCTTGGCCGGCGTCGTCGAGACTCAGCTCGCGCTGGAACCCGATCATCGGTTCGAGAGCCTTGATGCTGTACGACTCGACGCCAGCGCGCAGCGCCTGCCGTACGATCGCATAGAGATCGACGAGACGCTTTCCGCGCAACAGTCGGTCGACCTCGTCCGCGCGCGTCCCATACTTGCCCATCAGCCGCTTGAGCGCCGACGGCTCATAGGGCGCGTAGTGGTAGACGTGGATCGATGGGTCCGCGTCCCACCGGGCGATGACGAAGTCGATGAGCTCCTCGAACACGGCCCGCTCGTCGGAGTCCGCGGCGGCCCACCGTGCGTGATAGACCGGTTCGCCGCTGTTGATCGTGATCCAGCCGAACAGGTACTCGCGCCCGTTCTTGTCGATGAACGGGTCGCCTTCGAGATCGAGGAAGACATCGCCCGCGCTGGGCTCGGGCAGCCGGGCGAAGCCGCGGTTCTCGACCAGCGGAAGCAGCTCGAATGGGATGGAGTCTGTGCTGCGCGCGTGCACCTGGAGTGACGCCTGCCGAATCAGCCGCTCGAACGTCGCGGTCGAGCCGCGAGTAGGCTTCCACTCGAGCGGCGTCGCCTGACCGGCGAGCGCGACGACCGTGGAGACGCCCCGCGCCTCGAGCTCCACGCGTTGGGCACGTCCGAGGCCGGCGACGAGCGACAGGTGGTCATCGGCGTGCCACTGAGCGTCGCACTGCGAGCGCCAGCGGCAGACGTCGCAGTGGGCGGTTGGCTGGGCGGCGGTGACGACGGTGTCAGCGACCTGGCGTTTAAGCCTCGCCCGTACGCGCCGGTAGATGGCGGCGAACTCGGCGAATCGGTACGAATCGCGCGGAAAGCCTTCACCCGGACGAACCACATGCATCAGCGCGGGCTCGACGCCTTGCAGGTCTGCCACGAGGTCGGAGTAGACGCAGAGCTGGAGCACAGCGCCGGCCTTGGTCTCCGATGCGAGCTTGGTATCGATCACCTCGTACGACCATACCCCGAGGTTCGACGCGCGCTCGACCCGAACGAGAAAGTCGGCGCGGCCCTGCCAGTCATCGCGCGCGAGCGGCGCCTGGAAGATCACGTCGACGCCTCGCTGCATGAGTTCGAGCGTCGTCACATCGGCATCGGGTTGCGCGACGATGGAATTAGCGGCCTTGAGTGCCGCGAGGTACGCCTGCTCGTGCGCGCGTCCACGATCGGCCAAAATGTCGAGCAGCGGATCCCAGATCTCCGGATGCCCGATCACCTGTTCGGCTTCCAGCCGGTTCAGGGTCGAGAGGTGCTCGCATCCAAGGTGATCTGAGAGGTCGGTTGCCGCGAACACCCATCGGCCCTCAGCAAACTTCACACTTCACGGTACCGCACGGGCTGACGCGACCGCGGCAGCATGTGACGTGTTCGGGATCGCTGTTGGACCGACGTTTGCGAAGGATATCGCAGCAGCACCGGCCGTCGATGGCCCCCAGCTCTCTTCTTCCCGCGGCAGAGTCTCGACGATGCCGGTGTTGCGGTCGACCGCCAGCGACGCGATCGCACCCCGCAATAGGTCGGTCGCCATTGCTGGCTCGACTCCCATCCAGCCTGGACCCAACGGCTCATCCGTCCGCCAGTGCCTGCAGCCCCGAACACGACCCGGGGGTGCGCACCCTGCAGGATGCATCACCGCAGCGTCGCGAACCAGTAGGTCGATCCGGCCCCACGCATCGAGCGCGCCGCAGAACGCATTCCACCGCGCGTCAGCATCGGGGCCTAAGCCGCGCGCCACCGGGGCTTGGGCGTCGAGCGCAGCCAACCCGACGATTGAGGTCTTGTAGAAGCGAGCGATGTCTCCCGAGTCGACCTGCACGGCCTCCAGGATAGCGCCTTCGTGCACCCAGTGGATGCGCATGCGCCAAAACGAGGGGCTTGACCTCGACGTTCGCCCTTCCCCAGGCGAAAGCCAAGTGGGGGCATCCTCGATTGATCCACGACCACCCGAAGCCCATGGCCTGATGCAGCGAATGCTCTATACGCTGACCACTTTGGCTAGCTATCGAGTCCACCACAATATTCGCTCATTCGCACGCCAGTGTGAGCTACAGCCTGCATCCAGACTCGCTCTTGCCAAAAGGGCGCACGTTAGTACTCAATCACAACCGCGGTTGCACAGTGTTCGACTACTGGCGATCACGGCCGGCTGATGAATGTCCGCGGAGTCGGACTGTGTCGTCAACGCCGAGGCCAAGACTCGCAGAAGGCTTTCGGCGTTAGCGTCTTCGAGGAGAAGCCAGCGTCCAGTCTTGCCATCTGCGCTTCCATCCTTGCGATGTCCAAACACAGCATACTCGTCGAGTGTGTCGTCCTCGCGCAGAAAGCCAGAATCGCGGAGCACATCGAGCAATGCGGGACTAATCGGCAGCCCTGTGTTCGTCGCATAGAAGCAGCGTTCGAGCAGGAGGCAAGCGTCACGATCAAAGACCTCGTGGCGCATGTCCGGCCGCAGCAATCGGACTTCGTTGTCCGTCATCGTGACGAAGCGATCGAGACTACGTCTTGATGTGAGGTCATCGATCCACTCGCCCTCGTGCATCAAGCTGGCGTGTCGGTAGCCGACGAGAACGTTCTCCTCATAGAGAGGTTCCAAGTGAAGAGGCGAAGCAGGGTCAGAGCGCATTTCCTCATAACGGGGCCCGGTGAGCGTTCGCCATGCGTGGGCGAACGTCATCAGCTTCGTGATTTTGCCGAACCAGATCACGTTCCTCCTACGTTCTGGGTTCACGCCGTTGAGTCCAACCAAGTAGAGGTCGTGCTGCGATACATCGCAGACTTCTTCAGCGCCCAGGAACTCCGAGCGCAGTTCGGCGCGCAGCGGCCGCTTGCATGACCCGAAGAAGATTTCGTGTTCATCAACAGCCCACGGAACACCTTGTTCGCAGACGTCCGCGTCCGGCCATCGCAGGATGTAGAGGTACACGCGCATGCAACCCCGCAGCTTGCGCGCATCATGAGAAAAAAGAAATGCTCGTCTTCGGAACCCACGCAAGTGCGCGAACTCTGGTTTGCCAAAGCGGCGGGGAGCAACCGGGAGGCGGCGGGAAAGCTGATCCGAGCGAGCTGTTGCACCCATTGCAGGTACGCGAGATGATAAGTCATCTCGGCTTGCTTGAATCAGATTCGATGGCCCTTATCTCCACGACCTAAAGGGCTACTTCGGCAGCCCTTTTCGTTTGGTAAGCCTCGCCGCTGCCACGTGGCTGCCACGCGCAGCGAGCCTCGGAGTGGCCATCCCTCAGCTCGAGGAACTCGAGGCTGTAGGCGTTCTTGAACTCCTCGATCGCGGCAGGATGCACTTGTGCCAGCGCCGCTGACACCTTTGTCGAGCCTGGGTCCCGTCGACGATACGCCTGGGTGCGAAGCTGGCGTTCCAGTTCGCGGGAGGTCCACTTGGCCGTGATCGCCGCCTGGAGGTAGAAGGTGCGTTCCTCCGGGAGCTTCGCTTGACCCAGGATCAGCAGGTGGTGGGTCCACGGCAATTGTGTCACCAGCGGAGACACTTTCTTCTCGCCCCGGTACGCCTCGAAGAACTGCCGCATCCGGAACAGGTTCCGGCGCGTGTAGCCGCGCATGCCCGGGTACTGCCGCGCGATCGTCGCCGCGAGCTCGTCGACCACGCCATCGCCCCATTCGGCCGACGCGATCTTCCTGCTGATGTCCTCGCCGAGCTGCCAGTACAGGCTCACGAGCTCGGCGTTCACCGCCTGGTACGCGCGCCGTCGCGCGGCTTCGATCAGCGACAGTACCTCGTCGAACTTCGGCGCGGGCGCGAGCGTGATCGCCCTCCGGCGCGACGTGACGACCAGCTGCTTCCCTGGCCTCGCGGGCTTCTTGTGTGGCTTCGTCACAGGTCCACCTCGATCGTTGCCTCGAGCCTGCTCAGGCTGGCGATGCGCGGCAAGTATTCGTCGCCGACCTCGACGGCGTCGCGATCGCAGCGTCGTCGACCGAACACGAAGAATGCTCCGATCGACCGTCGCAATACCCCCCCGATCCAGACGGGCCAGGGCGGTCGTGGACGGATCTCCACCACCCAAGGGGCTTCGTCGGTGGTCCTTTCGCTTCCGGACCTGTTCTGACCGCTTCGCCCTGCCACAACCCGAGAGCTCGCGGGCCGATCGCGCGCCGGAGTCATCTTGTCAGCTGGTGATGCGGTCGATGCGAATCCGCCCTTCCTGCGATTGCACCTCGTAGTTGAAGTGACGCAGGAAGCTGAGGCCCAGCAAGCCGTCGATGCCGATGCCATCGGGCAGATCGTGAACGTGCACTGCGAAGTCGGGGAAGCTGAATCCGAGCGATGCGAACCGAGTCACGCGCAGCATGTAGCCCGGCTCTTTGCCGATCGCCGAGCTCACGGAGGTGATGGCTTCTCCCTGACGAGGGCTGTACCCGAGATCGTCGATGATCTCAGGGACGATGTGCGTTTCGGTCGCGGCGGTATCGAACGCGAGCGAGAGTGGACGGTATCCACGAGACCGCATGGTCGCGCCTTGACGATGATCAGATCGTCCGTTGGATCGAAGCGGCGGACCCTCACGACACGAAGAAGCTGCGAAGCGGCGCGCGGACTCGCCCGGTGAAGAAATGACCGATCTCCTCGTATCGCGAATGCAGGTGGCGAGCCTGCTCGAGGGGGTCCGCACGACGTGGACCATGTCCGGCGACGCGCGCGGCGCGCACCTCGTCTTCGTCCACCCAGTCGATGTCGACGAGCGCGACCCACTGGTCCGGGTACCGGCGACAGATCTCTTGCCAGGTCAGGGGCTCCGATGGCTCGGAGGCAGAGAACGCGTGGGCTTCGCTCATTGCTCGAGCCTGCTCGGCCCGGCGATGCGCGGCAAGTTTTCTCGACGATCTCGACTTCTCAACCGCAGCGTCGACGTCCGGAGCGCCGGAGACACGGCCATGACCACGGCATACGCGACGTAGCCGCCCACGTCGACAGCTGCCTACCTGTGCGCGCTGAACGGGTCACATCGCTCACGGCTGCAACCGGTAGGCATGCTCGATGATGGCGGCCATGTCGGGGCCTTTCCAGTACGGCTCGATCCAGCGCAGCCGCTGGTCGGCCCACGTCTTCTGGGCGCGGCGCCAGTGGCCACGCACCATGTGACGCCGCACCAGCTCGCGGCCCTCGGGCACACGCTCGATCTCCTGGAGCTTGCGCACGCGCGAGATATCGATCGTGCCTGGCAGGAAGTAGACCTCGTCGGAGCTGCACACCGGCGGTGCGCCGCGACCACGCACGCTCGACGGCGCAGGCGGTGCGCGGCGCTCGGGTTCGACGCTCGAGCTCGTCGCATACAGGATCGCGTTGATCGTGGTGCGCAGGAGGCCGCGGATCGGGCTGGTGTCGGGCGGCGGTGGATCGATCGGAGGCAATGGTGCGATCGCGTCGAGGTAGGCTTGCACCGGGATGTCGTCGGCGAGCGCGATCTCGTGGCGGACCAGCACGGGAAGATCGGCGCCGAGCGCGTCGAACGCGAAGCAGATCTCGAGCTCGCGCGCATCACCCCGCTGGCGCTGCACGACCTGGACGGTCGCGACCCGGAGCAGGTGACCCGCGAGCGGGCTGTCGCCCGAGGCCGCGAGCAGGCGCTCGGCGAGCGCGAGGACGTGGCGGTCGGTGAACACGATCGTGAACACGGCGAACGGCACCCGCAGCTCGCGGCCGACGACGTCGAGCTCGGTCTGGTCGAGCATGTAGGCGAGCGACTCGGCGACCCAGAACGTCTTGCGGCGATACAGCTCGAAGTCGACCATCAGCCGCAGGTACGGCGCAGCCGCCGCGCCGTGGGCGCGAACGAAGCGCTGGATCTCGAGATCGACCGCCTCGTCATCGGCGGACAGCACCGTCGTGGCCTCGTCGAAGCCCGACGCGCCGCGGAGCCGCGCCGCCACGCTGCGCGCGAGCTCGGCTGCGCCATCGACGATGTCGAACCGCACCGTCGTCGCGATCATCCCCCTCCCCGTCGGTCGTCCGCAGGTCCGGGAAGCAGCGAAGCTTCGCGACACCAACAAGTGCGACGCTGCTGGGTGCGGGAAGCGGAACGAGGAACAGCCTGATTTCCTTGAAGCGTCGTTGCGACGAAGATCATCGTTCCCGGACCGTCATACCCGGCGGCTAACCTCGTTTCGTGCCCAGTCGAAACGGACCATGCCCCTGCGGCTCGACCATCGAGTACAAGAAGTGCTGCCTGGCGAAAGACGAAGCAGCCCAGCGTGCGCTCGCGCCACCACCACAGCCAGCGTCGCGGATCATCCATCACCGCGGCCGACCGTTGCAGGTCTCCGGTGGTCGCGGCGAGGGTCCGGCCGCGCAGATGATGCGCTTCGTCCAGCCGCTTCTCGGCGGATACAACGATGACATCCAGCTGGAAAAGGCGCTCAACCTGGGCACGGTGTTCTGGAACCTCGCACTTGGCGAGGACGGTCAACGAGAGGAGCTGATCGCACAGATGGTGAGCAAGCTCTCCAACGAGCGGGATGCACTCGAGTTCCGTGCTCTTGCCAACGATATGGTGAAGCGGCACAAGGCGATGTTCCCGGCGATGCACCAATGACACGGGAGATCACCGCGCCCGAGATCGCCGCCGGTACCGCCACCAGCCACGCGCCGCGCGTCGTTCATCGGCTACTCGATGCTGGCTACCGCCTGCAAGACGAGCTCCGTGACGGCATCCTCGCGCTCGGCCAGGCCGCCGTACCAGCGCTGCTGGAGATCCTCGAAGACGCCGTTTCGACGTCGCCTGTCGGCGGCTGGGGACCCGCTCACGCGGCGCAACTGCTCGGCGAGCTGCACGCCACGGCTGCCATCGAGCCGATGCTTCGCGTGCTCGCTGGTACCGACGCGAACGATCTATTACTGCACGACAAGATCATCGAAGGGCTACGCGACATCGGAGCCGCCGCCACCGAGCCCATGATCCGCGCTTTCGCCAGCAACACGGACCCGACGTTCCGGTTCAACATCACCACCGTCCTCGCCGAGTGGCAACCCCACGACGACCGGATCTTCGAGATCCTGATCGACCAGCTTCGGCGCGAGCCGACGTACGGCGCGAGCAACCTGGCGATCTATGGCGACCCACGCGCCGTCCCGCGTTTGCTCGAAGCCCTCGACCAGTACACGATCGTCGAGAGCGACCGCCCGCTCGCCAATCACGCGCTCATCGAGCTGCGTGCAGCGATCGAGGAGCTGGGCGGCACGTTGACCACCGAGCAACAGCTCAAGTGCCGTCGCGGTCGCGAGCCGGCCGAGGTGTTTTCGCGGAAGCTCGACGCGATGTTCGCGTCGCACCGACGTGAGGTCATTGGGGTCCCGGCGGGTCGAACTGAACGCGTCATGCCGGCCGCACCAGCGCGACGCGAACGTC
>Ga0137459_1000074_pt1 | contig 33557 bp, 21 predicted proteins | sample EasRivERMGT700_2_FD_104908 | JGI IMG/M metagenome (GOLD analysis project Ga0137459, IMG submission 104908) | Soil microbial communities from meander-bound floodplain in the East River, Colorado, USA - East River MetaG ERMGT700_2 | ecosystem: Environmental > Terrestrial > Soil > Floodplain ...
GCGGGGGGTGGGGACCCCGACGGCTCCGCCGGCGGGGCGGGGGTCCTCCCCCGTGAGGTCGATGACCGTGGCGGCGTGGGACGGCGCGTCCATGGCGCGCTCCGGGCCGCCGATCCGGAGGGCGACGTCGTAGCGGAACAGCGAGAGCTCGTTGCGATACGCGCCCCGCTTGGGCGAGATGTCGACGCTCACGATGCGGGGGTTACGCGCGCGAAGTGCGTGGAACAAGCGAGGATCGACGAGCAGCTCGGTCTCGGCCGCCACGCGCGCCTGCACCCGCTCTTCGAGGGTCGCGATCTCGGTCCCGGGCGCTGCGCGCGCGAGCTCCACGTCGGCCGAGAACGCCTCGAGGAGCTGCAGGTTCCGGACGTCCCCCACGAAGACGTGGCCGCCATCCGCCACCTTGGCGATGCTCTGGTCGAGCACGTCGAGCAGATAGGCGCAGCTCGGAAAGTACTGGACGACCGAGTTCAGGATGACGGTGTCCACGGAGCGAGCTGCGATGTGGTGCAGATCGTCGGCCCGCTTCTGGGACAGGCGCACCCGAGGCCGGTCGGCCTCGGACAGGTGCCGCTCGATGTAGCTCACCGCGTCGATCGAGAAATCGACGCCGTGGAACTCGCCGCAGTCCGGGACGAGCGGGAACAGGAGGAGGCCCGTGCCGACGCCGATCTCGAGGACGCGGCGCGGTGCGAGCGCACGGATGCGCGTCACGGTGTCCTCGGTCCACCGCCGCATCTGCTCCGGCGGGATCTGCTGGCCGTTGTAGCTGCTGTTCCAGCCGACAATGTTGAAGGTGGGGTCGTCGGTGCCGGCGGCGGTGGTGCCGTAGTTGTCGCCCCAGAGGAGCTGCCACCTCGAGAGATGCTCCTCGATCAAGGACCGCTCGGCCGGTTCGTCCGGGAGGTCGGGCACGACGTACGCCACGAGTCGTTCACCGCCTGGTGCCGACCACGGCGCGACGACGGCCTCGCGGACGCACGCGCTCTTGACCAGGGCGCACTCCACCTCGCCCGGCTCGATGCGGAAGCCGCGGATCTTGACCTGCTGGTCGAGGCGGCCAAGGAACTCGAGCGATCCGTCGGGGCGGAACCGCGCGCGATCGCCGCTCCGGTACATCCGCCCGGGCGCGAACGGGTTCTGGACGAACTTCTGCGCCGTGAGCTCGGACGCGTTCAGGTACCCGAGCGCCACGCCGACGCCGCCGATGTGGATCTCGCCGGGAACACCGATCGGCGTGGGGCGATCGTGCGGATCCAGCACGTAGACCTGCGTGTTGTCGATCGGCGTGCCGATCGGGGGCGGGCGATCGTCGTCGCTCGGCTCGACGAGGCAGCTCGTCGTGATGACGCTGACCTCCGACGGCCCGTACAGATTGTGCAGCTCGAACGGGAGCCCCGGCGCCGGGCGCCGGCGCAGGCGATCTCCGGCCGTCGTGAGACATCGAAGCGAGAGCTCGGCGGGCCAGCGCTCCGCGAGCGCGAGCTCGGCGAGGGGCGTCGGCATGAAGCACACGGTGATCCGGTGCTCGGCGATCCACCGGACCAGCCGACCGGCATCGACGCGCGTCGCCTCGTCGGGGAACACCAGCGTCGCGCCGGCGGCGAGGGTGGACCAGATCTCGAGCACGGAGACATCGAAGCTGGGGCTGCAGAGCTGTGGGATCCGATCGCCGTGCGCGAGCCGGTACGTGCGGCGATACCACGCGACGACGTTGGAGAGCCCTCCGTGCGGCACGACCGTGCCCTTGGGGAGGCCGGACGAACCCGACGTGTAGATGACGTACGCAGGCTGATCCGCGGTCACCGAGGTCGGCGGCGGGAGCGCTGCGCCGGGAGCCGATCCTGGCTCCCGCATGCCGCAGTCGAGCACCGGAATGTGGCCGAGCATCTCCGGGAGGAGGCGCGCCCCGGCGACGAGCACCAGGGCCGGCTCGGCGTTCGTGATCATCTGGACAAGGCGCGCGTCGGGTTGCGCGGGATCGAGAGAAACGTAGGCGGCCCCGGTCCGGAGCACCGCGAGCTGGGCCTCCACCATGCTCGGGCCGCGCGGCATGCAGACGACGACGCGCTGTCCGGAACCGGCTCCCGCGTGCGCGAGGCGCGCGGCGAGGCATCGCGAGCCTTCGTCCAGCTGGCGGTACGTGAGCCGCCGCTCCGGGCTCTCGAGCGCGATCGTCTCCGGATGCGCGGCTGCCCACGCCTCCACCTCGGCGATGACGCTGCGGATGGCGACGTCGACCGAGGTTTGATTCCAGGCGTGGACCACCGTCTCCCGTTCGTCGGAGCTCGCCATCGGCAGGGCGAGGATCGGCTGCGTGGGGTCCGCGCAGACGCCTTGCAGGATCCTCGCGTAGCTGGCCGCGAACCGGTCGATCGTCGCCTCGTCGAACAGATCGCTGTCGTACTCCCAGGTCGTCCGGATGCGCCCGCCAAGGTCCATCAGGGAGACAAACAGGTCCCACTTCGCCGTCCCGTTATCGAGCTCGACGCCTTGCGCCGCGAGACCGGCGAGCGCCATGTCCCCGAACGGGATGTTCTGCACCGCGAACACGACCTGGAAGACGGGCTGGCGACTCAGGTCGCGAGACGGCTGCAGGTGGTTGACGAGGATGTCGAACGGAAGGTCCTGGTGGGCGTGGATCCCGAGCGCCTCGGTCCGGACCCGGGCGAGGAGGTCTCGAAACGACGGGTTGTCACCGCAGGCAGTCCGGAGCACCGCCATGTTCACGAAGAACCCGATCAGGGGCTCGACCTCGACCCGCGTCCGGTTCGCCATGGTCGTCCCCACGACCGCCTCGCTCTGCCCCGTGTACCGGGTCAGGAGCACGTTGAACGCGGCGAGCCCGACCACGAAGAGCGTCGCCTCCTCCGCCTTGCAGAGCGCGCGGACCGCAGTTGCGAGGTCGGGCTCGAGATACGCAACCTTCCTCCGCCCCGCGAACTGCTGCCTCGGGCGCCGAGGCCGATCGCTCGGGAGCTCTGCGAGCTCCGGGATCCCGGACAGGCGCTGCCGCCAGTACTCGAGCTGCGAATCGAGACGCTCGCCCTGCAGCGTGCGTCGCTGCCACACGGCGAAGTCCTTGTACTGGATCGAGAGCGCAGGGAGGTTCGCGGGTCTGGAGGTGCGGCGAGCCGCATAGTGCTCTGCGAGCTCCCGGAACAGCAGCGAGACGGACCACCCGTCCGCGATGATGTGGTGCAAGACCACGAGGAGCGCGCTGGCGTCCTCCGAGAGGCGCAGCACCTTGGCGCGGATCAGGGGGGCCTTCTTCAGGTCGAACAGGCGCTGTCCTTCTTGCGTGCCGGCACGGACGACGACCTCCTCATGCATCTCCGCCGTCGCGGCGCACTCCTCGATCTCGAGGCGGAGCTCGACCTTCGGGTGGACGACCTGCAACGGGACGCCGTCGATCGCGGTGAACGACGTCCGGAGCGCATCGTGGCGCTCGACGATCCGCGCGAACGCCCATTCGAGCGCCGCCACATCCAGCGGCCCTCTGAGATACAGCGCGCACGGGATGTTGTAGGTCGCTTGCCCGGGGTTCAGCTGCTCGATGAACCAGAGGCGCGCCTGCGCGAACGAGGCAGGGAAGTGATTATAGCGCTCACCCTGCTCCTTGAGGATCCGGGCGATGAGCGCGCGCTTCTCGGGTGACAGTGCGTCGAGGTCCGCCATGTCAGCTTCGCCGGTTCGCGCGCTCGATCGCCGCCACCTGCTCGTCGGAGAGCGCCCCGACCGTGTCGATCAGAGCCTGGAGATCTCCTCCGTGCTGCTCGACGATGGGAATCAGCTCGATGGGCGAGGCCGTCCGTCGGGCCTCGAGCAGACGCTCGACGGTCGAGACCATGCCGGCGAGCGCCGGATCCGCGAGGAGATCGCCCAGCGACAGCTCGATCCCGTAAGCAGCTTGCAGGCGCGCCTGCAGCTGCAGGCCGGCCAGCGAATCACCGCCCACCTCGAAGAAGTAGGTCTGCGGGTCGACGGGAGGGATGCCGAGGACCTCCTGCCACATGGCGCCGATCGCGCGCTCGAGCTCGGCGCGTCCCGTCGCTTCCGCTCGCACCCCGGACGCGACGTGGTCGCGCGCCCGTTGACGCGCGCGCGCCGCACGATCATCGCCGGCGAGCGACCGCGCCAGCGCTTGCTCGTGCACGACGAGGTCGACTGCCTCGCGGGCGGGCGGGAGGACTTCGCGCATCAGCGCAGCCATGCCCGCTGCCGAGATCGCCCCGGCTTCGACCGTCGACCAGCCGGCGCTCTCGTCGGCAGCGTACGGGACGACCCGTCGGTTGCGGGAGCTCGCGCCGACCTCGACCTGGATCCGGAACCGCGCACCGAGCTCGGCGCTCCGCGCATTCCACAGCCTTCGCGCCTCGCTGCGCCGCTCGGCGTCAGCCACGGTCGCCGCGTACGAACGGAGTGGGTCCGCCCCGGCCCCGACTCGCGCGAGGACAACGATGCCATCGACGGCATCCGTCACGGGATGATCCGCGAGAGGAAGCACGCGAACACCTTTCTTCTCGAGCGCGTCGAAGCACACCGCGGCGTCGTGGACCGCACGAGCCACGTCGACCGACGTCGCTCCGATCGGTGGATCCTCCTGGACACCGAACAGGATCGCGCGCTGCTCGCGCGAATCCGAAGGAAACGCGCGGACGCTCCGGAAGCCCTGCTCGGCCATCACTTCCTGCCACTTCGTCGCAGAGAGTCCCGGGGCATGGACGCGCAGCGGCTCGTCCGCGTAGTCCCACCACCCCTTCGCGAGACCAAACACCATGCCGTACCAGCTGAGGTCCCCGACCGTGTTCATCATGAGGAGCACGCCGCCCGGGGCGAGCAGGGAGCGCAGGCGCTGGAGCGTGGGGGCGACGCGAGGCGCCGCCTGGACGACGTTGAAGGCGACGATGACGTCCACGCTCCCGAGCGAGAGCCCCTGCGCCACGGGATCGCGCGAGATGTCGAACGTGGTGAACTGCATGCCATCGATGCCGCGGCCGGCAGCCTTGCGCTCCGCTTCGGTGACGAAGGTGCGGCCGATGTCGGTGAAGCTGTAGTCGATCGGCCGGTCCGCCAGCGCATCGATGAGGTCCCAGGTCACGGTCCCGGTACCAGCGCCGACCTCGAGAATCCGCAGGCGCTGGTTCGCCGCGGCGCTGAGGTGCTCGACGGCCGTAAGGAGCGCGCGATGGCAGGCACGCTGGTTCGTGATGTCCGGCGTACGCCGCTCCATGTCGCGGAGGAGCTCGTGGTTCCCACCTGGATAGAGCACCTCGTGTGGATGGACGCGGTTGAACAGGACGTCGGGGTACGCCCGCACGCATCGTTCGACGAGCTCGCACCACGCCTCGAACGCCGGGTGTGCGGCCAGAAACCTGCGCCGGAGGGCGGCGGCCTCGGGCAACGACTGTGATTGGAAGGTGACCGCGTCGCCATCGACCGCGACGACGCCGCCACGCCGGAGCACCTCCACCAGGAAGCCGACCAGCTTGTGGAGATCCGGACGCACGCCGGTACAGAGCGCGCGGAGCGAGTGACGGGTCCCCGGCCGCGTGTCGGTCCCGCGGGCCACGAAGTGATCCAGCACCCAGCGCGCGCACAGCGCCTCGGCGCCGGTAACGAACCCCTCGACGTCATGGTAGCGCTCCTGCTCGCGATGGAATCGTGCGGAGTCGCGCTCGATCGCCGTGCCGAGGGCCGCGTGGTCGATACCGCCGAGCGGCCCCTTCGGCATGACCGGCTGGGCCCCCGGCTCGCTGCCGAGGACCTCGACGCGGCTGCCTTGCCAGTGCGCCCAGTCGTCGCGAGCGGGGAAGCGGAGGCAGCCGGTGAACCGCACCGTGCTGCCCGGAGCCAGGGTCTCGCCGACGCTCGACAGCGTCGTGAGATCGTCGAGGCGGTCGACGCCGCCGACGATGACGTGGAGTGGGTCGACCGGGGGCTCGTCGCGCAGCACGACGTCGTCCAGTTTCGGGAGCCAGCGGTATCTCCCGCGCCACGCGACCGCGTCGGCCGGTGACTCGTCCATCGCTTCTGCGAGGAGGCGGCCGGCGTCGTCCGGGCCTTCCTCGTCAAGATCGACGACCCGGCACCGGAGCCCCCTCGCCTCGTCGCTGACGATCCGACCGGCGTTCGCGACCCAGAGGCTCGCCGAAGCCGCCGCCTCACCGCCGTGGACCTCGAACAGGCGCCGGGTGGCAACGATCAGCGACAGAGGTGACGTTCGCGGCTCGACGCCGAGGATGCGCGACACGACCGAGAGCGCCTCGGCCGCCTCCCCATCGGGCTGCTCGAGCGACCAGAGGTAGACGACGTACTGCGGCTTGACCCGCTGCACGAGGCGCTGGAGCGCCGGCGCCATCTCGCGTGGGCACGCGGGGTCGAAGCTCGGTTCGGGCGCGCCTTCCCCGCCTTCGTGCGCGCATCGCCTCGACGCGATCACCACCGTCGCTCCCGAAGCTTCGAGGAGGGAGCGCAGCGCGGTCCCGACGCCGTGGAGGTTCGTGAAGAGCAGCCAGGAAGTGCCCCGGCAGCGAGCGGGCTTCGCGTTCAATGCCGGGCGGCGGTGCCACGAGCGTTCGGACATCCAGCGCGTCGGCCCGGCGCCCTGCGACGGTGGCGCGGCCACCGGCTGCCAGTACGCCTCGCCCTCGAACGGATACGTCGGAAGCGCGACTCGGCGCGCTCGTCGGCCGCGGTGATAAGACGACCAGTCCACGTCGACGCCGAGGGTCCAGAGCCGACCGAGGGCCTCCGTGAAGGCCTCGTTCGGATCCGATGCCGGCGCTGCCGGCGGCACAGCCACGTAGCGATCCGCGCGCACGTCCGCTCGACCTGCACCGCCGCCGATGTCGGCGACAAGACCCGAGCGCCGCGAGACGTCGAGCGCGGGGACGGCTCCGAGCAGACGGTCGAGCCAGTAGCCGGGATCCGTCGCCCGCTCGGCGGAGACGACCGTATCCGCCGAGCGGTCGAGCAGCGGCAACGTCGGGCGCTGAAGTGGCGCAGACGCGACCGCCTGCGAGAGCGCCGAACGAGACGGCCCGGCCATCGCGCCGGTGAGGGCGTCTTCGATCCGAAGGACCCCGGCGATGTAGGCCGCCACGGCGTCGCCCACGGCATCCTCCCCCACGAGACCGCGCGGCTGCACGCCGAACGAGAGGAGGAGCCGCGCGACCGCCGCTTGCGCGACGAAGGAGCGTGCCGTGGCGGCGGCGGGAGAGGTGTCGTCCCCGTCGAGCTCGATGCCCCAACCTCGTCGGAGTGCGAGCGCGCAGTTCTGAATCTCGTCTTGCAGCGCCGGCTCGTCGATCGAGGCGACCGCGCGGTCGCCGGCCCGGAGCGCACCCGAGAACACGAAGACGGGCCGCACGGACTTGTCGCCGACGACGCCCGTGAACGCCCGATCCATGCGCGCGAGGGTGACAGACGGATCCTCGCGCCGGCCGCACACGATCGCCCGTCGACGACCGAGGTGTGCTCGGCCGCACTGCAACGTGAACGCGACGTCCCCGAGGGCGAGCTCGCGATGGGCCGCGAGATGCTCCCGGAGGTTTCGCGTCGTCCGCTCGAGCGCGGTGTCCGTACGCGCCGAGAGGCAGAGCAGCTGCCAGGCTCTCTCGGGACGCTCCGTCGTCGCGTTCTTGACTTCGACCGCCGGCGGCTCCTCCACGATGATGTGAGCGTTCGTGCCACCGATCCCGAAGGCGCTCACGGCCGCTCGGCGCGGTCCGTCCGAGGTCCACGGCGACAGCGTCCGCTGAACGTAGACCGGGCTGTCCTCGAACGCGATCTCCGGATTCGGCGATGTGTAGTTGACGCTCGGCGGCAGCTCGCCGTGCTTGACCGCCAGCACCACCTTGATCAGGCCGGCGACGCCGGCGGCTGCATCGAGGTGGCCGATGTTCGCCTTCACCGAACCGATCGCACAGTGCTGCCTTCGTACGGTCTTCGCGCCGTACGCTTTGGTGATCGCGCGGATCTCGATCGGGTCGCCGAGAGGTGTCGCGGTTCCGTGCGCCTCAATGTAACCGATGCTGTCGGCCGAGACGTCGGCGACGCCGAGCGCCATTTCGAGGACGCGGCGCTGGCCCTCCACGCTCGGCGCCGCATAGCCGATCTTGTCGGCGCCATCGTTGTTCACGGCGCTGCCCAGAATGAGCCCGTGGATCGTGTCGCCGTCCTCGAGCGCGTCCGAGAGGCGCTTCAGGACGACCACGCCGACGCCGCTGCCACCCGTCGTTCCATCCGCCTGCGCGTCGAACGGACGACAATGACCGTCCGACGACAGGGCGCTGTCGCGCATGAACCGATGGCCGCTGTAGCCGGCGCCGAACCCAGTCCCGCCCGCCAGGGCCATGTCACATTCGAGTGCCAGGAGCCCCTGGCAGGCGAGGTGGACAGCGACCAACGACGTCGAGCACGCGCTGCTCACGGCGACGCTCGGCCCGCGCAACCCAAGCTTGTACGAGACGCGGGTCGTCAGGCGTTCGGGCGCGTTGGCGCTGATCGCGGAGATGACCTCCGCGAACCCAGCGGCTGGATCGTGAATCAACTGCGGCCAGAGATTGAACAGGAGGTACGCGCTGGTGCTGGCTCCGCCGTACACCCCAACGAGCTTCTCGCAGCGCCGAGGTGCATACCCAGCGTGCTCCAATGCCGCCCAGCAGCACTCGAGAAAGTGCCGCTGCTGGGGGTCCATGGCGATGGCTTGCTGCGGCGGGATATCGAAGAGTGCCGCGTCGAACCGTGCGCGGCCGTGGATCGCGAACCCGGCCCTCACGTAGTCGGGCGACGCGAGATCGTGCGGGCGAACCCCTTCGGCGAGGAGCTGTTCATCGGTGAACCGCGAGAGCGACTCGACCCCTGAACGGATGTTCGACCAGAACGCGTCGACGTCTGCGGCGCCCGGGAATCGACCGGACAGACCGACGACCGCGATCTCGGTTCCATGATACTGCCTCATCGGTCTCGCGGATTCCCTTACGAAGACCGGCCACGCCTTGCCAGCAGGGTGCGAGCTTCACGCTGCTTCGCCCCCCGGTCGCGGTCGTCCTCACCGACGGCAGCTGTCGATGACGCGTCGAAGTGCCGCGCGATGGCCTGCGGGGTCGGGAACTCGATGAGCTGGGGCAGTGAGATCGTCAGCTCGAGGCGCCGCTGGATCTCGAGCTGGACCTCCGGGAGCAGGAGCGAGTGACCGCCGACATCGAAAAAGTTGTCGAGGACTCCGACCTGCTCGAGGTGCAGGATGCCCTGCCAGATGTCGACGATCTCGCCTTCGATCTCGCTCTCGGGGGCCTGATACGACACGAGCTCCGGACGGAGGCCCTCGGTCGAGGGAAGCCGAGACTTGTCGAGCTTGCCGTTGGCCGTGGTCGGGAATGCATCGACGAAGATGACGTGCGTCGGAACCATCGCTTGCGGCAGACGCTCCCGCAGGTGCCGGCGCACACTCGCCGTGCTTGCCGATCCCGTGCGCCGCGCATCGGTCGGCACGACATAGCAGATCAGGAGCTGGTCGCTCGGGCGCGCGATGACCACGGCGTCGCTCACCTCCGGGTGGCTGCGCGCGACCGCCGCGATCTCCTCCGGTTCGATCCTCACGCCACGGATCTTGACCTGCTCGTCGCGGCGACCGATGAACTCGAGCTCGCCGTCCTCGCGGAGGCGGCCGAGATCTCCGCTCCGATAGAGCCGCTCGGATTCCGCACCGGGCACCGGCGGCGTCCACGCAACGAACGCCTTGCTCGTCAGGTCGCTCCGCCCGAGGTAGCCACGCGCGACACCGGCGCCGCCGATACAGATCTCCCCGACGAAGCCGCGCGGCACGGCCGAGAGCGCCGGGTCGAGCAAGCGCACGTAGACGTTGTCGATCGGCCGTCCGATGTGGGGCTGGGTGTCGGCGGTGACGCGCCCGACCGTCGTGTCGACGGTGCACTCCGTCGGACCGTACACGTTGTAGAATGCGTGACGATCCTGGGCCGCAAGCGCGGTCCAGAGCTCCGCGTCGATGGGCTCACCACCGACGAGCGCCAGCCCCGGAAAACGGTGCGCGCTCTTGAGGAGCCCGACACCGAGCAGGAGCTTCAGCTGCGACGGCGTGCAGTCGAGGATGTCGATCCGCTCGTCCTGCAGGAACCCAAGGAGCGCGGCCCCGTCCGGACGCAGCGCCGCAGGGACGAGGTGGAGTGAGCAGCCCTCGAGGAGCAGCACGAATTGCTTGATGCTCGCGTCGAAGCTGAACGGCGCGTTCATGCTGGCTCGCGCCCCGCGGAGGCCGTCGTCGCCGAGCTGCTCCGCGTAGATCGCGCGCTTCAGGCCTGCGAGTAGGTTGAGCGCCGACCGATGCTCGATCTGAACGCCCTTGGGCTCGCCCGTCGAGCCCGACGTGTAGAGGACGTACGCGAGATCGTGCGGCGCGTTGACGTTCGCGAGCGGCGCCGCGGAGACGTCGTCGCCGACCCAGCCCGCAGGTCCGGACGGCGTGAGCACGGTGAAGCCGGCCCCCTCGAACCCGGCGCGCTTGTCGGGCTCGGTGAGCACGACGCGCGCTCCGCCGCTCGCCGCGATCTTGAGCGCGCGCGCCTCGGGATCGTCGATGTCGATCGGGAGGAACGCCCCGCCCGCCTTGAGGATCCCGAGCACACCTTCGACCGCCGCCACGGAGCGCGACACGCACAGCACCACCGGCGCCTCGCGCCCGACGCCGAGGTTGCGCAGCGCGCGGGCGAGCCGATTGGAGCGCTCGTCGAGCTCGCGGAACGTGAGATGGTCCGGGCCGTACGCCACCGCGAGCGCGTCGCCGTCCATCCGCGCGCGCGCCTCGAACCGCTCGTGCAGGCAGCCCGTCGCGCTGGGGCGGCCCGCCGCCGTTGCCGGCCTGGCAACGATGGGGAGCGCCTCCGCCGGCGCGACGAGCGCGATCTCCCCAGCGCGGACCTCCGGCGCGGCGAGCGCGTTCGCGAGCAGCGTCCTGACGCTCCCGAGCAGCAAGCGCGCTTCGGACGGAACAACGTGCTGCGGATCGAACTCCAGCGCGAGGCCTAGCCGCTCCCCATCGACGAGGCAACGCAGGTCGAGCACCGCACGGCGCGTGCTCCCGACGTCGACGACGCGGTCGGCATCACCAGGTCCCGTGTCCGCGATCACGCATGCGACGCCGACCGACGAACGGTGCGCCGTCACGGCATCCGCGGCCCACACCCAATCTTGCGCGTTCGCCGCTGCTGCCAGCGTCTCCCCGACGGTCCTCACCTCGTCCGCGAAGGAGCGCGACAAATCGGGCGCGACGCGAACAGGAAGGCAGCAGTCGAGTGGCCCGATGCACTTCGCGAGCTCCCGCTGGCGGCGACCGTCGAACTGGTAGCCCAGCCGCAGCTCGGCTGCACCGTACAGGCGCGCGAGCACGATTCCCCAGGCGGCCGACACCACGGCGCCAGGGGCGACGCCCGTCGCCTTCGCGAGCGCGCGCATTGCGCCTGCGCCGGCGCAGGAGTCGGTCACACGCCCATGGGCAACGGCGGCGGCCCTCGTGCTCTCGAACGGCGCCGCGGGGATCTGCTCCAGCCGCGTGTCGGTCCAGAACGCGACCCCGGCGCGGCGATCCGGGGCCTCGACGTCGGCCAGCAGATCGGAGTGCCATTGCGCGTAATCGATGTACTGGATGGCCTCCCCGGAGCCGTCCCCTTCGTCCGGGCGACCGAGCTGCTGCGCGAGCATTACCAGCGAGCGTTCGTCCCAGTACAGGGCCGGACCGCCGAGGAACAGATGAGCGGCCCCGTCCTCGACCAGGAAGCTGGCGCGGACGTGGGGCCCGCCTGCTTCGAGAGCCTGCCTCAGGCGCTCGACCTCGTCCCGCACCTCAACGTCGAGCGCGCAGGCGACGCTCCGCTCGGTCCATTCGAGCGACGCGTCGCCGATCGTCTGGAGTGGATAGGCGAGCCCCGGCAGGTCGCAAAACCGGGTACGCAGGATCTCGTAGCGACCCAGCAGCTGTTCGACGGCGCGACGGAGCTGTGCCGGCTCGCCGCGGCGGTTCACGCGCAGGACTGCCCAGCAGACGTGCCACTCGCCGCCGCGCTGATGGCGCCAGACGTCCCGCTGCTGCGGCGACAGCTGGAACCCTTCGATCACTCGCGATGTCGACAAGCGTTACGCCTTCCAGGGTCCGTGCATGTGGCGGCCGCTGAACGCGACGGTGATCAGGCGATCTCCGTCGAACGGCTCGCGCGCGTGGGCGATCAGCATGTTGTCGAGGAGCGCGATGTCCCCGACCTCCCAGTCGAAGCGCAGCGAGGCCCGGTCGTACGCTTCCTGGATCGCGTCGAGCTCCGCCTTGCCGAAGGGAGTTCCGTCGCCGAAATAGGAATTGCTCGGCAGATGCTCCTCCGGGAAGTCCTCCCGGAAGCGCTCCGCGATTCCCCCCTTCAACATCGAGACATGGAAGAGAGAGGCTTGATTGAACCAGACCCGCTGTTTCGTGATCGGGTGATTCGCGAGCGCGGGGCGCACCTGCACGGTGCGCAGATGGGTCGGGCTCACCCACTCGTACTCGATCTCCTCGCGAGCACAGTAGGCCTCGACCTCGGCCTTGCTGTCCATGCCGAACGTCTCCTGCCACGAGAGGCCGATGCCCGGCATGAAGTTCCGGAGGTAGCGGACACCCTTGTTCTCGAAGCGCTCCAACAGCTGAGGATCGATGAAGTCGGGCACGCGCCGGCAGTCGGAGAGCGGCGTGCGCCCGCCGATCGGCGATTTGATGATGCAGCCGAACCAGATCTTCATCGGCCAGAACGTCGAATACGAGTTTGCGTTGTGGAAATGGAGCGGCTGGTCCTTCGGGTAGATCGTCGACGTGAAGACGTTGTCGCCGAGATCCTTCCGAGGCGACGTCCTCTCGTCGTATCCGTCCAGCTTGTCCGAGAGCGCCCGCGAGAACGTCTTGAACGCGTCGAGCGTCTTGCTGTCGAAGCCGCGAAACAGGAGCGCACCGCTCTCATGGAGCTTCGCGTCGATCACCGCGCGATTGCGCCTTGTCCACTCGGGGAGATCGACCGCGGCCTCGCGCGGCCTCGCCACGAGCGGCCAGGGCGTGCGCTGCCCGGTCGGGACGAGCGGCTCGAACGCGACGAGCTCCGCTTCGCTCAACTGTACGGCGCGGCGGCGCGTAACATGGATCTCGCGCGCGGGCGGCGCTTGACCTTCCGCCGGGGCCGCGTATAGATCGGCGAGCGGCTCCTTGGCTCTGGTCATCCTTGGGAGTTCACCGATTCCCGAGAAGGTTGTCAAGCGGTCTCAAGCAACGAAAATTGCAAGAAATAAATCATTTTCACGAGCGGCTGAATGAGCGAGAAGCCAACGGAAAAACGCGCCGAGCGACTCGAAGCACTTCGCCGCCGACGCGATCACCTCTCCGACGAAGGCAAGCACGTCCTCGATGCGAGGCTCCAGGGCGCCGAGACGAACCCGACGGCGAGCGCGTACGGCTACCGTGACGCGCTCCCGGTCGTCGCTCAGTGGCGCCCGGGACAGCCCCTCGCCTACAGCTGGGACGAGCTCGTCGCTGCGGGCCGGCGCCAGGTGGCCTCGGTCCCCGACGGCGCCGACCTGGAGGCGTACCGACGTGAACGCGACGCGGAGAACCGACTCGCGATCGAGACGGTCTGCACGATCCTCGACGGCGTCGGGGTGTTCACGAGCGCAGGACAACGCTTCGACGCCGACACCGTCGCTGCGCGGCTCGGCGTCGTGCCGAGCTACCGTCGGCTCGTCGGGCGCTGGCTGAACATTCTTCGAAAGCACGACCTCCTCCTCGCCGATCGGCAAGCGTTCGTCTGCGACCGGAGGCTCCTCGACACGCTCTCGGCCTCGCCGCTGCTCGGCGATGCGCCCTCGCGTGACGACGTCGAACGATCGCGCCTCCAGATCCTGACGGTGGTCACCGGCCGAGCGCACGGGCTCGAGTCCTTCTCGCTTCCGCTCCGCGGCGCCGCCACGGGCCAGGGGTTCTTCGACACCGCGGTCCAGGCCTACGAAGCGCACGCGTTGTCTCGGTACCTCAACGCCATCATCGTTGCGCTCGCGCGGGCGCTCGAGCCCGAGCGTCGCCCGCTGCGGATCCTCGAGGTGGGGGCCGGCGTCGGCGGGACGAGCGGCCCCGTCCTCGCGGCGCTCCAGGGGACCGGCGCGGAGTACGTCTTTACGGATCTGTCGAAGGGATTCCTCAACTTCGCATCCGAGCGATTCCGCGCGTACCCGTTCGTCTCCTACGCATGTCTCGACGTCGACGAAGTGCCCACCCGCATCGGCTTCCCGGAGCGGTGCTTCGACGTCATCATCGGTGCCAACGCTGTGCACTGCGCTCGCGTCCTGGCCGACACGTTGCCGCGCCTGGGCGCGTTGCTCGTCGATCGGGGGCTCTTGATCCTGCGAGAGGGCAACACGAACAGCCCCCACCTGATGATCGGCGGGTGTGGGCTTTTGCCCGGCTCCAGCATGTACGAGGATGGTCGTCGCAAGGAGGACGTCGGGCCGCTCTTGCCGGCGGCCGAGTGGCGGCACCTTTGCATCGCGGCCGGGTTCCGCGATGTTGCGATCCTGCCCCAACCCGACGAACCGATGAGCGCCTTGGACGAGTCCATCATCGTGGCCGCTCACACGGGAGCGCCCCCTGCGGATCGTGTCTGAGAAGGAGGAGACCGATGCAAGACGTTCGCGACGCCGTGTCGGCGGCGATCCTGGAGATCGCCAAGCGGAAGAACCCATCACTCGTGGCCGTGGAGCCCCATCAGCACCTGATCATGGACCTCCAGCTCGACTCCCTCGACATCGCAGACCTCGTCTCAGGACTGGAGCTGCAGCTTGGGCTGGACCCCTTCGGGAGCCTCACACACTCGATCATGGATTGCGCGACGGTCGAGGCGTTCTGCAACGCATACGAACCTCGCCGCTGACGAGCCTGACGAGGCTGACGAGATCGACGCGTCGATCTACGTCGCCGGCGATCTCGCCGTGACGCGCTCGCCGAGCATCGCGCGGAGATCCTTCTTCGAGACCTTGCCCACGCCCGTGAGAGGCAGCCTTGGCAAGACCTCGAGGCGCTCCGGCAGCTTGAACGTGGCGATCCGCTGCTCGTCGCGGAGGAACGCGACGAGGCCGTCGAGGTCGAGCCGAGCGTCTTTGCGCAGTACGACGCATGCGCAGACGCGTTCGCCGAGCACCGGATCCGGAACGCCGACGACCGCGACGTTCGCGACGGCGGCGTGCTTCAGAATGAGCCCTTCGATCTCTTCGGCGCTTATCTTCTCGCCACCGCGGTTGATGAGGTCCTTGCTGCGCCCCTCGACGACGAGGTTGCCGGACGGATGCCGCCGCACCAGGTCGCCGGTGCAGTAATAGCCATCCGGTGTGAACGCGACCGCGTTGTGATCCTCGGCGCGGAAATAACCGCGGATCGTGTATGCACCTCGGCAGATCAGCTGGCCGACCTCCCCGTCGGCGACGTCGTTGCCGTCGTCGTCGACGATGCGAACCTCGTCGAGCTCGCACACCGGACGTCCCTGGGTCTCGACGTGGACCTCGATCGGGTCGGACGGGCGCGTCGCGCAGAGCAGGCCCTCCGCCATGCCGAACACCTGGCGCACGACCGGGCCGAAGGCATCGATCGCGGCACGCGCCGCCTGCGAATTCAGGCGCTGACCTCCGACGTAGATCGCCTTGATCGAGCTCAGATCGTATCTCGCGTGCGACGGATCCTGCGTCCATTGGATGAGCATCGCCGGCACTGCCGGGATCCAGGTGACTCGCTCCCGCTGCGTGAGCGCGAACACCACGCTCGCGAGGGGGAAGTCCACGAGGACCGTGCGGGCCCCGAGCAAGAGGGCCGCCTGCAGGCCCGGACACGCGAGCGGGAAGTTGTGGGCGATCGGAATCGCGAGGAGCACGACATCGTCGCCGGTGAACCCCGTTGCCTCGGCGAACGCCAGCGAATTGTGGAGGTAGTCGTCGTGCGTCCGCGCGATGAGCTTGGGGATCCCCGTCGTGCCTCCGCTGAGCTGCAGGACGGCCGGGCTCGCAGGATCTGGGACGTGCCTCGCGAGGGCAGGGTCGTCCGCGTCGCCGCGCGCGACGAGGGCGTCGAGTGACGTCATTCCTTGGTGCTCGCCGCGACCCAGGACAACGAGCTCCCGAAGCGAAGGAATCTCAGGCGCGAGGCGGCGCGCCATCGCGACGTAGTCAAAGCCACGGTGCTGCTCGGCGAACAGCCAGGCACGCGCCTCCGCAAGGTTCGCGAGCGCACGGATCTCCGCTTCGCGATGGTGCAGGAGGCACGCGATCGGGACTGCGCCCACGGTCAGCGCGGCCACGTACGCGATCGCGAACTCCATCGTGTTCGGTAGCTGCATGACGACGCGCGCGCCGTCGCAGATCCCGCGCTCGACGAACGAGCTCGCGAGCGCGCGCGCTCGCTGTCGGAGCTCCCCGAACGTGAGCCGGCGATCCCGGTCGACGACAGCAACACGTTCGGCGTACCTCCGCGCGCAATCGTCGAATGCCGCGCCGAGCGGGAGGCCCCTCCACACGCCGCGCTTCCGATACTGCGCCGCCTGCTCCTGCGGCCACGGGACGAAGCCGTTCATTGGTAGATCTTACCCAGTTCGCCCGCCACCTACGTTTTCAACAGGGCTCGGGACCACGCCGCCATGCCCCGTGATCAGGCCTAGAACCGGTGTGGTCGCAAACGTCGTCAACACCGCCATCAAGACCAGCATCGTGAAGAGGGTTGGCGACAACACCCCCATGTCGAGGCCCACATTCAATACAACGAGCTCCATGAGACCACGCGTGTTCATCAAGATCCCCAGGGCACCCGCCTCCCGCCACCCGAGACCAACGAAGCGAGCTGCAACGAGGCTGCCGCCAAATTTTCCAGCGGTCGCCACGAGAACAATTACCCCCGTCAGTAGCCAATCTTGCCAACCCGACAGCAGCCCGATCTGCGTCCGCATCCCTGTGAACGCGAAGAAGATCGGCAGCAACAGCACGGTGACGACATCCTCAAGCTTCGCACGAAGCTGTGCCGCAAGCCGCCCGTCGTGCGGAATTAGCGTTCCAAGAACGAACGCGCCAAAGAGCGCATGCACCCCGATCATCTCCGTCGCCGCTGCGCTCAGCAGCAGCACGCCGAAGCTGATCGACAAGACCATGAGCGATACAGGCTCTTGCGATCGGTCCTCTCGCTCCGCAAGGGACCGCACGATCGGCCGCACGACGATCCACATGAAAGCAACATAGGCCACTAGCAGCCCTAGCGTCCACGCCGCCTCGCCCACCTGAGCCACCGCCACACCTGAGACCAACGCAAGTAGGCACCAAGCGGTCACGTCGTCTACTGCCGCGCATGCGAGCGCGGTCGCTCCGAGCGGCGTGTTTTCCATCCCTCGATCGATGAGAATGCGGGCGAGCACCGGGAATGCGGTAACCGACATCGAGACGCCAAGAAAAAGCGAGAACACGGTGAAGCCCGATCCGCCGTATCCATACAACGGGAATATGCCAAGGGCGAGCGCGGAGCCCAGCACGAAAGGTGCGACGATACTGGCGTGAGAGATCGCCAGCACTGCATGGGAGTTGCGTCGCAGCAGTTTCGGATCGAGCCCGAGCCCAACCAGGAACATGAAGAGCACCACACCGAGGTTCGCTAATAGCCCGAGATGCGGCGCAATCGCCTGCGGAAAGAGACGAAGATACGCGTTGTGCGAGACAGCACCTAACACCGACGGGCCGAGCACCAGGCCGGCGGTAATCTCGCCCATCACGGCTGGCTGTTTCAGCCAGCGTTCAAACGTCGCTCCCACCAGGCGGGCGAACACGATAACCACAGCGACGGCAAGCAAGACTTGTCCAAGTGAGCTCGCCTGAACGTGCTTGCCAGGTTCCGCTGGAGCTGGTACCGCTGCAATCAGGTCTTCCCCGCCAGCACGTACCAGGAAGTAGAGCACGATAGCCGCGACTACCATTGCAAGGTAGCCGAGAACCGTTCGAGTCACACTTGTGACACCGACGAGGGTCGTCCGCCCGTTTGCAACCTTGGCTGAAGTCTGAACATTCGCCGTCATTTTGGACCGCCTGAGAATTTCGCATCGACGCGGATTCAATCCGTAGATCTAAGGGTCGAATATGCCTCGGTTTCGCGCAACGTAGCAATACCGACCGGTAGCTTCTTCCAGAAGCGCGCCCAACGGGAGGCGCGCCTCGACTGTTACGGCAGCGAGGCCGCGCTGATGCGGCAACGAGCGAGCACGTCAGCAAACCGAGACTGAACCGAGCCCGAGCCGCGGGAACAGCGACGGGTCGACGAACGCGGTGATCGCAGCGATCCGGCCGTCGCGCAACTCCAGGAGGTGGAGCGCCATGGCCTGGCCGCCCGCGTACACCGCGAACCTCCGCGGCGCACCCTTCATCATCGTCCCCTCGTGAATGGCGACAACAACCAGCACAGCTTTGCTCGACGCGACGCGGCGCGCGCGTCAGTCGCGCTCGCAGACGAATGGATACGCGCCGGTGTCGATCGGCGGTGGTGCGCACGGCCGGTCGTCCCACACGCCGCCGAGCGCGCCGAGCAGCACGATGCAGTCCTCCTCGAACTGACCGAGGCCGTTGTTCGGCTCGCCGGTGTTCCATCTGGTGAGCTGGACAGGCGTGCCATCGTCCCACACGAACGCTCCCTCGGTCAGCTCGTCGGAGCCACCCAGGAAGGCCTGGTTGGTCCCGACCAGGCTCGTGATCAACGCGCTCTCGGAGGTGCTCTGGATGCTGGCGAGGCGGGTCGTGGCGCCGAGCCCCTGACAGGCGACCCGCGCGGCGTCGCGGGTCATCGGGGTGGCGAAGACCACGTAGCAAGCCCCGGTCGTCGGATCGACGCTGCGGGTGTCGCCTCCGAGGCACGGCTGCCCGGCGGGGACATCGTTCAACGCGGCATCGACCTGGGCGTCCGGTGGGCTCCTGGTGGTGACCTCGATCCCGAAGATCTGGGCGCAGCCGCTGAGCGCGAGCAATGCCGAGACAGGCCTCCACATGGCCCTACAGTAACACGACCGCGATCGTCGCGCCCCGGGCTCAGGACGCCTGAGGCGCCGGCTCCGCCGGGACGATCCTGCAGCTGGCCCTCGCCGTCGAGCGCACCGGCCTCGGCGATCAGCCGTTCCCGACCGCCGCCAAGGATCTGCCCGCGTGGGCCGGAAGCCCCACCGAGGTCGAGGCGCGGCCCCGTGGGCTCCGCGCCGTCCTGGCCGACCTCGAGGCCAGGATGCTGTGACGCCACGCCCACGGTCGGGGGCCGAAAATAGGCGGCCCCGAGGGCTGTACCCGGCCCCCGGAGCCTGACCGTCCGGATCGCTCCGAACGGGTGCCGGTTTCGCTCGTCAACGACAGTTGTCAGCGCTCAGATCTAAGTACCCGCGACTTGCCATTTGTCCAGGCCGCCGTAAGGCCCACGCGAACGTGGGAGTAGGAGGCGGCCACCGGATTTGAACCGGTATCTCGGGCCAGGGGCGCTGAAGGGAGAGATGACGAGCTCGGCTTCTTGAGGCTTGGAGATAGTTTCAGCTTGCGTTCTGACCGCCCGACACGACCCGCGTTGTGGGCCGCGCGTCTACCATTTCGCCACCGGGTCATAGACGTGACTCGGGGAGGACTCGAACCTCCACGCCTGGCAGGTCAGCTTGGTTCAGCTTGAACTTCAGCTTGAGGCTGTCTCCAGCTCAAAAACTCATGTTCCGAACAGGAAGTCGAACACCTCCTTGCCGAGCTTCTTGTCGGCTGCCTCGGCGGCATTGGCCTGTTCGCGCGCGAACTTCACGGCGTTGGACAGCTTCTCGATGCGGGCGAGCAGCTGCTTCTTGCGCGGCGCCGGCATCGCGCCCGAGTACTTGGTGGTGACCCAGGTGCCGGCGATGACGTCCTCGGTGATGAGCTGGGTCTGCGCGGGGTGCTCCTTGGTGGCCTCGTAGAGGGTGATCGGGCGCTGCACCTTCCTGGTGCGCTGGGTGAGGGTCGCGTCGGTCTTGTAGAGCCCGGTGCCCGGATCGACGGCCCAGTCGCTGCCCGGATCGAGCTCGGCCATCTTGGCGATGAAGGTGTGGAGGTCGCCGAGCTGCTTCTCGAGGAACAGGAGGTAGGTCGCCGGGACGTCCTTGAGCAGCGTCTTGCCGTCGATGAGGACGTCGGCCCGCGCCGTGCAGTTGGTCCAGTCCTTGGTCGCCGTGACGTCGAACAGCTCGCCGAGCGAGTGCGCCACGCGCTCGAGGACGTCGCCGGCGTTGTGCTGGACCTTCTGGCTCTCGGCCGGATAGGTCTCGCCCTCCTCGTCGCGCGGCTGGTACGACTTGTGGAAGCCGTTCATCAGCGCCGGCTTCTGGGTCGCCTGATGCAGCTCCGTGAACTCCGCGTAGACGCGGGTCTTGATGCCCTTCTCGATCGCGAGGACCTGATTCAACCTGGCCATCTGTACATCTCCCACCGGCTGCGTCCCGCCGGTCACCCTGAATCACAAACTCTAATCGTTCGCCTGGTGCCCGCCTAGCACGCCGCGCGCAATCTTGCGCCCTGGGCAGCGTGGGGCGACGTCAGGCGTCGATGCTCGCCCGCGCCGCCGCGAACTGCGCGTGGTACAGGGCGTGGTAGGCGCCGCGCGCGGCCAGGAGCTCGGCGTGCGTGCCCTGCTCGACGATGCGGCCGCCTCCTCGCGCTGCGAGGTCACGATCTCGACGTAGGTCGGGCAGGTCTCGAGCAGCTCGGCGTGCCGGCCGCGGCCGACGATCGAACCGGCGTCGAGCACGATGATCTGGTCGGCGTCGACGATGCTGGCGACGCGCTGCGCGACCATGATCACCGTCGCGTCCTTGATCTGCGGCCGGAGCGCCGCGCGCAGCCGCGCCTCGGTCGCCAGGTCGAGCGCCGAGAACGCATCATCGAACAGGTAGATCGACGGCTTGCGCAGGAGCGCGCGCGCGATCGACAGCCGCTGGCGCAGCTGAGGAACGCGACCAGCGCGCCGACCTGCAGCTCGCGACTGTCGATCCGGTGGGCGCCGAACCACAGGACGGCGACGTTGGACGTGTTGAACACCAGCATCACGATCGGCCACAACAGCGCCTGCAGCCGGCCGACCCGCAGCGCGGTGGCGGTGAGGTCGGCGTTCGCGGCGCCGAACCGCGCCGCCTCGGCGGGCTCGCGGACGAACGCACGCACCACACGGACGCCGGTGATCTGCTCGCGCACCACGCGGTTGATCGTGTCGATCTTGGGCTGCATCGCGCGGAACTGCGGGATCATCCGGCCGGTGATCACGCCGATGCTGCCGATCAGGACCGGCACGGCGACGAGCAGCAGGCGCGACAGCGGGAGATCCTCGCGCAGCGCCATCACCACGCCGCCGATCGCCATGATCGGCGTTCCGACCAGCATCGTCGCGCCCATGAGGACGAGGATCTGGACCTGCTGGACGTCGTTGGTCGTCCGGGTGAGCAGCGACGGCGCGCCGAACTTGCCGACCTCGTGCGCCGAGAACGTCCCGACGCGGTGGAAGATCGCGGCGCGCAGCTCGCGGCCGTACGCCATCGCGATCTGGGCGCCGAAGTAGACCGCGGCGATCGAGCACGCGACCTGGACCGCGGTGATCGCGAGCATGACGCCGCCGGCCGCCAGGATGTAGCCGGTGTCGCCGACCGTGACGCCCTGGTCGACGATGCGCGCGTAGAGGTTCGGCAGGTACAGGGTCGCCGTCACGCTGGCGAGCTGGAGCACGACCACCGCGGCGATCTGGCGCGCGTAGGGTCGCAGGAACTGGCGCAACAGCCGGACTAGCATGGACGACCCTCCCGCCTCGATCCACGCTCGGCCCGGGATGCGAAGCCCCTGACACCTAGCGCGTTTTCGGCGCGTCGACCAGGAGCTTGTAGTTCATAGATCGACAGGCTGCTGGCGACGCGGGGCTGGGGCTCCGGCGAGGCACGCGACTGACCGGTCCCGGGCTATCATGATCGCAACATGAGGACTATTGCGATCACCATCGAAGAGTCCATGTTGAGCGCACTCGACCGGCTCGTTGGCACCGGATCGAGCCGATCGCGGCTCGTCCGCGCCGCGATCGGTGACTATCTTGCGCGCGAGACCAAGCGGCGACGCGAGACCGCAGAACGGAAGATCTGGGAAAACCATCAGCGGCGGTTGGAGCGCCAGGCACGGGCGCTCGTGGCAGAGCAGGCCGAGCCGTGACGCGCGGCGAGTTGTACCGCTCCGCCCACGCGGCTCCGGGAGCGCGGAGACAAGCCCGGTTACTACGTCGTGGTCGGACGCGCGTTCGTCGCCGAGAACGACCGGATCTCGACGGTGGTGTGCGCGCCCGTCTACACCGAGGTCCTGGGGATCCCGACCGAGGTCGTGCTCGAGCCGGTGGACGGGGTCCGGCATCGCTCGGCGGTGCGCTGCGACTTCATGATGCTGATGTTCAAGAAGAACCTGTCTCGCTTCGTGGGCCGGCTCGGAGAGGTACGGCTCGCCGAGCTTGATCGTGCGCTCGCGATCGCGCTCGATCTGCCGGTCGCCTACAGCCGATAGTGCGCGTGGAGCAGCGCCCAGCCGCTGGTCGGGCCGCCCGTGCTCGATCCGAGGCCGATGCCCGCGATCCGGCTCTGCAGCACCAGCTCGAGGTGCGAGGTCACGAACCAGTGAAGATTGACATCGACGGCGTCGCGGTCGAGCCCGGCGATCGCGACGTTCTCGTCGTGGTGGCCGAGCCCGACGTCGAGCAGGACCGCGTCGCCGAACGATCGCGAGCCCATGACGTAGCCGACGATCTGGTTCGGCGCGCCGGGGCCGTGGACCTGGAGATGGACCAGCTGGAGCTCGGCCTGCACGAGCACGTCGGCCGCAGGCACGTAGAGCTTGCCGGTCGCGCCGCCGCGCAGGGTGGCCAGGCCGCCGCTCACCGCCAGCATCGCCTCGCCGCCCACCGCGAGCCGCGGGGTCAGCCGCAGCTCGACGTAGGCGGCCGCGCCGTTGTCGTGCACGACCGTATCGATCAGCGGATCCTCGACGAAGCCGGTCAGGTGGGCTTCCCACGCCGGCGTCACGTACTCGACCGCCGCGGCGTAGGTCTCGGCGTAGAGCGGCACGCCGCCGTAGCGCCGGGTGTAGTCGACGTGCTCGACGAAGCGCAGGCCGAACACCGGCAGGAACCGCCCGGCGCGGACGTACAGGCCGCTGCTGCCGCCCGGGTCCTGTTGCCACATGACGTAGTGCTCGCGCGACCAGAACCTGTCGATCACGCTGGGCGTGCCGTTGCCGGGGATCCACTGCGCCGGCCGCACGCCGGCCGTCAGCTGCACCGAGAACCCGTGAGCGGCCGCGTGCGCGTAGAGGTCGGCTTGCATCGGAAACCCGGTGACGGTGTCGTCGGGCGTCCGCAGGTAGCCGACCGCGCCGCGCAGGTCGCCGCCGAGCGCGAGCCAGCCCGGCAGCGGCAGCGTGCCGTACATGAACGCGGGGGCCGTGCCGAGCTGCGAGCCGGCCTCGGCGACGGTCTCGCCGTTCTCGCTCAGCAGCCCGCCGCCGGACGGCGACAGGTGACAGCCGCTGCACGTCTGATCGCGGCTGAGCTGGAACTGCGGATACGCCGCCGCGCGGTGGCCCGCCAGCGCCACGACGAGGATCGCGGCGCTCATGCATCCAGCGACGCGCGCGCCGGTCACGGCGTGACGCATTGTCCATTGCCCCGGTAGAACTGGCAGACCTGGTCCGGCGGGCACGCGGTGACGACCGCGCCGACGTTGCCATCGACGCACTCGACGACGGCGTACTCGGTGTGGTCCAGGACGCGGGTGGCGCGGCAGCCGCGGCCCTCGGCGTTGGCCTCGCATTGTGCGCCGAGCGCGCCGCCGGCGATCCACGCCTCGATCAGACGGATGTCGGCGTCGGGCATGGCCGCGTCGTACGGCATCCGGACGTTGCCCGAGCCCGGGTTCAGGATGCTCGGGCTGCCGACCGTCAAGGTCGTGATGAGGAACGAGCGCGCCGGGTCGGCCATATCGTCCGGGTATGCGACCAGGCCGTTGCCCACGATCGTCCGGCGGGTCGCGGCCGGCGTGTCGAACACATCACCGACCTGCCGCCGGAATGCCGAGTGGCACTCGGCCGTCGCGCAGGTCGGCGCGAGGATCGTCTCGGTGATGTACTCGAGCGTCGCCGGCCGATCATCGATCACGTTGCCGCACGCGCCCGCGAGCAGCGCGCCGGACAGCACAAGTCGCTTCATGGAGCTGACCCTACTCCACCGGCGCCGCCTGGAACGTGCGATGCACGGGATCTCGACATGTCGATCCGCCCCCCGCCGGCCTACTGGACGCTGTCTCCCGAGGACGCCGCGCGCGCGGTCGAGGCCGGGGCCGGCGGGCTGACAACCGCCGAGGCCGAGCGGCGCCTGGCCGAGATCGGCCCCAACGAGGTCCGACGCGGCCCGCGCGCGTCCCGGCTGCGCGTATTATGGCGTCAGATCAAGAGCCCGCTCGTGCTGCTCCTGGTGTTCGCTGCGGTCGCCTCGGCGGTGACGGGCGAGTGGAGTGATGCCGCGATCGTCGGGGCGATCCTCGTGGCGAGCATCGGCGTCGGGTACCGGCGCGAGTACCGCGCGGAGACCGCGATCGGGGCCTTGCTCGACCGGATCCAGGTCACCGCCCTGGTGCTGCGCGACGGCGCCGCGCGCGCGATCCCCCTGCGCGAGGTCGTGCCGGGAGACGTCGTCGAGCTGTCGGCGGGGAGCCTGATCCCCGGCGACGGCGTGCTGCTCGATGCCACGGAGCTCTATGTCAACGACGCGGTCCTGACCGGGGAGAGCTTCCCCGTGGCCAAGCACGTGGGCGCGGTCGCCGCGGCTGCGCCGCTGCGCGAACGCACCGGCTGCGTCTACTTCGGGACCAACGTGCGCAGCGGGTCGGCGCGCGCCGTGGTGGTCGCGACCGGCCCGGCGACCGCGTTCGGCGCGACCGCGGCGACGCTCGCCACGCAGGCCCCCGAGACCGAGCTCGAGCGCGGCCTCCGGCGGTTCGGCTTGCTCCTGCTCGGGACCATGTTCGTGATGGTCACGGTCGTGTTCGCGATCCACACGATGATGGGCCATCCACCCGTCGAGACGTTGCTGTTCTCGATCGCCCTCGCGGTCGGCCTCAGCCCCGAGCTGCTGCCGGCGATCGTCGGCGTCAACCTGTCGCGCGCCGCGCAGGCGCTCTCCGAGCTCGGCGTCCTGGTCCGCCGGCTCAACGCCATCGAGAACCTCGGTAGCATGGACGTGCTGTGCACCGACAAGACCGGGACGCTCACCGAGGGCGTGGCGAGCGTCGGCGGTGCGTACGACGCCGCCGGCCGCCCGAGCGACGAGGTCATGGACCTCGCGGCGCTCAACGCCGCGCTCACCGCCGGGCTCGCGAACCCGATCGACGCCGCGCTCGCCGAGGTGCACCGGTGCGATGGCTCGGCCGTGCGCAAGCTCGCCGAGGTGCCCTACGACTTCATGCGCAAGCGGATCAGCATCGCGGTCGCACGCGGCGGTGCCACGATACTCGTGACCAAGGGCGCGTTCTCCCACGTCCTCGAGGTCTGCACGCGGCTCGCCGACGGCAGGCCGCTCGACGACGACGCGCGGGCGGCGCTGGTCGCGCGCTACGACGCCTGGTGCGCGGACGGGGTGCGGGTGATCGCGGTGGCGACCAGGCCGCTCGAGCCGCGCGCGCGCTACGGGTTCGCCGACGAGGCCGACCTCGCGTTCGCCGGTTTCGTCACCTTCCTCGATCGCGTCAAGCCCGACGTCCCGGCGACCATCGCGGAGCTGGCCACGCTCGGCGTGCGCGTCAAGCTGATCTCCGGTGATAGCCAGCTGGTGGCCCGCCACGTGGCGGCGGCCGTCGGCGTCCCGGCCGCGCGCGTGCTCACCGGGCCCGCGCTCGACCAGCTCACGGACATCGCCCTCGTCCGTGCCGCGCCCGAGGTCGACGTGTTCGCGGAGGTCGATCCGAACCACAAGGAGCGGATCCTCCGCGCGCTGCGCCGGGCCGGCTCGGTCGTGGGGTTCTTCGGCGACGGCGTCAACGACGCGCCGGCGATGCACGCGGCGGACGTCAGCATCTCGGTCGACTCGGCCGTCGATGTCGCGAAGGCGACCGCGGACATGGTCCTGGTCGACAAGCGCCTCGACGTGATCGCGCGCGGCATCCGCGAAGGCCGCCGCACGTTCGCGAACACGCTCAAGTACGTCCTGACCACGACGAGCGCCAACCTCGGGAACATGGTCAGCATGGCGGTCGCGTCGCTCGTGCTGCCGTTCCTGCCGCTGACCGCCGGCCAGGTGCTGCTCAACAACTTCCTGTCCGACATCCCGGCGATCGGCATCGCCGGCGACCGCGTCGATCCCGAGCTCGTCGCCGTGCCGCGGCGCTGGGACCTCCGGCTGATCGGCCGGTTCATGATCGAGTTCGGCCTGCTGAGCTCGGCGTTCGACGCGCTGACGTTCGTCGTGCTGCACCACGGGTTCGGCGGCGGCGCGAGCGCGTTCCGCACGGGCTGGTTCGTGGAGTCGCTGTTCACCGAGCTCGCGATCGCGCTCGTCGTCCGCACGCGCCGACGTGCGTGGCGCAGCCGCCCGAGCGGAACACTGGCGTGGTCGTCCGCCGCGGTCGCGATCCTCGCGTTCGCCCTGCCCTACCTGCCGTTCGCGCACGCCCTGGGCTTCGTGCCGGTGCCGTTCGGGATGATGGCCGCGATCCTCGGCATCACCGCCGCGTACGTGGTCGCGAGCGAGCTGCTCAAGGGCTGGTTCTATCGCCGGCCGTGAGCCGCAGCCGGGCATCGATGACGACGGCGCCGGCGCCGGGCTCGAGCACGATCAGCGGGTTGAGATCGAGCTCCGCCAGCTCCGGAACGAGCTCGGCGAGCGCCGCGATCCGCTGGATCACGTCGCGCAACGCCTCGCGATCCGCGGCGGGGCCGCCGCGATAGCCGTCGAGCAGCGCGCGCCCGCGCAGCTGATCGAGCATGTCGCGGGCATCGACGTCGGTGATCGGCGTGACGCGAAACGCGACGTCCTTGTACAGCTCGACCGTGGTCCCGCCGATCCCCGCGACCACGAGCGCGCCGAGCGAAGGATCGAGCGTCACCCCGACGAGGGCCTCGACGCCGCGCGCCAGCTGGCGCTGGACGAGGAAGCCGGTGAGCGCGACGCGCGCGCGCATCGCCTCGGCCGCGGCCGCGACCTCCGCCGCGCTGCCGAGGTTCAACACGACGCCGCCGACATCGGCCTTGTGGACGAGCCCCGGCGCGATCGCCTTGAGCACGACGGGGTACCCGAGCTCGTTCGCGGCGGCCGCCGCGGCGATCGGCTCCGGCGGCGTCCCGCGTTGCGCGGCGACGCGGATCCCGACCGCGGTCAGCAGCTGGGCCACCTCGTCGGACGACAACCAGCCGCCGGCCGGGTGCGCGTCGAGCCAGGCCCGGACGTGCGTGCGGAGGTCCTGCGCCTGCCCGGACGCCAGCGTCAGGCGCTGGCCCACGGGCCGGCGCCGCCAGCGGCCGTAGCGCACGGCGGCGGCGAGCGCCATCGCCGCGTTCTCCGGAAAGCTGTACGACGGGATCGCGCCGCGCGGGCCCCGCGCGAGCATGCCCGGCGTGCCCTGCGAGGACATGAACACGGTCGCGATCGGCTTGCCGGGGGGCACCCCGGCCGCGCCGCGGGCGATCGCCGCCGCGATGTCCTCCGGGCGGGTCACCAGCGGGGGCACGTAGATCGCGACGACGGCGTCGACGTTCGGATCGCGGCCGACGAGCGCGATCGCGACCTCGTACTGCTCGGGCGTGGCCGCGGCGATCATGTCGATCGGGTTGGTCAGGCCCGCCTCGGCGGGCAGGAGCTCGCGGAGCTGGACGAGGGTCGGCTCCGTCAGCTTCGGCAGCGTCAGGCCCTGCGCCTCGCACGCGTCCGCGAGCAGGATGCCCGGTCCGCCGGCGTTGGTGACGATGCCGATGCGCGGCCCTTCGGGGACGGGCTGGCTCGCCAGCAAGCCGACGACGTCGAACATCTGCTCGAGCGTGTCGACGCGGATCACGCCGGTCTGCGCGAACAGCGCGTCGATCCCGACGTCGAGGCTCGCGAGCGCCGCGGAGTGGCTCGACGCCGCACGCTTGCCGGCGGCCGAGCGGCCCGACTTGACCGCCACGATCGGGCGCTGGCGCGCGACCTCGGGCGCCAGCCGCGTGAACGTGCGCGGGTTGCCGAAGCTCTCGAGGTAGAGCGCGATCACCTTGGTTCGCGGATCGTCGTGCCAGTACGACAGCACGTCGTTGACCGAGACATCCGCCTTGTTGCCGATCGAGATGAAGTCCGCGATCCCGAGCTCGCGGGCGCGGGCGTGGTCGAGCATCGTCAGGCCGAGCGCCCCGCTCTGCGTGGCCATCGACACGCCGCCGGCGGGCGGGAACACCGGGCTGAACGTCGCGTTGAGCTGCACGCCGGGGTTGGTCGACAGCACGCCCATGCAGTTCGGCCCCACCATCCGCATGCCCGCCGCGCGGACGCCGTCGCGCAGCCGGTGCTCGGCGGCCCGCCCGCCCGCCGAGACCTCGGCGAACCCGGCGCTGATCACGACGACCGCGTGGACCCCGGCCGCCGCGCAGGCGGCGACGGCGCGCTCGACCTCGCGGGACGGCACGACGATCACGGCGAGATCGATCGGCGCCCCGACCTCGCCGATCGACGCGTAGCAGCGTCGCCCCGCGAGCTCCTGCGCGTGCGGGTTGATCGGATAGATCGGGCCGCGGAAGCCGTCGCGGATCAGGTTGTCGAGGATCGCGCGGCCGATCGTGCCGGTCGTGCGCGACGCACCGATCACGGCGACCGAGGTCGGCGCGAACACCGCACGCAGGCTGGAGGCGGCCGCGCGCTGCTCGCGCGCCGCGGCGACCTCGACGAAGCGCTCGGTCTCGGCGATCGGGATGTCGACGTGGAACACGTGGTTCTCGACGGTGTCGTGCACGGCGAACCCGCTGCGGTTGAACACCTCGAGCATCTGGCTGTTGTCGGCCTCGACCTCGGCGCGAAACGCCACGAGCTGGTGCGCGCGGGCGATCGCCGCGAGGTGCTCGAGCAGGAGCGTCCCGATGCCCCGCCCCTGATCGGCGTCCGCGACATCGAAGGCGACCTCGGCGGTCGCGGTCCCCGCGACCACGTGGTAGCGCCCGACGCCGAGGATCTGCTCGTCGTCGCCATGGCGGACCGTCACGGCGAGCCCGACCACGCGATCTTCGGAGTCGCCGATCCAGCTCAGGTCCGCCTCGGACAGCTCGCGCTTCGCGCCGAAGAAGCGATGACGGATCGAGCGCGGGCTCATCCGCGCAAACAGGGCACGCAGCCGCGGGCGATCGTCCGCACGCACGCCGCGAAGCACGACGGAGCTGCCATCGCGCAGCACGGCCTGCTGGACATAGGTTGCCGCGTTCACCACGGCCTCGCGAGACGGACGCGTGGCTCGGCAGGACGACGTGACAACGCAGCAATCGACATGAGGATCCGCGAGTGCAAGCAACGTTCCGGCTGGCGAGCGCGGCGCCTCGTCGACCGTGCGTGGTCCTCTCGTCGATGCGAGCGTCATCACCGTTGCTGCCACGAACGATCCGGGCCGCGCGGGTCCCGGCGAGTGGATGCAAGCCGTGCGCGCCCGGCTCCGGCGCTGCGCGTCGTTTGCGCGGCCGTACCGGGGGTACGTCGCTGGCTGTGCGACCCGGCATGGCCAAAGTTGCCAAAAGATCCATCGACCGATGTCGTGATCGAGACGCCTGCCGGCAGCCGACCAAGTACGCCTGGGACCCCGATGATCCGGAAGCTCGGCGATGAGATCGTGCGATCTTGCCTCGCCGCACGGAGCCGCTGTTGCGGCGACGCACGCACCAGGCTGTCGGGCGACGTCTCGGCGCCGCCCGCTTCGGGTCGGTTGTGGCACCGGCTTCGCAGCATCGGAGAGCCTACAGTGAATTTGAAAAAGACGGTCTCGAACGTGTGTGGCCGGACCAATCCCCGCGGGATTCGCCCCACGGGACTATCTAGTATAGCGTTCGCCGGGTGTGCTAAGACCTGCAACCGTCGGAGTGGGGCGAAGTTCGGCGCCTGGTGCACACCGCTGTAATCGTTTTACGCAACCACGTTGAAGGGTCAGGCACATGGGTACCCCCGCATCATCCAAAGGGACCAAGCCACCGGGCACGAGGCTTGGCCTCGCACAGACGAAGTCGCTGCCGCCCACGTATCAGCTTGCGATCGAGGACACCGCGTTCCAGATGACCGTCCTCGACGAGCGCGTCGGGAACGACGTCGAGTACGACGTCGACTGTGCGCTGCTGCCGTCCGCCTGGTTCTCCGTCACGGTCGCCGCCGCGACGAAGAAGCGCTACCTCTACCTGGTGCAGAAGGAGACCGGCACCGGGCTGGTCTCCTTGATCCTGCTGTTCGACCTCGTGGCCGCCGGCGTCGACAGCAACGGCCTCCGGCTGCCGCCGAACGGCGCCTGGCTGCGCGCGGTCGTCGACGGCGCGGTCTACGTCCTGGCGTCCGATCTCGTGCTGACCCGCAAGTCGATCGCCGCGTGGATCGGCGGGTACGAGCCGCCCGCGACGCCGGCCCGGCCGTCCTGTACCTGACAGCGCGCCCTACGTGGTTGGCGTGGTTGTCGATCGGCCGCGGGACCGGAGACGCAGGCGACCGCGAGCAACGGGATCAGGCGATGCATGGCTGCGATCCGCACGATCGCATGCCTGCCCGCGGGTAGGTGCGCTCACCGCAGCCGGCGGGCCGCCTCGTCGATCCGCACGTCGTTGATGCTCGCGTCGCGGCGGCGCATGAGGCCGCCGGCGTCGAACTCCCAGTGCTCGTTGCCGTGGCTGCGGTACCACTGGCCGGCGAGGTCGTGCCATTCGTACTCGAAGCGAACCGAGATCCGGTTGTCGTGGAACGCCCACAGCTCCTTCATCAGCCGGTAATCGAGCTCCTTGGCCCACTTGCGGCGCAGGAACGCGACGATCGCGTCGCGACCGGCAAAGAACTCGTCGCGGTTGCGCCAGTCCGAGTCGACCGTGTAGGCGCGCGCGACGCGCTCGGGATCGCGGGTGTTCCACGCGTCCTCGGCCATCTTCACCTTGCGGCGGGCGCTGTCGAGATCGAACGGAGGGGCAATGATCGTGGGCGGGGCGGTGGATGCCATCGCCGGACGATCGGCTATCGCGAGGACGGGGAGAATGCTCGTAGCGTGAAATTCAGCGTTCCGCGATGCGGCATGCCAGCCCGGTCCGCGACGGGGCTCACCGCAAGGACGTCGCCGGGAGCCGATCGATCCGGCGCAGCGCGGCGCGGGCGGCATGATAGCCGCACATGCCGTGGACGCCGCCGCCGGGAGGCGTCGAGGCCGAGCACAGGAACAGCCGGGGGTGCGGCGTGGTGTAGGGGTTCCAGCGGGCGACCGGGCGGGCGAACAGCTGGAACAGATCGGTGACGCCGCCGGTGATCGCGCCGCCGACGTAGTTGGGGTTGTCGCGCTCGAGGTCGCCGGGCGTCGTCACGTGGCGCGCGAGGATGCGCTCGCGGAACCCGGGGGCGAACCGCTCGATCTGCTGCTCGAGCTGCGCCGTGAGATCGACCGTCGAGCCGGCGGGGACGTGGCAGTAGGCGTAGCCGGTGTGCTTGCCGGGCGGCGCACGCGCCGGATCGAACTGGCTCTGCTGGCACACCAGGACGAACGGCCGCTCGGGGTGCTCGCCGCGCCAGACCGCGGCCTCGCCCGCGGCGACCTCCTCGAGGGTGCCGCCCACGTGGACGGTCGAGGCCTCGAGGCAGCGCGGATCGCGCCACGGGATCGCGCCGTCGAGCGCCCAGTCGAGCTTGAACACGCCGGGACCGTAGCGATAGCGGCGCAGCCGGCGGACGTAGCGCGCGGGCAGGATCGGCTCGGCGATCGAGGCCAGCTGCGCCGGGCTGGTGTCGAACAGGTAGACCCGCGCCGCGGGCAGATCGGCGAGCGTGCGCACGCGGACGCCGGTCTCGATCCGGCCGCCGGTGGCCCGGAGCAGGCTCGCCAGGGCGCGCGTGATGGCGTGCGAGCCGGAGGCGGCGACCGGCCATGGCTCGACGTGCCCGGTGACCAGGAACATGAGGCCGACGGCGGCGGTGACCGCGCGATCGAGCGGCAGGATCGCGTGGCCGGCGCACCCGGCGAGCAGCGCGCGCGCCCGCGGGCCGTCGAACCGCCCGGCGAGCCGGATCGCGGACGGCAGGCCCAGCCAGCCGAACCGCAGCATCAGGAGCGGGTGGCGCGGCAGCCCGAGCGGCGCCAGCGCATCGGCGAGCAGGCCGTGCGGATCGCGGAGGAACGGCTCCAGGAGGCGCCGGTAGGCGCGGGCGTCGTCGCCGAGCTCGGCGGCGGTGTCGGCGGGCGAGCCCCGGAGCAAGACGGCCGGTTGATCGTCGAGCGGGTGGGCGACCGACGCGGGCGGCGAGATCCAGCGCAGGCCGTGGTCGGCGAGCGGCAGCTGGCGCAGCCACGGGGACAGGATGCCCATCGGGTGGACCGCCGAGCACACGTCGTGGAGGAAGCCGGGGAGCGTGAGCTCGGCCGTGCGGGTCCCGCCGCCGAGCTCGGCGTGGGCCTCGAGCACGAGGACCGACGCGCCGGATTGCGCGAGGTGGACGGCGGCGGCGAGGCCGTTGGGCCCCGCGCCGATGACGACGGCGTCTGGGGCGGTCATTGTCCCACCGATCGGGCCGCCGGTAGGGCGCCAGGACGCGCGGCGAGCCTCACGCGGCCATCCAGGGCTGGCGTTGCCGCATGGCGCGGACGTCGAGCGTTCCGTCCTCGATCAGGCCGGTCGCGGCGTCGTGGATGCGGTAGGCCATCGTCGCGCGGCCGAACGGCTGGCCCTCGACGAAGATGCAGCGCAGCTCGCCGGGCAGAAAGCCGCACTGCGCCTGGACCGCGGCGAGCAGCGGCTCGCGGTGGAGGTGGCCGTCGCCGAAGTTCCAGCCGAGCACGATGCCGGCGACGAGCTCGCCGTCGACGTACTCGTAGTCCTCGAGCCGATCGACCGCCTTGGGCAAGAGGACCGCGAGCGCGCGGCCCTGGAGGTGCATCAGCCGGAACCCCATGACCTTGCCGACGAGGCCCACCGAGGTCGGGCGATCGTAGAACCGGTCGAGCTGGTCGTAAACCCAGGGCGACGCCTTGGTCAGCCGGTCGAGCTTGCGGTAGCTGTCGCCGCGGAACAGCCACACGCCGTACGCCCAGTTGCCGGCGTAGAACCGCATCGCGAGCAGGAACGACAGCCGCCCCGGCGCGAGGTTGCCGACGAGCGGCAGGCCGACGAGCATGATCGCCAGGAACGCCGCGAGCCCCGGCGCGCCCAGATCGAGCACGGTGATATCGGGGTGGGCCCAGAACAGCGCAAAGGTCCCGTAGACGACCATGACGTTCCAC
>Ga0137459_1000075_pt1 | contig 33219 bp, 23 predicted proteins | sample EasRivERMGT700_2_FD_104908 | JGI IMG/M metagenome (GOLD analysis project Ga0137459, IMG submission 104908) | Soil microbial communities from meander-bound floodplain in the East River, Colorado, USA - East River MetaG ERMGT700_2 | ecosystem: Environmental > Terrestrial > Soil > Floodplain ...
ACCGTGCACTTGCCCCCGCTGTACCGCACGCGCACGCCGCGGCTGGTCGGCGTGAGGCCGCCGAGATCGAGCAGCACGCCGGCCTTCTCCAGCTCCTCGTTGAACTCGTGCATCGCGAGTATCGCTTCTTTGGTCGGCGGCTGGCCCGCTTCGGTTTGCTTGATCGCAATCGCGAACATCATGACCTTCATCGCGTGTCTCCTTATGACTCGGTATGACTCGGTTGGTGTATCCGAGCGACGATCGACGCGCCGCCGGATCGACAACCGCGATGCAGATTTTTGGCTGCGAGCGAGCGCGCGCAGTTACGAGCCGATAACCTCGAGCTTCGCGCCCGGCGGCGCGGCGATGCACGTCATCTCGCGGCGCGCCATCGGATCGCCGCTCAATCCAGGATCGATCTTGAGCTGGAGCAAGAGGTCTGGCGCTTGATAAACCCACGGAGGAGATCTCTCCGCCACGCCCGTAAGGCTTTCACTTGTTATCGTTGCAGCCCGCTGGCTGAACGCGCGCTCAGTGGCGGAACCATCCCCTGATACGCGTCGCTTGCGAAGCGGGCTTGGTGCTGACGATCGCTGCCGCCCGTTGATGCTGCGAGCCTGGCGCGCGCGCGGAGCTACTTTCGCTTGCCGGTCGCGGCGGCTGCTGCCACGGCATCTTCGGCCACGATCTTGAGCGGTACCCTCGCCGGTCCACTCTTCGAAGAGTTCGACGCGATCACCCACGAGCTCAACGAGTTACTCGGTAGCCCTCACCTGCTCGCCGCGCCCGTCGGGAACGCGGTTGAGAACCTTCGCCAGCTCATCTCCAAGGCCGAAGCCCTGGCGAACGCCACCGAGGATCTCTTCTTCGACGGCGGGATCCGGGTCGATGGCGATGAGGACCGCCGGCGGATCGAACGCCTGGCCCACCTGGTCTCGGCAACGGCCGAGGCCGTGCTGGTCGCGTTGGAGGCCGGCGACAAGCTCGCCGAGGACCTCGCCACGCATCGGACGGGAGCGTAGTGGCATGTCGGCCGGCGACATGATCGCCAGTCGACCACGCGTTGTGCGTGCGCCCCCGGCGGCTGCCGCACGATCTCTCGCCGGTGCACAGCTTGAATACCTGGAGAAGCGCATGCGCACAGGAAACACGCCGAACGGCTCCCACTCGATCGAGTCATGGAGCATGCTCCGGCCGTGGGTCAGTACATGCGCTACTTCGCCGATGCCACCTTGGGTCTCGACGCGCTCAAGAAGTCGTTGAGTACCGAGGACGCGACGTTCAAGATCGACGGCGGTGAAGTGTCGCGCGGTGGCCAGCTGCTCGCCGAGATCGAGGTTAACAAGCCCGGCTCCGACATGTTCTCCGACGACATCAACGGGATGCTCCAGAAGCTGCAATCCGCGGGAGCCTCGCAGGTGATGCAGCGGGTCCAGCGTACGCAGGCCGTGCTCGCGGTGCAGATCCTCGATGGCGCCCCCAACGCGATGGAGCTACTCGGCCCGTTCTGGACGGTGCTGCAGCGGATGTCGACCGGGCTCTGGCACGTCGAGGGTCAGGGTTTCTACGATCAGGGTCAGCTGATCGCGCAGGTCTGAAGCCCGCCTTCCCTACCGCCGGATCGGATGCGGCAGGTGCGTCGCGAACATCCGCGCGCGATGCTCGAGCAACGCCTGCGGCACGAGCGCACCGAACGCCGCAAAGGGGTGGTGCACAAGGCGAAGTATCCCCGCAAGCCCCGGGGCGGGCCGCCGGATCTACCGGAGACGTACGGATGGCGAGCGAGCTACTGCTGCGCGACCGAGGGTGCCGGATCCGCGCGACGCCGCCGTCGGTGCGATCCTCGGCCGTCGGGTGTACCTGGGCGCGGTGGTGGTCCTCGCATCAGCACGGGGTCAGTGAATTCCGCGCGCGCCAGCTCGAGCGTCTTCAGAGCGAGGCCAATCAGCTCGCGATATTCGAGGTACTTGGCTTCACCGAATTCTTCGAGCGTGTGCTCCAGAACGTCGACGATTTGCACTTCGACGCGCGGAAGGATGACGACGGTCGGCACTACTTGCCGGCGCGCTGGGCGATGCGAGCGCGCACGGCGGCGTCAATGCGAGCCATGTGTTCGTCCACGATACCGCGGATGCCCTCGCCGCGATCGAGCGCCGCAAAGCCGACCTCCGCTTCCTTCCGAGCATAGGCGAGCCATTCCTGATCGGCTTGGTCGCGTTCCTGCAGCGCTTCGACCCCGGCCGAAAGCACGTCTTCGATGGTCGCGAAGCGGCCGGCATCGACCTGGTCCTGCGCGTAGCGAACAACGTTTTCCGGCAGGTTGGAGGTGTCGAGGTGACGCGCCATGCAATCTCCGTAGCCGAGTACTATGCCAGAAGATCTGCCCCCGGACAACGAGGCGCTCGACTTCGCTCATGGCTTCTTGCGCACCTTCGCAGGTGCCTTCTCGGGCTTCGAAGCACGCCGGGCCTTCTCGAGCTGCTTCACCTCGCGCACAGCTTCTTCGAAGTGCTGCTCGACCGGAGCCGGAAGTGCGGCACGCGCGCCAGCAAACCGATCGTACTCCAGCTCCGCCGTCGCCACCGCGTCGTCGTGCGAGACGCGACCCGCATGGTGCAGGATCTCGCGGTCGCTGAGCTTGAGGAAATCGCCTGCAACTCGGCGAACTCGAGGTAGGCCGTGACGATGCGGTTGAGCGCCTCGAGCTCTTCGGGACCCAGGTAGTTCTTCGCGACCGCCACGTCCACCTTGCGCGGCACCTCACCCGTCCAGGTCGTGAGCCCCATGTTCGGTCTCGTCGCGTCGGCGCGCGCGGCGACGATCTCGGCGGCGGTGTGGCCGTGCGCCGCCCAGTGCATCTTGTTCTGCACCGTCTTGAAGACCAGCTGGGACGCCTCGACGCGTGAGTCGTAGTCGATGCTGGTCGCATAGATGTCGAGCACCTTGCGCCAGAACACCTTCTCCGACGACCGGACGTCGCGGATGCGCGCGAGCAACTCGTCGAAGTAGTTGCCGCCGCCGGCGCGCTTCAGGCGCTCGTCGTCGAGCGTGAAGCCCTTGATGATGTACTCGCGCAGCCGCTGTGTCGCCCAGATGCGGAACTGCGTGCCGCGATGAGACTTCACGCGGTAGCCGACCGAGATGATCACGTCAAGGTTGAAGTACTCGACCTCGCGGGTGACTTCGCGCGAGCCCTCGCGTTGAACCGTTGCAGATTTTGCAACGGTTCCCCCGGAGGGCAGCTCTCCCTCGTCGAAGACGTTCTTGATGTGCCGGGAGATGACGGACTTGTCGCGCTGGAACAACTCGGCCATCTGGCCGAGCGACAGCCAGGCCGTCTCACCGTCGAAGCGGACCTCCACGCGCGTTTGCCCGTCCTCGGTCTGGTAGAGGAGAAAGTCGGCCTCTCGTCGGGTGAGGTCGGTCATGCCAGATCGTCGCGATCGCCGTCCTCGGTCGCGTTGAAGTCACCCAGCACGACGACGCGCTCGCCCGAGTCGCGAGCGGTCCTCGCAAGCTTCGCGATGACCTCGTGCTGGCGCGCGCGGACCGGGCGACCGGCCGTCATCGGCCGAAGATGAACGACGACGATGCGCACGACGTCGCCGACGTCGACCGGGGCGAGGCGGACCTCGAACACCGGCAGGTCCCGCGGGCCGAGCCGGATATCGTCGTACACCGCGGAGGATACGAATCGCCAGGCCTGCCGATCGAACAGCACGCCGATGTGGTGATGATTCTCGCTCCGGCGATGGTCGTGAACGAACTCCCAGTCCGGTGCGAGGCGGCGTCGCGCGGCCGCAAGGAAGACCGCCGGATCGGTGATCTCCTGCACCGCGACGATGCTCGCCCCGGTCCCGGCGATCTCGTCGAATGCGCCTTCGACCTGACGTGCGTCCTTCGGAAAGTGCTCGATGTTGAACGTCGCGATCGTCACGCCATCACGAGCCGCGTGGCGACACGACACCCGCGCAGCCAGGACGCCGACCGTGATCGCCAACAGCCACCACTTCATGCCGGCAGCATAGCGCGCGCGGTGCCGAAGATCTCTCGGGCAGCTGCCCAGCTACGTCGCGCTCGCGTCCACAAGCCGGGTCCAGAACGCGTCGAGCTCGGCGTGCGTCGCGAACGTCGGGCTCGGATCTTCGCCGCGAAGCAGGAAGTCGAACATCATGACGCCTGCTTCCCATCCGGCGCCGATCCCCGGCGCCCATGGCGCGCCGGTCTCGGAGCGATGCTCCAGCTCGAGGATCGTGCCAGGCCCTTCCTGCGACAGCCGGACCTCCACCTCGTCGGGAGGCGCCTCCGTCGGCTCGCCGTAGCTCCACGTGACGGCGAGCCGGCTCGGTGGCTCGCACGCAAGGATCCGGCACGTCGTGCGCTTGGGTTGACCGAGATCGAGCACCACGGTCTGCCCTGGCCTGGCTTCCCCCGATACGATCTTCGCGCGCCATCCCTCGGTCCATGCCGTCCACACGCGATCGATCGATGCATCGAATGACCGGCGGAGCGCGACCGCGCGCACGCGCGCTCCTTGTCGACGAACGTCGCGCTTCGTGGTGGATAGCCAGGCCTGAAGGTCGAAGCTCTTGCGGGTCATTTCTACGTTGTCCTCGTCGTATTGTCGTCGCTGCGAAGTCGCGCTTCGAGGTCATCGAGCTGGCTGGTCCAGAACAGGAGGTGCGCCGCGATCCACTCCTCGGCCTGCGCGAGCGGTGCCGGGTCGAACGAAAGCACGTGCTCGCGGCCCGAGACGTGTCGCTTGACGAGCCGCGCACGCTCGAGGATCCGGATGTGCTTCGATACCGAGTTGAGCGAGATCCGGAACGGGCGCGCGAGGTCGGTGACGCGCGACGGGCCCTTCACGAGCTGCTGGAGGATCGCGCGCCGGGTCGGGTCGGCGATGGCGATCAGCGTATCGTCGAGCTGCACGGCTGCAATATTCACCCGATCGGATGAATGTTCAAGTCGTACGTTCACCTGTTTGGGTGAACGATCTGGCACCGCCTAGCCGGCGACCTGGTGGTACGCGTCCGACGCGAACCCACCGAGGAAGCCCACGCCGCGGCCGACGCCCTCGCCGTACTTCGACCCCGCCGCGTAGCCGCCGGCGAAGCCCGCCGCCGCGCCGACGCCACCGCTCGACAGCCCGCCGATCGCGGCACCGCCGAGGCCGCCGACCAGCGGCCCGAGGTTCTTGCCCGCCTCGGCGCCCGCCGGCGCCGCCGCGTTGCCCGCCTGGACCGCGTGGCCCATGTCGAATCCACCCGCAACGAGCGCGAGCTCGTCGGTGTTGATGGTGAGGAAGGTGTCGTTCTGGATGGCGATGGCGTTCATTGTGCTCGACCCCAATGCAGCGGCCGTGCCGCGCCGAACTGCGCGAAATCCCGCCGGGGGGCCGCGCGCAGACCGCGTTACGCGGTAGCCAACCCGTCAACCAAGGTGCTCGTCGACCTCCCGCCGCCCGGCTGCTCGTTCGAGGCCGACGAGGACCGCCCGGAGCGAGTTCGGGCCGCCCCGGACGGCGAGCTCACCATCGACCTGGATGCGGTCCCGGAGGTAGCCTCTCGGCTCATCCCCAAGGACTCGCCATGCTTCGCCTTTGTCTGATCTTCCTCGCCGTTCCGGCCGTGGCCGTGGCCCAACCCTTCTCGCACGAGGCCGTGCAGAAGCTCGCGCAAGGCAGCTTCCGCGAATACCTCGAGCTGCTCGCGCTGCCGAACGACGCGATCAACCCTCCCGACATCCAGTCCAACGTCGGGTTCCTCGAGCGCGCCTTCCAGAAGCGCGGCTTCACGACGCGCCAGCTCGAGAACAAGGGCAAGCCCCTGCTCTACGCCGAGTGGCCAAAGCACGTGCCCGGCGCGAAGACCATCCTGTATTACATGCACCTCGATGGCCAGCCGGTCGTCGACTCCGAGTGGTCGCAGCCAGGCCCGTGGAAGCCGGTCGTGAAGCAGCGCAACAGCGCGGGCGCCTGGGAGATCGTGAGCAGCGACTCGCTGTTCACCTCGGCGCTCGACCCCGAGCTCCGCGTATTTGCGCGGTCCGCCTCCGACGACAAGGCGCCGATCATGATGTTCCTGACCGCGTTCGACGGCCTGAAGGAGCTCGGGGCGGACCCGGCGATCAACGTCAAGGTGTTGCTCGACAGCGAGGAGGAGAAAGGCTCGCCCGCGATTCGCGCCGTGGTCCAGGCGAACAAGGCACTCCTGGCGTGCGACGCGCTCATCATCCACGACGGGCCGCGCCACCAGAGCGAGCGCCCCACCCTCGTGTTCGGCAACCGCGGCGCGACGCACGTCAGCCTCGTCGTCTACGGACCCAGGCAGCCGCTGCACAGCGGCCACTTCGGCAACTACGTCCCCAACCCCGCCATGCGCCTCGCGCGCCTCCTCGCCTCGATGAAGGATGACCAGGGTCGCGTCACCGTGCCCGGCTACTACGACCGCATCCGGCTGTCCGCCGCCGAGAGGAAGCTGCTCGCCGAGACCGGCGACGACGAGGTCGCCATCCGGCGCCGCACGGGCATCAAGCTCGCCGAGCGCGTCGGCGGCAACCTCCAGGAGGCGCTCCAGTTCCCCTCGCTGAACGTGCGCGGCATGGCCGCCGCCTCCGTGGGGGAGAAAGCCTCCAACATCATCCCGCACCAGGCCATCGCCGAGCTCGACCTGAGGACGACTCCCGAAACCCCACCCGAATATCTGTTCGGACTGGTGCAGAAACACATCGAGGCCCACGGGTACCACCTCGTGAAGGGTCCGCCCACCGACGAAGAGCGCGCCAGCTATGCCAAGCTCGCCACCCTCAGCATGGGTTCCGCCGGCCGCGCCGTTCGAACCCCCATCGATTCGCCGCTCGGCAAGTGGGCCTACGCCTCCCTGCAGCAGACCAGCCAGAGCGGCACTCCGGTCCGCATTCGCATGATGGGCGGCAGTGTCCCGACCGATAGTCTCGTCGAAGTCCTCGGGGCTCCCTTCGTCATCATCCCCCTCGTGAATGGCGATAACAACCAGCACACCTTCGACGAGAACATGCGGATCGGACACTACCTCGACGGAATTCGCGCCATTGCGGGCATGCTGCGAAGCCCGTACTAGGCGGGAGCCTCTTCGAGTCCAGGAGCCGTTCTCCGTACGATACGGAGGCCGGCGGCGGCGCCATCGGCCGATTTTCGGGTCGTATGACTTGACGAGAATATACACGCCCGGCTATATATCCATCGTGGAATCCTCGTTTGCCATCGTCGCGGAGCCCAATCGACGGGCCATCTTGAGCCTGCTGCTCTCGGCTGAGCGCTCCGTGGGCGAGATCGAGCGCGAGCTTCGACTGTCGCAGCCGTCCGTCTCCAAGCACCTGCGCGTGCTGCGAGAGGCGGGGTTCGTGAGATCACGAATTGAAGCGCAGCGGCGCCTCTATCGACTGAGACTGGAGCCGCTCATGGAGCTCGATGCATGGCTCGTTCCGTTCCGGCGCTTCTGGTCAAAGCACGTCGATGCCCTGGAGCAACACCTGGAAAAGATGGAGAAGGTGCCCTCTGTGAAAGGAAAGAAAAGCCATGAGCGGCCGTGAGCAATACGCGCCGGGCGCCGCTGCTGGCGCTGAGGTCCGAAAAGCTGGAGAGCAGTGGACGCTCGTGCTCGTCCGCGACCTCTCCCACCCTCCTGCCAAGGTCTGGAAGGCGCCCACGGATCCCGAGCATCTCCGCGAATGCGGCTTCTCGCCGGTCAGCCCATGGGACGCATCGTCGGCGCCGAGGCCATGAAGCTCGGCGGCTGGCAGCGACTGCACGCCGAGTACGCAAAGCAGCTCGGCGTCGAGACCCCCGGTTGGCCCTCTGGCCCACCGACCTGAGCATGCCCCGCTCCACTGTCTTGCAATGAACGATGTCTGGAACTTCCAGGATGAGCACATGAAAAAGTCGAGCGCGAGCCAAGGCCAGTCTGCATCGGAGCTCATCTCGAAGACAATCGCTGAGCTCGGGGACTGGCGCGGGGAAACCCTCGGCAGGATGCGCAAGCTCATCAAGGCGGCAGATCCGGACGTCGTCGAGGAGTGGAAGTGGATGGGCACTCCGGTCTGGTCGCACGACGGTATCATCTGCACCGGCGAATCCTACAAGAAGGTCGTGAAGCTGACCTTCGCCAAGGGCGCGTCGCTGAAGGATCCGGCCCGTCTCTTCAACTCGAGCCTCGATGGAAACGTACGCCGCGCGATCGACGTCCACGAAGGAGAACAAGTGGACGAGTCCGCCTTCAAGGCGCTCGTTCGCCAGGCGATCGCCCTCAACAGCTCTGGCAAGTCGAAGCCTTCGAAGAAAGCGAAGCCCTGAGGGATTCCGCGACCGCGCGGCGCCGTCGAGCTCGTCGTCGGGCTGACTTGAGGCGCCCTGATCGGAGCTCCCCCGGCCCGCCGGCGACGGCTCGCCTGACACGCCGACCGTGAGGCGATCCGCTGCGACACGCCGCGCGCGCTCCATCGCCGGCGGCGAAGCGCTGCTCCTCGAAATCCGCCGGCTCGAGCGCTGGGTCCTGCTCGGGCTCTCCTCTGGCGCTTGCGACCCGCAGCCCGCAAGCGGCGGCTCTGCCCGTCAGCTCCCCCACGGCGCGGTTCGCGCCACGGACTTGTAGGCGCCGCTGTTGGCGTCCCAGATGAGGTAGCGGGCCTGGTATCCGGACTGCGAGGGGGTCTCCGTCTTGTACGGGCTGCCGCGCACGGCCCACTGCCAGTTGTTGCCTGTGATGTAGGCGCTGTCGGGGAGATCCGCGTTCTGGTAGAGCCCGATCCAGTCGTTGGATCCGGTCGCCGTGGCGCTCCAGTTCAGCACGAAGTACCCAGAGCTCGTGCTCAGCGACACCTGGTAGTTGACGTCGGCCTTGGCCGCCCGCTGGTTCACGAGCAACTCCGGGTTCGCCCGGATCCGGATCGCCTCTGTGGTGGGATTGTCGGTTCTCTCGAGGTCGGTCATGACATTTCCTCTTTCATGGATGGTAGAGCGCGATGCGGATCATCCTCACCTCGCACGTGAGCCCGAGCTGCAAGCTCCCCGCCAGCGGCGAACGACGGCGAGAGCCGCGCGCGGCCGAGGGGCCGGCGCCGCCAAGTCCATGTGTACGGCGGCAAACTCGCGCCGGCGGTGAGGCGCATCGATGATGCCGGTTCCGACTGCCGACGCCTCGACGCGTCGACGCGGCCACTCGACGCGTCGACGCGTCCCTGGCGGAGCCCTCCCGACGCGTCCGCCAGGCCAGGCACCGGGAGCGGGCGCGCCAGGCTCCGCGATATCATCGCTGCCTTCCACTGCCAGCGCCGCGCGCCTTGGCTTTGTACTGACGTCGGCCTCGAGGATCCCTGGTCGGGGCTCTCCGAAGGCAAGCTACACTCGCGACGTGCTGCCGCCCGGACCGAGCTCGCGACCGTTCTTCAACATGGTGCGCTGGGTGCGCACGCCGCTGCCGATGCTCGAGCAGCTCGCCGCGGCGTATGGCTCGGCGTTCTCCGTGCGCATCCCGCGCATGCCCGAGCCGATGGTGTTCTTCTCCGACCCCGCGGCGATCAAGGACATCTGGACCGGCGACCCCGACGTCCTGCGCGCGGGCGAGGCAAACGTCATCCTGCGCTCGGCCCTCGGCCCGAGCTCGCTCCTCCTGCTCGACGGCCTCGAGCACCTGCGCGAGCGCCGCCTGATGCTCCCGCCGTTCCACGGCGATCGCATGCGGGCCTACGGCGACACGATGCGCGACGCGACCCTGGCCGAGCTCGCACGCTGGAAGCACGGCGCCGGCTTCCCGATCCACGGCGCGATGCAGACGATCACCCTCGAGGTGATCATGCGGGCGATCTTCGGCGTCGGCGACGAGCGCCGGCTGCGCCCGCTGCGCGACGCCCTCGTCCGCTTCACCACGCTGGCCACGTCGCGGCTCGCCACCGCCATCCTGATGCTCACCCCGCCCGAGTACGCGGTGCGGGTGCAGCAGGCCGCCGCGCACGGCCTCGGCCGCCTGCTGCCGTGGTCGCCGATCGTCCGCGCGCAGTCCGAGACCGATCGCATCGTGCGCGACGTGATCGCCGCCCGCCGCCGCGAGGGCACCGCCGGGCGCACCGACGTGCTCTCGATGCTGCTCGACGCGCGCGACGAGCACGGCGCGGCGATGACCGACGACGAGCTGCGCGACGAGATGCTGACCCTCCTGCTCGCGGGGCACGAGACCACGGCCACGACGCTCGCCTGGGTGATCCACCACCTGCTCGCGCATCCGTCCCACCTCGCGCGCGCTCGCGCGGAGGTCGACGAGGTCGGCGACGACGTCGAGCGCCTGGTCTTCCTCGACACGGTGATCAAGGAGACCCTGCGCCTCACGCCGATCATCCCGTTCGTCGCCCGCCGCCTCGCGCGCGCCGCCACGATCGGCGGCCACGCCTTGCCCGCGGGCGCCGTCGCCGCCGCGGCGATCTACCTCGTGCACCGCCGCCCCGACCTGTGGCCCGATCCCACACGCTTCGACCCCGGCCACGCTCACGTCGTACTACCGGGTCATCGACTTCGGCTCCGGGCTTCAGTTCTGAGTCATACCGGCGTCCTGGCGGGGCAAGCGTATAGTGCTGGCAAATGCCGGTCGCTTGCCCCAATGAGCTCGATTGTGGATGGACGATCGCACGGCGTCCATCGAGCCGCGACATGAAACAGCCGCACCTGAATGAATCTCCTGGGTAGTTCGAGCTGACTCAACCAGCACGCTCGTGTACCCTTCCGAAGAACTACGGTCGAGGGGCCGCTGGAGCTGCATGGCAAAGCCGGGATTGACACTTCATCGCCTTCGTTTGTTCCTTGCCGTCCTCGACCAGGGGGGCGTTGCCAAAGCTGCAGCCAAGGAGAACATCAGTCAGCCGACCGTCTCCGAGCACCTTCGCGGGTTGGAGGAGCATTTCGGCGTGAGGCTCGCCGAGCGGGTGGGGCGCGGCATGTTGCCCACGGCATCCGCGCGCCAGCTCGAGCCCTATGTCCGGCAGGTCGTGCAGCTCCTCCAGAGCGCCGAACAGCTCGCTTCCGATCTCCGAGGCGTGCGAACAGGGAGTCTCATCATCGGCGCGAGCTCCACGCCCGGAACATATCTTCTGCCTCACGCACTCGGCCGATTTCGAGCTCAGTATCCAGGAATCGCCTTACAACTCCGCATCCGAAACAGCGCTCAGGTTGAAAGGTGGGTGGCGAGCGGCGAGGTGGAGTTAGGAGTGATTGGAGATGCTACTGACCTGAAGAGCTCCTTTGCAGCCGATCCGTGGCTGGAAGACGAGTTGATCGTCCTTGTCCCGAAGCAGCATTCACTGGCTCGGCGTGGCGCCGCCATACTGCCCGCTCTCGCGACCGAGCCTATGCTCGCTCGCGAAGAAGGCTCCAGCACACGGCGCGCGACGGAACGCTTCATGAGCAAGCTCGGCCTGAGGTTGAAGCCGGTCATGGAGCTCGGAAGCACCGAGGCCATCCGGGAAGCAGTTGCTGCGGGCCTCGGCATTGCGCTCGTATCGAAGTACGCGGTCGGACAGCATGACCCGCGCATCGCAACCGCGCGCCTCGACATCGCAGGGTGGCGGCGACGGTTAACCATCATTCGACGTGCCGACACCCCGCTCGGACCAGCCGTGACGCGCTTCCGGACCGTGCTCCTGGAGGAGCGCCAGCCGGAGGATCAGGTCAGCCACACGCGCCGGCTGTCAAAGGGCGCCTGAATGCCCGGTGAGCGAACCCGCCCCCGGCGCAGGTCCAGCGTCGGTTGGCCGCCAGTCGCCTGTCACCTGGTATAGAAGGATCCACGCCGTTCGCCCGACCCACGGAATGTAGCGGAGGAGGCGGTACCACCCAAGGCGTGGTTCAGCCTCTTCACAGAAGAACCATTCGGACACCCGACGAAGCGACGGGTGCCAGGTCTCGATGACACGACCGCCCCTCAACCCCCAGCGCAGCATCGCCTGGGTCCGCCGCAACGTCGGGTGGAACCGTCGGAGGGACACCTCGATCGGCTTGAGTGCGTCGAACAGGAGGTTACTCCCTGGAAAGCGTTGGCCGATCTCGACCATGATGCGCCGCACGTCTGGCTCGTCCAGGAACATGAACAGGCCTTCGGCGAAGAAGAACACGGGCCGATCCGCCCGATCCTCCAGAGCGGCCAGCCAGGACAGGTCCGTGACGGAACACGGAATGAAGCGTCGCCGCGAATCCTCGTGGAGGAGCTTTCGCCTGAGCTCGATGACCTCCGGAACATCGATCTCGATCCATTGCGCCCGGCCGTTGTCCACGCGCTCGAAGCGAGTGTCGAGGCCGCACCCGAGGTTGACGACGATCGCGTCTGGGTGCTCGCGGAGGAACGCTGCGACCACCGTATCAAATCTTCGCGTTCGCAGGCAGATGAGCGTGTGATACAGGCGGTTCCGCGCCAGCGGCGTCGCATCGAACTCGAGCGCCGCGAGGAGCTGTACCGCCTTGTCATCTCGAATGATCGGCCTGTCCTGAGCGCTCTCGAATGCCCGGCTGGCCAGCGTCAGCAGCAGGCTCTGCGCGGCGCCTGTTAGCGACGAAATGGACTCCCGCGCCTCGGTCTTCGTGATCACCACGGACCCTCCGTCTCGCTACCCGTGCTCGTCGGCGAGCTCACCGGTTGCGACCCCGAGGCCGCCGCCTGGCCTTGCGCACGCTGCGGCGGCGGCTCGAGGTAACCAGCGCGGATGAAATGCGCGAGATAGACAGCCATGAGCTCGCTGCTCGGGCTCGGACAGGCGATACCTTCTCTGGCGAGCGTCTCGAGCGTCAGGGTCGCATCGTAGCTGGGCTCGTTCGAAAACCAGTCCGACGGCCTGACGTCCAGCCCTGCCGCCTGTTCGAGGAACAGCAACATGGGTGCCACGGCGACTTCATGTCCCAGCGCTCGCACGGCGCTATCCCAGGCCTCGTACGGTACCTTCTCGAGTGGGTACCCGAACGCGCGAGTCCAGTCGAAGATGTCGTCAGACGAATAGCGCCTTCCGTTGGACAGATGAAAGGTCCTTCCTAGATATTGCGGGTCCAGGGAGAGCGTGACGAGGGAGGTCGTCAGAAAATCCACGGGTGTCAGTGTCATCGCGCCGAGTGAGCACCCCATCCCGACCTGCGTGCAACACCTGATGAGCCGCGGAATGAAGTCCGATTTATTCCACGCCCCGGTCTCGCTGTGACCGATGACCCATCCGACACGATAGATGCTCGCGGCAAGGCCTCGCTCGCGGGCTCGACGGACCAGCGTCTCGCCGACCCACTTGCTCTCGGCGTATCCATTGGACAACGCCTTCCACTGCTCCGGCTCGGCTGTCTCGACGAACGTCCGGTTCATGTTGTGAATCGAGTCGAATACGGCATAGGTGGACAGGTAGTGAAGGGACTTCGAGCGCCCGTTGGCCGCGAGCTCGAGGATCCGCAGCGTACCGTCCACGTTACTGGCTTTGAGCAAGGCGTACCTGGACGCGAGGTTGACGATCGCCGCCACGTGATAGATGACGTCGATGGTCTCCTCCAGATATCGCAGCCGCGTGGGGGGCAGGCCCAAGCTCGGGTTGGCAAGGTCTCCAGCAATGGGAATGATCCTGTGCCTGAACTTGTCGTCCCAGATGCCGTAGGCTCGCAGATTACGTTCGATCCGGTCGCGCGCCGCTTGGTCGTCGCTGGCACGAGCCAAGCAATGAATCTCGGCCTCCGTGCGGTCGAGCAATTCGCGCAAGACAAACGCCCCCACGAATCCCGTCGTTCCTGTCAAGAAGATGGCACGAGGCCGCTTCGAACGATCAAGGTCGACGACGTTCGCGAATGACGGGATGGCGATATCCGCCTCGGCTCGAAGGTCGAGTCGGGATCTGGCGGCCTTTTCCTGCAGGAGTTTCTTGAGGAGCGCTCGCTTCTCGGCGGCAGGCATACCCACAAGATCCTTCGGATCGATCACGCTCATGTTTCATACCTTTCGCTCGTCGCCACGCCTTCGGCGACGACGTTCTCCAGTAGCGAGTCGACCTCCTCATCCGTGAGCTGGTCGACCTGAGCGAGGAGCTCCGCCGGATCTGCGGCGAGATCGGTGACGAAGGCCCGCGGATGCTTCTTACGGAGCTCGGTGTGCAGGTAGGTGGCAAATTCGCCGACGCTGTCTCCTCGAAACAGATTGACGATCGGAACCGTCACCCGCAAGTCGCGTTCCACGCGCTGGCGAAGCTCGAGGGCCAGAAGCGAGTCAAATCCCATCACGGTGAGCGGTTGGTCGCGGACCACCTTCGCGGGATCGAGCCGCAGGACGATCCCGACCTGCGCGCAGAGATACTCCGCGAGGGCGCCGAGCCGCAAGGCCTCCGGCATGGCCAGGAGCCCGGCGATCGCCGTTCCGTCTGTCGCCACCGAGGACGCCACCCGGGCCATGTCCCTGAACAGGGACACACGGCCCGCGGTGGGCGAGGACGCGATCAGCCTGTCCCAGTCCACGGAGACCACGCCGACCTGCGGGAGATCGCGGCTGCAGAGCGCTGCCTCCAGGGCTTCAAGGCCCTGGCTCGGTGACAGGGTGCCGATGCCGTACGCTTCTCGCACCGCCTCGGATACGGCGCCCGCGGTCGCGGACATCCCCACCTCACTCCATGGCCCCCAGTTGATGCTCATCGCCGGAAGCCGTTGCAAGTGGCGGTGATGCGCCAGAGCGTCCAGGAAGGCGTTCGCGGCTGCGTAGTTTCCCTGGCCGGCGGCGCCGAACAGCGCTGCCGTCGAGGAGAACGCGACGAAGTAGTCGAGAGCAGACGTGCGCGTGAGCATGTGGAGATTCCAGATGCCGTCCAGCTTCGGGCGCATGACGCTCTCGAAGCGCTCCCACGTCTGCTGGAGCAGTGCCCCGTCCGACAGCGTTCCCGCGGCGTGGACTACGCCGCACAGCGGTGGCATCGAGGCCGCGATCCGCTCGAACGCGGCCGCAACGTCCTGTTCCCGCGACACATCGCCTTCGAGGACGACCACGTCGCTTCCTGACGCCCGCAGCTCGGCCACCACCCGTCGCGCATCCTCGGAAGCCGCGCCGCGGCGGCCCAGAAGGGCAATGTGACGCGCGCCGCGTTCAGTCATCCAGCGAGCGACCGCAAGGCCCAACCCGCCCAGCCCTCCGGTGATGAAGTGCGTCCCGTCGGCACGAAGCTCGAGCGGTCGAACAGCCTTCTGCACCGCCGCAGGCTCCACGCGGCCGACCCAGCGTCCGCCGCCGCGAAAGGCGATATGATCCTCACCGTCCGGATCGATGACCTCGCCGAGCAGCGCGTCGGCCTCGGCGTCGGCGCCGGCAGCGTGGAGCTCGAGGTCGACGAGTCCTCCCCATAGCTCGGGATGCTCCTGGGCGATGGTGCGTCCGAGCCCCCACAAGGTGGCGTGGTCCGGTACGACCTCCTCCGCGGCAATCGCGTGAACCCCCCGGGTGACCAGCCACAGGCGTGCTCCGGTTGCAGGCTCCGCGGCGGCAAGCGCCTGAACCGCCGCGAGCGCGGCTCGGCACCCGATCGCTTGCGCATCCCGCAGCGTCGCCAGATTTCGCGCGCTCGCGATGGTCGGGACATCCGCGCCCCGGAGATGGATCACACCGCGCAGCGGAATCCCCTCCGCAGACGCGGCACCGATCAGCGCGGCGATGCGTTCGCAAGCTACCGTCGCCTCGGTTGCGCGTCCCGCTTCCGTCGCGTCGGCGAGGAGACAAGCGTGGCCGCGGAGCTCGAGGCGCCGGGCGAGGCTCGCTCCCAGACCACCTGCATCAGCCAGGATCAGCCATCGGCCACGCGGGCGCTGCTCGATCGACGGCCCCCGCTGCTGCGCCCGCCAGCGCAGCTCGTAATAGAGATCCGGCGAGGTGGAGCTCAGTCGCCGTACGGCATCCGCGCTGGTTCGCCGTACCTTGAAGCCAAGCAGCTCGGCGACGAGCGCGCCGTCGTGACCGAAGACCGTGATGTCGGCCACGATGGTATCGGCTTTGTCTTCCGCGAGGTCATGGAGGCGAACATGGCTCCACAGATCGCGACCGGGAGGGGAGTGGAGCCGAAACGTCTTGATGCCGACCGGCAGATACGTGGCGCCGCTACGCTGACCCTGACTGGCTAGCAGTGCCGCGGCATGGACCTGGAGGCAGCCATCGAGGAGCGCGGGATGCATATCAAAGCCGCCCGGGTCCGCGGTGGCAGGCAACCGGACACGTCCGACGGCCTCCCCGAACGCCGTCGATATCTCATCGATGGTCTGAAACGTCGGGCCATACTCGATCCCGAACTCACGCAGCGTTCGGTACAAATCCTCGCGCGCGACGGCGCTTCCACAGCGCCGCCGGATCACATCGAGTGAGTCGCGGTCCGGCTCCTTGCCGGATGGGCGAGCAGAGATGACCACCTTCGCGCTTGCATGCGTGGTCCACGTTCTCTTCGGTGCCTCCGGGCGCGCGCTGCACACCCGCAGGTCGAGTTGCCCAGCACCGTCTGGCGTCAGCACGACCTGTAGCACCAGGCGCTCACCATCGCTCACGGTCAGCGCCGCATGTAGCGCGAGCTCGGATACACTCGAGCGCGTGACGCCAAAAGCAATTCTCGAAGCGGCGATGATGGTCTCGACATAGGCAGCCGCCGGAATCACGACCTGGCCGAACACGAGATGCTCGCGAAGGAAGCGCTGGTCGCCCTCGAGATCGAGCTCGAGCTCGAAGACCACGGCGTCCGTCGCCAGATCGATCCGCTCGCCCACCAGCGGCGATCCGGACTTGCGCCGCGACCCTGGATCGCTACCCACACGCGAACGACTTCGCAAGCCCAGGGTGCGCGTCGATCCGTTGCCCCTGGCTGCGCCCCCCGGTGTCTCCGCGTCCGGATCGGCGAGCATCGCGAGCACATGAGGCAGATCGTCGCTGCCGCTTCCTCGCCTCCGGCAGACATAGAACCGCATCCAGCTCGGGCGAAACTTCCGCTTGAAGATGAAGTTTCCGTCCCCGTTCAAGATGTTGCGCTCGTGGAACATCCGGAGCAATCCCAGGACATCGGGATCGGCATTGGCGTGCTCCTCGAGCTGCGTGCCGAAGGTGGCTCCTAGACTGTAATAAAACGACCCTTCCTCCTTGAGGGCCTCGATGAGGCTCGTGATCCCGAACTCGAGTGCACCGGACGGCATGTCAGCTCGATAGAACTCGAAGTCCATGACCCACCCGTTCTTGGCCTCGACCGGCGAGAGCAGGATCACGGCGTCGATCACGGCGGCCCGACGGACGAGGAACAGGCGATAGCGTCGATCGAGCCTGCCGGCGAGGATCTCTTGCTTCAAGAACGATTCGAATGGCGCCTTCTTGCTCTTGCGGTCGATCCAAGCGTCCGCGAGGGCAACGATGGCGCTATCAATCTCGGGATCGCGTCCGACGATGTGCTCGACGGTCGACACGCCGCCGAGGTTGCGGTAGGAGTTGACCTTCGATCGCAGCGTGTGCGCCGCTCGACCTTTGAGCGTGAACGACCGGATGTCGTCGATCCACTGCCAGACGCCCATGGTGGTGGTGGTGAAGCCCAGCTTCCGGTAGGTCGAGACCTTGTCCTCCTTCGCGAACACGGTCAGATTGAACCCACCCGCGGACGCATAGGCATCGAGCTCTCGCAGCGCACCTTCGAAGTCGACGTCGGCGCCGAGATAGACGGAGACGACGATCGATTCGCCTTTCTGATTGAGAAAGAAGCCCGCCTTTCTATCCGCTGTGAAGAACACGAGTCCCGCGGTAACACGGCGATTCACGGTCATCACACCGTCGTCGCTACAGGTCGCGATCAAGTTCTCGAGGATCGGGCCGAGCACGGGATCCTTCAGCGCCTCGACTTCAGAGCGCAGTACCGGCTCGAGGTCTGGACCCGGAGTCAAGAAGTCGAGCCAGAATCGTTCCCTCTGGAAGGGATAGGTAGGCAGCGCGACGCGGCTCCTGGAGTAATCTTGATCGAAGCCCGATCCGCCGACGCCCACGCCGCGAACATAGAGCGACGCCGCGCTGCCGAGCATCTCCTCCCATTCCCGGCCCGGACGCAGCGACGCCAACCACGCGTCGTCCTGCCGGTCGAGGCACCGCCTGGCCAGGCCGATCAAGACCGGTCTGGGGCCGATCTCCAGGAACACGTCGCAGCCCAGATCGTGCGCCGTCTTCACGCCTTGCGCGAACCGAACCGGCTGCCTGAGCTGCCGGCGCCAGTACGCAGGCGTCCTGATCTCGTCGCCGACAACGCCCCCGGTGACGTTGGAGATCACCCGGTTCAGCGGCGGCGAGAACTGCACGGCGGCGACCTTCGCCTCGAACTCGTCCAGAATAGGCTCCATGAGGGGAGAGTGGAATGCGTGCGACACGGCGAGGCGAGTGACGGTCGTTCCTTGTCGTTCGAAGTCGCGCCGCACGCTCTCGATCGTGCTCTCGAGGCCAGATACGACGACGCTGTCGGGTGCGTTGTAGGCGGCAATGCACGCACGGCCCGCGTAGGGCGCGAGGACGCGCACGACCTCTTGCTCCCCGGCCGCGACCGCGATCATGGCCCCTTCGCGCGGCAGCGATTGCATCAGCCGACCGCGCGCGGCGACGAGCTCCAGCGCATCATCGAGGCTGAGTACCCCGGCCAGGCATGCACCGACGAACTCTCCGATGCTATGCCCGAGCAGGGCCGCCGGCTCGACGCCCCAGGACCGCCAGAGCTCGGCCAGGGCGTACTCCAGGGCAAACAGGGCCGGCTGCGCGTGGATGGTCTGATCGAGCAGATTGGCGACCGCCTTGTCGTTTGCATCGCCGTGCATGAGCGACAGGAGGGGAGCCGGCAAGACAGCGTCGAGCCGCACGGCGCACTTGTCGAGCGCCTGGCGGTACGTCGGCTGCGTTTCGTACAGTGCGCGGCCCATACCCACGTACTGCGATCCTTGCCCGGTGAACAAGAAAGCGATCTTCGGGCCCCGGCGGCCGTGCGCCTTGCCGCGCCGCAACTCGACCGGTGGACGGCCTTCGGCAAAGGCGGCCAAGGCCCCGCTCAGGTGTGCCGCGGAGTCGGTCACCAGTGCGATGCGCTGGCCAAAATGCGCGCGTCCGACGCTGGCGGTGAAGCAGACGTCTGCCGCGGAATCGCCCGAGCCCGCGATATGGCGCGAGCACCGAGCCGCCAGCTCGGTGAGCGCCCGGTCGTCCTTTGCGGACAGCGTGAACAAGTGCAACGGGCGCTCGGCCGGCATGGTCGCGCGGCTGCGCTCCGGCGCCTCCTGCACGATCATGTGTGCGTTCGTGCCGCTCAGGCCGAACGAGCTGACCCCTGCGACGCGCGGCTCGCTTCCTCGAGGCCAAGGCGACAGCGACGTGGGAATCGTGAAGGGTCCGGCGTCGAGGTCGACGTGCGGATTGACCTGCTCGAGGTGGAGATGCGCTGGAATGGCGCCGTTCTGGAGCGCCAGGATCACCTTGATGAGCCCGGCGATGCCCGCCGCGGGTTCGAGGTGGCCTATATTCGTCTTGACGGAACCGATCACAAGGGGCTTGTCCACCGCCCGGCCGGCATCGCGGCCGAGCACCGCTGCCAGCGAACGCAGCTCGATGGGGTCGCCGAGGGGCGTTCCCGTGCCGTGAACCTCGACATAGCTCACCCCCCGAGGCTCCACGCCACCGGCCGCCAGCGCCGCCTTGATCACCGCCTGCTGCGCCTGTCCATTCGGCACGGTGAAGCCGCTGCTGGGTCCATCGTGGTTGATCGCCGAGCCCCGGATCAGCGCAAGGATCCGATCGTTGCTCGCCACGGCATCGGAGAGGCGTTTCAAAATGACGACGCCACAGCCTTCCCCGCGCACGTAGCCGTCCGCTCGCGCATCGAAGGTCTTGCAGCGCCCATCCGGCGCCAAGGCCCTCGCTCTCGAGAGAAAGATGCTGCCGGCGGGCGACAGCATCAAGTGAACACCCCCGACGATGGCCAGGTTGCACTCGCGAAGCCGGAGGCTCTGGCAGGCGAGGTGGCCCGCGACGAGCGAGGACGAGCAAGCCGTGTCGACGGGAAAGCTCGGGCCCTGCGCTCCAAAGAAGAACGATAATCTCCCGGCACCGTAGCAATAAGCGTTGCCGGTTCCGGAATACGCTGTAACGGACTCCGGCGACGCCAGGCGGACCTGGAGCTTGGCATAGTCGTCGGCTCCGATACCGACGAACACGCCGGTGAGGCTCCCGCGCAGGGCCAAGGGGTTGTGTCCGGCGTTCTCCAGCGCCTCCCAGGTGACCTCCAGGAGCAGCCGATGCTGAGGGTCCAGGCTGACTGCTTCGCGTGGAGAAATATTGAAGAACTGCGGATCGAACCCATCCACATTTTGCAGGAATCCACCGCGACGGCAGTACATCTTTCCAGGTGCGTCGGGATTCGGGTCGTAGAACGCGTCCACGTCCCAGCGATCACGAGGGATCTCGCTCACCGCGTCGACGCCGTTCTCGAGCAGCTCCCAGAACGAGTCCAGATCGACCGCCCCTCCCGGGAACCGACAAGCCATGCCCACGACGGCGATCGGCTCGGCGGCCGCCGCGCCGGCGGCGTCCAGCTTCGCCTGGAGCTCCGTGCACAACAGGGTCAATCGTGCCGGCGAAAATCCGGCGATGCGCTTCGCAAAATCGTTCACGAGGTACCTCCTGTCATCCGCTCGGCAAGCAGCCGCTCGACCTCCGCCTCCGACAGCTCGGCGATGTCCGCCACCACATCGGTCTTCGCTCGCGGGGTCGTGGTGATGATCTCCGAGGCGGACAGCTCGAGCAGCTCATGGAGGATGTAGTCGGTCAACGACGCGATCGTCGAGTGTTCGAACAACGCCGCCGCCGGTACGTCGCGCATGAGGCTGGCCTGAAGGCGGTTCTTCAGATCCAGCGCCAGCAAGGAGTCCAGGCCCATGTCGAACAACCCCTGATCCAGCTCGGGCGCATCCTCTGGACCGAACCCCATGACCGACACGACCTGCTCCTGGATGTGCGCGGCAAGCAACTCGAACCGCTCGCGGGGTGGAGCGTCCGCGAGCACCCGGGCGAGATCCCGCCGCGGTCGCTGCCGGCCTGCGCTCACGAGCCGAGATGCCCACGGAGCGTCGAGCAGCTCGGCGTACGCGGCTTGCAACACGCTCCAGTCGGTCCTCATCACGCCGGCCTGAACGCGGCCATCGGAGAGCAGCTGCTCCAGTGCGTCGAACATCTGCGAGGAGCTGATCGCCATGACGCCACGCCGACGCCACAGCTCGAAGATCGCTCGCCCCTCCGCGGTCGCGCCGAATCCCGCGTCGGCGATCGGCCCCCAGTTGACGGAGAGCGCACGCACGCCGGTCCGCGAGAGATCGTGGGCGAGCGCGTCCATGAACGCGTTCGCGGCCGCGTAGTTACCCTGTCCCGCGGAGCCGACGAGCGCAGCGCCCGATGAGAAAAACACCACGAAGTCGGGTGCACTCGTGCGACAAAGCTCGCGCAACAGCAAGCTACCGACGACCTTCGGCGGCAGCACGACGTCGAATGACGAGGCGGTCGTCGTCGCGAGCGGACCGACCAGACCGCGACCATCGGAGCGTCGCCAGACCGACGCCGCGTGAAACACCCCGGCCAGACGACGCCCGGTCTTGCCAAGCCGCTCGAACAGGAGCGCCATCTGCTCCTCGCTGCTGACGTCCACGGTGGGAAAGTCGACGCGCACGCCGGCGTCCTCGAGCTCCCGGATCGCGGCCACCCGCCGCTGCACGAGCTCGCCGAGGTCGCTCGAGCTCCAGGCCTCGCGGTCGGGAATCCGGGTGCGCCCCACCAGCACGAGGTGCCGTGCGCCTCGCCCGACGAGCCAGCGCGCCACGGCGAGCCCCACGCCGTCGAGCCCACCGGTGATGAGGTAGTTTGCCTCTGGGTCCACGCGAACCGGAGCGCGCTCCTTGGCGGCAACTCGACCGAGCCGCGCCACGTGCCGCTGTCCGCGAGCGAACGCCACCTGATCTTCGCGGTCCGACGACGACAGCGCGCGAAGCAAGTCGGCCGCGCAGCCTTCGGCGGTCGCGTCGGGATCGAGATCCACGAGCCCGCCCCAGAGATTGGGATGCTCGGCGGCGCAGGTGCGCCCGATTGCCCACAGCGGTGCCTGCGTGAACGCGATCGGCGCGGCTCGGCCGACGCCGGCCTGGGCTCCCCTGGTCACGAACCAGATCGGCGGCGGCTGGCCTCGCGCCGTGGCAAACGCCTGGATCAGCTGCACCGCGCTCCGGGCACCGAGGTCTTGATCGCGCCTCACCGTCGTCGCCGTCGCCTGCTCGGGCGGGGTGGCGTCGAGGCTCCAGAGATGAACCACGCCGTGCAGCCGTGAGCTCCCGGGTTTCGGCAGCCGATCGAGCGCGCGCCGGAACGCGCTTCCAGTGACGTCATCCCCGGCCGTGGCCACCGCCGGCAGGATCTCGTCCGCCCCGACCAGGACGCACGTGTGACCCGCGCGCTCCAGCCGCTTCACCAGGTGCTCGGCCACCCCGCTCGCGTCTCCGAGAACCAGCCACGTCCCTGCCGGCAGCTCCCGGACGCCCTCGGGTTCGCTGGGCAGCCATTCGAGCTCGTACAGCCAGTCGCGCACGTCCCCGCCCTGTCCGTGCACGGGCGCCCCTACATCTGGACGCTCGACGATCTGCGGCGCGGCAAACGGCTTTACATCGAGCCAGAATCGCTGATGCTGCCAAGGGTACGTCGGAATGGCGACGCGTGGCGCCTTCTGCGGATACACTTGCTTCCACTCTGTGGAGAGGCCTTCCGCGTAGAGGACGGCAAGGCCGGCGAGCAGCGTGCTCCGCGCCTCGGAATCGCGGCGGAGCGAACCCAGGACGGTTCCCGGCCGGCCGCTCGCATCGAGCGTCTGCTGGATCGGCGAGGACAACACGGCGTGCGGGCCGATTTCGAGGAAGATCTTGTGGCCGCTTGCGACCAAGCTCTGCACGGCCGCCGAGAACCGCACCGGCTCGACCATGTTTCGAACCCAGTAGGCCGCATCGAGGCTCGTCCCTGACAGAGCGGAACCAGTGACGGTCGAGATGAACGGCACGCCATTCGGGCGGCATGCCAGTCCGGCCAGGGCGCGCGCCAGCTCCGGACCGAACCCTTCGATCTGCGGACTGTGGAACGCATAGTCGACCGCCAGGAGCCGGCAGAAGACCTTGTCCTCGCGCAGTCGCGACACCACGGAATCCAGCGCACCAGCTTCACCCGAGACGACGATCGACCGCGGTGCGTTGCTCGCGGCGATGGCGAGCCTGTCTTCGAGGCCGCGAATCCTGGCGAGCCCCTCGTCGAATGAAAGCCCGACGGCGGCCATTCGGCCCTTGCCGGTGGCCTGCTGCATGATCTGCCCTCGTCGACAGACCAGGTGCATCGCTGCTGGCAGATCGAGCGCTCCCGCGACGTGGGCGGCCGCGACTTCGCCGACGCTGTGGCCGACCACCGCGCTGGGCTCGATGCCCCACGCCCGCCACAGCGCGGCGAGGGCCACCTGGACGGCGAACAGCACCGGCTGCGCGATCTCGGTCTGGTCCAGCCGTGACGCATTTCGGCCACGTAGCTCATCGACGAGGCTGCGGCCGGTCGTGGCGTCGTACAGCGCATCGCATTCGTCGAGCGCGCGTCGAAACACCGGCTCGGCGTCGAGGAGCTCACATCCCATGCCGGCCCATTGCGAGCCTTGTCCCGAGAACACGAAGACGACGGGCGGGCTGTTGTCGAGAGGACGTCGTCCGGTTGCCACGCCCGGGGTGGGTTGCGCTGTCAGGTACGCGTCCAGCTTGGCGAGCGCTTCCTGCTTGTTGCGGGCGACGACCGCCAGCCGGTGGTCATGGTGGCTGCGACCCACGGCCGCCGCGCGGCAGATCTCACCGAGCGCAGGAGCCGTCTCGGCGGCAAGCAGCTCGCGGTAGGCATGCGCGAGTGCCGCGAGCGCGCTCGGCTTCTTGGCGGAGATCGGTAGCACCTCCCAGGTCTCGGCAGGCGTGGCGATGTGCGAGGTCGGCCCGACGGGTGACTCTTCGATGACGACGTGCGCGTTGCTACCGCTCAGCCCGAACGAGCTGACCGCGGCGACCCGACGCCCGTTCGATCCGGCGGGCCAGGGCAACGCCTCCTTGGGTACCTGGATCCGCACTCCGTCGAGTGCAAGGTGAGGATTCCACTCACGGAAGTGCAGATGTCGTGGGATCGAGCGATTGCGCAGCATGAGCGCCACCTTGATGACGCTGGCGATGCCCGACGCCGCTTCGAGGTGGCCAATATTGGTCTTCACCGAAGCGATCACGACCGCCGGCACGTCCTCCGGCCGATGCCCGTAGACCGCGGCGGTCGACTGGATCTCGATGGGATCGCCGAGCGGTGTGCCCGTGCCATGCGCTTCGACGTAGCCGACCTCGTGCGGTTGAACGCTTGCGATCTTCAAGGCTTGCCGGATCACCGCCTCCTGCGCGACCGCGCTCGGAACCGTGAGGCCACTGCTCCGGCCGTCGTGGTTGGTGGCCGAGCCTCGGATCACCGCCATCACCGTGTCGCCATCGGCGATGGCATCACGCAAGCGCTTGAGCACGATGACGCCGCAGCCGTCGCCGCGGACCATGCCATCGGCGGCCGCGTCGAACGTCCTGCAGCGGCCCGAAGGCGAGAGCGCGCCGGCCTTGGAGAGAAAGATGTTGCCCTCGGGGGCGAGGAGTAGATTGGCGCCCCCCGTGAGCGCCATGTCGCATTCGCCCGCCCGCAGGCTCTGGCAGGCTTGATGAAGCGCCACGAGCGACGAGGAACACGCGGTGTCGATGGCCAAGCTGGGTCCGCGGAGACCAAGCGTATACGACACTCGGCCTGACGCGAAGCAAAGCTGGATTCCAGACCCGCTATAGGCATTGACCTGCTGGACGTCTTGCGCAGCGATCAGCCGAGCGTAGTCGTTGAAACCAATTCCGACGAAGACGCCAGTGATGCTGCCGGCAAGCCCATCGGCGGCGATCCCCGCGCTCTCCAGCGCCTCCCAGCTCACCTCGAGCAAGAGCCGCTGCTGCGGGTCCATGTTCACGGCTTCGCGCGGCGAGATCCCGAAGAACGCCGCGTCGAACTGATCGATATCTTCGAGAAAGCCGCCCCACCGTGTGGACATCTTCCCCGGAGCCTGTGGATCCGGGTCATAGTATGAGTCGATGGACCAGCGTTCCGGGGGGACCTCCGAGATCGCGTCGCGGCCGTCCTCGAGCAAGCGCCAGTAGTCCTCGATACTACGGATGCCACCCGGCAGCCGGCAGGCCGCTCCGATGATCGCGATCGGCTCTCGTCGGGTTCGCTCGGAGGCTTCCAGGCGGGCCTGCATCTCCTCCAGCTTGACGTAGGCCCTCTGGAGCAGCGAAAGCGCTTTCGCCGAGCTTTGCCCGTCGCCCGGCTCGCTCTTCTCGGTCACAGGCTATCGACCTTCCGTGACAGGAGCGCCTCGATCTCGGACTCGTCCAGATCCTGGATCTGCGTGGTGGCGACCACGACCCTGTGCTCGATCTCGGAGGCTTCTGCGCTCACGACATCAGCCGGTGCCGCTGCGGGGAACAGCCGCTCCACCAGGTAACCGGATATCGCATGGACATCGGGATAGGTGAACGCGAGCGTCGAAGGAATCGCCAGGCCGAGGCTCGCCTGCAGCCGGTTCTTCAGCTCCAGGGCCATGAGGGAGTCCATGCCGACGTCGAACAGGCCGCGGCGCCAGTCCACGGCGTCGCGCGAATCGAGCCGCATGACGTCCATTGCCTGCTGCTGGACGTGCGCGAGCATCAGGTCCCGTCGCTGCCTGGTGGGCGCCTGACGAAGCGTCTCGAGCAACGCCCGGCGAACGGCCCGGACCTCTTCCGATTCGCCACCGGCCTGCGCAAGCTGCAGCTCCGAGACGAACGGCGCCGATCTCAGCTCGGTATCGGCTTCGAACAGCTTGGTCCAGTCGACCGAGATCGCCCAGGCCTCCGCGCGCTTGCTCCCGAGGAGGTGCCCCAGCACGCGCAGCCCTTGCTCCGGCTCGATGCCCTCGATGCCGAAGCCGCGAAGCCGCTGATCGTTTCCTGTTCTGGCGGCCATGCCGACGCGCGCCCACGGGCCCCAGCAGATACTGAGGCCCGGCTCGCCCCGGCGCGCGCGCAGGTGCGCGAGGCCATCGAGGAACGCATTCGCCGCGCTGTACGCGGCGACGCCTTGACCCAGGATCCCGAGCTGGTGCGTGGCCGACGAGTACATGACGAAGAAATCGAGCGGTTTGCCTGCCACCGCATGGTGGAGCGCCCACGCGCCCTTCACTTTCGGCCGGAGCACTTCGGCCATGGTCTCGGGCGTGAGCTCGACGAGCTTTTCTGGATGGCCGATACCTGCCGCGTGGACCACACCGCGCAAGGGCGGCCAGCCACGAGTCTCGATCTGGTCGATCGCCACCGCGAGCTGGGCACGATCTGCCACGTCGGCCGCGACGCAGGCGACGTTGACCCCACGCGCGCGGAGCTCCCGTACGGAGGCGACTTGCTGCGACGTTTGCCCATGCGGCTCGTCGCTCGAGCCGTCCTCGGACGGGGGCACGTGCCGGCCGATGAGCACGAGGTGCCGAGCGCCTTGCTCCGCGAGCCAGCGTGCGGTCTCCATGCCGAGGCCCCCCAGGCCGCCGGTCACCAGGTAGGTCGCCTTGCTCCATTCGAACGCGGGCGGCTCGTTCAACGTTTCGGGTTGGCTCACCAGCCGCGGAACGAACGCCTGTCCATTCCGGACACCGACGAGCGCCTCGCTGCGGTCGCTGTGCAGCACACCCGACAGGTGACGAGCACATTCCTCCGGAGCTCCCGCGTCGAGGTCCACGAGACCGCCCCACAGCTCCGGGAGCTCCGCCGCGATCGTCTTGCCAAATCCCCACACGAGCGACTGTACCGGCGACAGCTCCGGGCCCGACGCAGCGACCGGTTGAGCGCCACGCGTGGCGACCCAGAGCCGCGCCGTTGTCGACGAGGTGGTCGCGGCAAGGGCATGCACGATCCCGAGGATCGTCTCGACGCCCCATTGCTGGGCGAGCTCCAGCGAGGTCGCTTCCCCTTGGTCCAGAACCGCAGTGTCGAGGCTCCACAGATGAACGATGCCCTTGAGGGGAGCTCGGGCGTCTCGGCCGTGGTTGTCCAGGACCACCCGGATCGCATCGGCATCGGCTGGGGGGATCCGTAGCGACGTACCATCCAGGCGCTCGAGAATGGCGCCCCGACCGATCCGGATGCAGCGGTCACCAGCAGCTTCGACGGTCGTGGCGAGAGCCTCCCCGACTCCCAGCTCATCGACGAAGACAATCCATGTCCCGGGTGCTGAATTTACACCGACCTGTAGCTCCTTCGCGTGCCACTCCACCTGGAACAACAAACGCCCGACCGGATCCTCGGCGAGCGGTACGTCGAGCGCTGTCCGTTGCACGCGAAATCCTCGGACCTCACATACCCGATCGCCCGAACCATCGAGGATCTCGATATCGCCCTCCAGCTGCTCGGCCTTGCCACGAGGATCGGACCGCAGGACGGCGTGACTGAAGACCTGGCTCGGAGCCGGTTTGAGGCGCATGAAGGTTCCGAGCCCGACGGGCAAGTAGACCGAATCGCCACCCCGCCCCTCCAGCGCTCGAGGCAGCGCCGCAGCAAACACCTGCAGGCAGGCATCCAGAAACGGCGGGTCCATCTCGCCGTCCACAGGCTGTCCAGCCTGTTCGTGCACCCGCCGCACCTCCGCGAGCGCCTCGCCGTCGCGGCGCCAGATCCTTGCGATGCCACGGAACCTCGGCCCGAGCTGCGCCCCCGAGCGGCCGAGCCGTTCGTAGAACTCCGCGCCCGGGATCTCCTCGACACAACGCGCACGAATGTCATCGACGGTGTCGCGGCGGGGCGCCAGCGAGCTCGAACCGGCTTCTGCCATTGACGTCGTTCGTCCGCGCAGGTGTGCTCGGGCCTGCTCGCGTCGGGCCGGCACCATCGAGGAATCCGGACAGCCCTGCGCCCGGTAGCGCTCGGTGAGGGCGTGAAGGTGCGGCAGATGATCGAGAATGACCTCCGCGCGCGGACCGAAGTCCAGGAGGCACGCGATCTCCGTGACGCCAGCACCGTGCAGGCACTCCAGCAGCTGCATGCAGGTCTGTGGCGTGCCCATGAGGGCGCGACTTGCATAGAAGCGCTCGAACAGGAAGTTCGCGAATGCGTCCTTGTCCGCCATCGACAGAGCGTCGAGATCGACGGTCTCACCGCGGTTGGCGGCCAGTCCTTTGAGCAGCCCAGCGTTGGCCTTCAGCCACTCCGTGTAGGGACCTCGCACCTTTTCGCGGACGGCATCGTTGTCCTCACCGACGAACGTGTGAAGCATCACCGTGACCTCGCCGGCGTCCGGATCCCAGCCGTGCGCGGCGCGAGCCTCGCGGTACAGGGCGATCCGCTGGGCGATGTCGTCGACATCGTGATCGAGCAGGTGAGTCAACACGTTGAGCCCCATCTCGCCCGCACGAATGAAGGTATCGGGGCTGCCGGCGGCCGTGAGCCACACGGGGAGCTCACGCTGGAGGGGCTTTGGATAGATCCGCACCTCGACGTCCTTGCCGACGCCGTTCTTCACGCGCCGGGGCTCCCCGCGCCACAGCGATCGCACCGCCTCGAGCCCCCGATACATCTCGTCGCGCCGGTTCGCGTATCGGTCAGGAGCCAACGCGAAGTCGTTCGGGTTCCAGCCGGTGGCGGCGGAGATCCCGACGCGTCCCCCGGAGAGATTGTCGACCATCGACCATTCCTCCGCGATGCGGAGGGGATCGTGCAGGGGAATCACCACGCTGCCGGCACGCAGTCGCAAGTTCCGGGTCTCTCGCGCCAGGGCGGCATGGAGCACGGCGGGATTCGGATACAGGCAGCCGAATTCGGTGAAGTGCCGCTCGGGCACCCACACGCTGGTGAAGCCGCGAGCATCGGCGAACCGCGCGCTCTCGAGCACGAGATCATAGCGGCTGTCGAGCAAGGCGTCGTCGCTCGCCGCGAAGAACATCAGGCTGAACTGCAGAGCGGCGGACTCGGGGGGTGCCATCATTGCATCCTTCGCAGGCGAGACGTCATGTGAAGCGTCCACGCGGTCTCCGGGTGATCAGCCGCCCGGCTGTGGATGGCACATTCACCGCCATCGGCTTGCTCTCGTACGCTGACATGAAGCGTGCGCGGCGATGCCTCCTGCAGGTACAGCGGCTTGTGCAACTGGACGCCTTCCACGACGAGCGCGCTGGCGCCGAAACCGGCCTCCCGGCCCGCCGCCAGGGCCCACTCGAGAAATACGGCGACGGGCACGACGGTCATGCCGGCAATGCGATGGTCCGTCGCGTACGCCAGTCGCGTCGCATCGATGAGGTTCTCCCAGACATGCGCACCCACGAGCGACCCCGGGAGCGCCCAGCGGCGTCCAAGGACCGGGTGCGGTTCCCCGGACGGAGGGCCCGACATGGGGGTCTCCGTCCAGAGGGCGCGGTCGCCCCAGTCGATCCAGTAGCGCTTCCGCTGCCACGGATACGTCGGCAAGCTCACTCTCCGCCGGGGGGCATGGCGATCGAAGCCTTCCCAGTCCACGGAGGCGCCGCGCACGTGAATGGCGGCCAGCGTTTCAAGCATCTGTTGCCAATCGTCCCTGCCCTTGCGCAGGCTCGTCACCCACAGCCCGCCGTCGCGCTGCACCGAGCGCTGCCCCAGCCCGATCAGGACAGGTGCCGGACCGATCTCCAGGACGACATCGCAGCCTTCGGCCTCGAGGGTGCGCACCCCGTCCATGAAGCGCACCGGTTCGCGGAGTTGCCGTATCCAGTAGCCCGGATGCGACATCGCGTCATCCCTGATGACCCGGCCCGTGAGGTTCGAGACCAGCCCGATGGTGGGAGTCGCGAATGGGATCTGCCGCGCCGTCATCTCGAAGGCTTGCCGGATGGGTTCCATCAGCGGCGAATGAAATGCGTGCGAGACCTTCAACGGTCGGGCCGATATCGAAGCTCGGGCCAGCTCATCCAGGACGGCGCGGACCGCGGACCGCGTGCCCGACACGACCACGTTGTCACGAGCGTTCACCGCGGCGACGCTGACCGACCTCTCGTGACCGCGAAGCGCCTCGCAGACCCGGGCCTCGTCGGCGAACACCGCAGCCATGGCACCGTCCTTGGGGAGCGCCTGCATCAGCCGACCTCGCTCGGCAACCAGCCGCAGGCCGTCCTCCAGGCTGAACAGGCCTGCGACATACGCCGCGGCGAGCTCGCCGACGCTGTGGCCGAGCACCAGGCTCGGTCGAATCCCCCACGACTTCCACACCTCGGCGATCGCGCATTCGAGAACAAACAGCGCCGGCTGTGTGTAGCCGGTCTCGTCGAGCAGCGGCTCGTCGCCTTCCGCGTGCATCACCGACAGCAAAGACCGGCCGAGATGCGGGCGGAGGAACTCGTCGCAGCACTCGATGAAGCTCCGAAATGTCGGCTCGGTCTTCCACAGGGCACGGCCCATGCCGACGTACTGGGAGCCTTGTCCCGTGAACAGGAACGCGATCTTCGGGGCTTCCCACCCAGCGACTCCGGTCGACGCCGGCACGTCGGTCTTGCGACCCGCCGCGAACGCGCCGAGCCGCTCCTGAAACTGGGCAGTGGACTCGGCGACGATGGCCAGCCGGTGGGCAAAGTGCGTCCGGCCCGTGTTCGCCGTGTAGCACAGATCCGCGACCGATTGCGTGGGATGCGACTCCAGGTGAGTCGCGAAGCGGCGTGAGAGATCGACGAGCGCGGCTTCGCTCTTCGCCGACACTGCAAGCACGTGCAGCGGTCGCATGCCACTCGTCGGTGCGGCCGGCTGAACCGGCGCTTCCTCCACGACGATGTGGGCGTTGGTCCCGCTGAGACCGAATGAGCTGACTCCGGCAATGCGTCTCCCGGCGCGCGGCTCCCAGGGCGAAAGCCGCTGGACGATCTCGAAAGGACCGTGCTCGAGGCGGATGTGCGGGTTCGCCGACCGGAAGTGCAAGTGGGGGGGGAGCTCGCGATGCTGCAGTGACAGCACGAGCTTCATCAGCCCGGCAACGCCGGCCGCAGACTCGGCATGACCGATGTTGGTCTTGACCGAGCCGAGGAACAGCGGATCGTCTGCGGCTCGCCCCGGTCCGAACACCGTCGCCAGCGCTTTGACCTCGATCGGGTCGCCGAGGGCGGTGCCGGTGCCGTGCGCCTCGACGTAGCTCACCTGATCGGGCCGGATGCCGGCGAAGGCGAGCGCCTCCCTGATCACCGCGACCTGCGCCTGGCCGTTGGGCACGGTCAGCCCGCTGCTCGGGCCATCGTGATTGACGGCGCTTCCTCGAATCACGGCGAGCACGTTATCGCGCTGCGCCAGCGCATCCTTGAGCCGCTTGAGCACCACGATGCCGCAGCCCTCCGACCGTGCGTAGCCGTCGGCCGCGGCATCGAACGTCTTGCAGCGCCCGTCCGGCGACAGCGCCTTGGCCCTACACAGAAAGATGCTCGAATCAGGCGAAAGGATCAGGTTGACGCCCCCGGCGAGCGCCATGTCCGACTCTCCGGACCTCAGGCTCTGACAAGCAAGATGAACGGTGACGAGCGAGGAAGAGCAGGCCGTGTCCAGCGCCAGACACGGCCCGTGAACGCCAAGCAGGTACGCGATCCGCCCCGCTGCCACGCTGAACGTGTTGCCGGTGCCCGTGTACGCATTCACCGCGTCGAGCTCTTTGAACCGCATCTGCAGCTTGGCGTAGTCATCGAGGAAGATGCCGACATAGACGCCCGTCCGACTACCGGCCACGCTCGCCGGCGCCGTCCCCGCGTTCTCGAGCGCCTCCCACGCAACCTCGAGAAGCAGGCGCTGCTGCGGGTCCATGTGGATCGCTTCACGAGGCGAAATGTCGAAGAAGTGTGGGTCGAATTGATCGATGCCCCGGACGAAGCCGCCAACTCGAGTGTACATCTTCCCGGGCGCTTCGGGATCAGCGTCGTAGAACAGCTTCGGATCCCACCGCTCGACCGGAATCTCTTCCATCGCGTCGACGCCATCCCGCATCAATCGCCAGAATGATTCCGGATCATTTGTGCCTCCAGGGAACCGGCAAGCCATCCCGACGATCGCGATAGGCTCGCTGCGACGGCTCTCGGCCGCATCGAGCTGCGCGCGTAGCTCCAGGCAAAGCAGCTTGAGCTTCTGTGGCGAGAGACCCGCGATCTCCTTGAAGAAGTCGCTCACGATCGGACTGCTTCCGCCGCCGCCATCTCGGCCAAGCGTCGCTCGGCCTCGTCATCGGTGAGCTCCTTGATCCGGGCCAGCGGATCGGCCACGTCGCTCGCCGCTGCGGTGGTGGTGGTGGTGGCGGGAGATTCGTCGTCCTGGAGCCGCAGCACATCGCCAGCGAGATAACCGACGAGCGCATCGATCGTCGGGTAGTTGAACACTGCGGTGACCGGAATGTCGGTCGCGAGCTGTTCTTGCAGGCGCTGCTTGATGTCGAGCGCCATCAGCGAGTCCATGCCCATGTCGAACAGCCGGCGCCGCGGGTCCGGGAGCCGGTCCAGGCCCATGACCTGACGGACCTCGTTCTGCACATGCTTCCTGAGGAGCTCGAGGCGCGAGGCAGCAGGCGCCGCGCGGAGCGCGACGACAAGCCCCGAAGTCTGCGGTCTCACCGTCGATGCAGTTATCAGACCGCTGGCCCAACGCGACCGCGCCAGCCCGGGAAATAACGTACCGAGCTGTTCCCAGTCCACGTTCATCACCCCGAGCTCGGCCACTCCGCTCGGGATCAGGAGCTCGAGCGCGCTCAAGACACCCGCAGGATCGATGCGCCTCAGGCCATTGTCCTCCCAGAACCGGTGCACCTTGAGCCCGTCGGGTGTCGCGCCAAAGCCCGCTCCCGAGATCGGTCCCCAGTTGACGCTCAGCGCTGAGCGGCCTGATTGCCGGCGATAGTGGGCCAGACCGTCCAGGAAGCTGCTTGCCGCGGCGTAGTTACCCTGCCCCGCCGAGCCCGTGAGCGAGGCGGCCGACGAGAACAGCACGAAGAAGTCGAGAGGGTCGTCGCGAAATGCTTCATGCAACGCCCAGGTTCCGATCACCTTGGGCGCAAAGACGCGCGAAACTGCGGTCACATCGAGCTGGCCGAGCGTGCGGATCAGGCTCTG
>Ga0137459_1000076_pt1 | contig 32688 bp, 22 predicted proteins | sample EasRivERMGT700_2_FD_104908 | JGI IMG/M metagenome (GOLD analysis project Ga0137459, IMG submission 104908) | Soil microbial communities from meander-bound floodplain in the East River, Colorado, USA - East River MetaG ERMGT700_2 | ecosystem: Environmental > Terrestrial > Soil > Floodplain ...
CGAGACCGCGCTGTTCTGTCCGAACTGCGGCCGGCCCAAGGTGCGCGAGGCGCTCGCCGATCCGCTGCTCGGTAAGCTGCTGGGCGAGCGCTTCCTGGTCCAGCAGCAGCTCGGCCAGGGCGGATCCGGCACGATCTACCGCGCCGAGCACGTGACCCTGCGGCGCAAGGTCGCGATCAAGGTGCTGCACACCGAGCTGTCGCGCGACGACCTCGCCGTCGAGCGGTTCCGGCGCGAGGCGACCACGGTCGCCGAGATCGACAACGAGCACATCGTCGAGATCCATGATTTCGGCCGCACGCCGGATGGCCGGCTCTACCTCGCGATGGAGCTGCTCGAGGGCGGGACGCTCGACGCGGTGCTGGTCCGCGACAAGCAGCTGTCGATCGAGCGCGCGGCGGATGTCCTGATCCAGGTCGGCGAGGCGCTGATGGAGGCGCACGCCATCGGCTACGTCCACCGCGATCTGCGGCCGCGCAACATCTACCTCTCGGTCCGGCGCGGCAAGGCCAACTTCGTCAAGCTGCTGGACTTCGGGCTCTCGAAGCTGGTCGAGACGGAAGGCCAGGCAGCGTCGACCAGCCTCGGCATGACGTTCGGCGATCCGCGCTACATGTCGCCCGAGCAGGCGCGCGGCGATCGGATCGATCGGCGGGCCGATATCTACCAGCTCGGCTGCGTCGCCTACGAGATGCTGACCGGGGCGCCGCCGTTCTCGGGCGGCCGCGTGTTCGACCTCCTGACCCGGCAGGTCACCGAGGCCCCGCAGCCGCTGCCGACGCGGCGGCCCGGGGTGCCGCTGTGGATGGAGGCGGCGGTCACCAAGATGCTCGCCAAGGATCCCGAGAACCGGTTTGCGACCACGACCCGGATGGTCGAGGCGCTGCGCCGCGGGCTCGAGACCGGCGAGGTGATGGAGGACGAGGTCGCCCGCCGGCGCGAGAGCATCCCGCCGCCCTCCGTCTCGCGCGTGATGCAGCGGATGGGGCTCGCGGCGTCCGGCGAGCCGCTGCGCCCGGCGGCCGAGGCGCCCCCGATCGCGGCGCCCGTGGTCCCGGCGGCACCGGTGCTGCCGGCGGCACCCGTGGTCCCGGCGGCACCGGTGCTACCGAAGGCGGCACCGGCGCCCGGTGGCCGCGCGGCCAGCCGCGAGGTCGATCCCGGCGTGACGATGAAGGCGCCGGTCGTGCCGCCGCCGGCCAAGCCGGACTCCGTCGAGCTGCTGCGCAAGCGCACCGGGACGCCGAAGCTCGGCGTTCCGATCCCCGCTGCGATCCCCGCTGCGGACGCGCAGACGCCGGTCGCCGGCATGATCGATCCGCGCGACTCCGCGCGGCGCATGGATTCGATCGATCCGGCCCCGCCGCCCGCGCGGTCGGCCGGGACGTCGTCACCGTCGGCCGCGTCGTCGTCGCGGTCGGCCGCGTCATCGTCATCGCCGGCCGACGCGTCCGCCTCGCGCAGCCGCGAGCTCGACGCCGGGCAGATGCGATCACCGGCGCAGGCGCAGGTGGAAGACGCGCACGGCAAGCGGCCGGGCGGGGGTGAGGATCTCAACATCTCGCAGGTCTGGTACGACGAGGGCGACCAGCTGTCGAACGACGACGAGGCGCCGAGCGCGCGTCGCGAGCGCGCCCGCAAGACGATCTCGCCGAGCGTCACCGATCTGTCGTTCTACGACGAGCGGCCGCGCCGCCGCTGGGGGCTGTTCGCCGGGATCGGTGTGTTCGTCGTCATCGGCGGCACCATGGCGTTCGCGCTGACGCGCGGCGGATCGCCGGCCGGGCTCCCGGCGCAGGCGCAGGCGAGCGTGACCGCGCTGGCACAGATCGACGCCGCGCCGAGCGTGATCATCCCGACGGATCCGCCGACGGATCCGCCGGCGACCGCCGGCGCGCCCGCGCCCGCTGCTGCCGCAGGCGCGGCAGGCTCCGGCGCACGGCCACCTGCCGTCTCGCATCGTCCCGTCGAGGGCCGCGCGGCGGCCGAGGCCCGCGCACCCGCGGGCCGCTGGGTCCCCGAGACCGCCTTCCCGGTCCCCGGCTCGGAGCCAACCCGCCGGCTGCCCGGCCTGGGCTCGGGCTCGCCCGCCGTCACGCCCACGGTGACGACGACGACGCCGCCGGCGACGCCGCCGTCGCTCAGCACGGGGGGCTCGGGCGCGCACGGCCTCACCGACAGCCCGAAGGATCCGTACGGCAGCGACGATCCACCGAGCGACGGCGTGGCCCCCGAAAAGAAGGCCGAGTTCTTCGCGAACCTGGGCACCCAGCAGCTGATCGGCAGCGATACGGTGGGCGCCGCGGCGAGCTTCAAGAAGGCGCTCGAGCTCGACAGCAAGAACGTCGCCGCGACGATGGGGATGGGCGAGATCGCGCTGCGCCAGGGCCTGTTCGGCGACGCGATCGTCCACCTGTCGAGGGCCACGAAGCTGTCGCCCAGGAGCGCCAAGGCGTTCACGCTGCTCGGCGAGGCCTACCTGAGCAGCAACAACAGCACGCAAGCCGCGGCGCAGTTCAAGAAGGCGCTGGTGCTCGATCCGGACAACGCGCGCGCCCGCGACGGCTACAACGAGGCCTCGAGCCGCGTGCCACCGCCCGACGACGAATGACCCTGGCGTTCGCCGCGCGCTCCCCGGCCCAGCGTCGTGCTACTCGGGGTGGTTCCGGCCTGGCATCACGGGAAGCCCCCGAGCGGCGGCATCGGCAGCATCATCGTGCTGCGGGAGATCGCTCGCAAGCGGGTGATGCGCCCGGCGTAGCGGGACAGGAACGTCCCGGGGCCGGGGCCGCCGTGGTAGGCGCCGACGATGGTCGGGATGCTCGAGGTCATCGCGGTTCTCTCGAGGATCATGCCGGTGAGGGCGGACACGTCGAACGAGCACTCGCCGAGCTGGTAGGAGTACTGGGTCCCGTCGCGAGAGGCGTCTGTGTTGAACTCGGCCTGCTCGGTCGGGGTCAGGGCGCGCAGGAGGCTGAGGATGCGCGTCGGGTCGGCGTCGCGCGGCGAGTCGAGACAGGCCTCGAGCATGTGGAGGTTATGGCGGGTGTCGACGGCGGCGAGCTCCGCCCCGCTGGTGTAGCCGGCACCGACGGCGGGCATCGGGGTCCCGGGGGCAAAGCCGGTGGGAGCCGGCGCGAATTGCCCACCGGTCTGCATGCCGTAGTTCCAGCGGTCGCCGATGTTGGTGATCGAGGCGCCCGGGCTGCCGGCACCGAACGCCGCCATGTCGCCGCCACGGTTGAACGGGCCAGGCGCCACGCGGGCGCCATTGGTGGCCCACGCGCCGACGCCAGCCCAACCTTGCTGGCGGGCGACGTTGTTGAGCGCGGCGATGGTGCTCGGCGCGACGCCGGCGTAGAGCGGCTGGATCAGCGTCTGCTCCTCTGCCAGGATCGCCATGTCCCAGGCAAGCGCCGCGGCGCCGGTGAGCGGGCCGCCGGGCCGGGAGATCAAGCGCTGCAGCTTGGGGAAGACGTTGTCGAAGATGACCTGATTGCCGATCCGCATCATGCCCTGCAGCTCGTCGTTGATCGACCCTGTGAGTTGTGCGGCGCCTTCCATGACCGGGTCCATGTGTGCGACCTGGTGAGCGCCGTTGGCCACGAGCGATGCAGCGAGCGCCCAGCGCGTGGTGTAGCCGCGGGCGGCGGTGTAGTTGTAGAACCAGCGGTAGAAGTCGCGGCGCTCCTCGATGCGCGTGTACTGGGCGTGGGCGTTGATGGAGAGGTTGTGCAGGTTGGCGGCCTCGAACGTGCCCGAGAGCGTGCCGCGATCGCTGGCGTGCCAGTCGGTCGGCGAGGTGATCGGCGTGGCGGCGGGAAGCTCGCGGCGCTGGACGGCGCCGGGGAGGACCGCGCCGCGGGCGCCGTCGAGGAGGTCCTGCGCGGACTCGCCGGCGACGACGCGATCGGCGACGGCGTCCGCGTGGCGCTCGTAGCGATCGCCGGTGCTGCCCACGCCGTCCTTGAGAAACACGCCGCTGCGCTGCTGCACGACGTGGGCGGCCTCGTGGGCGGCGGTGTGCAGGTCCGGGGCCCCGGCGAACGCGACGCGATTGCCGGTGGCGTACGCGCTCGCGCCGAGGCCATCGCAGGCCTCGGCGGCGTGGCCACCGATGTGCGCCGAGATACCGCTGATGTCGTGGTTGCCGAATAACGCCTGGATCCGATTGGCGTGAGGCAGTTGACCGCCGGAGCCCTCGACGCCGGTGCTGGCGATGGCGTGGGTCTCGGGCGCGGCCTGCTCGCCCGCGCCCGGGCGCTCCTTGCGCTGGAGCAGTCCTTCGGTGAGCGTGTGCTTGCCGACGGCGTCCGGCGGCGAATCGAATGGTCCTTCGGTGAGCGTGCGCTTGCCAACGACGCCGGAGGTGGCCAGGGCTCCTGCCGCTCCGGACTCCTGTCGCACAGACTGCCGGTCGATTGACATAGCGTTCCTTTGTACGCCAAGATCGTATACGAGTTTCCCATGCGGGAGTCGCCCAGTGTGCCAAGGCGGTGGATACGCTCCGTCTGGGCGGGTGGTCGGCGGCGATCATGGCCGGTGGTGGTGACCCTCACGTTGGCGGCCTGCAGCTCTCAACCGACGAATGGCGCCATGACTCCAGCTCCCCGGTCGTCTTCTGCAAGCCCCGGTACTCCCGACCTCTACGACCCCACGGACCATGCGACCGCCGAGGCCGTCGTTTGGTCCGGCCAGCACGCGGTCGTCGTGGGCAGCGCTGGCCGCAGCGATGCGACACCGAGCACCGCCAACCCCGTGTTCGTCGATGGAGCACGCTATCACGGTTGGATTCGCGCGATCGACGACCGCGGCGCGGCAGGATGGACACGCCGGCTCGAGGGCGGCCGCGAGGTACACGTGCGTGCGGTGGCGTCGCTCGGCGATGACCTGGTGATCGCGGGTGAGCATCGCGACGGGGATGCGCGCGTGTACACGGGTTGGGTGGCGCGGATCGCGCCCGACGGCAGCGAGCGGTGGCGGCTCGACAGGCTCGGTGCGGCGGGCGTGACCGGTTTGCAGGCCGTCGCGGTGCGCGGCGACGGCACCGTGGTGGCCGGCGGGACGCGGCGCGGGAAGGCGTGGCTGGTCGCGATCGACGGGCAGGGCAAGCTCGGCTGGGAGCACGACGTCGCCGGCCTCGACGAGGTGACGTCCCTGATGGCGGCGGGTGGCGGCGTCGTGGCGGCGGGTATCATCGGGCGCACGACGACGAGCGCGGGCACCAGCCGGGTGATCGCGGTGGACGCGACCGGCGTGACACGGTGGAGCACGGAGGCACCCGAGCGCGGGCGTGGCGAGCTGTACGCGATCGCGCCGCTCGCCGACGGCGGGATCGCGGTCGGTCAGGCGCCGGGCGCGGACGGTCGCGACGGCGCATGGATCGTACGCTTCGAGGCCAACGGCGCAATCCGATCGAGTCAGGTGGTACCGGCGACCGGGGTCGACGCGGCGCGCGCGGTGGCGGCTACCGCCGATGGCGGCTTCGTGGTCGCCGGCGAATCGCTCGAGGCTTTGCGCGGCCGGCGCGGACGTGTGTGGCGGTTCGACGGCGCGGGCAAGCAGTTGTGGCAGCAGGCATATGGTGACCGTGAAGCGCTGGTGCGCGGGGTCGCGGCGACGCCCGACGGTGGCGCCGTGGTCGTGGGCGCGACCCAGGCGATCGGGGCGATGCTGCAGCCGTGGATCTTCGGCGTCGACCGGCAGGGCGCGCAGCGCTGGACGGTGCAGTAGTCGCGGGATCCGGAAGCGGTCGAGGAGACGATCTTCGGCGTCGACCGCGCGGCGCCGGTCGAGCGCTCATGCCGGCCTGGGCGCTGGCTTGTCGTCGTCGCTGTCGTCGTCCTTGTCCTTGTCCTCGTCGTCGTCTTTGTCGGAAGCGGCAGGCGCAGCTTCCCGGGCGAGCTGGGCGGCGGCCGTCCGCTCGCGCGAAACGGTGACGCGCCAGGCGAACAGGATCGAGACGTTGTAGAGCACGATCATCGGCAGCGCCATCAGTGCCTGCGACACCACGTCGGGGCCCGGCGTGAGGATCGCGCCGATGACGAACGCCAGCACGACGAACCAGCGGCTGAACCTCCACAGGCCGCGGTGGGTGACCAGGCCGACCAGCGCGAGGAAGTAGATCAGCAGCGGCATCTCGAAGATCGCGCCGAACGCGAGCATCGAATCGCGCGTGAGGTCCAGGTAGTCCTGGATGTTCGGCAGCGACTGCAGCTCGCTGGAGTTGTAGTGCAGCATGTAGCGGAACAGCGCGGGCAACGCGAAGTAGAAGCAGAACAGCGCGCCGCTGATGAAGAACACCCCCGAGAACGCCGCAAACCCGATCGTGAGCTTGCGCTCGCGCTTGTACAGGCCGGGCGCGATGAACTTCCACAGCTGGTAGAAGATGAACGGCGAGGCGACGAAGATCCCGGCCCACAGGGCGACCGACATGTTGACCCAGAACGGCTGGGTCAGGCCGGTGTAGATCAGCCGCGGCGGCCCCCAGTCGTACCCCGGCGGGACGAGGTGCAGCTGGACCAGCATCGCGATCCCGGGGCCCGTGTGCTGCTTCCAGATGTCGAACAGCGGCTCGCGCAGCCACGCGAAGATGTTGTCGGCGAAGGTCCAGCAGGCCAGGAACGCCAGCGCGAAGGCGATCGCGGCGTTGCGGACGCGGTCGCGTAGCTCGGTGAGGTGCGAGAGGAACGGCATGCGGCCGCCCTCGAGCTCGGCCTCCTGGTTGGGCTCCTTGTCGTCGGCCGCGTCCGCTGCCTGCCTAGCCATGCTTGGGCTCGGACGTCGCTGATAGATCGGCCGATGGCTCGGCCGATAGCTCGGCCGCGGACGGGGACTTGTGCGGGATCGTATCGGGCGCGGGCTTCACCATGGCGGCCAGGTCGGCGTCATCGCTGGCGGTCGACGCCGCGCCGTCGGGTTCGCCGGCCGTGGCCGGCAGGGTGAGCGCCGGTCTGGCATCGCCAGCGGCCGCCGGATCCGCGGCGATGCCATCGCCGGCGTCGCCGCGAGGGCCGAGGATACTGGGGGCGACCGCGCCCGCCGCGGCGTCGAGATCATGCCCATGCCCATGTGGATCGACGGACGGCTCGTCCGGGCCCGCGCCGTGCTCGGGGGTGCCGGGCGCCGCCAGCGCTGCCACCGCCGTCACCGGTTCGACCAGCTGCTTGGGCGGCTTGAGCGGCGCGGGGCGGATCGGCTCGTCCTCGCCGCGCAAGGCGCTCTTGAGGTCGCGGATCGCGCCGCCGATGTGCTCGTCGTCCTCGATCGTCCGCTGCAGGACGCGCGACTGCTTCTTGAGGTCGCGGATGCCCTTGCTGATCGACTTGGCGGCCTCGGGCAGCTTGTCGGGCCCGAGGAACAGCAGCGCGACGATCAAGATCACGAGGATCTCGGTGCCGCCCATGCCAAACATCGCGCGCAGCATACCACCGCGATGTGCCGGTGCCCCGCCGAGGCGCGCTCAGAATTCGTGGGAGCTGCGCCCGAAGTCCGTCGGGGAGGTCCCAGGTTGCCCCGAAACTTCGGTCGGGGCGGTGCCGGACCGGAACCACAGCGCCAGGCCGCCGGTGCCGGGCGCGGCCAGGAGCCCCGTCTCGCGATCGATGGCGGCCCGCTCCATGCCTGCGGGCGCGGGGCCGGGGACCGCGATGGGCGGCCGCGCGCCTTCTGCCGCCCGGACGGCCCGCATCCACAGCGGGAGCGCGGCGTGGGCGCCGTCGCCGTCGCCGCCGAGCTTGTGCACCGGATCGTCGAAGCCGAGCCACACGGCGGCGAGCACGCGCCCGGTGAACCCGACGAACCACGCGTCGGTGTTGTCGTTGGTCGTGCCGGTCTTGCCGGCCGCCGGGCGGCCGAGCGAGGCCGCCGCGCTCGCCGTGCCGCGCGCGACCACCGCGCTCATCATGTCCTCGAGCTGGAACGCGACGCGCTCGTCGAGCAGCTGCCCGCCGGTCGCGCCGACGCGCTCGTCGGGCGCCGCGCCCGCGGTCGCCGCGATCCGGTCGAACCGCCGGCCCGCGTCGAGCCACGGATCCTCCGGCACGGTGGCGTCGAACAGCACGGTGTCGCCGCGCCGGATCCGGATCGCCAGGTGCGGCGCGACCGCCCAGCCGCGCCGCGCGATCGTCGCGAACACCCGCGCCAGCTCGATCGGCTTCACGCACGACGCGCCGAGCGCCATCGGCCGGACGTCGGCGAGCGCGGTCGAGATCCCGAGCCGGCGCGCCAGCGCGATCACCGGCCCGGCGCCGATCCGATCGAACACGTCGATCGCCGGCGCGTTGAGCGACGCGGCGAACGCATCCTGCGCGAGCACGACGCCGCGGAACCGGTGGCCCGAGCGCGGCTTCCAGTGCGTGTTGTTGACCTCGTCGTACGCCGCGATCGGCGCGTCGCGCAGCGCGGTGCCCGGCGTGATCGCGCCCGCGGCGAGCGCCGCGCCGTAGACCACCGGCTTCCACGCCGAGCCGGGCTGGCGGCAGCTCTGCAGCATGCGATCGAAGCGATCCGGGTTCCAGGCGCGGCCGCCGACGATCGCCTCGACGTAGCCGGTGCGATGGTCCCAGACCACCGCCGCGACCTGCGCGCCGCGCCAGCGATCGGCGTGCCGGGCGGCGTCGCGCTGGACCTCGGTGCCGAGCGCGGGCAGCGCCGCGGTGTCGATCGAAAGGCCGCCGCGCGCGAGCTCGGCCGGCAGCGCGCCGGCGACGAGGCCGCGCACCTGCTCGGTGTACCAGGGCACCCGGGTGCCGTAGCTCGGGCGCGGGCGCGCGAGCACGATCGGCGCCGCGACCGCGCGGGCCAGGGCCGCCGCGTCGATCAGGTGGGCGCGCGCCATCCGGGCGAGCACCTCGTCGCGCCGGGCGCGCGCCGCCTCCGGGTGATGGAACGGATCGAGGCGGCCGGGCGCCTGGATCAGGCCCGCGAGCAGCGCCGCCTCGGGGAGCGCGAGCGCCGCGACGTCGCGATCGAAGTACGCGCGGGCGGCGGCGGTCATGCCGTACGCGGCGTCGCCGAGGAACACGAAGTCCAGGTAGGTCTCGAGGATGTCGTGCTTGGTCCACCGGCGCTCGATCGCCCGCGCGAGCAGGGCCTCGCGCACCTTGCGCCGCATGCTGCGCTCGGTGCCGATCTCGCGCGGCAGCAAGTTGCGCGCGACCTGCTGGGTGATCGTCGACGCGCCCTCGACCACGCGCCCGGCCTGGTAGTTGATGAGCGCGGCGCGCACGATCGCCGGATAGTCGACGCCGCGGTGGGTGAAGAACCGGACGTCCTCGGCGGCGAGCACCGCCCGGACGAGCTGCGCCGGCATGCGCCCGAGCGGCGCGAGCGTGCGGTGGCCGATCACCTTGCCGTCGCGAAACGGCAGCTCGGCGAGGTGCGAGCCATCCGCCGCGAGCACCAGCGAGGTCTGCGGCGCCAGCTGGCGCCACGCCGCCAGATCCGGCACCTCGGGGAGGCCCTCCGCCCACCGCCGCAGCGTGACCGCGGCGGCGCCCGCCGCGACGATCGGCGCCACGATCGCGAGCCACAGGGCCGCGAGCAGCGGGAGCCGCCACCACCAGCCACCGTCGCGGCGATTGGCCACCCGGACCCGCGCCGGGCGCCGATCCGGGCCGCGCTGCGGGCCGGGCTCCGTCACGCGGCGCGGGCCCCCCGAGCGGGTGCGGCGGGTGCATCTGGTGCGGCGGGCCGGGCGGGAGAGGTCACGGCGCCGCCTCGTGCGGGAACAGCGGCATCTGGTGCGGCGGGCCGGGCGGGAGAGGTCACGGCGCCGCCTCGTGCGGGAACAGCGGCATCTGGTGCGGCGGGCCGATCACGCGCGCGCGCGGGCGGAGCGCGCCGGCGATCGCCTCGGCGCAGGCACCGGTCACGAACACGTCGCGGGCGCCGGTCGCCTCGATCCAGCCGAGCAGCTGCGCGCGATCGGCGGCCGTCGCCCAGCCGAACCCGGCGTCGTACCGGGTGGCACCGCCTTGCGCACGCGCCGACACCAGCGCGGTCGCGAACGCGCGATCGCCGAGGCTCCGGGCCAGCCCGTCGCGATCGGCGTCGAGCCAGACGATCGCGCGCGGGTCGCGGCCGGGCGCCGCAATCGCCGGGATGCCGCTGCCGGGATCGGGCGCGAGCAAGGATCGCGGCGAGATCGTGCTGCCGATCGCGATCGCCCCGGCGACCCGCTGCGGGCTGGGCACGAGGTCGGCGATGCGCTGGCCGGCCTCGCGCAGCGCGCGCCCGCCGGCGACCGCGATGCCCTCGGCGGCGAGCCGGCTCGCGACCTCGAGGCCGTCGAGCACCGAGTCGACCAGCAGCACCGGCCGGCGGCCGGCGGCGAGCTGGGCGCGCGTCCAGCCGATCGTGGCGGCGATCGCGTCGCCGAGCGGCGGGAACCGATGGTGCGGCTCGCCGTAGGGCGCGGCCACGACGACGGCGTCGCAGGCCCGCAGCTCGGCTGCGTCGCCCACGCCCCCGGCGGTCGTGCGGACCGCGCCGGCGTAGAGCACGGTCTTGCCCGCGATGTCGACGTGCAGCGCCGCCGCGCCGAACCCGCGGCCCGAGGGGACCAGCTCGAGGCGCAGCGTGCCGAGCGTGAAGCGCTGGCGCAGCGGGACCGCCAGGTGGCCCAGGTCGCGGGCGCCCAGCAGCGCGAGCGTGATCGACGTGCCGATCAGCTGGCCGTGGCCGGTGCGCCCGACGCGATCGGCGGACGACAGGAAGCAGACGTCGCGCCGGCGCCTGGCGTCGCACCAGATCGGCGTGCCGGTGAGGTGGACGCCATCGCGCCACGTCACCGGCACGTTCGGAGCGATTCGCGGACGGCGCGCCACAGCTCACGGTGCCATTCGCCGGCCGATCAGGCAATGATCTGGCAGACCTACACGTGAGCGGCGATCTGGCGCCGGCGGCCCGACGCCGGTCGTGTCCCGGCCGCCTCCGTGCGAACGCTACTCGAGCGAGCCGAGCGGCAGCTTGCCGGCCTGCAGCTGGGCTTCGAGATCGCCGATGATCTCGACCAGCTGGCTGCGGGTGGCGTCATCGAGCTCGAACACGATCCCCATCCCCGGCGGCTCGTCGTCGTGCTCGAGGATCGTGTGTGAGACCTTGCCGACGAGCGACAGCGGCTGCGGCCTGCCCGGCAGGCTCACCAGCATGTGGACCTGCGAGGTCTCGGGGAGCGGCTTGTCGGTGAACAGGAACACGCCCTCCTCGTTGATGTCCTTGGTGAACGTGGTCGCGGGCCCCTCGATCGCTCCGTAGGTGACCTCGAGCCGGATCGGCAGCCGCCGCTTGCCGCGCAGGTTCAGCAGCCCGCCGCGCACGAACCCGTTCAGGTAGTTGATCTTGTCGCGCTCCGCGCCGCCGAGCGCGACGATGACCGCCGGCGGGTCTTCGCGCTGGCCGACCACGGCGCCGCGCAGCGTCACCAGCCAGCCGCCGACATCGAGATCGATGTGGACCACCGCGCCCGGGTCGACCGCCTCGGCCGTCACCACGAGGATGGTCCAGTCGCGCGGATCGAAGATCTTGATCCACTCGGTATGACTGGCGAGTCGAAGGTCGAGCCGTACCGCTCCCACACCTCATCGTAAACCACTCCGATCGCAGGCGCGCTCGTTCGCTCACCGGATCGACACCGGCGGCGTCGAGGGGGACGCGGCGCGCGGCATGTGGGCAAGGGAAGCGTCGAGCGCCGCTACCGGATCGCCACGTGGAGCGTCATCGGCTTGCCGCCGCGAACGATCTGCGCGGTGAGCGCGCTCGCCGTCGACGCCCGCGCGTACAGGTTGGCGGCGTCGTCCAGCGAGCGCAGCCGCGCGCCGTCGACCGCCGTGATCACGTCACCCGCGCGCAGGCCGGCGCGCTGGAACACCGTGGCCTCGCCGACCGCGTCGACGGCGAGCCCCGAGGCCGAGAAGTTGCCGCGGACGGCCGCCGCGAGCCCGGCAAAGTCCGCGAGCGCGCGGTCGACCTCGCCCCGGGGCAACATGATCGTGTCGGCCGCGCCGGCGGTGGCGGCGGAACCTGTCCGGATGTCGGACGCCGGGACCGCCGGGACCGCCGGGTGAGGATCGGCGGCCGGCGACGCGGGGAGCGACACGGCCGGCGCCGGGGTGCGGGCGCCGCGTGGCTGGCTGCCAGACGACATCACGTCGGCCATCGCTCGTGCCTCGACGGTCTGCTTGTCGGGTTGCTGGTCTGGCGCGCGCACGGCGGCTGCGGGCCGAACGTCGGGCGCCTTGACCTCGGGCGTCCGAGCCTCGGGGATCCGGGCCTCCACGGCGGGGGCGCCAAGCGGCGCCTCGGGGCGAGCCTCCACGGCGGGGTTGCCGAGCGCCGCGGATCCCGGCGTCGGGCCGTCGGTCCCCCGGGGACCGGCCACGCTCGCAGGCGCCTCGGCGACGACCCTCATCGAGGACAACGTCGGGAGGAAACGAGACAGAAGAGACACCGTCCCCCGTCAACCCCTTGCAATACCAGCCATTTGCTTTGACAGCAGTCCGCTTGGCGGCAACGACAGCGACCGCGGCTCGCCAACGCGCGCGGTAGGCGATGGGGGTCTCGGCGAGCGGTAGCTTCCACGGCCGCTGGCTGCGGGGCACAGGTAGTTGAGTGTTGCGTCGGTGCGTCCTGCACGATTCGGCGGCACGCTGTCTCCCGCGAGACCGAGGCCCTCCATCGCCGCCAGCGCGCGTGCTCGCGTTCTTCGCCAGGCGCGGTGCGGGGAAGAGCGGGGGAGCGGGGACGGCGACGAGAGAGCCCGGCAAGGGCGACCCGGCCCCGGCAGGTCAGGCCTTCTTGGCTTCCTTGGTGTCGAGCTCGGAGAGGTCGAGATCCTCGAGCTCCTTCAGGTCCTCGGCCGTCAGGCTGCCGCCGAGGCTCGACGGAGCGCTGGTGGACACGTCGGCGTGCTTGTCGTCCTTGGGGGTAGCGACGCCGGCGCCGAGCTGCTTGGCGCTGTCGCCCTTGGGGGCCTCGAGCATGCCCATCTTGGCCTTGAGCTCGGACAGCGCGTCGTCCTCGTTGGCGCCGCCACCTTGCTCGAGCTGGAGGAACTTCGACTCCAGCGTATCGCCGGACAGCTCGCCGGCGAGCTCGGCGCCGGCCTCGGCCTCGGCTTCCATCAGCTGGATGCGCTCGGCCATGCGGTCGAAGGTATCGAACGCGCTGGTGTCGCCGAGGCCCTGCATCGTGTTGGCGATCTGCTGCTGCGCCTCCGCCCGCTTCTTGCGCGCGATGAGGATGTTCTTCTTGCGCTTGGCTTCTTCGATCTTGTTGTTGAGCAGCCGCAGGGCGTCCTTGAGCTTCTCGACGGCCGCCTTCTGGGCGAGCCACTGCTGCTGGAACTGCGTCGCGATGGTCTCGTGCTCTTGCTTGCGGGCGAGCGCCTGGCGCGCCAGGTTGTCGTCGCCGGCGCGCACCGCGACCATCGCCTTGCGCTCCCACTCCTTGGACTTGTCGGCCTCGGCCGTGTACTGCTTTTGAAGCTTCTTCTCGTCGGCGATCGCGACGGCCACGGCCTTCTTGGCCTCGACCAGCTGCTGCTGCATCTCGAGCAGCACTTGCGTCAGCATCTTCTCGGGATCTTCGGCCTTCGTGATGAGGTCGTTGATGTTGGACTTGATCAGCGTCCCGAGTCTGGAAAAGATCCCCATGGCTTCCATCGAGCCTACGGGATCAAAGGTGTGGTTGCAACGCTCGCTCCGAGCGTGCTACTGCCCTTGCTTCGCGATCTTCGATCGATGAAGACGATGTCCGAGCCCGAGCCTCGCAGCCTCCCGCGCCACGTCGGCATCATCATGGATGGCAACGGTCGCTGGGCCGAGCGCCAGGGCCGTGCGCGGCTCGACGGTCATCGCATCGGGGCGGACTCGGTGCGCGACATCACCCGCGCCGCGCGCGAGGTCGGCATCGAGGCCCTGACACTCTATGCCTTCTCCTCGCAAAATTGGCAACGCCCGGCCTCCGAAGTAGCCGGCCTCATGCAGCTGCTCCGCGAGTACCTGATCGGCGAGCGCTCGGAGATCCTGGGGAACGCGATCCGGCTCGAGGCGATCGGCGACGTCGAGCGGCTGCCGCCGATCGTCAAGGACACGCTGGACGAGCTCCGCGAGGTGTCCGCTGCAAACCACGGCATGACGCTCACCCTGGCGCTGTCGTACGGCGGCCGCGAGTCGATCGCCCGGGCGGTGCGCGCGGCGGTCCGGGACGCGGCGGCGGGGCGGCTGGCTCCGGAGCAGGTCGACGTCGAGCGGTTCAACGCCTACCTGCCGACCGCGAAGCTGCCACCCCTCGATCTGCTGATCCGGACCAGCGGCGAGCAGCGGATCTCGAACTTCATGCTGTGGGAGATCGCCTACGCGGAGCTGATCTTCGTCGACGTGCTGTGGCCGGAGTTCCGCCGCCAGCACCTGTTCACGTGCCTCGACCAGTACGCCGCGCGCGAGCGCCGTTTCGGGCTGCTGTCCAGCCAGCTCGACTCCGATGTCGAATCGCCGTGACCCCGCGCTGACCGGGCGAGCGACCGACCGACCGACCGACCGAAACGGAACCGGGTCGGTGACTTGACGAGGATCGGCGGCTGCGGTTAGCTGGCCCCCTTCGTGGCCCTCGGCAACCTCGCCCAACGCGCCCTCGTCGCCCTGGTCGCCATCCCGATCCTGCTGGTCGTCTTCTACTACCAGCGCCCGGAGCCGGCCTGGGCGCTGATCTTCGCGGCGTCGCTGATCGCGATGCACGAGCTGTTCGCGATGCTGCTCCCGGCCGAGGATCGGCGCGCGGCGCTCGTGATGGGCGGCCTCGCCGTGGCGGCGTTCTACTGGCTCGATCCGCTCGCGTTGACCCGCTACGGCGACGCGGTCCCGCGTGCGGTGGTCGGCGCGATGACGGCCGGCTCGACGATCCCGCTCGTCCTGGCCGTGATCGTGCCGGGGCTCTACTTCCTGTTCCGGTTCCGCGACATCCCGAGCGTGGCCGGCCGGTACGCCGCGACGGTGACCGGCATCGTCTACGCCGGCTTCCTGACGACCTACCTGGCCAAGCTGAAGCTCCTCGAGCCCGGCCACGGCCCCGCCCACGGCGGCGACACCGTGCTGATCGTGCTGATCGTCGCGTGGCTGGCCGATACCGGCGGGTACTTTGCCGGCCGCTTCCTCGGCAAGGCCAGGCTGTACGAGACCGTGAGCCCCAAGAAGACCTGGGCGGGAGCGTGGGGCGGCATCGCCGGCTCGGTGATCGGCGTGGCCGCGCTCAAGCTCATCTCGGCGCACGACCTGAGCTGGCTCGACGTCGGGCTGATCGCGATCCCGGGCGGCATCCTGGGCCAGCTCGGCGATCTGACCGAGTCGCTGATCAAGCGCTCGGTCGGCGTGAAGGACTCCGGAGCGCTGCTGCCGGGCCACGGCGGCCTGCTCGACCGGATCGACGCCGTGCTGTTCATCGCCCCGTACGTCTACGGCTACCTCGTGGTTCGCGGCGCGATCGGCTGAGACCGGTAGGCCGGAGCCACGTCGCCGGCAGGCGCGTGCGCCTCGGTATGAGGTTCACGTGTGGCGCAATGCCGCATCGGCGATACTCTGAGCCTCGCGAACAAGAATCAGATTCGTGATAATCACGTGATCTCGATCGAGTAGAAGTTTGCGCCGAGGGTGTAACGAGGTCGACAGAAGTCGACAATCGACACGGGCCCGCGTTCCTTGCGCACTTCTCACCCTTGATCTCTTTTCGCATCCTCTGAGATCCTACATTGTGGTGTCCGACGCATCGGCGCTTGGGGGAGCACCGATACCCCGGATCGCCCGCTTGTCAGGCAGGCGGCGATCCGTCCTACAACCAAGGGTGAGTACCGATCATGCAACCGTTCGTGTTGCCAGCGTTCTATATGCCGTATCCCGCGCGGCTCAACCCTCACCTCGAGGGTGCTCGTGTTCATACCAAGGCGTGGGCCCGGGACATGGGCATGATCGACGCACCGGGACAGATGCAGGGAGATGCGATCTGGACCGAGCACGATCTGGATTCTCACGATTATGCGCTGTTGTGCGCGTATACCCATCCTGATTGCTCGGGGCCCGAGCTCGAGCTGATCACCGACTGGTATGTCTGGGTGTTCTTCTTCGACGATCACTTCCTCGAGATCTACAAGCGCACCAAGGACATGGCCGGGGCCAAGGCCTACCTGGCCCGGCTGCCGCTGTTCATGCCGGCGGTCCCCCCGGAGACCCCGCCGGAGCCGACCAACCCGGTGGAGCGTGGGCTCGCGGACCTGTGGGCGCGTACGGTGCCGACCACGTCGATGGCGTGGCGGCTGCGGTTCATCGAGGCCAGCAAGAACCTGCTCGACGAGTCGATCTGGGAGCTCGACAACATCCAGCGCAGCCGGGTCGCCAACCCCATCGAGTACATCGAGATGCGCCGCAAGGTGGGTGGGGCGCCATGGTCGGCCCACCTCGTCGAGCATGCCGTGGGCTCGGAGATTCCTCCGGAGATCGTCGCGACCCGGGCGATGCAGGTCCTCAAGGACACGTTCGCCGACGGCGTGCACCTGCGCAACGATCTGTTCTCGTATCAGCGCGAGGTCGAGCACGAGGGGGAGAACGCCAACTGCGTCCTGGTCCTCGAGCGCTTCCTCGGCCTGCCGACCCAGCAGGCGGCCGATCTCACCAACGACATGCTGACCTCGCGGCTCCAGCAGTTCGAGAATACCGCGCTGACCGAGGTCCCCGCGGTGTGCGACGAGCACCACCTGGGTCCGAGCGAGCGGCTCGACGTGTTCAAGTACGTCAAGGGGCTCCAGGACTGGCAGTCGGGCGGCCACGAGTGGCACATGCGGTCGAGCCGCTACATGAACAAGACCGCCGAGGCTGGGGCCGAGGCTGGCCCGGGCGGCACGTTGCTCGGCCTCTCGGGGCCGTATACGTCGGCGGCGCGGCTCACGCTGGCGCCCGGGGCGCTGGGCGCGCGCACCCGGATCCAGAGCTTCAGCTTCACGCCGTTTCTGCCCGTCGGGCACCTGGCGATCCCGAAGTTCACCATGCCGTACACCTCGCGCTGCAACCCGCAGCTGGAGGCCGGCCGGCGCAACAGCAAGCTGTGGGCGCGCCGGATGGGCATGCTCGACGAGCTGCCCGGGGTCCCGGGCGGCTACATCTGGGATGACCACAAGTTCGACGCGGCCGACGTGGCCCTGTGCGGCGCGCTCATCCATCCCGATGCCGCGCTGGCCCAGCTGGACGTCACCAGCGGCTGGCTGGTCTGGGGGACCTACGCCGACGATTACTTCCCGATGATCTACGGGCGGACCCGCGACATGGCCGGCGCGAAGCTGTTCCACGCCCGGATGTCGCTGTTCATGCCGATCGACGACACGGAGGTCCCGCCGCCGCTGAGCCCGATCGAGCGCGGCCTGGCCGATCTGTGGGTGCGCACGGCGGGCCCGCTGTCGCCGGACGGGCGGCGCGTGTTCCGCAAGGCGGTCGAGGACATGACGGCGAGCTGGCTCTGGGAGCTGGCCAATCAGATCCAGAATCGCATCCCCGATCCGATCGACTACATCGAGATGCGGCGCAAGACGTTTGGCTCGGATCTGACCAAGAGCCTGGCCCGGCTGACCATCGGAGAGGGCGTCCCGCCCGCGATCTTCCAGACCCGGGCGCTGTCCGGAATCGATAACTCGGCCGCCGACTATGCCTGCATGACCAACGACGTGTTCTCGTACCAGAAGGAGATCGAGTTCGAGGGCGAGCTCCATAACTGCGTGCTGGTCGTGGAGAAGTTCCTCGAGATCGATCCGGCCAGGGCGGTCCTGGTCGTGAGCGATCTGATGACCGCGCGGATGCAGCAGCTCGAGCACATCCTCGCCACCGAGCTGCCGGGGGTGATGGACGACTTCGCGCTCGACAACCAGGCGCGCGCGAAGCTCGGCAAGTACATCACCGGGCTCCAGAACTGGGTGTCCGGGATCATCGTCTGGCACGAGACCGTGACCCGGTACAAGGAATTCGAGCTGCGCAATACGCGGAAGCTCGGATTCAGGCCCGGCAGCCTCACGGGGCTCGGCACGTCGGCGGCCCGCGTCGCGTCAATGTACAGCAGTAAAGATCAGAGTCATTAATTTCAACGTTCTTACAAACACACGTAGCTCTCACGAACGTTTCTTGCGAAAAGGGTGAGTCATGGCGAATCCGAAAACGAATGGTAATGAGCCCGAGAAGCCGCAGACCAGCTTGGGGACGGCGGCGGCACGCCAGCTGGCGACCACCACCAAGTCGCAGCCGCAGATGCAGGGGATCTCGTCCCGCTGGCTGCTCAGGATGCTGCCGTGGGTGCAGGTCTCCGGCGGTACGTACCGCGTCAACCGCCGCCTGAGCTACGCCGTCGGCGATGGCCGGGTGACGTTCACCACCACCGGCGCCAAGGTGCAGGTCATCCCGCAGGAGCTTTGCGAGCTGCCGATGCTGCGCGGCTTCGAGGACGTCGAGGTGCTGGCTGCCCTGGCCGGACGGTTCACCCAGAAGGAGTACAAGCCCGGCGAGATCATCACGGAGGCCGGCAAGCCCGCCGATTCGATCTGCCTGATCGCGCATGGCAAGGTGAGCAAGATCGGCAAGGGCAAGTACGGCGACGAGACCGTGATCGGGACGCTGGCCGACGGCGACAGCTATAGCTGGCAGGTGCTGCTCGAGTCCCAAGATACCTGGGCGTTCACGGCCAAGGCGGTCACCCCGGTCACCGCGTTGATCCTGCAGCAGGACGCCTTCGAGCAGGTCGTGGCGCAGTCGCCGTCGCTCTCCAAGCACATCGAGGACTTCAAGGCGCGGAGCAAGAAGAAGCAGGACGCGTCGGGCCAGGCCAGCATCGAGCTGGCCGCCGGTCACTCCGGCGAGCCCGTGCTGCCGGACACCTTCGTCGACTACGAGACCGCGCCCCGCGAGTACGAGCTCAGCGTGGTCCAGACCGTGTTGCAGATCCATACCCGCGTCGCCGATCTGTTCAACGAGCCGATGAACCAGACCCAGGAACAACTCCGGCTGACCGTCGAGGCCTTGAAGGAGCGCAAGGAGGACGAGCTGATCAACAACCGCGAGTTCGGGCTCCTGCACAACGCGGATCTCAAGCAGCGCATCCACACGCGCAGCGGGCCGCCGACCCCGGATGACATGGACGAGCTCCTGGCCACGGTGTGGAAGGAGCCGTCGTTCTTCCTCGCGCACCCCCGCACGATCGCCGCGTTCGCGCAGGAGTGCACCCGCCAGCGCATCTACCCGACCAGCGTCGACATGAGCGGCAACCATGTCCCGGCGTGGCGCAACGTCCCGATCTTTCCGTGCAACAAGATCCCGATCTCCAGTACCCGGACAAGCTCCATCATGCTCATGCGGGTCGGCGAGAAGAACCAGGGCGTCGTCGGCCTGCACCAGGCGGGGATCCCCGACGAGATCGAGCCGAGCCTCTCGGTGCGGTTCATGGGCATCAACGAGAAGGCGATCATCTCCTACCTCGTCAGCACGTACTTCTCGGCGGCCGTCCTGATCCCCGACGCGCTCGGGATCCTCGAGAATGTCCAGATCGGCCGCGCCGAGGACTGACCACCGGGCGGCAACCTGACGGATCCCTGTCCGGCCGGCCGATGCCTGCCGGCCAGGGCAAGACAAGGATGGATTCGCATGGCAACTCCACAGAACACGGATACAGATGATGCGGCGGACAGGCCGCAGACGAGCCTTGGTACCGCGGGCGCCCGTCAGCTCGCGACGACGACCAAGTCGGTGCCGCAGATGCAGGGGATCTCGCCCCGCTGGCTGCTGCGGCTCTTGCCCTGGGTGCAGACCTCCGGTGGTGTGTTCCGGGTGAACCGCCGGCTGAGCTACGCCGTCGGCGACGGCCGGCTGAGCTTCACCAGCACGGGCGCCAGGGTCCAGGTGATCCCCCAGGAGCTGGCCGAGCTGCCGCTCCTGCGCGGGTTCGACGACGAGGCGGTGCTGGGCACGCTGGCGAGCCGGTTTGCCCAGCAGGACGTCAAGGCGGGGGAGCTGATCGTCGAGCGGGGCCAGCCCGCCGAGCACGTCGTCCTGATCGCGCACGGCAGGGCCAGCAAGCTGGGCGTCGGCAAGTACGGCGACGAGACCTTGCTGGAGACGCTGGCCGACGGCGACCACTTCGGTGATCAGGCGGTCGTCGAGTCGGGCGACCGGTGGGCGTTCACGGTCAAGGCGGTCACGTCGTGCACGGTGCTCCGCTTGCCGCAGCAGGTGCTCGAGGATCTGATCCAGCAGCACGCGGGGCTGAACGCGCACGTCGAGGCGTTCAAGGCGCGGCTCCAGAAGCCGCAGGACAAGGCGGGGCAGGCCGCGATCGCGCTGGCCGCCGGGCACACCGGCGAACCGGTGCTGCCGGGCGCGTTCGTCGACTACGACGTCGCGCCGCGCCAGTACGAGCTGAGCGTGGCCCAGACCGTGGTCAAGATCCATACCCGGGTCTCGGACCTGTTCAACACCCCGATGAACCAGGTCGAGCAGCAGCTGCGCTTGACGATCGAGGCCCTGCGCGAGCGGCAGGAGCACGAGATGATCAACAACCGCGAGTTCGGGTTGCTGCACAACGCAGACCTGAAGCAGCGGTTCTATCCGCGCAGCGGACCGCCGACTCCCGATGATATGGATCTACTGCTGTCGCGGCGCCGGAAGTCGCAGCTGTTCCTGGCCCACCCACGCACGATTGCCGCGTTCAACCGGGAATGTAATCGCCGTGGGATCTACCCGACCGGGGTCGAGGTGCTCGGCAGCAAGGCGCTCGCCTGGCGTGGCGTGCCCCTGTTGCCGTGCGACAAGATCCCGATCAGCAGCGCGGGCACCAGCTCGATCCTGGTGATGCGGATGGGCCTCGAGAACCAGGGCGTCATCGGGCTCCACCACGCCGGCCTGCCGGACGAGGTCGAGCCCAGCCTGTCGGTCCGCCGGATGGACATCACCGAGCAGGCGATCACCCAGTATCTGGTCAGCGCCTACTTCTCGGCCGCGGTGCTGATCCCCGACGCGCTCGGCATCCTCGAAGACGTTCAGATCGGCTGAGCCGCCGCACCGCCGCACCGGCGCACCGCTGCACGGCTGTGAGCTCCGGGTGATCGCGGACACGCGCGCTGGCACCGCGGGCTTGGGTCCGTCGCTCGTCCGTTGACCGCCGAATCGAGCATGGAGGGCGGCGCCATCTCCACGACCGGCCGGCGATGCACAACCCGGCCGTGCAATCTATCTCGCGACGAGACCCAGCCCGCGGTGCTGCGCTGCGCGTTGGCGTCGGTGCGGGGCTGCTGGTCTCCGGAGAGTGACCGCAGGCGACCGCCGCACCGCCGCACCGCCGTGAGCTCCGCACTACCCTGCCGCGCAATCTATCTCGCGACGAGACCCAGCCCGCGGTGCTGCGCTGCGCGTTGGCGTCGGTGCGGGCTGCTGGTCTCTGGAGGTAGCCGCGGTCGACCGGCGACCGGCGACCGGCGATCACCGCGCCACCACGCCACCACGCCACCACGCCACCGCGCTGCTGCGCCACTGCGCCGCTGCGCCACCGCGTGGGGTTGCGCACGATGGAACACGCCGGAGACCGGTCGCGTGATCGGTCTGATATGTGAGACTGCGCGGATGATGCAGAGACGAGGATCGATCCAGGCTATCGTGGTGGTCTCGGCGCTGGCGCTCGGCGGCGGTTGCTACCACGCCGTGCTCCGCGCCGGAGGCCAGGCGGGCCCCGAGCAGACGCGCACCGGCTGGAACCTGTTCTGGGGGATCGCGGATGCAAACTTCGACATCTCGGATTGCCCGAACGGCGTGGCGTACGCCGAGGTCTGGCGGCCGTGGTGGGGTTCATTCCGGAGTTCATCACGCTCGGCATCGCGTCGCCGCAGCGCCTCGCGTACGTGTGCTCGGCGCCGGTCGGTGGCATGCAGCCGCAGTATCCGCCGCCGCCGCGGTGACGCGCAGCTCGGATATCCGCCGAGGGCTCGAGCCGCGGCCCTCGCGTGGAGTTGCCGCTCGCCGTCCCGCCCGAGCTCGGGGCCCGCACCTGACTGCACACCGACGCGCATGGCTTCGCCGCTGGCGGCTCACGTCGCGCTGTGTACCTTGGAGTCATGGTGTTCCGTGCTCACCTGGCGACTGGCCGCCTCGTCCGTTCTCCATCTCGTGGTGGCGCACGTATGCCCACGCGACGCGGCGGTCGGTCGCGCTCCAGTCCGGAACAGACAATGTATGATCGGTAGGTATACGTGGTTGACAGGCACGGATGTAGTTCAGATAAACCACCCGATGGTGTCTGGATGAACGAGAGTGATTACATTGTAATTATATATCCCCCTGAGTGACTAACCAGCTTCAGAGAAACGATGAGCATTTTGCTGCGATCTGCTCTCGACCTTCGCCGAATGAGGCCGTACGCTGCGGCGCCCGTGATGGTTGTTGAAAGCGCCGATCGCCGTGAATGAGAGTGTCGCGCCACTCGGGCCTGCTGCAAGCTCGCCTTGGAGGGAGCCGGTGCTCCTCATCATCCTCGGCACGAGCTTCTTCTCCGCAGTGACCCTCTTCATGGTCACTCCATTCTTGACGATCTACCTTGCCTCGTCGGGGCTGATGACCCTCGAGCAAGCGGGCCTCATCGTCGGCATCTCGTTCTGGATCAAGCGCGGCGGCGGCTTGTTCGGCGGCATGGCGGCCGACCGCTTCGGTCGCCATGGCATCATGATCGCGGCGCTGGCGATTCGCATCCCGGGCTACGTCCTGCTCGCCTACGGGACCACGTTCTTCTCCCTGCTCCTCGGCAGTGCGCTCGTGTCCACGGGGAGCGCGTTCTACCTACCAGCGGCCAAGTCCGCGCTCACGATGGTGACACCGGTGAATAGCCGCATCCGGGTCTTCGCCCTCCGGACGGCCGCGGTCAACACCGGCGCGGCCATCGGCCCGCTGGTCGGCACCCTCTTGCTCAGCTACTCCTCGAAGCTCCTGTTCCTCGCGGCCGCCGGCGGGTTCGTGCTGATCACCCTCGTGAACGCCGGGCTCCGGTTCCCGGATGTCCGCAGGGCATCGGAGGGCAGCCTGCGCCTGGCCGTCGCGGTGGCGAGGGCGCCGCACATGCTCGGCTTGATGGTCTTCGGTGCGCTGTTCTTTCTCGTCTACATCCAGACCGAGACGATCGTCCCGGTGCTCGTCAAAGATGCCGGCCGCACCGACGTGCTCGGCCTGCTGTTTGGCGTCTGGGCGGTGGTCGTCGTGATCGCGCAGATCATCGTGTCGCGCTTCCTCCTGTCGATTCCGCGGCAAGTCAGCGTGCTGCTCGGCTTCACCGCCTTCGTCCTCGGGTTCTCCTTGCTCCACGTGGCAGGCAAGGTACCCCACGTACCCTTCGTCGTCGGGCTGTTTGCTGCCATCTCGCTGTTCAGCGTCGCCGAGGTCATCCTGGAGCTCCGGCTCGACTACGACGCTTCGCTCGTACCCGTCGAGCGGGTGGGGACGAGCTTCGGCCTGGTCAACATGGCCTGTGGCCTGGGCGGGCTGATGGGCAGCTCACTTGGCTCGTTCGCCTACCCCCGCCTGGACTCGTCCGGCTGGCCGATCAGCTCGGTGTGGCTGCTCATGGCGGTGCTTTCTGCAGCGGCGGTGCCCATCCTCAGGGGGTGTCGACCGCCGCCACTGGATACGAACACAGGCGAGCAGAACTAAGGGAGATCGAAGATGGTAGCCGACATCATCCTGCTTGGCCCGAAGCGACACATTGCCGAGCGCGCCTGGCAGCTGGGAGCGAGGCCGTTGATCGTCCAGCCCCCGGAGCACGCGGAGGACTGGGTCCAGCGGCAGACCGAGCGGACGTTGCTCATCGACTACAACGATCCGGTGCTCATCCCGATGCTGGCAGCGGCGCATGCTCGCACGCATTTTCGCTGCGCCATCACCACCACCGAGCTGGGTCTCCTGCCGTGTGCCAGGATCAACGAGGCGCTCGGCCTGCCGGGGACGCCGCCGGCCGTCGTCGAGAGAACGCGCAACAAGCAGCTGATGCGCGAAGCGCTCGCGGCCCGCGGGTTCTCGGTCATCCAGTGGGCGGCGGTCACCACGAAGGAGGACGCGATCGCGTTCGCCGCCCGGAACGACTATCCCTTCGTGTTGAAGCCGCTCGACGGGGTCGGGAGTGTGGGCGTGAGGAGGATCCGCTCGACCGCCGATCTGGAGAGCACCTTCGACGGCAAGACGACGTGGCTCGCGGAAGAGTATCTGGACGGGAACGAGTACTCCGTGGAGAGCTTCTCGTTCGGTGGCCGACACATCATCCTCGCCATCAACGAGGAAGTGAACAACACCGACCCGAGCGGTAACGAGTTCTTGGAGCTCACCCACAAGATCCCCGCCCCGATGGGCAAGGAGCAGGAGCGGGAGATTCGAGAGTTCATCCGCGCGTTCCTGGACGCGATCGGCATTCAAGACGGGCCGGCGCACACCGAGCTCAAGTACACATCGCGCGGACCCCGCATCATCGAGACGCATACTCGCCAGGGAGGAGATCACCTGTGGGATCTGGTGCGGCTCACGACGGGCTTCGATCCGATCGACATGACGCTTCAGTGGGCACTGGGGACGTTGTCACCCCTGACCAAGGATCCCGAGCCGCGAGGCGGCGCGGTGATCCACTACTTCACGCCACCGCCCGGAAAGCTGCGTCGCATCCACGGTGTGCAGGCGCTGAAGCGAATCCCGGGCGTGGTGGACATTGCGCTCCTCGCCAATCTAGGCGATGAGATCCGGCGGCTCGCGCAGTCGGATGATCGCGCTGGCTATGTGATCGCCCACGCCGACACGGTCGATCAAGCGCTTGACATCTGCAAGGAGGTCAGCCGCCGGCTCGTGCTCGAGACTCGATGATCTCGACCGCTGCGGAACCAGCCTCGGCCGCAAGGCCGAGGACACCCAAGCGGACCTGAGATCACTGTTCTCCACACCAGACCAGGGCCAGTACCATGTGATAATCCAGTCTTCGGACGCTGTGACATGTAGTTCCCCTGAAGTACAACATACTCCTTGCGCAGACCAAGCAAGTTTTGTCGAGGGCCACCACCATGCAAGATTCCACCCAGCAGCAGACTCGCGATCAGGTCGTCGGGGGCGAAGGTCTCGCCAAGCCATGGCACCAGGAGCTGGAAAAGCTCGTGCATGAGATCGAGAACCATCCGGTGTACCAGAATCGCTATTTCGGGCTCCTCCGGCACTCGAAGTGGACCAGGGAGACGTACGCGCTGCACCGCGCGAACTTCTTCTATCGCACAGAGCTTACCGTCAAGACCATCGCTCACGTATGCGCTAGAGCCGCACAGGAAGAGGATCAGGGTACACTGATCTTGTTCTCCTACATCCTGAATGAGGAATGTGGCAATGGAGATCCAGCGCAATGCCACGCAGTGCTCATGGAGAAAGCGCATAACCTGTTCGGGCAAAGCGTGTTCGATCTGAAGCCGCTCCTCGTGACCGCAGCGAGTGGCAGCGACGCCATCATCACGGGGACGAACTGCTACCGAGAGCGAATGTCCGCGCTGTGCAGCGCGAGCTACCAGCGCATGCTGGGCGTGGCGATGGCCCTCGAGTCCCATGCACGGAGGATGCTGGAGCACTGTCGAACGGCGTTCCGCGCCTACGCAGATCGTTTCGAGCGGTCCGTGTTCGTCGATCAGATCGAGGTCTATTTCAACAACCACCTGAATGATGGCGTGGAACAGCGCCATGCGGATGACGCAACCAGCTGCGTCCAGCGGAACTGCCGCAGCCTCAACGACTTCGCCGAGATTTCCTATGGCGCCAGAGAGGCCCTGGCGGTACAAGCGGTGATGTGGCAGGAGCTCTACGAACGAGCGGTCGAGATCGGAGCGGAACGTGTCGGCTGATCGAGGGTTCTCCGAGACCAGCCTCCGGCTGAGCGACTCGATCACGCATGGGACCAGGGCCAAGATCGACCAGATCAACCGGGGCCTCAAGGCGGAGGATCAGGTGATCGACCTGAGCATCGGCACGCTCGATCTCCCGGCGGATCGGCGGATCGACCACGGCGTGTGCGAGTTCATCCAGAACAACGCCGAGCTCATTCACGCCTTTGCGCCCGTGAAGGGCTTCTCGTTCCTGCGCAGCTCGATCGCGGCAAAGCTCACGAGGATGCACGGCGTCGAGGTCGACCCGGAGACGGAGGTCCTGGTCACGCCCGGGGGCATCAAGGGCGCGATCACCATCGTGCTCCACACGCTGATCAACCCCGGTGACGAGGTGATCGTCCCGGTGCCCAACTGGCCGCATTACGCGGATATGTTGCGCCTGCACGGCGCTGTCCCTCGGCTCGTCCCGGCGCGGGGCCGCCCGAGGATGGGCCTGACGGCCGGCGAGCTGGAAGCGAACCTCACGGACAGGACCAAGCTGGTCATCCTGGGAGACTGCATCAACCCGACGGGCAAGGTGTACACCTCGGAGGAGCTACGGTCGCTGGCGCGCGTCGTCGCGAGCCACAACGTGCGGCGCGAACGCGATCGGAAGAGCCCCGTCCACGTGATCTTCGACTGTCCTTACGAGGCGCACGTCCTGGGCGAGCGGCAGGTCACCATGGCGGCGATCGAGGTGAGCGTCCCCGGGTATGGGGCGTACGCCATGCGACCGTGCACGATCATGCTCACGGGACCGGGCAAGACGTATGGCATGCACGGCGATCGCATCGGCTACCTGTTCGGAGCTCCCGAGATCGTCGAGATGGCGGCGCGCGTGCAAGTCAACACGAACTCGTTTGCGTGCACCTATGGCCAGGTCGCGACGCACCTGGCCGTGCAGGCCGACATGGACGAGGTCGCGCTGGAGCGCGCAAAGCACGGCCGGGCGAACCTGAACAAGGTCCTGAACAGGCTCACCAGCACCGGAGCATTGAAGATCGATCCCCCGGACGGGGGGTATTTTCTATTCGCAGATTTCTCGGGCTACGCCGATCGGTATGAGCGGCGTGGCCACGAGCGCGCGGATCTCTTCCTCTTGCAGGAGGCACGGGTCGCCACGATCAGTGGGTGCCATTTTGCAGAGGAGGACCATGACATGAGGCACTTCGTGCGGATCAACTGCGGCCGGTCCATGCCGTTGCTGGACGAGGCGTGCACCCGCATCCACAACGCCCTGTCCCGGTTGGAGCAGGCGCGGTCGACCACGGTCCATCTCTCCGAGTAAAGGTGAGTCACTCACAATGACCGACATTCGGTATCCATGCCTGCTCTTCATCGGCGACGTCGGCGATCAGATCGGCGCAAAGACCGCGTGCGCCATTGCGCACTGGTGGCCCGACCGGTGCGTCGGCCAGCTGCGACTCACAGGGTGCCGCGCGGATCTCGGGATTCGCGATCTCACCGTGCGGGAGGCAGTGGCCGCAGGCGCAAGGACGATGATCATCGGCACCGTCAACGTGGGCGGGAACCTCCCGGAGCACTGGCACGCGACGATCCTGGAGGCACTGGAGGTCGGCATGGACGTCGCGTGCGGCCTGCATGCGCGGCTCTCGGAGATCCCGGCGGTCGAGGCCGCGGCGCAGCGGCTCGGCCGGCAGTTGTTCGATGTCCGTCATCAACCGCGGACCTTTGGCTGTGGCACGGGCGTGAAGCGGAGCGGGAAGCGGCTGCTGGCGGTGGGGACCGACTGCTCCTCTGGAAAGATGTATACGGCTCTTTCGATCCACAAGGCGATGGTCGCCCGCGGGATCAAGGCGGACTTTCGAGCCACGGGCCAGACTGGCATCCTCATCGCCGGCAGCGGGGTCTGCGTCGATGCCGTCGTCTCGGACTTCGTCTCCGGTGCGGCCGAGCACCTGACGCCGGCGAACGACCCGGACCACTGGGACGTGATCGAAGGCCAGGGTTCTCTGTTCCACCCGTCGGCCTCGGGGGTCACCCTGGGGCTCACGCACGGCTCGCAACCCGATGCGCTGGTGTTGTGCCATGAGCCGACGAGGACTCGCATGCGAGGCCTGCCCGATCAGCCGCTGCCGGGCCTCCGGGAGTGCCTGGAGCTCAACCTCATGACCGCACGGCTGACGAACAAGCATGTCCGATGTGTCGGGGTGAGCATGAATACATCGGGGCTCACGGAGGAAGCGAGCTCCGACTACCTCCGCCGGACCGAGCAGGAGCTTGGGGTGCCGTGCGTGGATCCGATCCGCACCGGCGTATCCCGGATCCTCGATCACCTCTTGCACCTCCTGGGCTGAGGATGAGTTGAGTTGATCCGCTCCCAGGCTCCTACGATGTGCTCGATCTCGATGGCGCGCGGGCTCGCGGTCTGCGTCGCGGTGCTCACGGCCGCGGGCGCTCTCCGGAGTGCGCACGCGGGCGAGGTCGCGTCGACCGTGCGCGCGCACGCGGTGCGCAGGACCGGCGCGATCGCGGTCGATGGCAGGCTCGACGAGGTCGCGTGGACCGACGCACCCGGGAACAGCGGCTTCGTCCAGCGCTTCCCCGTGGATGCGGCGGCACCGTCGCTCGAGACCCGGTTCGCGATCGTCTACGATAACGCCGCGATCTACGTCGGTGTGTGGGCCGACGATCCGCGGCCGGACCTGATCCGCGCGCTGCTCGTTCGGCGCGACCTGGACTCGCCAGCGGATACGATCATGGTCGCGTTCGACAGCTATCACGATCGCCGGACCGCGTATGCGTTTCAGCTCAACGCCGCCGGAGTCCAGCGCGACATGCTCCTGTTCGACGACTCCCGTCAGGACGACACCTGGGACGCCGTGTGGACCGGCAACGTCGCGGTGACGGCTGCGGGCTGGACCGCGGAGTACCGCATTCCGCTCAACCAGCTCCGGTTCGCCGGCGTCGATCCGATGGAGTGGGGCCTCCAGGTGCTGCGATCGATCGGCAGGACAGGCGAACAGGACGCGTGGTCGCCGTGGCCACGCAGCACGCCGCAGGTGGTCAGCAAGTTCGGCGTCGTCGACGGCATTGCCGGCCTCGGTGGCCGGCCGCGGCTCGAGCTCCTGCCGTACGTCACCGCGGGGCTCGAGCACGCGCCGGTCGAACCGGGCGACCCACTCAACCAGCCGGACCGCTGGCGGCGCAGCATCGGGCTCGATCTCCGGTATGGCCTCGGGCCGGCGTTCACCGTGTCGGCGACCATCAATCCCGATTTCGGTCAGGTCGAGGCCGATCCCTCGAAGATCAACCTGTCGGCCAACGAGCTGTTCCTCGCCGAGAAGCGGCCGTTCTTCGTGGAGGGCGCGGATCTGTTCAAGCTGCCGCTGGGCAACGGCGACAATACCATCGAGGGGTTCTACAGCCGGCGGATCGGGGCCGCACCGTCGCTTCCCAGCGCGACCTACGACTTCATCGATGCCCCGCAGGCGACGGCGATCTACGGTGCCGCGAAGCTGTCTGGCAAGTCCGCGGGTGGCTGGTCGGTCGGCGTGCTCGATGCGGTGACCGGGCCCGAGGCCACGGAGATCGCCACGACGGGCGATCCGAGCTCCGGCCCGACCCGGCAACGGCTGGCGGTGGCGCCGCTGACCAATTATGCGATCGCCCGGGTCAAACGCGATCTGGGCGAGGGCAGGACGGCCATCGGTGCGTCGGCGACCGCGGTCAATCGCAACCTCGACAGCCCCGAGCTCGCGAGCGCGTTCCGCGATCAGGCGTATACCGGCGGGCTCCAGCTCCAGCACCGCTGGGCCGACAACGCGTGGACCGCAGAGATCAACACCATCGGCAGCTGGGTGCACGGCAGCGCGCAAGCGATCGCGAGCACGCAGCGGAGCCCGGTCCACTACTTTCAGCGCCCCGATGCCACGGACGTCCACCTCGATCCCGACCGCACGGACCTCTCGGGGCTGGCCGCCAGGTGGTTGATCGGTCGCCTCGGCGATACCGATCGCTGGCGCTACGGCTTCGGTGGTGGGTTGCGGACGGCGGGGCTCGAGCTCAACGACGCTGGGTTCCAGCGAAGCGCGGATCGCGCGGTTCCGTACGTCATGGTCCAGTATCGCGAGGACGCACCCGGCGATCATCTACTCAACTGGCAAGTCAGCTCGGACGTGTACTGGATCCAGACGCTCGAGCCGCTGGTCCTCGACTATGCACTCGAGACCACCGCAACCACCCAGTTTGCGAACTACTGGTCGCTGTCGAGCTACGCGATCCTCGATCACGGGAAGTGGGACCTCAGCGCGCTCCGCGGCGGCCGCGCGCTGCGCGTCGACTCCAGCGTGTCGGGCAACGTCAGCCTCACCACCGACACCCGCAAGCCGCTGTGGTTCAACCTCATGGCCAGTGCCGGGCACACCTGGAGCTCGGGCGCGCGGGATCTCGGCGTCAACCTCGGGGCGACGGTCCAGGCGCGCTCCAACCTCGATCTGTTTGTCGGGCCAAGCATCTACGTGCGCAAGGATCCGATGCAGTACGTCGACCAGGTCGCCGACGATCTCGCGACCGCCCCGCCGCACTTCGTGTTCGGCCGGATCCACGAGACGATCGCGGCGATGACGCTGCGCGTGAACTGGACGTTCTCGCCCCGGCTCGGGCTGCAGGCCTACATCCAGCCCTACATCGCCTCGGGCCGCTATGACGAGCTCAAGGAGGTCGACCGCCCCGGCGCAGCTCGCTACGCGGACCGCTTCGATCCGCTCGGTGGTGACCTCCAGCTGATCGACGGCAGGTATGACGTCATGCGCGGTGGATCCGGATTCCGGTTCGACCGCCCGGATTTCAACTTCCGTCAGCTGCGCTCGACGATGGTCCTGCGCTGGGAATATCGCCCCGGCTCCACGGTCTTCGCGATCTGGAGCCATGGCCAGACGAGCAACGCGCTCGACGATGGACAGTTTCGGCTCGGCCGCGACGTCTCCGATCTGCTGAGCGCACGGAGCAGCGACACCCTCCTGATCAAGGTGAGCTACTGGATCGGCACTTGATCGTCGCCAGCGGTCGTGAGCTCATCGCCTCGAGCTCCCCCGCCGAGCTTGCCCCACTCGATCGCGGTCTGGTTTCGGATCTTCCGGACCGATGACGCGTGACGCGATGGTCGCGCTGGGCTCCCGCGCGATCGCGGACACGCATGCCCCCGGCTGTGAGCTCCGGGGAGATCGCGGACACGCGCGCTGGCACCGCGGGCTTGGGTCCGTCGCTCGTCCGTCGACCACCGAATCGAGCATGGAGGGCGGCGCCATCTCCACGACCCGCCGGCGATCCACCACCCGGCCGTGCAATTTATCTCGCGACGAGACCCAGCCCGTGGCGCTGCGCTGCGCGTTGTCGTCGGTGCGGAGCATCACGTTCGGCATCGCGTCGCCGCAGCGCCTCGCGTACGTGTGCTCGGCGCCGGCCGGGGGCATCCTTACATCGTCCCGCATCGCTTCGCCTTGGCGGCTCACGTCGGGCTGTGTACCCTTGGGTCATGGTGTTCCGCGCTCACGTTGCGAATGGCCGTCTTGTCCTTGATGAGCCCACAGATCTCCCCGAGGGCTTTGTTCTCAATCTCGTGGTCGACGACGAAGGTGACGATCTCGACGATGCGGAGCGCGCCGAGCTTCATACCGCGATCGACGAGTCACGCGAGTAGCTTCGACGCGGCGAGTTCGTCACCGCGGAGGAGCTCCTCGCTTCGCTCCGACCGCGATGAAGCACGTCATCATCTCTCCGCGCGCCCGCCGAGACATCGAGCGCATCGACTCCCGATGGGTCAAGAATCGACCGGGGGCATCTGACATGTTTTACAGCGAGCTTCGCGAGATCATCGATCTTCTTCACCGGCAACCCTATCTCGGCCACAGCTATCCGCCTAGACATGGTGTCCGCCGCATCCTACTCCGTGCGTCGCAGTATCACGTATACTACGAGGTCGATCGCAAGCATGTTGCTATACTGAGTGTTTGGAGCGCCGTTCGAGGACGTGGCCCAAGCTCTGATTCTTTCGGCGCCTCAGGCAAATCTGTGAGCGATTGACTGCCGATCGGGCCGCCGCGGTGGAGTGACTGCGGATGGAGCGGGCCTCGACAGCTTCGATCACCCGGGAGGGCACGAGTTCTCGTCCCGACGACAACCGGCAAGGACTGGCATTGCGGACTTGCTGGGCTCACGGCGCGCTCACGCGAGCTGTCATGGTCCCTGGCGTGTTTGCCGGCGCAAAGATCATTGACTGGCAGCCGGGGCCGGTGTCGCGCATGCGCCTTCGCACGCGGGGCGCTCACCGGGCTCATCGATGGTTCGCTGTCCGGGTCGGTCGGCGAGCTGGCGATGACCTTGACCGATGCCGACACCTGGCGGCGCTCGGTGTGGGACGTGCTCGCCCGCGCCGGCGCGGCGCTGCTCCGCGGCGGCCTGCTCGGTGGCTCGACCGGCGCCGTTGCCGGTGGCCTGCTCGAGGCCGCCCAGGGTTTGTTACGCGCACGCGCGCTGCGTAATGTCGTGGTGGAGCTCGACGAGGCCTTGGGCGGCCGCGCGGCCATCGACTTCAGCATCGAGCCCACCGGCGGTCTCCAGGGCCTTACCCTGCGGTTCGGCACCCAGACCACCGACGGCGATCTCGCGGCCCGACGTCGCTCTCGGACACGTCGGCATCGTGCTCGGCCTCGAGGTCTCGCGGCTCGCACGCAACAACGCCGACTGGTATCGGCTCCTCGATCTGTGCGGCGTCACGGACACGCTGATCGGCG
>Ga0137459_1000077_pt1 | contig 32370 bp, 24 predicted proteins | sample EasRivERMGT700_2_FD_104908 | JGI IMG/M metagenome (GOLD analysis project Ga0137459, IMG submission 104908) | Soil microbial communities from meander-bound floodplain in the East River, Colorado, USA - East River MetaG ERMGT700_2 | ecosystem: Environmental > Terrestrial > Soil > Floodplain ...
GACCGTTTGGATCGACGCGTCCAAGGTCCGGATCTTCGATCGCGAGCGGGCGCTGCTCGACTGCTTCGCGTTACCGAGGCGATTTGGTGGGCTTGCCGAGGGGCTGGGAATCCTGGAGGAGCATCTGCACGAGATCGACGTCAAGCGCCTCGTCGCCCATGCGCTTCGCTACGGAACAGTATCCGTGGCCAAGCGCGTTGGCTTCGCGCTCGAACGCGCGGGCGTCCGAGCCTCCCTCGTGGAGCCGCTTCGCGCGCTGACGGTGCAGGGCCAACGACTCCTCGACCCGACGAGGCCCGCGGGTGGCGAATACAACCGTCGCTGGGCACTGCGCGAGAATCTGTCCACGAGGCGGGTGTCGTGAAAGCGCTCCGGTTTCGAGTGCAGCAGGCGGCGAAGGACGGTGGCGTCAACCAGATCGTCGTGGAACGCGACTACGCGCAAAGCTATGTCCTGCTGGGCATCGCCGCGACGACAGCGCTCAAAGACACCCTCGTCTTCAAAGGCGGAACCGCGCTGAAGAAGGTGCACTTCGGTAGCTATCGATTCTCCGAGGACCTCGACTTCTCGGCGATCGACGGCCCGCAAGGGAAGGCCCTCGAACAAGCGGTGCGCGGCGCGGCAGCAGTCGCCGAGGAGGCTGCGCGACGGCTGGCACCGCTCACGTTCACGGTCGAACGCTACAAGGAGCGAGCTCCACACCCCGGCGGCCAGGAAGCATTCATCGTACGGGTCCAGTTCCCTTGGCAGCAACAACCGATGATCCCGATCAAGATCGAGATCACCCACGATGAGCCGGTCTTGCTCGACGCGCCGCTCATCCCGATCCGGCACGGCTACGACGAATCGATCGAGGTCTTCACTCGCACTTACTGCCTGGAGGAGATCTGCGCGGAGAAGCTTCGCTCGACCCGACAGACCCACGCCAAGCTCGTGGCTCGCGGCTGGGCGAGGCCGCGAGCTCGCGACTTCTACGATCTCTGGCACCTTGTCCGGGAACCGGATGGACGAATCGACTGGAACCGCGTCGCGTCGGTCCTGCCCGCCAAGTGTTCGCACCGGCACGTGGCGATCAGAACGATCGCCGACGTGTTCGAAGAGTCGCTCCTCGCAGAGGTACGCGCGTCGTGGGAGCGGACGCTGGGGCCGTTCGTTCGCACTTTGCCGGCGGTCGATCAGGTCCTCGCCGAGACTCGCGAGCACCTCAATGCGCTCCTGCGCCTGTAGATACGGGCTGAGCGCGCCAGGGTGAACGGGTGAGGATGTGATCCTGAGCAACCGAAGTACACCCCTGTCGTTAGGGGTCAGCTGGCGCACTCGCCTTCGCCGTTGACGACCTCGAACGCGCGGCTCTCGCCGAGATCGACGAAGTCGGCCTCGATGGCGTCGGCGTCGCGCAGCTCGGTGAGATCGGCGATCAGCGCGCGCAGGGTCTCGATCGGGACGGTGGTCCAGAACGCGTGGCCGGTGGCGCCGGCGGCGATGTAGAAGTCGAGCAGGCGCTCGAGGGTGGCGGCGGCGCGCCGCGCGGGGACCTTGCTGATCAGGCGGCCGAAGTCGGCGCCCTCGGCGCGGATGCCGCCGCCGACGTAGACCAGGTACTGCGGGGCGGGGCGGCCGGCGAGCTTGCGCATGCCGCCCTGGAATCCGATGCCGGCGATGTAGTGCTGGCCGCAGCCGTGCGGGCAGCCCGAGACCTTGACGTCGAGGCCGCGCGCCGCGGCGATCAGATCGGGGCGGCGATCGAGCAGCTCGGTCAGCTGCGCGCCCAGGCCGCGCGACGCGGTGACGGCGAGCTTGCAGCTCGACGCGCCCGGGCAGCTGGTGACGTCCGCGATCGTGTTGGCGTCCTGGCGCGCGAGGCCGGCGCGGACCAGCTCGCGGTGCAGCGCGGGCAGCCGCGCATCGGGGACGTAGCGCAGCACGAGGTTCTGCTCGTTGGTGGTGCGCAGCTCGCCTTCGCCGAACTGGACGATCAGCGGGGCGAGCGCGCGAAGCTGCGCGGCGGTGATGTCGCCCAGGATCAGGCGGATCACGACGGCGGAGAACCCGGCCTGCTTCTGCGGCCGCACGTTGTGGGCGGCCCACGCCTCGTAGCCGGGCTCGGGGCTGGCGAGCTGGGCGAGCAGCGTGCGGCGCACGGGCACGGCCGGCTGCGCCGGCAGGACCAGCGGGACGCCACCCTCGGCGCGGATCAGCGCGCGCTCGGCGCGATACTCCGCGAGGAAGGCGCCGGCGCCGATCTTGTCGATCGCCCACTTGAGGCGCGCCTTGGCCCGGTTGTGGCGGTTGCCGATCCGGTGGAACACGCGGACGATCGCGTCGGCGGCCTCGAGCAGCTCGCCCGCGGGCACGAAGTCCTCGACGGTGAGCGCGCTGCGCCGCAGGGTCGATAGCCCGCCGCCGGCGAGCAGCTGGAAGCCGAGCTCGGCGGTGCCGTCGGCCGCGATGCGCTTGCGCGCGAGGAAGCCGAGGTCGTTGATGAACGCCTGCGAGCAGTCGGTGCCGCAGCAGCCGCCGAGCGACGGCTTGAGCTTGCGCGGCAGGGTCGACGAGTACGGCCCGCGCAGCAGGTGGCGCGCGAGGGCCTCGACGTACGGCGTCGGATCGAACGGCTCGTCCTTGGCGACGCCGGCGAACGGACAGCACGTCCAGTTGCGCACCGAGTGGCCGCAGGCCTCCTTGGTGGTGATCCCGGCCTCGGCGAGCCGGCGCAGCGCGGCCTCGACGTCGGCCGACGGCACGAAGTGATACTGCACGTTCTGCCGGGTCGTGACGTGGCCCTTGCCGCCGCCGTGGGTCTCGGCGACGTCGGCGAGCGCCTCGAGCTGTGCCGGCGTGACCAGGCCGCCCGGCAGCTTCGCCCGGATCATCATGACGCCGTCCTGGCGCTGGCCGTAGACGCCGTTCAGCAGGCGGAAGCCGCGCCAGTCGTCGGCGGACAGCTCGCCCCGCTCGAACGCCTCGAGGCGATCGACGAACAGATCGACGTCGGCCTGGCGGGCGAACCCGAGGCGGCCGGGCGCGGGCGCCTGGGGCGGGGGAACCGGGGGGGCAGGCGGGGGAAGACCGATGACGCTCATAGCGACCTCTCTGCAAGCGGTGCGGATGGCACGGGATCGAGGGCATGGATGCGAGCGTGGGGCAGGGGCTCCGTGCCGGGCTGGCTCGAGGCAACCCCCGCGGCGCGACCGATGACCTCGGCGAGCGACACGACCTCGCCGATCACGAGGACGGCGGGCAGCTCGGTCGCGGGGACGGCAGCGCCGGCGGCGAGCTCGCCGAGCGTGGTGAGCTGCGTGAAGCTGCCGGGCTGCGACGCGCCGAACAGCAGCGCGGCGGGCGTGCCGGCCGCCCAGCCGCGAGCGATCAGCCGGATGGCGATCCGGGCGCGCTGGGCCACGCCCATGAGCACGACCAGCGTCAGCGCGTTGGGCGCGATGCCGTCGAGGATCGGCGCGTAGGCCGGCTCGGCGTGCCCGGAGATCACCGTGAAGCCCGCCGCGATCCCGCGATGGGTGAGCGGGATGCCGGCGAGCAGCGGCGCCGCGGTCGCCGAGCTGAGCCCGGGCACGACCTCGTACGCGACGCCCGCCGCCTCGAGCGCGAGCGCTTCTTCGCCGCCGCGGCCGAGCACGAACGGGTCGCCGGCCTTGAGCCGCACGACGCGCTGCCCGCGGCTTGCCGCGCGGATCATCAGGTGGTGGATGCCGGCCTGATCGATCGAGTGCCGGCCGGCGCGCTTGCCGACGTAGAACCGCCGCGCTCTGGGCGCGAGCTCGAGCAGCTCGGCCTGCACGAGCGCGTCGTTGAGCACGAGGTCGGCGTCGCGCAGCCGGCGCAGCGCGCGCAGCGTGAGCAGCTCGGGATCGCCGGGGCCGGCGCCGACGAGCGAGACGAAGCCGGTCATGGCGTGGCTCCCGCGGGGGGGACGCCGGTGATGCGGCTACCCGGTCCGCGGCCACAGGTATGATCGTCGGTGTGATCGTGGACGCGAGCGTAGATCCGATCGAGCGCGCGCAGCAGCAGCGGCCGGCGCTCCGCCATCGCCACGCCGGCGCGCTTCCAGTCGGCGCGCGCGGCCACCGCGACGTCGATCCAGCGCTCGAGATCGTCGGGCAACACCGCCTCGAGCGCCTCGCGGAGCAGGCCCGCGAGCGCCGGCGCGAGCCCCGCGGTCGAGATCGCGAGCACAGCCGGCCCGCGGCGGACCACCGCGCCCAGGAACGCGCTCGCCGAGGCGACGTCGTCGACCGCGTTGACGAACACGCCGCGCTCGGCGGCGGCCGCCGCGACCGCACGGTTGACCTCGGGGGTGGCCGCGGCGACGACCCAGCGGGCGCCATCGAGATCGCCGGCCACGAAGCCGCGCTCGATCAGCGTGATCGGCAGCGTGATCGGCGGCGTGATCGGCAGCGTGATCGGCGGCGTGACCGGCGGCGTGATCGGCGGCGTGATTGGCGGCGTGACCGGCGGCGTGACCGGCGGCGTGCCTGGCAACGGACCCGGGATCGCGGCGGCGCGCGTGCGGATCGCCTCGCTGATCGCCGGCGCGATCACCGTGACCCGCGCGCCCGCGTCGAGCAGGCCGGCGAGCTTGCTCGCCGCGACGGTGCCGCCACCGACGACGACGACCGGCAAGCTGGCCAGCTTCAAGAACGCCGGGTAGAGCTGCGGGGCGTCAGGCTGCATCGCTGGCCTTCCTGGCGGGCGGCAGCACGTGCAGGCCGCACTCCTTCTTCGTCTTGCCGCGCCAGCGACCGGCGCGCGCATCCTCGCCGGGCTGGATCGCCGCCGTGCAGGGATGGCAGCCGATCGAGGGATAGCCCTGCTCGTGCAGCGGATTGAACGGGACGTCGTGGGCGTAGAGGTGCGCCCAGACGTCGTCGTGGGTCCACGTGACCAGCGGGTTGATCTTGATCAGGTCGAACTTGCGATCGTTCTCGACGACCCGCGCGTAGGCGCGCTCGGCGGTCTGGTCGCGCCGGATCGCCGTGATCCAGGCCTCGAAGCCGACCAGCGCGTTGCGCAGCGGGAGCACCTTGCGGAGCTCGCAGCAGCGATCCGGATCGCGCTCCCACAGCGCGGCGCCGTGCTCGAGCGTCTGCTGCGCCACGCTGTGGAGCGGCCGCACGGCGCGAATGGTGATCCCGTACCGCGCTTCGAGCCGCCGCCACAGCTCGTAGGTCTCGGGGAACAGGAGCCCGGTATCGAGCGTGAAGACGTCGATCGGGAGCTTGTTTCGCCCGATCAGGTCAATGATCACACAACCTTCTGCGCCGAAGCCGGTCGCGAAGGTCAGCTTGGGGCCCAGGTGCTGGCTTGCCCAGCGCAGGATCTCGGTGGCGGTCTCGCCCTCGAGCTCGCGGGCCGCGGTGACGACGTCGATGATGCCGTTCATACGTCCGCCATAACGGATATATCTCTATACCCCGAGCGGACGGACTGTCAACTATAACGGATACGCGTCTGCTCGCGCTGGCATCGCGCGCGATCACTTCCGCTTGAGATTGTTGATGATCTCCTTCGCGCGCTCGCGGTCGCCGTCGTTCCGGGCGGCGTACTTCAGGTACAGCTCGTAGTTGTCGATCGCCAGGCGGTTCTTCTTCCGCGCCGCGTACATCTTGCCGAGGTACCAGTAGTTCGCAGCGTTCTTGTCATCCTTGCGGACCGCCACGGTCAAGAACTGCTCGGCCTCGTCGTACTGCTTCTTGTCGACGAGCACACCGCCGAGCTTGCCGAACGCCTTGGGGAACGGTGGATCGAGCTCGATCGCGCGGCGGTAGGCCGCGATCGCATCGTCGGTGCGCTCCTGCACGCGATAGATCTCGCCGTACGCGTACCAGAACCGCGATTCGTTCGGCGCGTACTTCACCGCCTTGCCGAACGCGGTCTCGGCGTCGGTCTGCTTGCCCTGGCGGTTGTAGAGCACGCCGAGCTCGAAGTAGGCATGACCGTTCTTCGGATCGAGCTCGAGCGCCTTCTCGAGGTAGCCCCTGGACTCGTCGAGCTCGCTCTGATCGCGCAGCGCCATGCCCAGCAGCACGTGGGCCTCGGGATCCTCGGGCGCGTTCTTGATCGCCGCGCGGAACTCGAGCGCCGCCTTGTTGACGTCGCCCATCCGGTGGAGCGCCGAGCCGAGCGAGATGTGGTACTTCGGGTTCGACGTATCGAGCTGCACCGCCTTGCGGAGATCCTCGACGGCCTCGTCCATCCGCTCGAGCAGGATCAGGGCACGCCCGTGCTTGTCGTGCGCGCTTGCGTCGTCGGCGTTCTGCGCGAGCAGCCGGGCCGCGATATCGAGCGCCTCCTGGCCCTTGTTGCCGCTGATCAAGGTCTCGGCGTAGAGCTCGAGGCCCTTGGGGTCGTCCTGGTTGGCGTCGTAGTACTGCTTGGCGACGTCGCGCGCGCGGCCCGGGCGGCCGGCATGCACGAGGAAGTCGACCCACTCGGCCAGGATCTCCCACGCCAGCTTCGGCGATTCGTCCGCCATCGCGTAGGCCTCGCCGTACGACCGATCGGCCTCGTCGGTCTGGCCCTCCGTCGCCTGCTCGCGCGCATCGGTGACCAGCTGCTTGGCGCCCTTCTGCTTCGGGTTCTTCTTGACGGTGTTGACGATCGTCTCGCCGCCGCAGCTCGTTGCCGCGAGGACGAGCGACCCGGCCAGCGCGAGCCGGAGGATGACCGTGAACATTGCGTGCAGCGTAGCGAAACCGAGTCGTTCACGCCACTTTGGCGATGGCGGCGCCGGGGGACGCGGCGGGGGGCGTCGCGGCGGGATGACCTGGCGTCACCGCTTGGGGTGGAGCCGCACCAGCCCAGCTGCCGGGATCACAGGAGGCCCGGTGGGCGCGCCCGCACGGCGCACAGGCCCTGGGCCGTTCACGTCGCAGCAGCGCCGCTGGGGAGCTGCTCGGGGCCGCTCGGGGTCAGTGCGGACGCGGCTTGCCGAGCGCGAGCGCCACGGCGCCGACGATCAAGACGTTCGCGACGAGCGTGGTCACGCCCAGCGCCTCCCCCGACACCACCGCGCCGATCAGCACGGCGAGGATCGGGTTGACGTACGCGTAGCTGGTCGCGACGACCGGGCGCGCGTTGCGCAGGAGCCAGTTGTACGCGGTGAACGCGACGAGCGATCCGAACACCAGCAGGTAGCCGAGCGCGAGCCACGACCCGGCGCTGGCGTGCGCCGGCAGCCGTTCGCCGCGGACCATCGCGACGGCGGCCAGGACCGCGCCGCCGGCGAGCATCTGCATCGCCGACGACAGGAACGTGTCGGTCTGGTCCGACCGCGCGTGCCGCCGCGCGAGGATCGAGCCGAGCGACCAGCACAGCGGGGCGAGCAGGATCAAGGCGATGTGCGCCGGCTCGCCCTGGAGCGACGGACCGCCCATCAGCACGAGGACGCCGACGAACCCGACGACCAGCGACAGCCACTCGCGCCGGCTCGGCCGCTCGCCGCCGGCCGCCGCGAGCACCCCGGTCCACAGCGGCATCATCGCGCACACCACCGCGGCGCCGCCCGACGACACCGTCCGCTCGGCGATCGCGACGAACCCGTTGCCGCCGAGGAACAGCAGCGCCCCGACGGGCACCACGCGCAGCCACTGCCGCGCGCTCGGCCACGCCGCGCCGCGCCGCCGGGCGATCGCGAGCATCACCAGGCCCGCCGCGGAGTACCGGAGGCTCGCCGTGAACAGCGGCGGCAGCTCGGCGACGACGATCCGCATCGCGAGGTAGGTCGAGCTCCAGATCAGGTAGACCGCGGCGAGGCTCGCGATCAGCCGGGGATCGACCGCGGGCTTGACCGCGGCGGGAATGCGGAGGGTCATGTTCAAGGACGCGGCCGACGGATTGTGCGTACCCACGGGCTTCACCATGACGACTCGCCGCGATCAGCACAGAGACACAGAATTGCTGCCTGCACCAGTACAGACAGCGCTGTGCTGGTCGGTCGATCGGGAACTGTCCTGGTTGGCCCGGAGCGCCACGCGTACACTTCCCGCGTGGTGGCAACTTCCAGCGGGTTCCTGTACGAGCACCTGGCCGACGAGCTGGGCCAGGCGATCGATCGCGGCGCGTTGCGCGCGGGGGATCGATTACCGTCGGTGCGCCGGCTCGCCCAGGAGCGCAGCGTCAGCGTCGCGACCGTGCTCGAGGCCTACATGCGGCTCGAGAACGCCGGGCTGATCGAGGTCCGCCCGAAGTCGGGCCACTTCGTGCGCCGGCGCAGCGCGCTGACCGCGGAGCCGCGCACGCCGCGCACCTGCAAGGCGCCGTCGCGCGTCACCGTCTCGGACGCCTACACCAAGATCCTCGCCGCGATGCGCGATCCGGAGCTGTTGCCGCTGGGCTGCGCCACCGTCGATCAGGCCTACCTGCCGATCCAGGCGCTCAACCGGCTGGTGATCCAGGTGACGCGCGAGATGACCACGGTGGGGGCGCGCTACGAGGGCGCGCCGGGGCTGCTCACGCTGCGCCGCCAGATCGCGCGGCGCGCGGTCGAGGCCGGGGTCGCGCTCGGCGAGAACGACGTGTGCACCACGATCGGCGCCACCGAGGCGCTGTCGCTGGCGCTGCGCGCGGTCGCCAAGCCGGGCGACGTGATCGCGGTCGAGTCGCCGGCGTACTTCGGCGTGCTGCAGACCATCGAGGGCCTCGGCCTGCGCGCGCTCGAGGTACCGGCGAACCCGCGGACCGGGCTCGACGTCTCGGCGTTCGAGGAGACGCTGCGCGGCCAGCCGGTCCGCGCCGTCGTGGTCACGCCGACGGTGTCCAATCCCCTCGGCTCGGTCATGCCGGACGACGAGCGCGAGCGGCTGGTCCGGATCACCCGGCGCTACGACGTCCCGATCATCGAGGACGACGTCTACGGCGAGCTGGTGTTCGATGGCTCGCGGCCGCTGCCGCTGCGCGCGTTCGCGGGCCCGAGCGAGGACAGCCACGTGCTGCTCGTCAGCTCGGTGTCGAAGACTCTGGCGCCCGGCTACCGCGTCGGCTGGATCGCCGGCGGCCGCTGGCACGATCAGATCGTGCGGCTCAAGTACAGCAGCACGCTGGCGTGCCCGTCGCTGCCGGGCATGGCGGTCGCCGAGTTCCTCGCGAGCGGCGGCTACGATCGCCACCTCCGCCGGCTGCGCGCCGCGCTCGCCGGCAACGTCGAGCGCTACCGCGAGATGATCGCGACCGAGTTCCCCGAGGGCACGCGGGTCTCGGCGCCGCGCGGCGGGTTCGTCCTGTGGGTCGAGCTGCCGCCCGGCGTCGATGCCCTGCAGCTCCACGATCAGGCGCTGCGCCGCCGGATCGTCGTGGCGCCCGGCCCGCTGTTCTCGGCCCGCCAGCGGTTCGCCAACTTCATCCGGATCTCCGCGGGGACGCCGTGGTCGGAGCGGATCGCCGAGGGCATGCGCACGCTCGCCCGGCTGATCGCGCGGGAATAGGGCGGCGCCCGGCCGGCTCCCGGACCGAGCGGCCCAACTTTGCTGGGGCCCCGGCGGACCAGCGCCCCGGTCGTGGGTTACGGTGGTGCTGCCGGGCGGCACGTCAACTTGATGGATGACGGCGTCGGGGCTCGGCGTTCGACAGGCACGGAGGGAAACCCATGATGAAATCGACTGTCCTACTCGTCCTCGCGCTCGCCGCGGGAACTGTCCATGCCGATGATGCGAAGAAGGAGCCGCCGGCGGCGGATGCCAAGCCCAAGGATGCGCCGCCCAAGGATGCCCCGAAAGACACCAGCGGCGCGTCGGCCGAGGTCAAGGCCGGCACCGGGGTCGAGAAGCACGAGATCACCGGCGAGGGGACCAGCTTCCCCGCCGGCACCACGGTGTGGGTGTGGTCGCGCGTGACCAACGCCGAGGGCAACATCAAGCACGTGTGGAAGCGCGACGGCAAGGAAGCCTGGACCGCGACGCTCAAGGTCGGCTCGAAGCTGTGGTCGACCCAGTCGCGCCGCGCGATCTCGTCGGCGGGCAGCTGGGAGGTCGACGTCCAGACCGAGGCCGGCGCGTCGATCGGCACGGTCTCGTTCACGATCCAGTGAGCTGACGGGGACGGTGTCTCACTTGTCTCGTTTCGGCACCAGGCGGCGTTCCCCATCCAAAACAAGACAAAAGAGACACCGTCCCCCGGCCACCCGTCTCGTTTCGGCACCAGGCGGCGTTCCCCATCCAAAACAAGACAAAAGAGACACCGTCCCCCGGACCGGGCTCACATCTTGAGGCCGCCGTCGACGTCGATCGTCCCGCCGTTATAGTACTCGCACTCGAGCACGAACTTGACGGCGAGCCAGATGTCCTCGGGCAGGCCGATGCGGCCGACCGGGATGTTCGCGACCAGCGCGTCGCGGGCCTTCTGGTTCATGCCCTGGGTCATCGGCGTCTCGATCATGCCGGGGGCGACGGCTCCGACCCGGACGCCGAACGGCGCGAACTCGCGCGACCACGTCACGGTGTTCGCCGCGAGCGCCGCCTTGGCCGACACGTAGTTCGACTGGCCGCGGTTGCCGTGGCGGGCGACCGACGACATGTTGACGATCACGCCGGGCCGCTGCTCGGTCGCGACCATCTTGGCGACGGTGTCGCGCACCATGAACGTCGCGCCGGTCAGGTTGACGCCGATCACCTGGTCCCACTGCTCCTTGCTGAGCTTGGTGACCTGGCCGGTCGTGCGGTCCTTCTTGACCAGCAGGCCGTCGCGCAGGATCCCGGCGTTGTTGATGAGGCCGTTGAGCCCGCCCATCGCCTCGGCCGCCCAGTCGACGAACGCGCCGACCTCGGCCTCGTTCGAGACGTCCAGCTTGCGCGTGTGCACCTTGCCGGGCAGGTCGCGCGTCGCCTGGGCGACCTCGGCGAGGCCGTCCTCCTTGATATCGCCGGCGGCGACCTGGGCGCCGGCCTCGGCCAGCCGGCGGGCGAAGTGCGCGCCCATGCCCTGGGCGCCGCCGGTGATGATGATCTTGAGCGACGAGAGCTGCATGCCGGCGTTCTACCACCGCCGGCATGCGGCCGACTACGGCTCCCACCCCTGAGGGCCGCCGCTGGCGCGATCTACATGCAGCGGCCGGTGAGGAGGTTGCAGACGTTCGAGAGGCAGTCCGCGGGCGTTGCGCAGCCGATGTTGGGGCCGCAATCGCCGCCCAGGCCACCCGCCATCCTGGCAGGGTTGATGAACACGTTGAGGTTGCTGCCCGTGCCCTTGGTGATGGCAATGTTCGTGTTGCCGCGAATGCCTGGCTGGTCGTTCTTCAGCACTACCGCGGCCTCGCCGGCGGCGAAGCTCGCGGTGATGTCGAGCGTGAGGGTCGTGCCCTCAGCAGTCGTGCTCGCGGTGATCGCGTCCCTGATGGCGGCACCGATCCCATCGGGGGGGTCTCCAGGATTGAAGGAGATCGTGACATTCGTGTCGGTGGCGGTGCCGCCGCCGATTACGAACTCGAACGTCACCGGCGGGTGGAAGCCGTCGTCGAGCGTGAACGTGTCGAGACTCTGGATATTATCCGAGAGGTCAGTTGTCCCACCAAGGGGATTGATCACGGCGATCGAGCCAGTCGCGAACACGGAGGCGTTCAACACCGTGCATTCCGGGTCGCACGACCCACATGTACGCGTGTTGCCATCGTCGCACGCTTCAAGAGACAGGATGTTCTGGTGGCCGTCGCCACACAGCGCAAACGTACAATCCGCGTCGCAGGTGGTGCTGTCGCTCGGCGTGGCGACGCTTGCAATGATACTGCCATCATCACATTGCTCGACCCCGGGCAGCCTGTCTCCATCGCCACATACGTTGAACTTGCAGCTCGCGTTGCAACGCTTGCCGGCGCCATTGTTGCCCAGGCCGTCATCGCACTGTTCGTTGATGTCGATGAAGCCGTTACCGCACCCGTTGGGCCGACAGAACGAGTTGCACGTGTGTCCTGCCTTGCCGTTGTTCAAACCTTCATCGCAACCTTCGTTGTCTAGCAAGTTCTGATGGCCGTCACCGCACACGGAGCTCGTACAATCGAAATCGCAGGTGGTGCTGTCCTTCGGCGTGACGACGCCTCCAATGATGCTGCCGGCATCACATTGCTCGACCCCGGTCAGCTGGTCTCCATCGCCACATACGTTGAACTTACAGATCGCGTTGCAGCGTAGCCCGGGGCCGTTGTTGCCTGGGCCGTCATCGCATTGTTCATTGATGTCGATGAAGCCGTTATCGCACCCGTTCAGCTGACAGAACGAGTTGCACGTGTGTGCTGGCTGGCCGTTGTTCAAACCTTCATCGCAGCCTTCGCCGGTCAGGATGTTTCGGTGACCGTCACCGCACACCGAAATCGTACAATCGGAATCGCAGGTATTGCTGTCGTTCGGCGTGACGACACCTCCGATGATACTGCCGGCATCGCATTGCTCGACCCCGGGCAGCTGGTCTCCATCACCGCACACGTTGAACTTACAACTCACATTGCAACGCTTGCCGAGCCCGTTGTTGCCCAGGCCGTCATCGCACTGTTCATTGATGTCGATGAATCCGTTTCCGCACCCGTTGGGCCGACAGACCGAGTTGCACGTGTGTCCCGCTTGGCCATTGTTCGAGCCTTCGTCGCAACCCTCGCCGGTCAGCATGTTCTGATGACCGTCACCACACACGGAGCTCGTACAGTCGGAATCACAGGTGGCGGTGTCCTTCGGCGTGGCGACCCCCCCGATGATACTGCCGTCGTCGCATTGCTCGGCGCCCGCCGGATCGCCGTCACCGCAGACGTTGAGGTGACAGGTGATATTGCAGCGCTTGCCGACGCCGTTGTTGCCGGGGCCGTCATCGCAGTTCTCGTCTTGATCGATGACGCTGTTGCCGCACGTGGCGGTATGGCACGTCGCCGAGCACGCGTTGCCCAGCGCGCCGTTGCCCGCGCCGTTGTCGCAGTCCTCGCGAGCAACGCCGGCCGTGATCTGCGTCGTGTTGACGATGCTGTCGCCGCACGTGGCGATCTTGCACTTCGTGGCAGCCGACGTACCGCCGCTGAGGCAGTCATCGAAATTACTGGCGTTGTTGTCGTCGCACTCCTCGCCTTGCTCGACGACACCGTTGCCGCAGGTGACCGTGCGACACGTTGCCGAGCACGTGCTCCCCGCCATGCCGTTGTTCGCGCCGTCGTCGCACTGCTCCGGCCCGATCTGGGTCTTACCGTCGCCGCACTTCGCGATCTTGCATGTTGTCGCAGCTGACGCGGCACTGCTCAGGCAGGCGTCACCGTCGCTGGCGTTCTTGTCGTCGCACTCTTCGCCCGGATCGAGGATGCCGTTACCGCACTCCTGGCGGTGGCAGCTGGTCGAGCAGTTGGCGGTCCCGTCGCACTCCTCGCCTGGATCGACGACGCCGTTGCCGCAGTGTTCGAACCGACACGCGAGCGAGCAGCCGAGAGCCGCGGACGGCGGATCACACTGCTCGGCACCCAGCGCGCTGGGGCTGAACAACGGGTTCACGATGCCATCGCCGCAGCGCGACGTCGTGCAGTTGAAGTTGCAGGTCGTGCTCGTGGGGCCGTCGTCGCAATCCTCGTGGGTGTTGGCGGTCGTGTTGTTGTTGTTGGTCGTGCGGTCCCCGCAGAACTCCTTCTTGCAGGTGCTCGAACAGCCGTCGCCGCTCGTCGGGTTGTGGTCGTCGCATTCCTCGGTCATGCCGAGGATGCCGTCGCCGCACGCCGCGGCCTTGCACTCGTTGGTGCACCCGTTGTTGTCGATCGCGTCGCCGTCGTCACAATCCTCGTGGTGCGGGCCGGCCGCGGAGTTGAGGTGGCCGTCGCCGCACCGGTTGACGACGCAGTCCTTGCGACAGTCATCGGTGTCGATCTGGCCGCCGTCGTCGCATTCCTCGAGCTGGTTGCCGTCCGCGTCGACGTCGATGTGGCCGTTGCCACAATCAGGGCCGAACCGGCAGGTGGAGTCGCATGTGTCGCCATCGGCCGTGTTGCCGTCGTCGCACCGCTCGCCGACCGCTCGATCGATGATGTTGTTGCCGCACGTCTCGTTCGACAGGCAGTCGTGGGAGCAGCGGCTGCCGATCGCGCCATCACCGTCGACGTTGCCACCGTCGTCGCACACCTCCCCGGCCTCGGTGTCGGTGATGCCGTTGCCGCAGGTCTCGTCCGACCGGCAGTTTGCGGAACAGATGAGCTTGCCGCTGGCGTCCTTCTTGAGGGGGTCGTCGCAGACCTCGCCGACCGTGGTATCGATCCGACCGTTGCCGCAGGTCTCGTCCGACTTGCAGTCGGCGGAGCATTTGTCACCATCCTTGGTGTTACCGTCGTCGCAGGCCTCGCCCGGATCGAGGTGGGCGTCGCCGCAGGTGTTCGTGTCCGAGATGCAGATGCCTTGTGCGGCAGCGCAGTGGGTGCCGGCGGGGCAGTAGATGCCGGTCGCGCCGCACTCCGTGGCTGCGGGCGAGGCGCAGGCGCTGATCGCGGCAGCGATCGCACCGAGGAACAGGACGCTCAATAGTCGATTCGTGGAAGCCATGTGTAACTCCTAGAAGTGTCCTTGGACCATCGCGCCCGCCATCTCGGGAGACACGATCGGTGCAACCGCGATGGGTGCCCGCTCTTTCTCCAGTTCATCCGGGCTGATCTGGTACGATTGCCGGCGATTGATCCACAGCAGGATCGCGCCGGTCGCGACCGCCGCGCCTGCGACGCCGTAACCGACATAGCCGACGAGGCGCTTGGTGTCGCCGCTGTCGCGCAGGCTCGTGATGCCCGGCGTGCTGGTCGGGCAGCCAGCTGAGGCCGTGTTGCACTTGGCGACCTCGGTATTGAACTGGTCGTAGCTCGACTGCGCCGACAGCTCGATGCCGCCTGCGACCAGGCCGACGACCGCGCCCGCGCCGAGCACGGCGTACGGGAACCACGTGTTCTGCCACTTGCGGCGGTACCGCGTTGTGTCGTCGAGCGTGTACAGCTTGAGCTCGACCCGGTACGTCTCGCCGGGCCCGATGTACGGCGCCGTGATCCGGGCGTTGTAGCCCTCCTTGTCGGCATAGAACGTGTGCTTGCCGACCCGGACCTTCTGCCCGAACTTGCCCGGGGCGACGAACACTTCCTTGCCGTCGACCGAGACCTTCGCGCCGATCTTGTCGCACGAGACTTCGATGTCGGCGAGCTGGCCCTCGACCAGCTTCATGTATCCCTTCGCGCGATCGAACTTCTCCTTGTCCCCGAGGGGATCCGGACCGAAGGCCATGGCCATGGTCAGCTCCTCGAATACTCCGATCGGTTGGTCGAGGTTGATGAGCGCGAGCGCGAGGTTGTAGTGGATCGCCGGGTGGTTCCAGTGCGACAGGGACTCACGATACTTCTCGACCGCCTTGATGAAGAAACCGTCGTTGAGCTGGGTGTTGCCCTGGCGGAAGGCGATCAGCGCGGCCGTCTCGTCGTCGGGTGAGACGTTGCGGTAGTCCCCCTCGGAGGCGCTCTTCTGGAGCGCCTCGTTGGTCCCGGTCTTCTCCGTCTTCATCGGCCCGGTGCGCTTCGCGTCGGCCGGAGTGCCGTCGGTCTTGGTGCCCGGCGGGGTTGCGCCAGCCTTGGGCGCCGGATCGGCCGGCAGCTTGGTGTCCGTCGCGGCCGGCAGCTTGGTGTCCGTCGCGGCCGGCAGCTTGGGTTCCGTCGAGGCCGGTAGCTTGCCGTCGGTCGTGGCGTCCGGGAGAGCGGGGGTGACCGGCTGGGCGTCTGCCTTGGGCGCGGGCACCTTCTTGCCGGCGACAGGTCGCTTGCGCGCCGGTGCCTTCTTGGGTTGAGCAGATACGACGCTGAAGCTCAGCGCGAGGCTGAGCCCGATACAGAGGGCCTTGATCATGGTCGATCCTATTTCTTGAGGGTGTCGATGACCTTGCCGACTTCCTTCTCCAGGCGCTCGGCGCGATCGTGTTCTTTCTCGTAGGCCTTGCGGGCCCTGTCCTCCGCCTTGACGGCGACGTCCTTGGAGGCGACCGCCTCGTTCTGCGCCTTCTCGGCGAGCCGGGCGTTGTCCTCGGCGCGGCGCTGCGCGCGCTTGGCCGCCGCCTCGCTCGTGTTCGCCGCATCGAGCGCCTGGACCAGCTCGGCGTTCGTGCGCTCGAGCTCCTCGGCCGACCGGCCGAGCGCGACATCGACCTTGCCCTTTTCCACGGTGACGGCGGCGGTCTCTTTCTTCGCCTTCTTCACCTCGGCGAGCTGGTGCTCGGCCTCCTTCTGCGCGGTCTCGGCTTCCTGCTGGGCGACCTCGGCCCGGGCCTGGTTGGCCTTGGCCTCGGCGCGCGACTTCTGGATGATCACCAGGAGGACCATCGCGGCGACGACGATCAGCGAGAGCGCGGTGAAGCCGCCGATGATCGCGGCCCGGCGGCGCCGCGCCGCCGAGGTCTCGAGGCTGACGACCGCGTCGAGGAAGCCGCGCTCGACGTCGGACAGCGGGCCCTTGTAGCGCTTGCGGAACTTCTTGGCTTCGTCGGCCATGTCGCCGCGCCACAGGAGGCCCGCGTCGTAGCCCTTCTGGTGCCACTGGCGGGACGCGACGCGCAGCTGATCGACCAGCTGCGCGTCGTCCTGGTTCTCGTCGAGCCAGCGCCGCAGCGTCGGCCAGCCGTGGACGAGCGACTCGTGGACGATCTCGACGGTCGAGCCCTTGCCGCCCTCGAGCGTCTGGACGACGAGCAGGCGGGCGTCGACCATCTGATCGATCAGCCGCTGGATCTCGCCGACCTCGCGGGACAGCTCGCGGAGCTCGGTGATCGGCACGATCGCGCGGGTGCGCTCGGCGGTGACCAGGCGGAGCAGCAGCGCGCGGATCAGGGCCGCCTTCTGCGCGCCCTGCTCGGAGACGAACCGGTCGGCGTGGCTCGCGAGCGCGCCGGCGACGCCGCCCATCGCCGCGTAGCTGTGGTGCGTGAGCATCCGGCGCGCGGTGTCGCGGTTCTCCCACAGCTTGGCGGCCGCGAACTGGAGCAGCGGCAGCGCGCCGGGGGTGGTCTCGAGGTGATCGAGCATGTCCTCGACGATCGCGGGCATCTCGAACTGGAACCCGGCCATCTCGGCGGGCTGCGTGATCGCGTCGCGCAGGCCGTCGCGGCCGGGCGGCCCGAGGAAGTACAGGCCGGCGGTCAGCTCGTTGACGAACTGCGGATCCTCGGCGATGCGATCGAGGAAGTCGCTGCGGATCGAGAGCACGACGCGCAGCGGGCTGGTCGCGTCGTCGGCGACCGCGGACAGGCAGGCGGTGAACGCGGCGCGGTCCGCGGCGTCGGCGACCTGGGTGTAGAGCTCCTCGAACTGATCGACGAACAGCATCAGCCGGCGGTTGTCGCGGCGGGCGCGCAGCCGCATCACGTGGCCCAGGTGGCCCGGCTCGCGGCGCAGCTGCTCGACCAGCTTCTTCTGTTCGTCGACCTCGTCGGCGAGGTTCGCGGCGGTGCCGACCATCGGCGCGATGATGCCGGCGAGCGCATCGAGCGGCTGGCGGCCCGGCCGGATGACCAGCGTCTCCCACATCTCGCCCGAGCGCTTGAGCGCGGGCACGACGCCGGCGCGGACGAACGACGACTTGCCGACGCCCGAGCTGCCGACGACCGCCATCAGCGGGCAATCGCGGAGCCGGGTGACCATCGCCGCGACCTCGCGGTTGCGGCCGAAGAACTTGCCGGCGTCGTTCTCCTGGAACGACGACAGGCCGGCGTACGGGCTCTCGTCGATCTGCAGGGTCTGGGTCCGCCGGCCGGGCAGGAACAGCTCGAGCGCGGACAGGAGCTCGGCGGCCGACTGCCAGCGCTGCTCCTTGATCTTGAGCAGGCAGCGATCGACGATCTGGATCAGCTCGCGGGGCACGTCGGGCGGCGCGGCGTCCGTCATCGACGGCATCGGCAGCTCGAGCATCGCGGTGACCACGAGCTGGTTACCGTCGAGCGGGTGCAGCGGGTGGCGCCCGCAGATCATGCGATGCAAGAGGATGCCGCACGCCCAGACGTCGGTGAGGTGATCGATCTCGATGCCGATGCCCCACTGCTCGGGCGACATGTACTTCAGCGTGCCCATGATCGTGCCGACCCGGGTCAGGCTGGTGTTCGTGCCGGTCGCGAGCTCGAGCGGGCTCGGCATCCGGATCGCGCCGGCCGACTTCTCGACCTGGCCGCTCTGGTTCTGCTGCAGCACCTTGGCGATGCCGAAGTCGAGGACCTTGATCGTGCCCGACTCGGTGATGAAGATGTTGTCGGGCTTGAGGTCGCGGTGGACGATGCCATGCTCGTGCGCGCACTGCAGCGCGCGCAGGATCGAGCACATGATCTCGACGGCGCGCGTGTACGGCAGTCGCTGGCTGTTCTCGGTCAGGTGGGTGAGCGGCTTGCCGTTGAGGAACTCGAGGACGATGTACGGCGACCCGTTGTGCTCGCCGACCTCGTAGATCACGACGATGTTGTCGTGCTGGCAGCGCGCGGTGGTGCGCGCCTCGACGAGGAAGCGCTGCGCCAGCTCGGGCTGGTTGGTCTGCAGGAACTTGATCGCGACACGCCGGCCGAGCCGCAGATCGCGGGCGAGGAACACGGTCCCCATCCCGCCCTCGCCGATCATCTTGATCATCTCGTACTGGTTGATCCGGACGCCGGGATGCGGCACCGAGCTTCCCGCGTGGACGCCGGTCGATCCACCGTCGAACGAGTCCCACGCCGACTTGCTGAACCCGGGCTGCGAGGCCGCGGTCGACGGCCGCTTCGCGCGTGGCTGGGCGTGCAGCGTGCTCGCCTGCAGCGCGTTGCTCTCCGGGGCCGGGGGAGCGAACGGCGGCGTCGAGCCGGGCAGCGGCGTCCCGCCGGGCAGCGTCGACGGCGGCGCGGGATCGTAGGGCGGCGCCGTGGCCTCCGGCGCCCTGTCCCCAGGCACGCCGACGCCGGCCGCGCCGACGATCGTCCGGCGGTTCTGTGGCGCCGCGACGGGGGCGAGCCCCGAGGGGATCACCACCGTCGACTCCTGCGGCTGTCTGGTCACGGGACCGTCGGGCGGGTTCGCCGCGCCGGCGGCCATGTTCGCGGTGACGCTGGACGGGCTTGGATGGGAGCCGTTTCCAACCCGGGTCTTTTCCTGCTCACTCATACCTTGTGCCTCCGCGGAGCAACTCACACCCTGTAGAGACGCGTTATCGAGTCCCCAAACTAGGCCCATAGTACATTAGGCGACGACCAGAACGGTAAACCGACATCATGTTTGAGGTGCCGACACACCTATCCAGGTGTGGCAATCGCTCGCTCGCCCCCCCTGTGATCGGCCCGATCTGGACATAACCTGTCGAGATCACAGGGTCGTCGCCGCAAGGCGAGCCCGCCGCGAAACGCCTCAGCCAATAGATTCTGCCACGCTCATTTCGGGGACGTAGGCCAGAAAATTATCGTCCGGCTAGAACGCTACAGGAACCACAGCGGCTTGGAGCCGGCGAACAGCACGGTCTCGTTCGCGCCCCACTCCGTCACCTCGACCTCGACCATCAAGCCGCGCTGGATGCTCTCGTCGTGCGGATGGATGTCCTGCACCTCGCCTTCGACCACGGCCTTGACGGTGCCGACCTTCCTGCACCACACCAGGCCCCACGCGCACCCGTAGAGCGGCGAGCCGAGCCTGAGGTTCTTGAGGTTCTGGTTCGGCACGAACACGAGGGTGACCTTGTTCTCGATCGCCTTCAGGTACGGCGACTGGGCGAGCCGGTTGACCACCGCGTCCTGATCCTTGATGCGGAGCTTCAGGCTCTCGACCCGCTGGCCGAGCGGCACGCGCCTGCCGCTGGCGTTCTCCTTCTCGAGCTTGGTCTTCTCGACCTCGCGGTGGACGAGCCACTGGTCCGGCGTCCTGGGGGCGTCGGCGGTGTCGCCGATCTCGGCGAGGAACCGGTCGTCGGAGGCGACCACGCGCTCGATCTCGGCGAGCTGGCCCTCGATCTCGAGGCGCTCGGTCGTCAGCTGGCTCTCGCGCAGCTTGGCGTCGGCGAGCTGGGTCGACGCCTCGACGACGCGCTGGTGGGTAGGCGACAGCACGACCGGACGTACCCAGGTGTGATCGAAGAAGTAGTAGATGTTGACGACCAGGAACCCGACCAGCCCGACGAGGATCGCCGTCAACGCCACGAGCCCCGCGACCTTGTAGATGCGCACGATCGACGGCTGGAGGGCGATCCAGAACCGCGGGCGGGGCGATCGAGGCTGCATTTCCACCGTGCTTACCACGCGCCCTACGCCGCTGGGAGCTGCGCGTGCGATCGACCACGCGCCACCGCCGGAGCCGGCTCACCGACGCGGATCTCGGTGATGGTCGCCTCGCGGATCGGCTCGCGGATCGGTTCGGCCGCCGGCTCGGGGACGGCGGCCTCGTGGTTGCGCGTCTCCCAGCTGGCGGTGTCGAGCGTGAACAGCGCGAGCGGCGTGAGCAGCGCGTAGGTCACCGGCATGAGCAGCGACAGCGGGATGAACGCGAGCGGGCCGACGCGCTCGGCCTTCGGCAGCTTGCGGGTGCGCCAGCGATACAGCAGGCCGAAGAACACGACCGCCTCGGTGTGGAGCACGAGCGCGGGGAAGAACTTGTGGGCGGTGAGCGCGCGCACGACGGCGATCGGATAGACGAGCAGCAGCGCGAACAGCGAGAAGAAGTGGATCGCGAGCACGGGGTTCAGCCGCCACACGTGGCTGAACCCGCCCGCGTAGTCGACGATGTTCGACCGGCGCCAGCGCAGCTGCTGCGAGAAGTACGCGGACAGCGTGCTCGGCACGAACGTGCAGCAGCGCGCGTCGAGCGTCATGGTCGTGAGGTAGCCGGCCTTGACGATCTGGCGGGTCAGGAAGCGATCCTCCCCGTACTTGATCGGCACGCCGAGCACCGAGCGCTGCTCGAGCACCGGCTCGAGCTCGACGAGGACCGCGCGGCGGTACGCGGTGAGGCAGCCGGACAGGCACATCACGCGGCGGAACCCCCACTCGAGGTTCTTCATGAAGAAGTAGGAGTACCAGTACTTCACCACCTGCATCCGGGTGAGCCAGTTCTCCTGCTTGTTGCGGACGTCGACCCAGCCGCCGACCGCCGCGATGCGATCGTCGGTGAACCGGCGGATCAGCTGGTGCACCGCGTCGGCGTCGACGACCACGTCCGAGTCGACCGACACGATGATCTCGGAGTCGGCCTCGCGCGTCGCCCGGATGATCGAGCGGCGCTTGCCGAGGTTGGCGCGGTTGCGCAAGATCTTGAGCCGGCCGCCCGACTTCTTCGCGACATCGCGGGCGTGCTCGTAGCTGTCGTCGGTGGAGCAGTCGTCCACGCAGATGACCTTGAGCTTCTCGTGCGGGTACACCGAGTCGAGCAGGCTCTGCAGCGTTTCTTTTATCGCCGCGCCTTCGTTGAACATCGGGATCACGGCGGTGACCGTGGGCTCGTAATCGTCGCGGTGCTCGTCCCAGCTCTTGCCGCGTATGATCCGCAGGATGATGCCGGCGACGTAGCGGTTGACGAACACCACCACCGCGAGGCAGTGAACGATCACCCAGAGGACATGGGTCGTCATGGTCGCACCCCGGGTGCGAGGCCCACGCCAGCTACCGCGTGACAATCTAGTCGAGGTTTCACGGCAAGAGCTATCGTCAGAGAGAGGCGGTGGAGGGCCACCACCAAGGCGCTAGGGCTACTAATGCAGGCAAACTATTATGCTTCGCTCGCCAACTCAAGTTGGTTGACGCATGTTGCCACCTTGACCGTGACCGAGCATCCTCCCCCTCAGGATCTTGAGGACATGCGCCTTGTTTTCACCCAGGTCGTGTGAGATGAGGCGGGCCGTGCGTCGAGGCGCGACCGTCGCTTTGCTGATCGCATGGTTGCAGCATCCCAGCGCCGCCGGGCCCGTGGCACCGGACGAGCCGCACCATGATCGGATTGCCGTACCCACGCCGTGGATCGATCTAGGGGCATCCCTGATGGTGGGGCCTTCGGATGGGGGAGCGCCTCCCGATCACAAGCTCGCCGCAGCGCTGACGCTCGGCGGTGTTTACGCCGGTTTTACAACGTGGACGTATTTTGCCTGGTACCGCAAGCACAAGCCGCTCTCCGAGTTCCGGGTCGGCGGCGACGGCTTGTTTGGATCGAAGACGTACGCGGGCGGCGCCGACAAGCTCGGGCACGCGTGGGCGACGATGAGCCTGGCCCGCGTCGGGACCGAGCTCCTGCACCAGTGGGGCGGATACCACAAGCGAACCTCGGCGCTCGTAGCGACGGCGCTCAGCGAGCTGTTGTTCCTCGGCGTCGAGCTCAAGGACGGCTTCTACTACGAGTTCTCGCTCGGCGACGCGGCAGGCAACACCGCCGGTGCGCTGGCGGCGCTCGCGCTCTCGCTGTCGCCGCGGCTCGACGAGCTGTTCGACTTCCGCGTCGAGTACTGGCCGAGCCACGAGTATCGCCGCCAGTTCGACGGCGGCAACGTCAACGTCGCCGAGGACTACAGCGGCGAGACCTACCTGCTCGCGTTCCACCTCGGCGGGCTGCACGCGCTGCGCGACGCCCGGTGGGGCGGCCTGGCCCGGTTCGTCGACGTCGCGGTCGGCTTCGGGACCCGCGGCTACAAGCCGGACCAGCCGCGCGGGGAGCCCGACTACCAGCATCGCCAGGAGCTCTCGATCGGCTTCTCGCTCAACGTGCAGGGCGTGGCCGACTGGCTGTTCGAGGGCCGCTCGCGCGCGGCGCAGAAGATCGGCCACGGCGTGTTCGAGGTGTTCAACGCCGGCTACGTCCCCGCCGTCGAGTGGCGGAGGTCTCCCGCCGGAACGGTGATGACCGGCGGCGCGTGAGCCGGCGCGACACAGAGGCCGGCGGCGCGGGGCGTGAGCTCCCGGAGCCTCCTGGAGAACGCGGACACGCGCGCTCGCGCCGCGGGCCGTGAGCTTCAGGAGACTCCTGCTCCCGGAGACTCCTGGAGAACGCGGACACGCGCGCTCGCGCCGCGGGGCTGGGTCGGGCGCTCGTCCGTTAACCACCGAATCGAGCATGGATGGCGGCGCCATCTCCACGACCGGCCGGCGATCCACCACCCGGCCGTGCAATTTATCTCGCGCCCTGACCCACCCCGCGGCGCTACGCTGCGCGTTGACGCCGGGCCTCCGCAGCGCAACCGGTCAGATCCACTGCGGCGAGATACTAGCCGGGGCGCGCTACTCTCGCGCCCTGACCCAGCCCGCGGTGCTGCGCTGCGCGTTGACGCGGGCGCGGCGGGACCAGAGGTGCTCCCTGGGCTGCTGTGCAGAGCAACCGGTGCAGTCGTCGGTGGCCGCTGGGCGCGCAATGCCCCGCGTCGCGCTGGGACGATCGGATCTTACGTGGGATGATCGCGGCGGCATGCCGCTCCGCCCGCGGGCGATCTGGATCGCGGCTGCCGCGCTCGCCGCGGCGGCGACCGCCGCGTTCGCGGTGGGCAAGGACGACTGGGGCCGCTCGCTGCGCGAGCCGACGGCCGACGCAGCGTATTACTACGCGTACCTGCCGTCGCTGGTGCTCGACGGCGACCTCGACTTCACGAACCAGTACCGGGTCACGCAGAACTGGTACCGGCTCGGCCCCACGCCGGTTGGCCGCCCCGGCAACGTGTTCGGGATCGGCCCCGCGGTGTTCGCGCTGCCGGCGTTCGTCGCCGGGCACGCGCTCGCGGCGATCGCCGGGGCGCGCGGCGACGGGTTCTCGCGGTGGGAGACCGCGCTCGTGTTGTGGACGTCGATCCCGTTCACGCTCGGCGCGGTGTGGCTCGCGGCCCGGCTCGCGCGGCGCCGCATCGGGACGGTTCCCGCCGGGGCCGCCGGGTACGCCGGCGCGCTCGTCGCGGCGATCGCCGGTCCGCTGCTGTACTACGCGATCCGTCAGCCGGGCTACGCGCACCCGTGCGCGGCGCTGTTCGCCACGCTGCTCGTCGAGCGCTGGGACGCCTCGTACGACGCGCCGCGGACGCTGCGGACGTGGCTCGTGCTCGGCGCGGCGGCCGGCGCGGCGGCGCTCGCGCGGCCGCAGCTCGCGCTGTGGGCGCTGCTGCTGCCGGCCGCGGCGCTCGACGATCTGCGGCGGTGCGGCCAGGCCTCGCTCGGCCGGCTGGCGGCGCGCTGGGCGGCCGGCGCGGGGGCGGCGGCGCTGGTGTTCCTGCCGCAGCTCCTGGCGTGGAAGGCGCTGTACGGCGCGTGGTACGTGGTGCCGCAGGGCCCGGGCTTCCTGCGATGGGACGATCCGGTGTGGAGCGAGACGTTGTTCTCGTCGCGCAACGGGCTGTTTCCGTGGGCCCCGCTGTACGCGCCGATGGCGCTCGGGGTGGTCGTGCTCGCCCGGCGAGGCGTCCGCCTGCCGCTGGCGCTGCTGCTCGGGCTGTTCGGCCAGGCGCTGGTCAACGGCGCGACCTGGGACTGGTGGGCAGGCGGGTCGTTCGGCGGCCGCCGGTTCGACTCGTGCTACGTGGTGTTCGCGGTCGGCGCGGCGGCGCTGATCGCGGCGGGCGCGCGGGTCGCCGCGCGGCGCGGCCGGCTCGCCGGGGCGGCGGTCCGGCTCGCGGGGGTCGCGGCGGTCCTGGTCGCGCTCGCGACCGTGGAGCTCGCGGCGGAGACCTCGGTGATCTCGGCGCGGATCGGCGGCGGCGTGGCGGCGTCGGTGGTGTGGCGGGGCACGATCGGCGGGGTGCGCGGCCGGCTCGCCGGGTGGCTGTCAGCGGCGGCGAACGCGCCGGCGCGCGCGGTGTTCGCGTGGCGGCACGCGGTCGACCTCGACGCGTACGATCGGCTGGTCGGTGTCCACGTGCTCGGCGAGACCTACCCGGGCCTCAACAGCTTCCCCGACAAGCTGCGCGACATGGTCGCGGCGCCGGGCCGGATGGCCGGGCCGAGCGTGCGCGTGCTGGTCGGGATCAACCGCCGCGGGACGGTCACGCTGCGCGTGCCGGTCGAGGCGGCGGCGCAGGTCGTGGTGACGTGGAACGGCGGCGCCGCCGTCGCGCGCGACGCCCCGGCGCACGGGGTCGTCGAGCTCGCGTCGCTCGTGCCGCTGCGCGGGATCAACACGCTCGAGATCGGCGCGCCCGCCGGCACCGTGATCGGGCCGATCGAGATCCTCGCCACGCCCGAGGTCGGCGCCGGTATGCGACCATGACCCAGGCCATGCCCAGGCGCAGGATCGGGCGCATGATCGACGTGGGGTCGGCGCGCGCCCCCCAGGTGTGGTTCCTCGCTTGCGCGGTGGCCGCGATCGCCGCCGGCGTGATCCTGGCGAGCGTGCGGTCGTGGATGTGCGACGACGCGTTCATCACGTTTCGCTACGCCGACAACCTCGTGCAGGGCCACGGGCTGGTGTTCAACGCCGGCGAGCGCGTCGAGGGCTACACGAACTTCTCGTGGACGCTGTGGACCGCGCTGGGGCTCGGGCTCGGGGCGTCCGCGGAGGCGTGGTCGGCGGTGTCGGGGATCGCGTGCTTCGCGGCGGCGCTCGCGCTGCTCGCGCGGCGCGGCGGGTCGATCGCGCGGGCGTCGGGGATCGCGTGGCCGCTGCCGGCCGCCGCGGTGCTCGCGGCGGTCCACCGCGAGTGGACGGTGTTCGCGACCAGCGGGCTCGAGACCAGCGCGTTCACGCTGCTGGGGCTGGCCGGGTACGTCCTGGTGTGTCCGGTCGCGAACGGCCCGGCCGACGGTCCGGCGGGCGCTGCTCCCGGGGCGAGTGAGCGGCGCGCCGGGCCTCGCCGCCTGGCGGCCGCGGGGGTGGTGCTCGCGCTCGCGTCGCTGACGCGGCCCGACGGCGTGCTGTTCGCCGTGGTGTGCGGGATCTGGCTGCTCGCCGGGCGCGATCTCCGCGGCGCGCTGGTGTTCGCCGCCGGGTTCGCCGTGCTGTGGCTGCCGGCGACGATCTGGCGGGTCGCGTACTACGGCGATCTGTTTCCGAACACGTACTACGCAAAGTCCGCGGCGATCGCGTGGTGGTCGCAGGGCTGGTTCTACGCGCGGATCTACTTCACGCGGTACTGGCCGCTGCTGCTCGCGCTGCCGTGCGCCGCGCTGGTCAAGCCGCGCCGGCCGGTCGCGCTCGAGCTGGCGCTGGCGGTGGTCTACGCGCTCTACGTCATGCGGGTCGGGGGTGACTTCATGTTCGGCCGCCTGCTGGTCCCGGTCACGCCGTTCCTCCTGATCGTCCTGGGCCGCGGGACGGGCGCGCTGGTCGGCCGGCGCCCGCTGATCCACGCCGGCGTCATCGCCGGGCTCGCCGCCGCGCTCGTCGTCACCCCCGCGGCGGTCGACAAGCACCAGCGGCCGCGCGGGATCGCCGACGAGCACGACGCCTACACGGTGGGGATGCCCCACTGGGCGGAGCGCGCCGATACCAACGGCGCCGTGCTCGCGACGCTGTTCGACGGCCTGCCGATCTCGGTGTGCTTCTTCGGCGCGCAGGCCCGCCTGGTCTATCGCAGCCGGGTCGCCACCGCGATCGAGTGCGAGACCGGGCTGACCGACGCCGAGATCGCCCACCAGCCGCTCCTGGCCCGCGGCCGGATCGGCCACGAGAAGCACGCGCACCTGCCGTACCTGCTCGCGCGCCACGTCGATCTCGTGCTCACCCGCGACTGGGCGAACGAGGTGCTCGGGCTCGACAAGGAGCTGCCGGACGTGCCGATCGAGCTCGGCCGGATCCTCGGCCGCGTGATCACGTGGGACCCCGCGATCATGGGCGCGCTGCGCGCGCGGGGCGTGCGCACCCCGGACGTGCCGGCCCAGATCGATCGCTACCTCGTGGGGCTCGGCAACCTGCCGGAGGCGACGGTGCGCTCGGACTGGGAGCGGTTCCGGCGGCTGTACTTCGACCGCGTGCCCGACCCGGCGCGGGAGGCGCCATTCCGGGCGCGGCTCGGCCTCAAGTGATGGTAAGCAGGGTTCGTGCCCCGCGTTGTTCCCGGTGACGTCGTGCCGCTGACCGAGCCGCCGCACGCCCTGCGTACGCCCCCCGAGGACGACATCGAGCGCTGGATCTACGCGTACTTGAAGCATGCGCCGCTGTCGCTGACGCTGCGCGAGATCAACCGGCTGATCGCGATCGAGACCGTGGCGAGCGGCGACGGGCCGGTGCTCGACGTCGGCTGCGGCGATGGGTTCTGGTGGACCCTGCGCACGCACGATCGCCGCGAGGTCTACGGCATCGACATCTCGGCGCGCGAGATCGCGCAGGCCCAGACGCGGATCACCGCCGCGCTCACCGACGTCTCGGCGGAGCAGGCGTTCCCCGGCACCCGGTTCGCCGAGATCATCGGCAACTGCTCGCTCGAGCACGTGCCCGACATCGACGCGGCGCTGTCCAACCTGCGCAAGTCCGCGGCCCCGAACGCGCGCCTGCTGATGTTCGTGCCGACCCCGCGCTGGGCCTACCAGGGCCAGCTCCAGGCGTGGCTGCTCGCGCGCGCGCCGCGGATCGCGATGAGCCTCGCGGGCGCCCTGAACGGCTTCTTCCAGCACTGGCACCTCTACGACGCCAAGGTGTGGACGCGCCTGCTGGCGCAGAACGGCTGGCGGGTGCGCGCGGCCTACGGCCTGGGCTCGGCGCGCTCCGAGTTCCTGTTTCGCGCGTTCATGCCGCCGGCGTTCGTGGAGTTCATCGCCAAGAAGATCACGGGGTTCTATCCGTCGAAGCTCGCACAGTTCCTGCCGCGTGCGATGCTGGCTCCCGCCGTGCGCCTCGTGAAGTGGGCCGTCTCCGATCCGCTGGTCGCGGTCGATTCACCGACGGCGTACGAGTACCTGATCGTCGCGGACGCCGCCGAGCTACCTACCCGATGACTGCCCGATGATCGCCCGATGACCGAGCCCACCGACTACTTTGCGAACCACGCGCGGGCCCGGCAGTTCCCGTGGACGCTGTACCACCAGCCGCTCGAGCGAGACCTCGGCAGCTTCTTGCGCCAGGTCGCCGCCGAGCACGCCACCGGCGAGGTGCTGATCGTCGGGTGCGGGCTCCTGCACGAGCTCGACGCGGCGCCGGGCGGCCTCGGGTTCCATGTCGCCGACATCGACGATCGCGCGGTGTCCGCCGTGCTCGCGCGCGGCGACCCGCGGATCACCGGCGGGACGGTGGTGTTGCCCGAGGCCCCGATCGAGCTGGGCCGCCGGTTCGCCGCGATCTACGCCAAGGAGGTCGTCGAGCACGTGCGGGCGTGGCCGGCCTGGCTGGTCGGGCTGCGCCGCGCGCTGGTGCCCGGCGGCCGGCTGTGGTTGTCGACGCCGAACTACGGCGAGCCGTGGCTGCCTGCGCTCGAGTCCACCGTGCTCGAGCTGGTCGCGCGCCGCGCGGGGTTCTCGCGGCGCGAGCTTCACCCCACGCGGTTCGCCCGCGGGTCGCTGGCGCGCGGCCTGCGCGCGGCGGGCTTCGAGCACATCGAGGTCAAGCCGACCCTCACGCGGCTCGCGCTGACGTCATGGTCGCGCGCGCCGAGATGACCGAGCGCAAGCGATCAGGCGCCGCGCTGCAGATCGTCGCGATCGACGACGAGCAGATCCGCGAGGTTCACTACCTGAACGCGTCGTCGCGCGGCAGCACCGACGTCGAGCGCCTGCCGGTGTCGCGCGGCACGCTCGCCGCCGCGCTCCCCGGTGAGCTCGACGCGCTGATCGTGTGCAGCGATCTCCAGGGCATCGTGCCGGGGCCGGGCGGGCGCTCGGAGCTGCTCGGCGTCCAGGTGGCCGCGGTGCTCGAGGAGCTCGCGTTCGATGAGGTGATTGCCCCGGCGGCGCGCACCGGGGTGATCCTCGCCGGCGACCTCTACAGCGTGCCGGCGGCGAACAAGCGCGGCGGCTACGGCGACGTCGCCGAGGTGTGGGCCGCGTTTGTCGAGCGGTTCGCGTGGGTCGCGGGGGTGGCCGGCAACCACGACGACGTCTCCGGCGTGGCCACGCTCGGCGCCCGGGTCCACCTGCTCGACGGCGGGCTCGCCGAGCCCGATGGCCTGCGGATCGGCGGGGTCGGCGGCATCATCGGCAACCCGCGCAAGCCGGGCCGGCGCAGCGAGGCCGACCAGCTGCGCGCGATCGACGGCGCGATCGGCTACGACCTCGACATCCTCGTCCTGCACGAAGGCCCGCACGGCGGCGACAAGCAGCCCGGCAACGACGCGATCCGCGCGACGATCGAGGCCGGCGGCGTCGGCCTCACGATCTGCGGCCACGATCACTGGCGGGTGCCGCTCGCCGCGCACCGCCACGGCCAGATCCTCAACGTCGATGCGCGCGTCGTCGTGCTCGTGGCGCCTCGGAAGTAGCGGGCGGTAGCGCGCCGGCGTCGACCCGACGTCAGGCCGACGTCAGGCCGACGAGCTGGTGGTCTGATCGAAGCGCTCCTGGTAGATGCGCATGATATCGGCGGCGGTCTCCTCGATCGCGCGGTTGGTGACGTCGATGACCGGCCAGTTCGCGTGCTTGCGAAAGATCGCGCGCGAGTAGGCGATCTCGTTGTCGATGTGGGCGCGCTGGCCGTAGCTCGAGTCGTGGGGCATGCCCAGGTGCGAGAGCCGGGCTTGCCGGATGCGCATCAGCATGTCGGGCTGGACGATCAGGCCGAACACCTTGCGATCGTCGACCTGCGACAGCTCCTCGGGCGGATCGACGCCGAGCACGAGCGGCACGTTGGCGACCTTGAGGCCGCGCTGGGCCAGGTACGTCGACAGCGGCGTCTTCGAGGTCCGCGAGATCCCGACCAGCACGAGATCGGCCTTGGGCAGGTTGCGTGGCTCGGCGCCGTCGTCGTTCTTGACCGCGAACTCGACCGCCTCGATCCGGCGGAAGTAGTCGTCGGTGATCGAGTGCAGGAGGCCCGGGACGCCGGCGGGCGCCGATCCGAGGAACATCGCGAGCTTGCTGATCAAGGCGCCGATCAGATCGACGGTCTCGATGTTGTAGCGCTCGACGAGCTTGCCGATCAGGTCGCGCTCCTCGGCGTTGACCACCGTGAACACCACCAGCGCGCGGAGCTCGGAGGCCTTCTCGAGGATCTGCTCGAGCTCGCTCTCCAGCCGCACGCGCGAGAACAGCTTGATCTGCACCGGCTCGCTGAACTGCAGCGTCGCGGCGCGGACCATGCGCTCGGCGGTCTCGCCGGTGGCGTCGCTGATGATCATGACCGTCTTCATCGGCGCCTCTATATCATGCGGCGGATCACGCCGCTAACGGCATCATGCGGCGCGGGAAACGCTGCTAGCGGCGCCGGAATGCGTCGACAAACCGCGGGTATTCCCCGGCATCCAGCCAGACGCCGTGGGCCTCGCAGTGATCGAACCGGACGGCATCGCGGACCCGGACCCGCATCGGCCGGCGGCAGACCGGACACGGCGCGGGGCCCCACGGCCAGCCCTCCATGCCGTCGAGCCTGGTCCGGGCGAGCTGGTCCGCCGTCGCCAGCGTGTCGAGCGCGTACCACTCGCCGCAGCCGCCCGGGCACACCAGCTGGGTGCTGTCGCCGACGCTGGCGATCGTGTTGTGGCAGCGCGGGCAGGTCGCGGTCAGCGAGCTCGCGCTGCGGTAGGGGTCGTCGTCCACCTCCCTAGCGTACGATGCGGCGCGGCCCGCCGGCGCCAGGTAGCGCGCCGAGCCGTGTCGATGGCTGTGCGCCGGGTGAGCGCCGGTGTCGACGCTGTGCGCGTGCGGCGGGCCGTGTGGGCACCGGGTGAGTGGGCACCGGGTGAGCGCCGGGTGAGCGCCGGGTCAGCGATAAGTGAGCGCCGGGTGAGCGTGGGCGCCGCGTGGCTACACGACGGGCAAGTGGACGCGGCTCGGCGACGCTGCCCGCTCCGCGTGATCGATCACGCGCGGGCATTCCGGATCCGGAGCCGACGGATCGCCCGCGCTGTGTGCGCTGACGACCTTGCAGCCGCCGCGGCACAGCGCGTGGTACGCGCAGCTCGCGCACGGCTCGCGTGCCTCGCGCCAGGTGCGAAACGCGCCGAACGCGCCGGGCGCGTCCCAGTAGCCGCGCAGCTCGGTGACGCGGGGGCGGTCGGTCCCGGGCGCCGGCGGCGGCGGCGCGGCGAAGCTGCACGCGGTGAGCTGGCCGCCGGGTTTGGCGCCGACGAGGAAGTCGCCGCCGGTGCAGCCGTAGACCGCGAGCTCGGCGAGCAGCGCGCGATCGGGCCGGTGGTGGGCGAGCATCGGCGTGTACGAGCAATCGACCTTGACGCGCACGGCGTGGCGCTTCGCGGCGGCCAGGATCGCCGGCAGGAACGCGCGGTGCTGTGCGTCGCTGCAGCGCAGCTCGGCGTACGCGCGGGCGCCGCGGCCCGACGGCTTGAACCGCAACAGCTCGACCTCGGACAGCCGGCGGTCGGCGGCGTACGCGAACAGCGCGTCGAGCTCGCCGAAGTTGTGGCGGGTCACCACCACGTTGATGCCGACCTCGCGCTTGACCGCGCGCAGCGCGCGGATCGCGGCATCGGCGCGCGCGAAGCCGTCGAACCCGCGGACCCGCGCGTAGGTCGGGCCGAGCCCGTCGAGCGAGACGTTGATCTGGCCGAACCGATCGGCGATCGCGAGCAGCCGATCGAGCCCGGCGAGCCCCGACGTCGTGAGGTTGGCGACGATGCCGCGCCGCCGCGCGTGATCCACCAGCTCGCCGAGCCACGGCAACACCGCGCTCTCGCCGCCGCCGAGCGCGACGTGAAACACGCCGGCGTCCGCGAGCTCATCGATCGCGCGCGTCCACGCGGCGAGGCCCCACTCGTTGGGCGCGCCATCGGGCGAAGCGCCGGTGTAGCAGCCCTGGCACCCGGCGTCGCACCGGTTGGTGAGCTGGAGGTGGGCCTCGAGCGGGGCGCTGAGCGGCGCGTCGCCGAGCGCGGTCTCGGCGCCCGCCCAGATCGCCGGCCGGGCGATCACGGAATCGTGCTTGTTCATGTTCACGTCGTCGATCGCGAGCACGCGGCGGGCGAACGCGCGATCGACGAACACCAGCGCGCGCGGCACCGTGAGCTGCAAGATCGCGCCGAACCGCTCGAGCCGGGCGCGCCGTGGTGGGTGGCGGCGGGCCTGGCGTGCGCGTTCGACCACCGCGAGCGCGGTATCGACGCCACGCGCGGCGAGCCGGCCGAGCGTGGCGCCAAGCTTCACGCGGCGACTGTAGCAGCTGCGTTTCGCGGCGCGCTGGTACCCGGTGGTTCGCGCTCGTACCTGGCCACAGAGGTTTTGACGGTTGCGCTGGCGGTGCGAGCCGTGAGCTTCAGGAGATCGCGGGCACGCGCGCTGGCACCGCGGGCTGGGTCGGGCGCTCGTCCGTTGACCGCCGGATCGAGCATGGATGGCGGCGCCATCTCCACGACCGGCCGGCGATCCACCACCCGGCCGTGCAATTTATCTCGCGCCCTGACC
>Ga0137459_1000079_pt1 | contig 31940 bp, 37 predicted proteins | sample EasRivERMGT700_2_FD_104908 | JGI IMG/M metagenome (GOLD analysis project Ga0137459, IMG submission 104908) | Soil microbial communities from meander-bound floodplain in the East River, Colorado, USA - East River MetaG ERMGT700_2 | ecosystem: Environmental > Terrestrial > Soil > Floodplain ...
CTCGGTCAGGAGGCGCGCTGGTTGAGGGAGCGCCAGGGCGAGCACCACGGCCGCCGGTGTCTCCGTCAAGAGACGCGCCGGTTGGGGCAGGGCGAGCGCGAGCGGGACCGCGGCCGGCGTCTCCGTGCGGAGAATCGTCGGCGCCGGCAGGACGAGGGCGAGCACCGCGGGCGTCGGCGCGATCGGGTCCTCCCCGAACGAGAAGCAGAGCGTAGGCAGGTCCGCCGAGGCCGAGACGAGCACGTTGTAGTCGAAGCCGGTAACCGTGATCGCGACCACCCGCGCGGCCCACTTCGACTCCACGTGGTGGAACTGGTCGGAGGCAATCGAGCACGTCGTAACGCTGGTCGTCTGGGCGTCGGCCGAGTTCCACTTCGCCATGCTCCCGCCGGCGCTCCCGGTCGCTGGCGCGTACACCCCGAACGACATGGCCCCGACCGTCGCGTCGAGCGTGTTCGCAGTCGCAGCCGCGCTCCCCACCGTGAAGAGCGCCCGCGCCTTGAATCCCGCCCCCGCGTAGCTCGACACTCCGAGCGTGTCCGAGTTCAAGGCCGGCAAGTCCGCGACGCACCTCTCCCCGTTCAGCGAGAACGCGAGCAACCCGACCCCGATAGCCTCGCCCGCCGTGTCGCGCGTCGTCAGCTCCACGTCATCGGCGTTCCAGGCCGTGAGCTGGATCGAGATTGCCTCAGTGACGACGCCAGCCGTAGAGATCACGATCGAGAGCAGGCGATCGTTCCTCGCCTTCATGCCTACGCTGGTCGGGGACGCCAGGTCTTGCGCGCAGATCCCCACGCACGCCTGCGAGGTCGAGGGGAGCCGCCCCGCGAAGCCCATTGAGAAGATCACGTTGTTGAGGCCGGCATCCGTGTTCCAGACGGTGCGGGCGCTGATCGCGAGCACGGCGTCCGCCACCAGGCCGAGCGACGGCGAGTTGAAGGCCGTGTTGTCCGTCGTGGGGGAGGAGACCGTTACCAGCTTGGCCGAGAGGTTCGCGCCGTACATGAAGCGCACGAAGCCCTTGAGCACGGACGCCGTGTCCACGTTGATCGTGAGCGCGTTAACCCCAACCGATGTGAACGTGGCCCCCACCCCGAGCGCCTCCGTGGTCGTCACCGGGAGGTTCAGGATCTTGTTGTTGGCTCGCCTCCTCCCCGTGTCCGCCAGGGTGGCGAGCACGTTGTGCTCAGCCATGAGGCCGATCGCGATCGCGGCCGCCCCGTCCGTGAGCCCGATCGAGATTCGGGCGGGGTTGGTCTCGCCTCCCGTACCGCTCGCCCCCGAGAGCACGATGATGCAGGCCTTGGGCGTCATACCCGCCGGCCCGCCCGTGTCCGTGATCGTGAAGGCGCCGCTCGCGTTCGGCAACGTGAACGGCACGTCCCGGACGATGATCTCGTTCCCCACGGCGCTACCCGGGCGCTCCGCCCGGCGTCAGCGTGACGGTGGCAGGCATGGGAGGCCGGCCCACTCCACTAGCTCACCCGGTGAGCTGGAGGATTCCGAGCGCGGCCCACTGGATCGTGTTGTTGGCGCCCGTGCCGTCGAAGGGGAAGCCCCCCGTGTCGAAGAAGGCCACGGGGATCTCGAGCCCCGGCGTCGCGTTGTGGACGTGGAGGAGGGCCGCCTGGTTCTGGCGCGTGCCGGCGCCCAGGTTCGTGAAGACGGCGTCGGTCGCGTCCACGTACCAGATGAGGTTCCCGTCGTCCCGGACGCCCGTCACCCCGGCCAGGTCAACCCTGGCGTAGTTCGCCCCGTCGCACTCGTCCAGAGTCGTGAAGCCCGCGAAGGTGTTGGCGGCCTTCTGGGTGTCCGTGGTCGTGTTGGTCATGACCAGGGCCACCCGCAGGTCCGCGGTGGAGAGGTTCAGGCCCGCGGTCGCGATCAGTTCCTTGGCGCGCTGGTAGACGAAGGATGACATGGGCGGGGACCTCGAGGGGTGGGGCCGGGGCCCCGAGCATAGGGAGCCAGTCCGGGCGTTCCAAGAGGTAGAGTGTCCCCATGGTCTCCAGCCTCGAGGTCCCCGTGCGGGCCACCCGAGCCGAGCTCTCCCTCCCCGCGACCGGCTCGGCCAAGCTCACGAAGGTCGCCTTTCCTCTCGTCTACACCGGCTCCGCTCCGTCGAAGGTCCTCGCGTTCGTCGCGGCGACCGCGGGCGACTCGGTCCAGGTCGAGCTTTCGTACCCAGACCGTCCCGCCGGGGCGTGGAAGGACACGTGCCGACTTACCGGAGCGAAGATCAAGCTGCCCGGCAAGAAGGACGGCGAGCGCGTCGCGGTCGTCCTCGCGCTCACCCTCACGCGCGCCGACACGCGCGCGCCGCGCGAGCTCCTCGAGTTCCTCCTGGACGCGGCCCATGCCGAGGCGCTCGAGCTCGACATGAAGGTTCGGGTCGTCCAGGAGCCGCTCCCCTTCCAGGAGCCTCCTGATCCGCGCGTCGATGAGCGGGTGCGTCGAGCTGGTGGTTCGCTGGCTGTTCCGGAGCCAGCGCGTCGGGCCGCGCGTGGGCCGAAGGCCTCGAGCCCTCCGCCCGCCTAGTAAACGCGACCGTGCACGTGCACGGTCATGTCGTCGAGAACGTCGATCGCGTTGACGTCACGGCAGCGGAGCTTCATCCCCTTTAGCAGGACGACCTCGCGGACCGGGACGTCGACATAGATCAGCGGGGAGAGGACCACCTCGGCGCGCCCCATCGGAGCAAACTGGAGGTCGCGCGCTTGCCCGGCTGTGATCGCGGTTGCCGACGCGAAAACGAGGACCGTGTCGTCCTCGGCGTCGAGGAGCTCGAAGACGAGCGCGCGGTTCCCCACCGTCGCCGTGGCGACGAACTCGAGGCGGACGACCGCGATCACGAGCGCCTTCGCTTGCGGCCCCACGTCCGTGTCGAAGACGAGGGTCTTCGAGGGCGCGTTCGGGGAGTCGTCGGTAAAGATCGCCCACGAGAAGTTGCCTGGGTCCCCCGCGGCCGCCTCGTCCTTTACCCAGGTCACGGGGTCAGCTCACCGGAACGGAGGACGCGAGGTCGGCGCGGCGACGTTCTTCGGCGCCTTCGTCCCCTCGCTCGTGACGTTGTCGTCTCGCGCGAAGAGGCCGATGAAGGCTGCCCCCACGGCCGCCAGGAGCTCGGCCGCGTATTCGGGTTGGAAGACCGCGAGGAGGCCCGGGCCCCCCTCCGCGAGGAGCTTCGAGGCGAGGGAGAGGAGTAGGCCCAGGCCGGCGGCCACGCCGGCCACGGTCGTCTTTCGGCTCTTCAGCATGGCGCCAGGGTAGCTTCCGGGCTCCGGGACCTCACGGGTAGCCCTTGGAGAAGGGCCGAAGCCCCTCGCCCTGGAGCGCAAGCTGGGCCTCGTCCTGGACGGGGTAGCCTCGAGCCGCTGCCAAGGCCCGAATGGCGGGCGTGTTGCACCGGCGGATGCGGACACCCTCGGTCACCCCGCCCACCTGGGCGAGGACGTGCCACCCGTAGGCCGCGCTGTCCGTGATCGTGAGCGAGCGGGCGACCGCGGCGTTCGGCATCCAGGCCCGGAGCGTCCCGACCCGGAGGAAGGGGTCGTAGTCGGCGTCCCCGACCGAGCGGAACCCGCACCGGCGGAGGACCACGTCCCCGGTCGCCGGCCCCGGACCGCCCGGCCGGCCCTGGTCGTCGTAGTAGTCCTGGCCTCCGTCGTCGACCATGAGGCAGTGGGGGTTCCCAGGGACCGCGGAGCGCGGGGCACCCCAAAAAACGCAGTCCTCCGCGCGGACGTTGGTCCTCCCGCCGATCCCCTGAAAGGTCCACCCGGCGCCCCCGCGCCAGCCCCACTCCTGGTCCCAGCGAAGGGCGCTGCAGCGCTTGAAGTAGAGGAGCGCGCCCGGGACGTCGTGGCATTCCGCCGGGCGCGCCGTGTGCTTCGAGCCCTCGGAGCCGGAGGCGTTGATCTGGACGTCGACCCAGGAGGAGCCGCGCGAGGCGTAGCCGTGCGAGTAGTGGGCGTGCTCGGCTCCGCGGGCGAAGTCGTACACGACGTCCCGGAAGTCGAGGTCGCCCTGGTAGCTGAAGGTTCCCCACACCGCCGAGTTCTGGATCCCCTGGGCGCCGCTCACGCCCGCGGGCGCGTGCTCGAGCCGGAGCGCGACCGTGACCGACTCCTCGTCGTCGATCGCAGGCCGGACGAGGATCGTCGCCTTCCCGCCGGCGATCGTCCCGGTTGTCGTCGTCCAGAAGCGGACACCGTCGGGCCGGACGACCACCGTCCCCGCCGGGACCATCGCGCCGTCCGTGCCGGTGAAGATCACCGAGCGCGCGGGATCCGCGACTATGCGCACGTCCCGGAGCACGAGGCGGAAGCGCGGCCGGATCGGCGAGACGTCCACGAGCTCGCCCTTGGCGTCCGCGTCCCGGGTCGCCAGGCCGAAGTGGATCGCCTTCCTCTTCGCCGCGTGGATGGTCATGTGCTCGAGCCAGAGCACCCCGTCGAAGGGCCCGACGAAGATCGTCGAGTCGTGGTAGGTGTCCTCGCCGGCGACTATGTGGGTGAGGTCCCGCCCGGCGCCGGTGAAGCGCACGCCCTCGAGCTCCCGGGAGAGCCAGACCGCGGGGTCGTAGCGCTGGCGGTTGTCCCCTCGGAAGGCGAGGTCGAAGCCTGGCACCGTGCCGGCCGGCAGGTCCACCTGGCCGAGGCGGAGCTCGTCGGTCCCAGGGAAGAGCTCGAAGGGCTCGAGCGCGGCGCGCTCGAAGTCGAGAGGCTCCTCGGCCCCGGAGGGGAAGAGCTCGCGCGCGGTGACGCAAGCGAGGAAGCCGAGGAGGAGCCCGAGCAGGGCGAGCCAGACGATCCGGAAGGGGTTCGAGGGAGAGCGCATGGGTGGAAACCTCCGGGGGAGGAAAGGGGCGGTCGCCGAGGTTACCCTCGCCGGCCATGGTTCACCGCATCGACAGTCCGGGCTCCGTGGCGGGGACGTGGGTCGGGGGGAACCCCTTCGCCGGCGTGCCGGGAACGATCATCGCGGCGGACTACTTGAACGCCCACCAGGAGGAGCTCGTCTCCATGGTCGAGGCCGAGGGCCTCGCGGCGGACAAGCTCGACACGACCCAAGTCCGCCAGGCCGTCCTCCATGCCATCGCGCGCGTCGCTGGCGTCGAGCTCGTCTTCACCGCCGGCGCTAACCTCACCGCGGGGCAGGGGCTCCTCTCGGGCGACGTCTTCGGCGTCGTCAAGGATTCGGTCTCGACCGGCCAGCAGGCGACGCTCGTCGTCCGTGGGTCCTTCAATCTGCCGAAGGTCACCGCCGACGCGATGACCCTTCACCAGCGCGTCTATTGGGACAACGGGGTGGGCAAGCTCACGACCACCTCCGCCGGGAACCGCTCCGCCGGCGTCGTGATCGTGGCCGCGGGCGCGGGGTCGACGAGTGTCGAGGTCCTGCTCCAGGGGCCGCCGAACCTATAGCGCTCGGAAGAAACGGGCGGCCCCCCCGGAACCGCGCGCTCGGTTCGCCCGGACCGCGCCTTCCATGGGCTCCGAGGCACGGAGCGCCGGCTCCAGTCCGAGCGACGCGCGGGGTCTCCCTGCTCATCCGTCCCCGGAGTGGTTGGGAGGAGGAGGCAGGACGACCAGGATCCCAGGAACTCGTTTCGCCTCCCGGGAGGCCGTCCGCGGAGGGCCCGCGCGGCGGTGAACCGGACCGCGCGCCCCTCCAGGGAGAAACCTACTCCGTTTCGGCTCAGGAAGCGTTCGCTCTCCGTCCGACATATGTAGCGCGCCGAGTGGCGACGAAGGAAAGGGAGCCGACACCATGAGCGTTCAGGAGATCCTGCGGGCGATCGAGGTCGACGAGAAGCTGACCCAGGCCGAACGTCGCGGGGCACGCGCGCTCGAGACCGAGGAGAGCCGCCGGGGTCGCGAGGCCCTCGAGCGGATCGGCCGGCGCGAGCTGAAGGATCGCGCCCAGCTCCGGCTCCAGGTCCGCGGGGTGCGCCCGTGAGCCCCTTCCTCCGCCGGATGGCCTCGGACCTCGTCCACCTCCCGGGGGCGGCCTCGGCGTGCTACGTGCTCGACGCGCTGCTCCGGACCTGGCTCGCCTCCGAGGCGCCCACGGTCGACGTCCTGCCCGTGCTCGTGCTCGCGGCCTACGGGCTCGCATGCGCCTTCCACCAGCTCGTCCGCGGGGACGACTGGGTCTGGTCCGAACCTTCCACCTCGAACGAAGAGGATCCTGCCTCGTGAATCCCGTTGCCTTCCACCGCGCTTGCGCGGCCTTCCACGCCTTCGCGGGCGTCCTCCTCCACGTCGCCGGCGGGTGCGGGGGCTGGGCGGCCTTCGCCTTCGCCCTCGCCTCGCTCCACGGGTGGCGCTCCCTCTGGCTCGAGCTACGGGGGCGCCAGGGCCGGGAGAGCGTTACCCTCTCGGGCGAGGACTTCCGGTGATTGTGAGCCACGAACGCGCGCGGGCGTTGAGGGCGGACCTCCTCGCTCGAGGGCCCGCCACGAAGGACGAGCTCTCGAAGCGCCTCGGCTGGCCCGAGGCCGTCGTGCGCGGCGCGCTCCGACTCCTCGGGGACGCCGGGGAGGCCGACTACTACCTGCTCTCCCAGCCGGGCGGCCGGCCGATGCGGGTCTGGGAAGCGCAGGACCCCGGGTGCTGAAGGGGCGCGCGGCGCTCGAGGCGGCCCTAGCCTCCGCGCGACGCGGTCGCGGCGCGAACAAGTACCACGTGGCCCCGCGCGAGGAGCGTACCGCGGACGGGATCGTCTTCGCCTCGAAGGCCGAGGCCCGGCGCTACCAGGACCTGAAGCTCCTCCGCTCCGCGGGGCATGTGCGTTTCTTCCTCCGCCAGGTCCCGTTCCACCTCCCGGGGGGGACGCGCTACCTGCTCGACTTCCTCGTCTTCTGGACCGACGGGCACCAGTCCTTCGAGGACGTGAAGGGGACGCGGACCGAGGTGTACGAGCTGAAGAGGCGCCAGGTCGCGGAGCTCTACGGCGTCGAGATCGAGGAGCTCGGCGTGCGCCGGCGCACGCCGAGGCGCTAGGTCATGGGGCGGTGAGATCATCGCCGGTGCGCGTGATCTCCGCGAAGGCCTCCCAGCCGGCCGCGAAGACCTTCGTCCCGGCGGCCGGCGGGGCACCCGAGAAGATGGGCGCCCCGGTCGAGTTCCCGTTGTAGCTCTCCAGACCGGTCGCGCTCGTGATGACCGCGTGGTGCACGTCGACCGCGGCCCTCTCCGTGACGAAGCCGGCGAGGTTGTTCCTGCCCCACCAGCGGATCCCGAAGGTCCCTGTGTTCGTGAACTTGTCCGCGCGGAAGGTGTCGCGGAAGGACCCGATGGCGTTCCCGCCACCGGTCGCCCAGACGAAGGCGGTGTCCCAGAGGCGGGCGAGGATCGAGCCCGCGCCGTTGGTCCCGCTCATCCCGTTGTTCTCCCGCGCCGTGTTCTCGTAGTACCGCCAGCACATGAGCCGCTCGAGCGGTTCAGGGCGCGAGAAGAAGCCGGGGTCCTTGCTCCCGCGGGAGAGCGAGAACGCGGTGAACTCGACGTCAATCGCCGTGTTGACGGGCCAGATAACCCGGACCTCGAGATAGGCCGGCTGCAGGAGGTCCTTCCCGGCGACGCTCGGGAGCGTCCCGGTGAAGGCAAAGCGGCGCCAGGAGGTGTCGACGAGGTTCCCGAGGACCGGGGTCAACGTGGTCGTGACCGGCGAGCCGGAGCCGAAGACCTGCTCCACCTCCACCGCGAGGAGCGAGTGGTCCGCGCCTCCGATCCGGCGGAGGTCGAAGGCAAGGGTGATCGGCCGGCCCTCGTAAGTCTCGGCACGCTCGACGCGCTGGCGGAGCTTCGCGCTCTGCCCGACGACTGCGATCGAGTCCCATCTACAGGCGTAGGCGGAGCCGGATGGACCGCGGGGAGTCGCTCCGGTCAGGAACGAGCGCGAGAGATTGCCCGTCCCGCCGGCGGAGTCGAAGAGCCAGCGGTCGGGCCCATAGTAGCCGCGCGAGAAGGTCGCCCCGACGACCGTTGTCCCGTAGCGGTTCCAGATCCGGAAGTCGGGATTGAGCAGGACGTTCCCGCTCGTGCCCTGGGCGGCAATCTTCAGGATGGCCTCGAAGAGCTGATCGCGGCTCCCCTTGTCGAGCGTCAACCCCATCCCGAGGACGGGCGCGACGAGCTCCTCCTGGACCGCGTTTAAGAAGTCGTCGGTCACTCGGGTTGCGGGGACCGCCATCAGCGGGTCGCCCTCGGTGAAGAAACCCGGGGTCCCGACCGGGTCGGGCGAGGGGATCACGGGGACGGCGGTAGTGTGGTCAACACGGTGCATGGTCTAAGTCCTCGTGGGGATCGGAAGGACGAGGCGGATCGGGAGGCTCGAGGGGATCGCGAAGCTCCAGGGGGCGTAGCCGGTGTAGGGCTTGTCGTACACGTAGAGGAAGAAACCGTGGGCGGGCTTGATCGAGTCCAGGGTGCACTCGAGCAGGCCGTTCCCGAAGGTGACGAGCGGTTCGCCGGCGACCGTGATCCCCGCGCGCGCGAAGCGCGGGGTCACCTCGCCCGCGTGGATCTCCACCGCGAAGGCCCAGTCGTCACCGTAGAGGTAGTCGCCGGCCGCGCTCCCCGCGACGAAGGCCTGGAACCCGACGATGTCCACGACCTCGACGTCGTACCCGAGGCCCTTCGCGACCTCGGAGAGGTGGAAGCGGTTCTGCCCGCCGGGCAGGGCTATCTTCCGGTAGGCCGCGTAGCGTTGCTCCGTCGTTGTCTGGGGCAGGCCGTCGGTGCAGTCGTCCGCCAGGCCGAGGAACTCAATCCACTCCGGGAGGAGCTCGAGCACGGTGCGGAGGTCCGCCTCGTCGTGGAGGTCGAGCGAGCGCTCCTCAACGTCGGCGAGGAGCTCGGCCGGGGCGCGGAGGAGATCGAGGAGGACGGTCAAGGGCTGGACCTCTTCGGCCACGCTAGGCCGCGGGGGAGGAGCGCGGCCAGTGACTCGTGATAGGCGGGGCCTAGATCCGGCTCCTCGACGATCACCGGAATCGCCGGCGTGAAGACGGCCGGCGCCGGCAGGACCAGCGCGATCGGAACCGCGTTGGGTTGGTGCGGCGCCATGATGGTAGGCACCGGGACCGAGAGAGGGATGGGGACGGGGGTCGGAAAAACCCGGTTCTCCGCGAGGAGCGAAGGGGCGGGGAGCCCGAGGTCGAGGGTCGCCGCGGCGGGCTCGAGCGCGGGGATCCGCGAGACGCCCCACAGGAAGAGGCGCCCCGCCTGGGATGTCGCGACGTCGATCGAGAGCCCGGTCGGCGTGATCGCGACCGAGGTCGCGCGGAAGGCCGTCCCGCCGGCGCCCGAGACCACGTTCCACTCGCCCGATTTGTAGCGCGAGTACGCCACGGTGGGCATCGAGTCGGGGTCAAGGCCCTCGTCGATCGCACAGGAGATCGAATGGGTCTCGACTCCGTCCGTGACGAAGACCCCGAGCTGTTGCGCCGGCGCTCCGGTCTGAAGCGCGTCGCTGCTCGTGGCTCCGATCCAAACGCCGATCACAACCTCGCAGTAGCGCCCGAGGCCGACGAGCGCCGTGACGCCACTCTCGCTCCCGGTGAAGGTCTCGACCGCGATCAGGCCGACGCGGTCGTCAACCCAGTTGAAACCAAGCCAGAAGGCACCGACGGCGGTCCCGTCGCGGTCGAAGCCGTCGGTGACGAAGTCCGTCACCGCGTCGTCGCTCACGGTGGTTGGAACCCCGCCCGCCTCCTGGATCGCCCCCGCGTAGTTCGTGGTGCTCAGGTACTGTCCGCACGAGACCGGGTCGGCGGCCGTGGGCCAGCACGTGCCGGCGAAGCCCTGGACGATCGAGCCGCCGTCCACCGCTCCGCCGACCGTGACCGAGAAGCCGGTGGCTATCCCGCCGAAGCTTCCGCGCTTCGCGAAGGAGAGGAGATGGGTCGGCGACCCGCCCACGTAGAAGGAGGCGTTCTGGGCGGCCGAGCCGGCGCGGACCCCGCACCCTCCGAAGAGGATCACGATGAGCTTGACCTTCCTCGAGGAGGAGAGCCCGGAGACGTCGGTCCAGTTGACCGCGATCCCGTCCGAGAGGTCGGAGACCGTGCCCAGCGCCCAGTCTCCCCCGAGCGTCGCCGGATCGAGGACGCGGATCAGGCCCGTTCCGGCCGAGGAGGTGGAGGCCGCGTGTCTCGCGACGCTCGCGCCGCTCTGCCCCGCACGGAAGAAGCTCGAGAGGCCTCCCGCCTTCGTGCTCGGGCCCTGCTTCGAGAAGTAGGCGAGCGAGAGCTGGGCGGAGCTCGCCTCGGTGAGGTAGTCGCCGGAGACGAAGACCACCGCGGCCTGGAAGTCCGTGATCTTCGGAGAGGTGTAGTTGACAACGCCCGTGGAGAGGGGCGCGTCGACCACGAGGACGGCGAACTCGTCAGCCATGGCCTCTTCACCTACACGAAGGTCACCGTCCCGAGGACGGGGAGGCTCGTCGCCCCGACGACGACGTCGCCGGCGGGCACGGTGAGGACGTGGTCCTGTTCGCCCGCGGCCGTCGCGATGGCCTCGACGAACTTCGCGTGGGAGATCGTCCCACCTGGCGCGCCCTCACGGACGAGCATCCCGCGAAGCGCGTCCTCCACGGCCACCTGGACGGGGAGCGTGTTCGGGGTGAGCGCGACCGTGATCGCGATGGCCTGGGCAACGGGCGGGATCGTCGTCACGGCCGCTGTCACCGGAGCGCTGTCGCGGCGCGTCTCGTCGGTCAGGCGGTCCTGGACCTCCTGGACCTTCGCCGGGTTCGGGATCGGGCCGCCTGGGTCGTCGTCGACCGCGAAGAGAACGAGCACCGTGCCGAGGCCCAGGCCGTTCTCGATGACGAAGACGCGGGTTACGCCGGGGACCTCGCGCGCCCAGGCTTTGTAGTCGGCGACCGATCCGCCCTGGGGTGGGGCCGAGACGAGCTCCTGCAGTCGGTCGCGGAGCTCGCGGTCGGTCTCCGCGTCGAGCCCGTTCACGAGGCCGCCGGCGTCAACCGTGGCACCGGTCACGCCGGCGATCGGCGTCGCGAGTGCGAGCGAGCTCGCCGCGGCGGTGTTCCCGGCCAGCCCAGCGAGCTCGGCCAGGACCGGGAGCGAGAGCACGCCGGCCGCGATCGTCCCGCCGGCGGTCGTGATGAAGCGCCGGCCGTCGACCCGCTGGACGACCGTTCCGAGGGGCACTGCGACCCCGCTCGTCCCGGCGAAGGTCACGGTTCCGGCGGCCCCCGCGGCCGGCCGACGCTCGAGGCCGAAGAGGTCCGCCCAGCGCTCGAGCACCTCGGCGTCCGCGGTCAGGGGCACAACCTGGCGTGAGACCCAGTCGAGGTAGCCGTAGAGCCCGTGGAGTCCTCCCGCCCAGACGCGCGCCAGGACCTTCAGGACCGACCGATCGAGGAGCGAACCGAGGCCCAGGCGCGAGGCAGTCTCGCTTTCCGCACGGGCCACGAGCTCGGCGAGGGTCGGGCGCGCGAAGGTCACGGCGCCCAATGGTGCCGTCCGCGCTAGGGGACCGCCACCAGCGCGAAGCGGGCCGGCCCCACCGCGAGGGTGACCGCGAGCTGGGCCGTCCAGAGGTCCGCGCGCTCGGCCGCCTGGCCGCGGATCAGGCGCACCTCGAGGAAGAGCGTCTGGCCGTCGAGCCTCGAGGCGGTAGCCTCGACGCGCTCGGCGATCCCGGCCTCGAGAAGCCAGGCGAAGGCCGCGCGCGCGTGCGCCTCGGCCTGAACGAGGGTCTCGTTCCGGAGCTTCGAGCGCTCGAGAAGCCAGAGGAGCGAGCCGAAGCCCGCGGCGCGGTCCTCCTCGATCACCTCGGCGGCCCACCAGCCACGCCGATCAGTCCCGAGGTCGGGGAGCTCGTCGTCGGCCGCGGCGAGCGCGTCCGAGAAGAGCGACACCAGGGCCGCGGTTGTCAGACCGTCCTCTGTCCGAAGGTCGCCGTCCTCGAGCACGAGGTCGAGCGTCTCGCCCACCGGAACCAGCGCTACGTCGATCATGGGTGGAAGAGCGTACACACCCGACAATCGAACGGCCGCGGCCACCCCCTATCGAGGTCGGCCGCGGCCGTCATGGAAGGGGGCAGCCCTTCAGGAGCGCCGGGAGCGGAGCTTGCTCGCGCTGGTCGCGGTTCGGATCGCGCCGAAGACGTCGGACTGGCCGTTCGCGTCGGCGCCGATCGAACCGGACAGCACGACGGTGTTGGCGTCGCGCTTCGACTCGACCGCAACCGCCACGCCGGCGTTGACTCCGGTCCCGCCGGCAGGGACGAAGACCTCGCCCGAGCTCGGGCTGTAGTTCTGGAAGGCTCCCTGGGCCGAGAGCGTGCGGCTCTGCTCGTCCCAGGTGGCCGCGTTGACGGTGACGACGATCGGGAACGGGTCCGTGGCGCTCGCGCCCATCTCCTCGAGCTCGGTCGCGACCGCGCCGAAGGCCTCGGCCTCCTCGGGCGTCAGGTCCGCGTCTTCGATCAGTTGGCGAATCCGCGCGCCCACTCGGGACGTCGCGACGTTGAAGCGATCGATCATCTTCTGGGTTTCCGGGCCGATCATAGGGGTAGCTCTTCCTTCTGGGTCTGGGGGGGTTTTGGTCGGGTGGGGCCGCCGAGCCGCTCGAGCTTGCGGGCCACGGCGTCGAAGGCGGCGACGCCCTCGGGGGTGAGATCGTGGGCGAGGTCGAGCTTGTGCTCGATCCTCGCCAGCGTCCGCTCTATCGCGGCGAAGGCTCGGCCGAGCTCGATCCCGAGGTGGACCGATGCCGGGTCGTGCGCGCTCCGCTCTCGGTGCTCTGGGGTCATGGTGGAGGAGGGTACGGCGCGCGGGGGCTGGGCGGAAGGACTCCCCGTCCAAGCGCAATGCCCGGCCCTAGACCGTCGGCACAGGGGGCCCTGTCGTCCCGCCCTGCGGGTCCGAGTGGGTGTGCACGTTGTACGCGGAGCGGAGAGCCGCGAGCGTCCCGACGAGGTCGCTCACGTTCCCGGTGGCCTCGACGTCCCCGGTCACGGCCACCTTGCCCGCGACCTTCAGGTCCCCCGAGGCGACGACCTCTACCGAGCCGTCGGCGCGAACGAAGATCCGGGCCGGCCCGGAGGCATAGAGGCACACCTCGCCCTCGGCGAGCGTCGCGACCGGACGCGCTCGGCGGTCCTCGTCCGCGACCACGATAGGGTGGTCCCGGTTCCCGCCGAGGCAGAGGACCACGACCTCGGAACCCGTGGGCGGCCGGGTCGTCAGGCCGAAATGGGCGAACCGCTCAACCTCGCGGAGGGTCTCCCTCGAGAGCACGGCGAGCTCGAGCGTCTGGGCCTTCGTCGTGTCCGTCGAGGAGCGCACGACCGCCCGCTGGGCCAGCACCTTCACGCGGTGGAGGACCGGCTCGACCAGGCGCCGGACGAGGTCGACCATCGCCACCGCTTAGAAGCCTCCGTCCTCTTCGCCGAACTCGAGCTCCTCGGCCGCGTCCACCGCGGGCTCGGGATCGTAGGCGTCCGCACGCGTCAGTCCGACCTCGGTCAGGGTCCCCTGCTCGAGGTCGCGCGTGTGGTGGAGTTCATTCACGAGGAGGACCTGGTCGAGCCCGGCGCCCTGGATCGCCACGTGGGAGAGGACGTTGAGCGGCCAGACGCGCCCGCCTGGACGTTGGCGCCAGCCCTGGACCACGCACGAGCACGTGGCGCTGCGGGCGGCCCGCACCGTCGCCTCCCAGCCCGCGCGGTCCTTCGCACTCTCGAAGACTAGCGCGCCCTCCGCCAGCACGAGGAGCGGGCGGAATCGCTCGACGCCCGGGTCCTCCGCCGTCCCCTCGACGAGCGCCGACTGGTCCGCGAAGTAGTCGTCGGCGCCGGGGTGCTGGGCCCGGACGACGTAGCTCGAGAAGCGCTGGCGGAGGTTCGTCTCAACCGCCCACTCGAGGACGTTCCGGCCCTCGATCAGGGCCACCTGGGCGAGCTGGCGCCCGGGGCGCTCGAGGAGGAGCGCGCCGTCACCGGCGGAGTGGGCGAGGACCCCGCGGAGTCGACACGCGCGCTCAATCGCGCTCCAGGCGGTCTCTCCTGGCTGGCGCGCAAAGCGGAGGAAGGGCTCGGTCTCTTCCTCGAGGAGCGAACGGACCTCGACGTCGAAGGGCTTCGCGATCAGCTCCACGAGCTGCTGCAGGTCCACGTCGTGCCACTCGCCCGGCTCCGAGAGCTCGGAGCAGTCGACGAGATCCGCTGTCCGGTCGCGCCCCGAGACGACCACCGAGCGCTCGCGCGCGCCCCCGCGCGCCTGGATCGCGTCCACGTACCCACGGATCACGACCTCGCCCGCGAGGCGCACGGTCACCTCCTGGCCGGCCCGGATCGGCAGGGGGTCGCGGTCGGAGACCTGGACCGTGAAGGCACCCGAGGCCGCCTCCATCGAGCGGGAGACCTCCACGCGCTCCCAGCCCGAGAAGCTCCGGCCGCCGACCAGGAGCTCGAGCTCGTCCTCGTCTACCGCGGGCAAGGGTTCACCTCGAGAGCACGAGGAGCGGGACGAGGCCGGGGAGGCGGAGCGGGTGGCGGAGGGCGTTCTGGTCGACGAGCTCCTGGGCCCGGCTCTCGTCCTGGTAGAGCTCGTGGGCGACGACCAGGGCCGGGCGCGTGGTCGAGAGGGTCATGGTCCGGAGACTCGGGAGGTCGCGGTCAGGCGGAGGCACGGAGCGCGCCAGGGTCACGCGGAGGGCCTCGAGGGTGGGGATCGCGTCGTCCGAGGCGTGGGCCTCGAGCTCGTCCAGGCGCGCCGCGAGCTCGGCCTGGACCTCCTGGGCCTCCTCGAGGGTCCGGTAGTCTACGCGCGCGGCCGCCCGTACGGAGCCGGCCATGGCGGCCGTCTCCACGAGCTCGGCCGTGAGCCGGCCGTTCTCGACCGCGACCTCGCCCTGCAGGCCCGGCCCGGCGTCGTCCACGGGGGGGAAGTCCCGGAGGGCCCGGTAGGCCTCGAGCGCCCCGAGCGGCGCGGAGGAGGCATCCAGGACGGCGTCGAGGGCTTGAAGCACGCGCGCCGCGAGGTCCGCCGGCGCCGAGACCAGGACGGAGACCTGGGTCAGGAGACCGGTCAGAGCCGACTCGAGCGAGGCCACGTCCCGCGCGGGCCCGCTGAAGACGTCCAGGTGCCGGAGGCGCGCCACGGCCTCCAGGACGACGTCCTCGACCGCGGTACGGGCGCGCTCGACCACGCCGGCCACCACGACCCCTTCCTCGAAGGCCTCCAAAGCGGCCGTCCCAAGGGCCTCCGCGGCCTGGTCGGCTTCACCCACCGGGTCCGCCCGCGGGGCCGGCTCGATCTCCTCCCCGACCTCCTCGAACTCGGCCATGAACCGGACCATCCGCCCCTCGTCGGTCGTCTCCCGGAACCGGAAGGACCGGCACAGGGCGAGGAACGTCCCGATGGTCGGATGAACGAGCGTTCGGCCGGGCTTCCGCGGGAACCCGGGGCTCGCACCTTCGAAGACTGCCTGCAGGCGGTCCCGCTGCAGGGCGTAGTCCTCGCCCAGGAGGTAGCCCTCGACCTGGATCCGGCGCACCTCGCGCCCGAGCTCCTCGACGAAGGGCCGGTCGCGCAGCGGGTACTCGTGCACGGCCGCCCGCCGGCCGCCGGCGAACTCGCTTTCCCGGACCTTGAAGGGGACGCCGGCGAAGCTCGCCGGCAGGAGTCTTTCCTTCCAGGTGGGCATGGGGGCGGACCTTATCGGGTTCCGGGAAGTCGATAAAGAGCCGGCCGTGGCCGTCGGCGTCCGTCACCAGGCGGGGCGCGGATGGTCTCCAGCCCGCCGGGACGGCAGCGCGGAGGAGGAGGACGCTCGCGTATCCGGCGGTTCCCCCGGGCGGCTCGTCCGGCCTCGGCCGGCGCGCGCGAGCCTACTAGCCCGCGAGGCCCCCCGCGAGGACGTAGCCCGTGTCCACCTCGAGCGGGACGTCGCCGGTCTGGCGCGCGCGGACGCGCGTCCCGGCCGGGGCGTTCCTGAACTCGATCTGGACGGAGCCCGAGACGTCGGTCCGTCCGGTCGCCGGCGCCCCCTGGGCCGCGGCGTCGAGCCTCTTCGTTCCGAGCGTGCGGCCGATCGCGGCGCGCACGGAGCCTTCGGGCGCGGAGGTCCCCTGCTTGAACGCTGCGCCGGCCAGGAGCCCGCCGAGCGGGAGCCCTCGGGCCATGGAGAGCGCGCGCGGAAGGACGCGTGGTAGCGCCGTCCCCACCGCTCGGGCGGCCGGGCCCATGAAGCGGAAGAGCCCAAGGAGCTTCCCGCCGACCTGGAGGACATTCCCCATGCCGACGAGGAATGGCCCGAGCGCCGCGGCCGCGATCCCGAGCGCGACAACCGTCGTCCTGACCGGCTGGGGCAGGGTGCGGAACCGATCGATCACCGCCCCGAGCTTCGTCGCGAGCGCGCCCAGGGCCTCGAGCAGGCCGGAGCGCGCAACCGTGATCAGGAACCGCTCCCACTTGCCCTGGAACTCCTCGAGGACGCCGACCCCGCCCCCGAGCTGCACGCGCGCGAGGTCCCCGGCCGCCCCGCCGGCGCCGCGGAGCTCCTCGACGAAGGCGCGCACCTTGGCTGTCCCGGGCCCGAGGAGCGCCGCGAGCGAGAGCCCGGCCTTCGCCCCGAAGAGGCCGATCGCGTCGCGCGCGTCCGCCCCGTGGAGGTTCAGGGTCTCGAGGATCTCGTCGAGGTTCCGGAGCTGGCCGTCGTCCCGGAAGAGGTCCCGCGACGTGAGCCCAAGCCGGAGGAGCGTCCTGGACGTCTCGCCGCTGGGGCGTTGGAGCGCGCCCACGGCCTTCTTGAAGAGGGCCGCTCCCGCGGCGCCCTCGAAGTGCGCGTCGGCGAGGACGTTCAGGATCGCGGCGGTCGACTCGAGATCCTGGCCCGTCTCGCGCGCGCTCTGCCCCGCGCCGGCGAGCCCCTCGACGAGCGCGGCGAACTCCTGCTCCCCGCGATTCGCGGCGAACGCGAGGATGTCCGTCACGCGCCCGGCCTCCTCGGTCCGGAGCCCGTAGGCGTCGAGGACGTCGGTCGTCGCCTTCGCGGCCGTGGCCTCGTCGACCAGAGCGGCTGTGGCGAGCGCGACCACGCCCGGCAGCGCGCCCTGGACCTCAGCGAGCGAGCGACCTCCGCGCGCGAGCTCGGCCATCGCGACCGCCGTCTTCCGCGCGCTCGAGGGTATCCCGGCCGCCCCGAGCGTGGCATCGGCGCTCGCCGCGAGCGCCTCGACCTCGGCCGCGGTGGCGCCGGTCGTGGCCTGGACGCGGTTCAGGGCCCGCTGGTACTCGAGGCCGGTCTTCACCGAGAGCGCCCCGAGCGCCGCGAGCGGGACCGTCAGACCGACAGTGAGCTTCCGCCCCGCTCTCTCCGCCTTCCGTCCGAAGCCCTCGAGCGCCCCGCCCATCCTCCCGAGCGGCGCCGTGAAGCGGTCGAACGCCGTGATCGGGACGAAGAGCGGGAAGGTTCGCTGGGCCAAGGGCCCCCTGGTCTAGCGCCGGCGGATCCGCTCGTCGAGGCGCTCGAGAGCCTCCCACCAGTGATGGAGCTCGGAGGCGGAAAGGCTATCCAGGACCTCGGGCGTGAACCCGAGGCGCCAGGCGAGCGTCACCCAGAGGTCGCGGTAGTCCCTCGGATAGCCAAGAAAAAAAGCTGCGCGAGCGCGAGCGCGCGGTTCAGGTCGCGGCCCGTGAGCTTGTCGACTACCGCGGCCGGCGCGCCGGTGAGCTGCTCCACGAGCCAGGGGAGGCGCGACACCTGAAGCCCGTCCGTCGGGAGCGCGCGCGCGACCTTGCCCGTGAGCTCCGAGAACTCGAGCGCGGAGACGGAGTCGCGGCCGGCGGACACGGGTCGAGCGAGCGCGAGCACGTACCCACCCGCGAAGCTCGGGAGCTTCCGCTGTGGAGGCGCCGGCTCGCCGACCTTCACGCCCTCCTCGACCTCGAGCCTCCACGTCGCCTCCCACTGGACGGGGAGGTCGAGCATCGGCCAGGAGGAGGAGACGGTCGCGCGGATCACGTCGCCGACGTCCGACCCGAGGAGCTGGTCGAAGACCGAATCGGGTAGCCCGGTGAGCTGGCCCGCGAAGAGGAGCACGCGGTCGGTCTGCTCCCAGTCGGGGGGCGCGCGCCTCACGTGCGCGCCCGTGAGCGCCGCGAACGTGAGCGAGTCGAGGGATCGGTCCCCGTGCTTCACCGCGCGCCGCAAGGGGAGCACGTGCCCCTCGAGGCGGCGCTCGACCGGGATCGCCACCCCGTCGGGGAGCGGATCGGCCGTCGCCGGCGTCGTGTCGTTCATGGCGTCCTCCGGGTCGTCCTACTTCTGGCGTGGGCCCCGACCCGTGGGCCCGCACTCCCTTCAGGCCGGGTTCATCTCCATCGAGAGCCCCTCGAAGCGCAGCGCGAGGTTCCCCTCCTCGGTCCCGTAGGTCCCGTCGCCCGCCTGCCAGGCTTCGCGGAGCACCCCGGTCTGGCCGTTCGCGAGCTCGGCCGTGATCGTCGCCTCGCGCACGTCGAGGAGCGCCGGCACGTCCGTGTCGGGCATGACCGTAGCCTCGCCCTCGATCGAGGGAACCTGCGGAGTCTCCTTGTAGCCGTGGACCTGGTCCATCCCGACCACGCCCTCGCGCTTCGGGCGGCCGGGGTTCAGGTTCCAGTTGCCCTTGACCGCGAGGCGGACGCCGTTGACGGCGATAAAGAGCGTTCCACCGATCCGGGAGGCCATGGCTTCGTCCTCAGAGAAGGAACTGCAGGGAGACGCCGGCGACCTGGAGTTGGTTCACCAGGTCGGTAGGCAAGAGGAGATCGAGGCGGTTCCGGTCCGTGACCGAGCGCTCGACCACGACGTCGCGCTGGAATTGCTCGAAGCCCTCGACGAGCCCGAGCTGCTCCCACCCGCGGAAGACGGAGACGGCGAAGGCCTTCCCGATCTTCGGCGTGACGATCGGTTGACCGGGCCCGTAGCGCGTGCCGTCGTCCGCGAGCTTGTGGCGCGGGAAGGTGGAGGAGAAGCGGGTCCGGAAGTCGAAGCGGAGATAGGAGAGGGTCAGGAGCGTTGTCACGTCGAGGAAGGCGACGTCCTTCGCTCCGGTCGCGTTCGTCTGGTAGGTCGTGATCAGGCGCTCGGCGCGGGTGACGCCGGCGTCGTCCACGAGCGCGGTCGCGATCCCGTTCTTCAGGAGCAGGTCGCGCTCCAGGAGCGTGAAGCGGTCCGCGAGCGCGGGGCCGACCACGCCCACGAGTTCCAGGGTCTTGAAGGGGCGCGCCGGGTCCGCCTGGCCGAAGCGGGCGACCACGCCGGCGACCGCAGCGCCGATCTCCCAGACCGGCGAGAGTGGGGCCTTCAGGCCTACGACCGTCGTGTGCTTCGAGTTCAGGGAGAAGCCGAAGGTCACGAGGTTCGCGTGGGTGTCCGCCTTCGCGTAGAAGGCGGAGCCCTCGAGCTGGACGGAGGGGCCGAAGCGCGTCGCGAGCTCGGCGTCCACCGCGGCGATGGAGGTCGCGTCGTTGAGGCCGACCGCGAGCACGTGGTACTGCTTCGCGCCGAGCGAGGCGAGCGCGGTCCCAAGGGTCGGGTCGGTGGCGCCGGCGACGCCCGCGGCGGAGACGAACGAGACGCCCGTGGGGAAGACCTCGCCCGTCTGGAAGTTGAAGCGCGCGTCGATCCCGTTCCCCTGGGTCCCGCCGTTCCGCGCCGTCAGGGTGACGACATTGGTCGCGACGCCGGAGGTCACCGGGAGCTCGGTGACGAACTCGCTGGCGAGGATCGCCGCGTTGATCGAGGCCGCGATGGTGTTCGCGGCGTCACCGCTCGCGACCGAGGCGACGATGCGCCGGCCGGCCACGTAGAGGAAGACCGAGCCCGAGGCCGTCGCCGGGCCCGTGACGGTCAACGTCCGGGTCGCCTTGATCGAGCCTCCGCCGTCCTCCACGCCGACGAACCAGGCCTCGGTGACCTTGTTCGACTTGAACCACGCGAGCGCCATCCCGTGCAGGATCGAGCCGAAGCCGAAGGCGAGCCCGACCTGGTCAGCCGAGGTCGCGAGCGTGGGGACGTTGGCCGCGACCGAGGTCGCGGGGAGCTTCTGGCCGATCAGGGCCGCGCGATACTCCTGGATCTGGGGCCCGCTCGAGGCGCGCGAGGCGTCGATCTCGACGAACACGAAGGGGACGCGCGTCGAGCTCGGAACCTGGGAGAAGGTGACCATGGGCTAGTGGCTCTTGTCTCGTTCCTTGGACGGTCTCGAGGTCTCCGCCAGCCGGGGGTGCTCGGCCTTCACGTCCCCGTCCTGGAGCCGGCGGATCCAGTAGGACGAGAGCCCCACCTCGCGTCCCTCGGGCGGAAGGGGAAGATCGCCGTGGTCTGGGTCGAGTACTCGTAGTCCTGGACGGGAAGGGACGAGGTGGGCGCGTTCGAGCGACATGGCGCCCGCCACCCTACCCCCCTGGGAGCTCGATTTCATCCCCGGCGACCGTCTCGGCCTCCGGGGTGAGGGGCGGAAAGCGGTAGACGACCCCGAGCCGCTCGAGGTCCGTGGCGCGCGCCTGTTCACGCTCGTCGACGTCGGTCCCGTAGGCGATCATGAAGACGAGGCGCGCAGCCCCCTGTAGCTGGACCCCGCGGGCGTCTAGGCCGATCTCCACGCGCTCGAGCCCCGAGGCGGAGGGGTTCACGGAGAGTTTCTGCCCCGTCCCCGGCACCTCCACGGCCGCGAGCCCTGGGATCCGCGGTTCCACCACGCACTCGACCTGGTCCGAGACGTCGTCGATGAGGTCCTCTATCGCGTCCGCGTCGAGCTCGGGGCCCTGCTCGAGGAAGAGCTCGACCGCGAGCTCGAGCCGGCGGGAGTAGGTCCGCGGCGTGTCCGTGTGGCGCGTGACCGTGTCCGTGAGCGTGTAGACGAGGAGCGAGGCGAAGACGTCGACCCCGTCGAGCTCCAGCTCGGGGAGGATCGGCTCGAACCGTTGAGGCCGGACGTTCTGGCCGGCGCGCGTCGCGCCCTTCAGGGCGTCCGCGAAGTAGCACCGGATGGCCTTCCGCTCGACGGTCATTCCTTACGCCGGAGCAGGAGCTCCACCATCCCCTCGCCATCGAGCTGTCGATCGATCACCGCATAGCGGTAGCCGGTGGAGGTGTCGAGCGGGTCGCCACCGGGCGGGCGGGCGAGCACGAAGCGGGAACCGTCCTTCAGGGGCCAGTCCGGGAGGAGCTCGGCGATCTTCACACCGATCTTCGGCTGCCATGTCGAGACCGGAGGCCCGAGCGGCTCGAGGACCTTCTCGAGGTGGCGCTCCCTGAAGATGGCCTGCACCGGCCGCGCTACCCCGCCCTCCGGATCGTAGACGACCGAGAGGGCGCCGGCCGCGTCCCTCTCGGTCATGGTGTCCAGGATCACGTCCTGGGCGTGGTCGGCGTAGTCGCGCCAGGACACGCGCGGGCGTCTCCGTGGAGGAGGTGGGGGAGGGATGATCAGGGGATCGCGGTGACCGCGACCCCGTCGAGGTCCACGTCGGCCGTGAGGTCCGCGGCGAGCTGGACCTTCTGGACCGTGCCGATGACGAACCGGCCCGAGGCGGAGGCGTTCCGGACGCGCTTCGTGGTGTCGTCCCAGAAGGCCTTCTGCCCTTCGGTCAGGGCTTCGGTCGCGTTCTTCAGGAGCCTGACCGTCCCGTTCCGAAGGCCGATGAACTTCGCGGCCGCGGCCGCGGGGCCCTCGGCCACGACGAAGTACGAACCGATCACGTAGCCGGTGTCGACGAGCACGCCCCCACCGGGGGCGGTGAGCTCGACCTTGTCGCCGGGTCCTAGGTAGCTGCGCATTGGAGGAGAGATGGGGTCGGGGTCTTCGGAAGTGGTCTCGTGGTCGCTCGGCTCAGGTCGCGCCGTCGTTCCGGTAGAGGCCGCGGTACTCGGTCGGGGCGACGCCCACGTCGAGGCGGCACTTCATCTCCACGCCGTCGGCGTGCCAGCTCATGCGGCTCTCGATCACCGGGCCGCTCTCGCCCTGGAGGAAGTCGACCTCGATCGTATCGAGGGCGGACGGGTCGGCCATCATGTAGAACGCGGCCTGCGAAACGGCGCCGAGGCGTGGCTCGGCCATGACCGACTGGAACTGACCCTGGAATGGATTCACGCCGGAGACCTGCTGGGGCGTGAGCGAGGCCGTGATCTTCTGGGCCACGGTCTCGAGGTTCTCGGGCACGCGCAGGTGCACGAGGTCAAGCGCGAGGAAGAAGGCCACCTCGTTGTTCGGGGAGCCCGGGGGGATTCCCTTCTGCCGGCGCGCAAGGGCGCGCGTGTTGGAGAGGGCGTTGACCGCGTTGGCGTCGGTGAAGGCGTTCCCCGCGGCCGTGATGAGGTTCCCGTGGGTCGCGGCCTCGAAGAGCGCGAGGCCGTCGGAGAGCACCGCGTTCGCGGTCAGGACCGAGTAGACGAGGTCGGCGATGAGCTGCTTCGAGCTTCCGCCGAAGGCGCGGGGAAAGCGCGTGAAGGCGCCGAGGTCGTCGTTCACAATCGACTCGCGCGAGATATTCACCGCGCGCCCGTACGTGAGGAGCTGGACGTTCTCGCCCTTCTCTCCGACCGCGCCCACTTTGTACTCGGCGCCCTCGAGCTTCCGGAGGAGCCGCGGCGCGTCGCCGAGGTTGACGCGCTTCGTCTGCTTGAAGTCGGGCAGGGTCCCGGGGACTGTCCATTGGCTGTAGGTGTCGCGCGTCAGATCAAACTGGCGCTGCAGACCCTTGTTCGCGACGTTGGCGAGGACGCTCGCGAAGTCGCTCGTGACGTGGAAGCCGGGCGTGCCCCGCGTGCCCATCATCTGGTCGCGCCGGCGGAAGAGGATCTCATGCGCGAGGTCTAGAGGGCCCAGGCGCTCGAGGCCGCGCGTGCCGTGCACGAGCTCGAGGTAGCGCTCGCCGATGCGGAGGAGGCGCTGGTGGATGAAGGGGTTCCCGGCCAGGCGCCCGTCGAGCTCGGTCCGTTCCTTCTCGGTCAGAATCGGGCGGAGCGAGCGATGCTCGAGGACGTCCTGGATCGCTCGGCAGGTCTTGTCCTCCTCGGCGTCCGTGATCGTCGCGGTCCCGCCTTGCGTCGCGTCGCGGCGCGTGACCTCGTCGAGGATCCGATCGGTCGCGACCGCGGAGCTCACCCGAGTGTCGAGGAGCTCGGTCGCGAGCCGGCCGTCGAGGGGCAGGCCGGCTTTCCGGAGCTTGTCGCGGATCGAGCGCTGACGGAGGAGCTCCTGGTCGGCGCCCGTGTCCTCGGCTCGCGCTCCGTTCGGAGTCGCCGGCGGCTGGACCGCGCCGGTAGTCGGCGTCGGGGCCGTGGTCGTCCCGCGCGCGCCCTCGGCGGGCGGAGGGGGAGCCGGGGGCGTGGCGGTGGCGGTCGGGCTCGTGGGGGCTTCGGTGGGGTCCATCGTCTTCTCGGGTTGGGCGGTCCAGACGGGGACGGAGGTTGCCCCGCCCGGGGGACGCTCCGTGGAACGGGTCGACGTCTCCCAGTCGGCGCCGACCGGGACCAGGCTACCTTCCCGGCTCTCCCAGTCCACCGCCTCGAGGCGGCGAACCCGGCGCGCGGGGGGGCGTTCGGCCTGGGCGGGGATCGCGCCGGCGGGCGCTGGATCCAGCGGTGTCACGTCGCGGTACAGATACACGCGGTAGCCCAGGCTCGTGTTCGTAAGAATCCGACTCTTCAAGTCCTGGCGCACGCCCTCGAGCTCGGCCCGGCTCGAGATCCGCGCGCGGACGCGGTAGGTCCCGGCCTGGGCGTCGATTCGCGGGTCGGCGCAGACGCCGAGGACGGCGTCGAGGTTCCACTGGTCGTGGACAGCGAGGAGGGGCATCCGACCGGAGCGGACCCGCTCTTCGCGGTGGGCGCCGGGCGCGAAGCTCAAAACCTCGTCGATCTCCTCCATCCGTCCGTCGACCCAGGCCACCCGGCGGATGGGCTTCGCCGTCGCGAGCAACATATCGATCACGAGGGACCCGTCCGGCTGGGTCTGGATCTCGGGGAGGACCTCCCCGCGGATCGAGGGCTCCTCCTCGAACTCGAGCGTGCGGATTGCCCCACCCTCGAGCCCGTGCGCGGTTGCGCGCGCGCGTGCCTCGGCCTCGGTGAACCCGGGCGCGCGGGTCCTATCGGGAGCGGCGCGGGTCTCGTGGCCGGGCTTCTCGACCTTGTTGGACACGACAGGCAGTCTCCCGCGGGCGCGGGCCGCCTTCAAGTGCCGAAGAGCGCCGCGCAGGCCTCCGCGGGGGTCATACCGCGGGCCTGGAGCTTCCCGAGGAGCGCGCGGCCGAGCTCGTCCTCCTCCTCGTCCGTCTCGCCGTTTGCGGCCGCGTGGGTCGCCGCGGCGGCCTGGTTCGGCGTCTGGGTCTTCCCGGGGCCGGGGTTCTTCCCGTCCACGGTGAGCGAGAGCCCAAGCGCGCGCGCCTTCTCGAGGTCGAGGGCCAGGGCCTCCATGACCCGGTCAGGGTCCGAGCCGAGACCGGAGACCACCTGGGAGAGCGACTTGAAGCCGGCGCGCACGCTCTCGACCTCGGCCGTGACTTCCGTCCGCGGGTCGAGCATCTCGCGCCGCGGCGGGATCCACTCCCAGCCGAGACGGCCTGGGTCAGGGAAACCAGGCGTCAGGAGGTCCGCGACCTCGGCCGCGTCGCGCCACCAGCGGAGGCCCGGCTCGCAGAGGTGCGGAATCAGGATCCGCTCTCGGATCCCGTCGGCGTTCCGAACGAAGCCGATCCAGTCGCCGCGGATGCTCGAGAAGTTGACGCCCGAGAGGTCGCCGGTCAGGAGCCAGTAGGGGACGCCGTAGCCCTTCGCGACCGCGCGGAGCTGGACCGTCGAGAAGGCCGTGAAGCCCTCGTTCTGGGGCGGGTTCGGGAACGTGATCGTCTTCCCGGGCTTCAGGTACTCGATAGTCCCGGAATGGAGCTCGTCGACCGCCTGGCCCAGGCGGTTGACGTTGTCGCCCGTCGGCACGAGCGCGCCCTGGACGCCGTCCGAGAACGAGCTGTCGGCGCCGGAAAGGTCGTGCACGAAGCCCGCGAAGCTCGTCGCGACGACCATCCGGAGCTGTTCGTTGTCTTCGTAGGCGTCGAAGTCGTGGAGCCGGAGCGCCACGACCGCGCCCCACGGGATCCCGCGCACCTGGCCGACGCGGTCGGCGCGGTAGACGTGGCGAATCTCGGAGTCCCGGACGAAGGCCGAGGGCTGGAAGACTGCCGATGTGAACGAGTCCCCGGGGTGGTCCTGGAAGAGCCAGTAGCCGCGCCGACGCCCGATCGCGTCGTACTCGACGCCCTGGACGATCCGGTTCCCGCCCTTGTCGCGCTCGAAGTCCTTCAGGGTGTCGAGGTGGTCGCCCTCGAGGAGCTGGACCTGCAGGGGAACCGCGAGCGCGTCCCCGTCACGCCGGAACCGCCGGCGCATGAGCGTCTCCCCGCCGTCGATCATGCCCTCCACCGCGGCCGCCTGGAGCCCGTAGAACGTCTCCCGGCCGGAGGCGTCCGCCTGGGGCGTGTGTGCCCACTCCTCCCATAGCTCGGTGGCCAGGCGGAGCTCGGAGTCCCGCTCGTGCTTGAAGCGCGGGCGGATCCCGCGGCCTACCACGTGGGCGGTCAGCTCGCGAACCGCGGTAGCGGCCCATGGGTTGTTCCGGCGGAGGTCACGGCAGCGCGCGCGGAGCTCGTGGAGCGCGCCGCGCATTGCGGCCACGGCCGAGGTGTCGTGGGCGAGCCAGCCCTGGGTCCGGCGCCCGCGGTCGGCGCCTTCGTAGCGCCGAAGCTGGTCACGGGCGCGCTCGAGCCGCTCGAGGGTCTCGAGCCGGGCGCGGGCGACGGAGCGGCGGAGCGCCCAGGCGGGCGAGGCGTGCGCGATCAGGCGGTCGAGCCGGCTCACTCCCACCAGGGCCACCCGTGGCGCTCCCCGCCGGCCGCCTCGACGCCCTTGCTATGGGCCATGACCTTTCGGACCGGGCCGCCCGGCGAGAGCTCGGCCTCGATCACCGCGCGGGCTTGGAGGAGCTCCTCCATCGAACGGTAGGTGACCTGGCGCCCGTCGTCGTACCGGACGATGAGCGCGCCCGACGCGATCGCGCGTCTGATCCGGTCTAGGTCCGCCTGCGAAAACGATCCCATCGGCTGTCTCGGTTCCGGCGCCTCGGCTCCTGCCCCGGCTCGGGGGGCGGCGGCGCCTCGGCTGGGGTGGGTGCGGCGATCTTCGTGACGAGCTCCCGCATTGCGGACCAATCCTGCCGGCTCCAGCGGTCGGCGCCAAGGACGTAGGCGGCCGCCCTGGCGTAGACCCGGCAGTCGAGCGGCTCGTTCCTCTCGCGGGTCTTCTCCCAGTCGAGGACGACGCGGCCGCCCTTCAGGCGCCGGCGGACCAGGGTCTCAGCGGTCAGGCCCTTGAAGTGCTCCGGCCCGTACTGGGGAAAATGGCAGTAGCCGGCGGGGTAGGGCGCCCCGGGCTCGACCGGCGGCCGTAGCTGGAGGTTGTCGTAGAGCTCCTCTTTCAGGACCCCGGTGTCGATCGGCCAGACGCGAACCCCTCGCTTGATGCGCCGGCCGCCCACCTCGACGTCGAGCGCCATGGGGAGATCAACCGGGGAGCGCGTGCCGGTCCGCCCCTTCACGAGGAAGAGCCGAGCCGAGCGGCCGTAGCGCCGCGCCCACTTGTAAACCTTCTGGGCCTCGTACCCGGTGTCGACGGCGACGCCGGCGAGCCGCGATGGAGCTCCGCCGTCTGCGAACGTGAACGTCTGGACGAGAAGGCGATCGATCTCCGCCTGCCAGTCGCCCTTCGCCTGGTCGTACGGGCGCACCTGGTAGAGGACCGACCAGCTCTCGAGTTCAGGGCCCCACGCGACCACCTCGTACTCGATCCGGTCGGCCTGGAGGTCCACGCCGGCGGTGAGCAGGACGCCACCCTTCGGAACGCGCCCGAGCTGGAAGGTCTCGCGGAGTTCATAGAGCCGGCGCCACTCGGGGACGTCGCCCTTCTCCTTGAAACCCTCGCCGAGGTCCTGGTTCACCCAGACGCGGAGACGTGTCGGGTGCCCCTGGGCCCGTAGGAAGCGCGCGACGCTCTGGCTCCAGGAGTACCACCCGTAGGGCGAGTAGAGCGCCGAGAGGTGGTAGCCGCGCACGTGCTCACCCAGGCTCGGGTCCTCGGGGATCCAGACTCCGCGCTCGAGCATCCCGTCCTTCTCGTGCTCCTCGATCCGGCGCTTGCATCCCTCGCACTCGAGCCACGCGACGCGCCGGCGCTCGCGGAGCTCGAGGATGACCCGCTCGACGGGCTCGTCGTCGCCCTGCTCCCACCGGATGCGAGGCCAGACGATCCGCTGCAGCAGGCCACAGTGCGGACACGGAACGTGGTAGTAGCGCCGGTCCGTCTCCACGAAGGCCTTCAGGATCCGGCTCCGGCCCTCGACCGTCGGGGTCGAGACGCGGAGGATCTTCCTCGAGGTCCCGAACGAGTGAGTCGCGCGTTCCGCGAGCTCGACCGGGTCGCCCTCGCCCTCGAGCTCCTCGGGGAAGGCGTCCACCTCGTCGAGGAAGAGGAAGCGCGCGGCCATCGATCGGAGGTCGGCCGCGCTCTCGGCCGAACCGAGGACGAGCATCCCACCAGGGAAGACCTTCATCAGGGTCGTGTTCCCTGGGTCGCGACTCTTCCGGCTCGAGACCTTCGCGGCGAGGCGAGGCGTGTCCTCGATCAGGGCGTCGAGCGTCTGGCGGCTCTTCCTCTTCTGGACCTTCTCGGTCGGCATGACCGTGAGGAAGGGCCCCGGGCAATGGTCGATCACGTAGCCGATCCAGTTGTTCCCGAGCTCGGTCCCGCCGAGCTGGCTCCCCTTGACGAAGGTTACGTCCTCCACCGAGGAGGTGGACGAGAGGCAGTCCATGGGCTCGCGCAGGTAGGGCGTGCGCGCCGTCCTCCACGGGCCCTGCTCGCGCGAGCTCCTGGTCGAGAGCATCCGGTGGCGGTCCGCCCACTCGGAGACCGTGATCCTGGGGTCGGGCGCGACCCCGCGGAGGAAGGCCTCGCGGTAAGCGCGCCGCGAGACTTCGGCACGCTCGAGGACCGCGGCCGGTCCATCGGTCATCGGGCCCTGACCTCCGGACGGAGGATGCCCTGTCGGCGAGCCTTGGCCTTCGCGAGGGCGCGCGCCTGTAGGGCCGTGATCCTCCGCACGCCCTCGAGCGAGAGGATCGTGTGCCCGGCGCGCTGCGCGTGCTTCACCGCGTGCTCCCGGCAGAGCGCGACGAGGCCGTGCCCGTCCGAGAAGCAGGCGCTCGTCGCCCTCGCGCCGTGTCGGTGCGAGCACCGGGGGCCTGTCTTCGGTTGGCTCACGGGCGCGACCGTACCCGACAGGGGCGGCTCGAGCTCCTACCCTCGACGCGGTCGCCACCCAGGCTTGAGCTCGAGCGCCTTCGCCGCGCCTTCGATGACCGGCGCCACGTCGCAACACCAGGCCTCGAAGTCGGAGGCCTTCCCCTCAGGCCCGCGGGCCAGGACCTCGAGGACCTCCGCCCCGAGCTGGCCAGCGCGCGCACGCGACCCACGTCCTCGGGCTCGAATGGCCCGTTGCCGACCACGGCGTCGATGAGCTCGAGGTCGGTCCTCTTTGCCTTGCGCTTTGCCATGGTCAGGCGGACTGGACGAGGCAGAGCGCCGGCGATGGGCGGGGCTTCCCGCAGGGCAGGCCGCCGGGGAGCGTGCGGCCCTCGGCGTGGGCGATCCGGAGGTCTCCGTCCCACCTCTGCCCGGCGGAGTCGTCGAGCACGAGGTGGAGCGGACGGCCGTTGGGCGGCTCGAAGGTGGCGATCACTTCGCCGGAGCAGGAGACGAAGGTCCTCCCGTCGTCGCGGATCGTGAAGCGCGCGCCCTGGACCTTGACGTCGAGGAGGTCGTGCCTGGTCCCTTTGCCGTGGCGGTCGATTCGCTCGATCGACTCCGAGGAGAAGACGAGCTCGAGGCGGTGGCGGATGCTGTCCGCGTGCTCGAGGCGGTGGTGGATGCTCTTCGTTTCCATGGCGGGGCTATCGGCCGGCTGGCTCGTCGACCTGGAGCGGTTCCGGCGTCTCGTCGCGGTGGAAGAGCGGCGCGTCCGCTATGAACCTTTTCCCAGCCAGGGAGGCGTGCGCCTCGTCGCGCTCGATCCCGACCGAGCGGAACCCGAGGCGCGCGGCCGCGATCAGGGTCGAGCCGGAGCCGGCGAAGGGGTCGAGCACGAGCTCGTCTCCGCCCGGCCGGCGGACGAGCTCGAGGAGCCAGCGCATAAGGTCCAGGGGCTTGACGGTCGGGTGCTCGTTCCGGATCGCCCCGTCCATCGAGCGGTCGGAGGCGCTCGCCTTCGGGGCGTAGAAGAAGGCCGCGCGTTCGGGTCCGAGCTGGGCGGCCGCGGCCTCGCCGAGCAGGACGTCGGACGGCCAGCCCCCGCCCTCCGTCAGGCCGTGGGCCCCGAGGTGGAGGCCGGCGCCCCCTTCCTCGAGCGCGGCGCCCTTGAACCCGTCCGCGTGCGGGCGTTGGAGGAGCAGGATCGGTTCCCAGCCAGAGCGGAGGTCGGTCGTCCAGCCGGTCCACTCCGGGCGGCCGGTGAGTGTCTCGAGGCGGGCCGCCTTCGGGAAGCCCTGGCCGAAGAGCCACGCGAGCGTGCGGCGCATCTCGAAGCCGGCGTCCTCGAGCCCGGCCGCGAGGCGGTGGAAGGTGCGCGGCGAGCCGAAGGCAAGAACCATCGCGCCGGGCTTCAGCACCCGGTAGAGCTCGAGCCCCCACGTCCGGACCCACTCCTGGAAGGCTCGAGCGGTGGGAGGCGCCGCGTGCGGGTCGATGATCTCGCGGCGCCAGACCTCGCGGTCCGCGCACCCGTGGGGCTTCCTGTAGACGTCGCGGCGGCCGCAATTCTGACACCTCGAGGTCGAGGGCCGGCGCGAGACGCCGATCACAACGCGTAGCCCGCGATGCTTCGAGTAGCGCGCGCGCCTCTCGCTGGCCGCGCCTACATCCTCGATCCCTCCCACCGCGCCGGCGCGCTCGCCGCGGAACCTGGAGGAGAGCGTGTCGTCGAGACGGAACCGCTCCCAGTCGCGGCCCATGAACTCGAGCCCGTAGGGCGGGTCGGTCACGCACGCGGTGAAGGCTCCGGCCGCGAAGCGCGGGAGGAGCTCGAGCGCGTCGCCGAGGTGAACGTCGACCGGGCCCGAACGGAAGAATGGGGCGGGCGCGGTCACTCGGGACGCTCGTCGAGGAGCTGGAGCGCCTGGGCGATCTCGGCCGCGAGCGTCTCGTGGATTTGGGCGGGCTTGTCGAGCGCGGCGAGCCGGGTAGACAGGCGGTCAGGAATTGCCTGGAGTCGGTCGCGGAGCTCGCGGCCGAGGCGGAAGGCCTCGCGCTGGACCTCGCGCTTGTCGATCAGATACCCGCGGAGCTGGTCGAGCTCGAGCTGTTTCAGTTCGGCCTCGAGCCCGACGCGGATCGCCGACGCTCGAGCGTGCGAGAGCTGCTCCACCTTGCGCTCGCGGTCGACCGGGGTCTCGAACATCGAGGGCGTACCCTTCGAGGCCTTCGAGGGCCGGCCGGGAGGCTTCCTCCCCTTCGGTCTCTTCGACGGGTCGGCCCAGGCCTCCCACTCCGAGCGCCCGCGCTCGAGCTCGATCAGGTGGTGGCCAGTGCGCTCGTCCTTCGAAAGCGCGGCCTTCAGGCGGCCGGTGCGGATCGCCTTTTGGACCGCCTGGCGCGTCACGCCGACGGCCTCGCCGAAGGCGCGCGGGGAGAGGAGCTGGGCGGTCGCGGTCACGGACGAGCGGCCTCGCGAGCGAGTTCCTCGAGCTCGGGCGGGAGCTCCACGTCGAAGAGGCGCTGTCTTCCGCGCCAGGGGATCGGCTCCGCAAGGCGGAACGGGTGGATGAGTCTCCACGCGAAGCGGTCCGGAGCGAAGTTCCCGACGAGCATCTCCGCCTCGCCGATCCGCTCGGCCAGGGGCTCGAGGTCCTCAGTGTGATAGACCTCCTGGACCACAACGCCCCCGATGATCGCCCCGAGCGGGAGGTCGTCGACGCCGTAGCCTCGAGAGGCCAGGTCGCGGTACATGCCGTCGAGCTCGGGCATGTGGAAGCCAGTAGGACCGCGCTCCTCGGGTCGAGCTGGTCGCCGGCGCGAGGCGTGGATCAGGAGCGGCCCGCGGTGGCGCGTCGTCCACGGGCGCGTCTCGTACCGCTTGAGCCCGAGGACCACGAGCTGGGCCCAGGGCTGGAAGAGGGAGAGGCACTTCAACCCTCTGGGCTCCAGTCGATCGCCACCCAGCGCGTATTCGTCCATCCACGCTCGAGGCCGGTCACGAGCTCGATGACTACCCAGCGGTCTCCCTCGCGGCGCACGAACACGCCGACGCGGTCGGACGTGATTCCTCGCAGCGAGGACGTCTCGACCACGAGGTCGCCCGGCCTCGGGTTCAGGTGTCGATCCAGGACGCCCCGGGTGCGGTGGCCGACGATGAGAGCGTCATGGAGTCGAAGCCCGACGGCGACCAGGCGGCACGCTACCTCGAGCGCGCCGAGGAGGAGGCCCGCCGCGAGCCGGTGGAGTCTCGCCCAGGAGCTCCGGGTGTCGCGGGCCCATCGGACGAGCTCGCGCTGCGCGTCGAGCTGTCCAGAGTCCAGAGCCGCGCGGTAGGCGGTCGGGTCGAGCGCCCACCCGACCGAGTCGGCGCGCGCGAGGGCTCGCGCGATCGCCTCGAGGTCGATCCCGTCGAGCAGGAGGTGGGCGGTGGAGAGCGTGGTGGCCAGGCGGTTGACGTCGGCGCGGTAGGCCTCGAACGAGCTCGAGGGCTGGGCCGCGCCCTCGGAGGGCGGCGGGTTCATGGCGAAGCCGAGCGTACCCGGCCACGGTGGGGGTGCAACCCTTTTTGCAGGGTCGAGACTAGAGAAAGGTTGCGGCCCCGCGTCACCAA
>Ga0137459_1000080_pt1 | contig 31857 bp, 26 predicted proteins | sample EasRivERMGT700_2_FD_104908 | JGI IMG/M metagenome (GOLD analysis project Ga0137459, IMG submission 104908) | Soil microbial communities from meander-bound floodplain in the East River, Colorado, USA - East River MetaG ERMGT700_2 | ecosystem: Environmental > Terrestrial > Soil > Floodplain ...
CCGAAGATCCCGCTCAACCTCGTGCTGCTCAAGGGCTGCCAGATCGTCGGGGTATTCTGGGGCTCGTTCGCGATGCGCGAGCCGGCGCGCCACCACGCGCACGCCGCCCAGATCTTCCAGTGGGTCGCCGAGGGCAAGCTCAAGCCAGCCGTCGACGCCGTGCTGCCGTTCGAGCGTGCGGCCGAGGCGCTCGAGCGGCTCGAGCAGCGCAAGGTCATGGGCAAGCTGGTGCTGGTGCCGACCGCGGCGTGAGGTAGGCAGACGACACGCATCAGTGCAGCCGATGCTGCGATACCATCGATACATGAGCTGGAGCCGAATCGCTCGGGTGAGCTTCGCAGCGCTGGGGGCGCATGGGCGGCAAGCCCCGGCGGGAAGCTAGGTCTGACACAGCTGTCCTACTCCTCGGGATCGAGGCCACCGGGAGGACGCCAAGTCGGCGTAAACCTTCGAGCCGACCTGGCGCGGCGGCTGCTGTAGCGGAGGTCATGCGCAACGCCGTCGTCACCGCTGCCGCTACCCTCTTGCTCGCCTCCACCGCCGCCTCAGCCCAGCCGGCGATGACCGCGTCGATGGAGTTCCCGGCGCCGGTCATCGAGACGAAGAGCGCGTCGACCGCCACGGCGCTCGCGGTCGGCACGACGCTGGGCGGCCTGGCGCTCGTGTCCTCTGGTGCCGATCACCGCGACGGCTCGGTGGTGCTGGGCGGCCTGGCGCTGATGATGATCGGCCCATCGGCCGGGCACTTCTATGCGGGCGAGGCCAGCCACGGCGTGAAGATGAGCCTGCTCCGCACCGGCGGCCTGCTGATCCTCGGCGTCGGCCTGCTCGCGTCGACCACGGCCGTGGACTGCGCGGCCATCGACGGCGAATTGAGTAACTGCAGCACGCGCGACAGCCACGCGAACGGGGAGAGGATGATGTGGATCGGTGGCGCGACCCTCGTCGGCGCAACGCTGTACGACCTGTGGGACGCGCACAACGCCGCGCATCGGGCGAACGAGAAGGCAGCGAAGATGTGGACGGTCGCGCCTTCGATCATGGCCGGCGCGAGCGGCAGCACGGTCCCGGCGCTGGCGGTCGGCGGATCGTTCTGAGGGCCGATCGGGCTGCGAGGGCGACCTGGTTCCAGAACCACAGGCGTTCGGCAGCGCCGCGCTTGTGAAAGGCAGCACAAGGTGCGCCCGGGTGCCTGCGCGCACTCCGACAGGGATTATTTGTTTTTTGTTCTGAGGATGAGAGAGCGTGAAATCGCGAATGCGAGTGCGGCTCAGGATCGCGATTCGCGATCCTGGGCTGTTGGCCTCACAGCTCGGCGATTCGCATGTTTGCAAGGTGTAGGAATGAATCGTCCTTCTTGCGTTCGGGTGACGAGATAATTCCCGATCTTGCGGGTGCGGCTAGTATCTCGCGCAGAGGTTTTGACCGGTTGGAGCCTTAGGGTCGTCCGGCAGCCGTCCCTGGCCGCGGCAACGCGCAGCGCAGCGACCCGGGCTGGGTCACCGACCGAAATAGATTCCCAGGCCGGGTGGTGGGGCGTCGGTCGGTCGTGGGGATGGCACCGACGATCATCGTGATTCGGTGGTCGACAGATGAGGGAGGGGCCCAGCCCCGGGTCGCCAGCGCGCGTGTGGGCGTTCTCCCGCAGGTCGGCGATGGCAAGAACGAGCTCACACGATGTCGCATGGCAACCGGTCAGAACCACTGCGACGAGGTATTAGCCGCGGGGCGATGGCTCGTACGGATCGGAGAGCGCCGGATACTACGCGGCAAGGTCCCAGCTGGGACGTCCACCCAGGCGGCGCGTGTAGCGTCCACGCGCGGAGACCTGGTGCAGGCCGGGCGGCGCGGCGTCCCAGCTGGGACGTCGGGGGTACCGGTCCTCTCTTGTTCGGGTGACGTGGCCTGCGACGCAACGCGAGGGCGTACGGTGGATGCGCAGCTCACGCTCATGCGAACGGCGTCACGGTGATGGCCCCATTCAACAAGCGCGATCTCGCGACATCGGCGCTCGGGTTCGGCGATACTAGGACCATGCGTTCGAGCGTGGTCGTGCTCGGCTTCCTCACGAGCCTTGAGAGTATCGGGGTTATCGGAGGTTGTGGGTTCAGCTCACCTCCCTGCGAGTCGTTCGCGTCGCAAGTTGGCACCTGCACGCTCGCGGCCGAAGGTGATCTCACGCTGGCAGGCAAGATCACCTACGACACAGGGACGCATGAGCTCAAGGTCGAGGGAGCGGTGATGGCCGTCGCGCACATGACGTTCACCACCAAGGCCGGCGACGTCGACGCGATCATTGCGCACAACGTGCGGCTCATCGCAGGCGCCCGGCTCCGCTCGACCGGGGCGCTGCCCTTCGCGATCATCACGAGCGGCAGCGTCACGCTCGAGGATGGATCGTCGATCGACGTCAGCAACGGTGGGGCCGGTGCGCTGCCGATGTGCGCGAACCCGCCGATGCCCGGCGGCGACAGTATCAGTGGAGGTGGCGGGGGGGGAGGTGGCGGCTACGGCGCCGCGGGTGGCAAGGGCGGTGACGGCAACAGCGATGATGGTACACGGTCGGCGGGGGGAGCCGGGGAGGGCCCGATCGGGATGCCCGGCGGGCCGGTCGGTGGATGTCCCGGCGCGCGCGGGGGGAGGGGCTTCGTTTTTAGCGGTCCTGTCGGCCCCGGCGGCGCTGGCGGCCTCGGCGGTGGTGCGCTCTATCTCGTTGCAGCGGACCACATCGAGCTGGGCAACCTGGCGGCGCTGACGGCCGGTGGTGGAGGTGGGCGCGGCGGTGGCCAGCAGGGTGGCAGCTTCGATGGCGGCGGTGGTGGCGGCGGCTCCGGAGGCATGATCTTCCTCGAAGCACCGCACATCATCGGGCCGCAAGCGCAGATCGCGGCGAATGGGGGCGGTGGTGGAGAAGGCGCTGACTTCGATAACAACCTCAACGCACACGCCGGCAGGGATGGCGCGGCCGGGTTGACGTCGGCCAGTCGCGCGCAGGGCGGCAGCGGCGGTGCTCGGGATGGCGGGGATGGTGGTGCCGGTGGCAGCCTGGAGGGAGCCGCGGGCGAGGCGGTGACGGTGGTGCCTGCAGATGGCGGCGGTGGTGGCGGCGGCGGCGTTGGCTTCATTCACATCGTGTCACCCGACAGCCATCTCGGATTGGTTTCTCCGGCCGCGCAGTAGCGACCGTTGCGTGCGGCCGGCCGGGAAGCCGTGACGTGCTGCACTTGCGCGATCTTGCCCCATCGTGACGCCGACTCGGCGATACTGTGCCCATGCGTTCGAGCGTGGCTGCCCTCGGCCTTCTCACAAGCCTCGGAGGCTGCGGGTTCAGCTCTCCACCTGCGCAGAACGACGCCACGCCCAGCAACGATGCGTGCACTTCGTTTGCGTCGCAGGTCGACACCTGCAAGCTCGCGTTCGGCGGTGATCTCACGCTGGCGGGGAGCGTGATCACGTACGACACCGGGACGCACGAGCTCCAGGTCGACGGAACGGTGATGTCCGTTTCGCACATGACCCTCACCACCAAGGCCGGCGACGTCGACGCGATCTTCGCGCACAACGTGCGGCTCACCATGGGTGCCGGGCTCCGCGCGACCGGGACGCTGGGCTTCGCGATCGTCGCCGGCGGCAGCCTCACGCTGGAGGACGGAGCGTCGATCGATGTCGGCAACGGCGGAGCCGGCGCACGCGCGGTGTGCTCGAGTACCCCGGCGCCCGGCGGCAACGAGCCCGGCGGTGGTGGTGGCGGCGGCGGCGCTGGATTCGGGGCCGGGGGTGGTAACGGCGGCGCCGGCAACAGTGACGGCGCACTGGCGCCGGGCGGAATGAACAGTGGCTCGGTCGGGATGCCCGCAGGGCCGCGCGGCGGATGCCCCGGCGCGCATGGTGGAGCGGGTGACTCTGCCGGGGGCCTCGGGGGCCTCGGCGGTGGCGCGCTCTACATCGCGGCAGCGGACCGCATCGAATTCCTCGGCAACAGCGGGGCGCTGACGGCCGGTGGCGGCGGGGGCCAGGGCGGCAGTAACAGCGGCGATGCCGGTGGGGGTGGCGGCGGCTCCGGCGGCATGATCTACCTCGAGGCACCCCACGTGCTCGGGCCGCATGGGCGGGTCGCCGCGAACGGCGGCGGCGGCGGAGAAGGCTCCGACGACAAGCAACCCGGCCGCGACGGCGCCGCCGGTACGACGACGGCGAGCCGCGCGTCGGGCGGCACCGGTGGCCCGCCGGAGGGCGTCGATGGCGGTCGCGGCGGCAGCCTGGAGGACTCGACCGGCGAGACTCCGGCGGCGCGGCTCAAGGCGGGCGGCGGTGGTGGCGGCGGCGGGGTCGGCTACATCCACATCACGTCGGCCGACGTCCAGCTCGAATCGATCTCGCCGGCAGCGCAGTAGCGAACACCGCGCCGGCCCGCGCTCACCTGAGCAGCGCGGCCAGATCCTGGGCGGTCTGCTTGCCGGTCTCGGCGCCGCCTTCCATGAAGCCCTGGAACTCCTGCGACGTGTGCTCGCCGCAGAAGTGCACGCCGCCCTGGGGGGCGCCCTCGAAGCCGCCGAAGTCGGTGTACTGGCCGACCTTGTAGAACGAGTACGCCAGGCCGAACAACGGTGACTTGTGCGGCAACGACTCGGCGGCCAGGCCGTTCCACACCAGGCCCGGGAACACCGGCGCGAGCTGCGCGAGGCCGCGCTGGACGTCCAAAAGGACGCGGGGGTCGCTCGCGGTCGCGAACGGCGAGGTCGACCGCATCGCATCGGTGACGCCGCCGCCCGAGTAGAGCACCACGATCCCCGGGGTGCCCGGCTGCGCCCGGCTCACCTCCCAGCTCGCCTGGTAGCCGGTGTCGGAATACGTCGAACCGTTCGCCGTGCCGGGCCACGGCCCCTGTCCGAGCCAGCCGCGCTGCTGGAACTGGAGGTTCAGCTTGCCGTTGTGGCCGCGGCCGAGCTCGGTGATCGCGCGGCGCTTGCGGGGCTCGAAGCCGGCGTTGGTCGTGTCGACGTTGGCGAGCACGGCGAACGGGAGCGCCAGCACGACGAAGTCGGTGACGACCTCGATCGTGGTGCCGGCGCGCTCGAAGCTGCAGCAGTAGCGGCCGTGCGGGGTCTGCGCGAGCCGCACCAGCTTGTGGCCGGTGACGACCGTGTCGCCGAGGCTGTCGGCGATCGCCTCGGGCAGCCGCTGGTTGCCGCCGCGGATGTGGAACCGCTCGTCGGACTCGCCGAACACGTCGAGCCGGTTCGGGGTCGGTTGAAACGCGAGCAGGTACAACAGATTGAGCGACGACTGGAGGGTGGTGTCGGCGCCGTACTCGATGTTGTAGGCCGCATCGAGCAGCTGGCCGAGCGGCGAGGCGAAGCCGCCGGGCACGCGCGACTCGATCCAGCCGCGCACGCTCAGCTGATCGAGCTCGCGGGCCTCGGGGGTGAACGAGTCGAACGTCGTCGGAAACGGCGCCGCCCTGAGGTCGGCCTGGAGGATGTCGACGAGGTCGAGGAAGTCGGCGTTGGCCTGGGCCTTGGGGTAGTACTGACCGTCGAAGAAGTAGGTCTCGTCGGAGCCGGCCGGCTGCGCGGCGAGCAGATCGTCGAGCGGCAGCGCGAAGCGTTGCGCGAGCTTGCGCACCGTCGCGTGACCGGTGTCGATCAGCTCGCCGCACCATTCGCTGACCTGGTTGGCGGCGAAGTAGCCCGTGTTGGAGAACATCCGGCCGCCGACGCGGCCCGACGCCTCGTAGACCGTCGACGCGAAGCCGTGGTCGCGCAGGGTGAGCGCGCAGGTCAAGCCGGCGATGCCACCGCCGACGATCGTGACCTTGGGTTGGTCCGTGCGCGCGCGCGCCCGGCCCGGTAACGCGAGGACCGCCGCACCCGCCGCCGCTCCGCCGAGGAACCGTCGCCGCGACAGCTTGCGGGCGGCCCGGAGCTCGCGCAGCTCATCGACCGGGATGCCGGTGGACTTCGATGCGGTGGCATCGCGCGCGAGGTCGAAGATGGATCGAAGCAGGGGAGTACGTGCCATGGGGTCCGAGCATCACACGCGCCGGCCATCTGGGCTATTTCGCCGGCGTGCGTGCGTGCTCAGAAAGCCAGTCGAGGATAGCGAGGGACTCCTTCCGATCGAGTGCACGATCTTTGTTGTCGTGATCTCCGTCGCGTAACAGATCCCACACGAGACCTGGTTGGCAGTCATCGAACCACGTACGAAGATAGTTCACGAGATACGGTAGTGGATCGCGATCGCTCCGATCGCCTGGTCGCGAACGTCGCCGCCCGCGCTCACTTGAGCAGCGGAATCAGAACCTTGGCGGTCTGCGTCCCGGTCAACGCGCCGCCTTCCATGAAGCCCTGAAAGCCCTGCGACGTGTGCTCGCCGCAGAAGTGCACGCCGCCCTGGGGCGCGGCTTCGAAGCCGCCGAAATCCGTATACTGGCCGACCTTCCAGAACGAGTACGCCGCACCGAAGAACGGTGACTTGTGCGGCAACGACTCGGCGGCCAGGCCGTTCCACGCCAGGCCCGGGAACACCGGCGCGAGCTGCGCGAGGCCGCGCTGGACGTCCTTCCGGACGCGGGGGTCGCTCGCGGTCGCGAACGGCGAGGTCGACCGCATCGCGTCGGTGACGTCGCCGCCCGAATACAGCATCAGGATCCCGGGGCTGCCCGGCTGCGCCCGGCTGACGTCCCGGGTCGCCTGGTAGCCGGTGTCGGAATAGGTCGTGCCGTTCGCCGTGCCGGGCCACGGTCCGCGTTCGAGCCAGCCGCGGTGCTGGAACTGGAGGTTCAGCTTGCCGTTGTGGCCGCGGCCGAGCTCGGCGATCGCGCGGCGCTTCCGGGGCTCGAAGCCGGCGTTGCGGGTATCGACGCCGGCGAGCACGGCGAACGGGATCGCGAGCACGACCAGCTCGCTGACGACCTCGATCGTGGCCTGGCCGCGCTCGAACGTGCAGCAGTAGCGGCCGTGCGGGGTCTGCGCGAGCCGCACCAGCTGGTGGCCGGTGACCACCGCGCCGGCGAGGCTGGCGGCGATCGCCTCGGGCAGCCGCTGGTTGCCGCCGCGGATGTGAAACCGCTCGTCGGACTCGCCGAACACCGGTAGCCGCGTCGCGGTCGGTGGAGCGCCGAGCAGGTACAGCAGGTTGAGCGATGACTGGACGGTCGTGGAGGCGCCGTACTCGGTATGATACGCGGTGTCGAGCAGCCGTCCGAGCGGCGAGGCGAGGCCGCCGGGCACCCGCGACTCGATCCAGCCGCGCACGCTCAGGTGATCGAGCGCGAAGCCCTGGGGGGTGAACGAATCGAACGTCGTCGGGAACGGCGCCGCGGCGAGGTCGGCCTGGAGCGGGGCGACGAGCGCGAGGAAGTCGGCGTCGGCCTGGGCCTTGGGATAGTAGTGACCGTCGAACCAGTAGGTCTCCTCGGAGCTCGCCGGCTCCGCGGCGTGCAGGTCGTCGAGCGGCAGCGCGAACCGGTGGGCGAGGCTGCGCACCGTCGCGTGCCCGGTGTCGATCAGCTCGCCGCACCACTCGATGACCTGGCCGGCGGCGAAGTAGCCGGTGTTGGAGAACATCCGGCCGCCGGCCCGGCCCGACGCCTCGTACACCGTCGATGCGAAGCCGTGGTCCTGCAGGGTCAGCGCGCAGGTCAGGCCGGCGATGCCGCCACCGACGATCGTCACCGTGGGCTGGGCCGCGCCGGCACGCACCTGGCCCGGCAGCGTGAGGACCACGGCGCCCGCCGCCGCCTTGCCGAGGAACCGGCGCCGGGACAGCACCTCCGCGGCCCGGAGCTCGCGAAGCTCGCCGGCGGGAATGCCGGTGGACCTCGACGCCTGCGCATCTCGCGCCAGGTCCGAGACGGACCGCAGCAGGGGAGTGCGTGCCATGGTATCAGCATCACATGCCCCGGCCAGATCGGCTATTTCGCCGGGGTGCGTGCGTGGTCAGAGAGCCAGTCGAGGATCGCGAGGGACTTCTTGCGATCGAGGGCACGATCTTCTTTGTCGTGATCTCCAGCGCGTAAGAGATCCCACACCACATCTTGTCTGCAATCATCGAACCACGTACGAAGATCCTTGACGAGATAATGTAGTGGATTGCGATCGCCGACGAGAAAGTAGGCAGGAAGTGAGGGAGCTGGACAATCTGCATGCGGTTCGTGACCGCCGCCGTGGATCACCAGCGCCGCGAACGTGCTCGCCCATACCGGCGCATGCATCCCGAGATACGTCGCGCCTCCGGACCAGCCCGCGAGGTAGATGCGCGACGGATCGATCGGCGTGGTGCTCGCGACCGCGGCGACCTGATCGACGATCCAGCTCGGCTCGCCGTTCCATTGCCACCAGCTATCCTTGCAACCCTGATCGACCGGGCATTGCAGCGCGAGCACGGCCCAGCCTCGCTGCTTGGCGGCGCCGCGCCACCGTGCGGCCGCGCTGGTGGCCCGCTCGCGATCGCCGTGCAAGACGACGAGCAGCGGCACCGGCCCGTCGGGCCTGGTGGGGACGTCGAGGGTGCAGCGCCGGCACGGCGGCTTCGGCTCCGCGTGCGCGACGGAGATCAGCGCCACCAGGCACGGGACGGTGCGTCGCACCGCGCGAGCATGACGCGAGATCGCAAGAGATCAATACGACCCCTGTGACGCCGGCGACAGGCCACGCGATGGTGAGCCTGCGGTGAGGCACGGCAGGGTGCAGATGTCGGACGCGCGGCAACCGACGTGCCGCGCGCGGCGTGAATACCCAGCGAGCGCGCGTCGTTGCTTCATGGTGGGAATTCGATCAATAGATGTAGGCGTTTGTGGCGGAGCGAATTTCTCGTATGACGGCCGTCGCTGTGTGAAAGAGGCAAAGCGCCTCATGCTGGAAGTCATGCGCGCGACGAGCTGCACGGGGATGCTGCGAATGATCTCGGGCCTGATGGTGGTCGGGTGCGGGGCGCCGCCCGGCTCGCCGCTGGCCACGCCGTCTCCCACGCCGAGCGCGCAGGCGAGCACCGAGCTCCGCGAGCTCGGGCGGACGAACACCCTCGAGGCCACCTGCGCCGATCCGATGATCGTCCTCGAGGCGGGCGTCGAGCGCGGGTTCGTGTGTGCCGCGGACGCCGAGGCCCGCAAGCTGACGATCCTCGAGCTCGGCGACGCGTGGACGCCGAGCCTGTTCGCGCCCCAGCCCGACGGCACCGCGCCGAGCTTCCGGGCGCAGTACCTCGCGCTCGCCGCCGAGCACGACGCGCGCGGCGTGCCGATCGCCGGAGCAGGCGCGCTCGGCGAGCTCTACGGCGTCCTGCCGTCGCTCGCGATCGTGCGCGAGCGGCTCGCCGACGATCCGCGCCACACCTGCCATGCGTTCATCGACTCCGATCCGATCGCGCGGCTCGACAGGTCGTACGCGCAAGATGACAGGAACGCGGTCAGGTTCGCCGACCAGCTCCGCGTGACGCTCGAGGCCCAGCTCGAGCGCGAGCGCACCCGGCGTGACCTCCCGGAGCTCGCCGCGCTCGCCGGGATCCCCGCGCTCGCCGGCCCGTACGCGCGGTGGAAGAAGCTCGCCGACCAGCACGACGGCATCGTCGCCGCCCAGAAGCACTACGTGTGCGAGGACTTCCTCCGCGAGGACGACGCCGACGGCAGCATGACGTGGCGCACCGGCAACGCGACCGAGCTGTACCAGCGCCGCAACTTCCTCATGCCGAACGAGCGGCTCGACGCCGAGACCCGCGAGGCGCTGGTGCTCGACAGCCGCGAGCACGACTTCCGGCTCGCGCTCCGCATCCTGCGCGAGCGGGTGGTCGACGCGACCGGGATCATCGAGGACGGCACTGCGGGCCAGGGGCCGCAGCCGATCCTCGGCCGCGTGCTCGATCCGGCCAACATGCGCGCGGCGCGCGGTGGCGAGCGGCCGCTGCCCGACGCCGCGCCCGATCTGGTCGGCGCCGCCACCGAGGCCGCCGCGCGCCAGCTCGGCTGGCTCGGGCCGGCCGAGACCCGCGGCTTCCTCACGAAGTACCCGACCGGCGTGCGCGTCGCGATCGCGCTGCCGCCGCCGCCGGCCTACCACGCGTCGCACATGGAGCTCGCGGCCGAGATCGATCGCGGGGATGTCTGGTACGACGAGCGACCGATCGAGCACCACGTCGCGCATCGCCCGACCCTCGTGCTCTACGTCCTCGACCAGGGGACCAAGCGCCCGCTGATCCGCTGGCCCACCACGATCGGCGGGTGGGCCGATCAGCGCACCGCGGTCGGCGCGCTGGTCCAGCGCTGGAAGGAGTCCGATGTCGGTCCGCGTGTGTGGCGCGATCTGTACGCGGCGCCTACCTGGCTGGCGCCGCCCACCACTCCCGATCGCGATCTCGTGACGAACCTCTACGACGGCCACCATGCGCTCAAGAAGGAAGTGCTCGGCCCCGGCCCGCACGCCGCCTACGGCATGACGCTCCTGGTCCACCATCAGGTCGTGAAGCGCAAGGATGGTACAGAGCGGTTCGACGATAACGGTATCGGCACCCATGGCTCGGCGAGCGTCACCTCGATCGTCAATGGCACGAGCCACGGGTGTCATCGCTTGTATAACCAGCTCGCCGTCCGGCTCGCCGACTTTCTGTTGCACCACCGCGAACACATCGTTCGCGGAGAGCAACCCGCGAACTATCGCCGCGTGGTGGCCCACAAGGGCGAGGTGTTCGTCGCCACGGTCGCCACCCGCGGGTTCCTCTACGAGATGACGCCGCCGGTGCCGATCACGGTCCTGCCCGGCAACATTCGCTCCGTGCGCAAGGTCCCCCCTCGCGACGCTGCTCCCGCGCGGCCGGATTGAGTGTCTCTCGATAAACTCACAACGGAAGTACCATGGGTTTACTGGATTCATGCGCGGCGGAGGCCTACCGTCCGCGCATCCGGCGTTGAGTGCGCACGTCGCGCCTCGGGTCCCGGATTCGGAGGAGCCATGTCTCGCATGATGAAGCTTCTATATGTGTTGCCGTTTGCGGTCGGTACGGTTGCGTGTCAGCGGGGGGCGGGCTCGGACGACAGCGCGGACAATCAGGCGCGTGCCGTCGCTGCGGTCACGACCGGCGAATTTTCGCCACCGCAGCCGGGCGAGCCCGTGCTGGCGCAGCATCCGGATAAAGAGCTGCGCGACATCCTGCACGCCATCGATCAGCAACACCTCGAGGCCACGGTGCAGACCCTGGTCGGCTTCGGGACGCGCCATACCCTGTCGAGCCAGACCGATCCGGTGCGCGGCATCGGTGCCGCGACGCGCTGGGTCCAGCAGCAGTTCCAGAGCTACGCCGCGCAGTCCGGCGGGCGGATGACGGTCGAGTTGCAAAGCTTCGTGCAATCGCCGGGCCCGCGGATCCCGGCTCCGACGACGATCACCAACGTCGTTGCCACGCTGCGGGGCACCACCACGCCCGAGCGCGTGTACGTCGTGTCCGGTCACCTCGATTCGCGTGTCACCGACATCCTCAATGCCGAGGCCTTCGCGCCGGGCGCCGACGATGACGCCTCCGGCGTCGCGCTGGTGCTCGAGCTCGCCCGCGTGATGGCGTCGCATCCGACCGAGGCAACGATCGTGTTCACCGCGGTCGCGGGTGAGGAGCAGGGGCTGTTCGGCTCGGCGTTCCAGGCGGCGCAGTACAAGGCCGCCGGCACCGACATCCAGGGCATGTTCTCGGACGACATCGTCGGCTCCAGCACGGCGGATGACGGCACCCGCGATCCGTTCACCATCCGGCTGTTCACCGAAGGCGTCCCGACCGCCGAGACCGCCAACCAGGCCGCGATCCGCCGCGCGGTCGGCGGCGAGGTCGACGGCCCGTCGCGCGAGCTCGGCCGCTTCGTCCTGAGCGTGGCCCAGAACGCGGAGACCGGCATGCGGATCCGGCACATCTACCGCCGCGACCGCTTCCTGCGTGGAAGCGACCACAATTCGTACCTGGCGCAGGGCTATACCGCGGCGCGCTTCACCGAGCCCAACGAGAACTTCGATCACGAGCACCAGGATATCCGCGTCGAGAACGGGGTGCAGATCGGCGATCTCATCGAGTTCATGGACTTCGCGTTCCTCGCCCGCGTGGTGAAGGTCAACGCGGCCGCGATGTGGGCGCTGGCGCAGGGCCCGGGCACCCCGAAGAACGTCGGGATCCTCACCCAGGCGCTGACCAACGCCACCGATCTGGTCTGGGCCGCCAACCCCGAGCCCGATCTCGACGGCTACGAGGTCGTGTGGCGCGAGACGACCGAGGCGGACTGGACGCACGCCATCCCGGTCGGCAACGTGACGTCGGCCAGCTTCCCGCACTTCTCGAAGGACAACGTGTTCTTCGGCGTGCGCGCGGTCGACAAGACCGGCCATTACAGCCCGGTGGCGTTCCCGGTTCCACGGTAGCGCGCGCCGGCGCGGCAGGGGTGAACGCAAGCCCTGCAGGCCCTGCTGAGAGCGGGATCGAAGCAGCTGGTCGCGCCCGGGGTTCGACGCCTGTTGCCCTCGTGCAACATCGCTCACAACGTGGCTCAGTTGTTCGGGGCGCCGTTCGCGATCCAGTCGCGGAACAGCTGCAGCTGGGCCGGCGCCAGCGCCGGCATCGCCTTGGGCATCCGGCTCCCGCTCGAGCACGCCCCGGAGCCCTGGAGCTTGAAGATGAGGTAGCTCTGGTCCGGCTGGCCGGGCGCGACGAGCTTGTAGGAGGTGCACGGCGCTTCCGTGGACGAAGGCCCCACGAGCGAACCGTACGCGACGCCGGCGGTCAGCTGCAGCCCCGACGCGGGCAGGCTCGCGTCGTGACATTGCGTGCCCTGGCAGCTCGCGTTGAAGATCGGCTGGATCTGGCTCGCGAAGCTCACGGCCTGGGGCGGCGGGCTGATCGCGAAGGTTGCATCGGAGCGGTCGGTCGCGGACAAGGACGGCGTCCCGCCATCGTGCGCCGTGACCTCGATGCGAAAGCTGGTCAGCGCCGTCACGCCCGGCGGTGTCCACGTGACCTGCGCCGGCCCGACGGGCGCCGCGAGCGTCTGGATGGCGATCGTGGTCGCGCCGACCGCGCTGACGTCGTAGGTCAGCATCGCGCCGTCGGGATCATCGCCGACCCACGAGATCGTGACCGGCCGGTCGTTGTAGTACGACTCACCGCCGTTGGGCGCCGCGACGGTGACGGTCGGCGCGGCGTTATGGCCCGCGGGCACGGTGAGTGTCCCCGCGGCGGCGCTCGTGACCTGCGCGGTGCCATCGTCGAGCCTGGCGGTCAACGTGTAGGTCCCGCTGGCGAGCGTCGACGCGTCGATCATGACGCTGCCCGAGCCGCCGGCCAGCCGGGTGGCGAACGTGCCGGTCCTGGTCGCGCTCGACCACGTGAGCGACCACGTCACGCTGTCGCCGTCGGGATCCGCCGTGGCGTAGCCGACCGCATACGTGCAGCTCGGCTGGCACACCGTCACCCCGCTCGGAGGTGGCGTGACGAACTGGATTGTCGGCGGCTGGTTCGGCGCTCGCTTCGGGTAGCCGGCGTCACGCCAGCGCTCGAAGGTCTGGATCTCCGCGGCCGGGAGCGGCATGTCCGACAGCGGCATCCGTCCCGTCACGACGTTGTCGACGATCATCGGGCCGCCGTCGTGCACCCCGAAGATCTCGCCGCCGGTCGCGGTGTCCGTGCAGAGCTGCGTCGGATCCGCCGCGGTCTCCCAGCGGTCGAGCCGCACGCAGTTGCGCGCCTCGGCCGTCGAGGTCGCCGCGCCATGGCAGCTGACACACGCGCGTTGCAGGATCGGCGCGATGTTCTCGAGGTAGGTCGGACGCTCGGCGACCGCGTCGTCGTCGGCCCGGTCGTTGCCGCAGGCGCCGAGCAGCAGCGTCACGACCACCGCAGTGTACATCCACCTGCGCCGCGCGGCGCGCCGCGGCAACCTACGTGGGGGGCTCGAGAGGCGGGGTGCTACGTACATGCTGCGCCGCAGCACAGCAATACAGGTGCCAGCGGGGCCTGCCGCGCCATCGTGGACTTGGCGGACACGCCGCGCCACCACCGTACGAAACGGTACACCCCGGACGGACCAAACCGAGCAGGGAGCGACGCCACAGGTGGTCGACGCGCGCCAACGTATCGGGAACAATAGACGTCGCGCCGATCGCCCTCGGGTACGTCAACTGCAGTGATCGGGAACACCACCATGCGTCGAACGCTGTGCCTCGCCGCGTTACTCGGGCTGTTCGGATCCACCGCCTGGGCGGACGATCGCGCGCACGCCGACATGGCCGCGGCGCTCGTGGCACAAGCCGATCTGCTGCCGACGCCGCTCGTGCTGCCTTCCCTGGCGGCGGCGCCTCGCCACGCCGCGGCCGCGAGCGCCGTCAAGCGTGGGACCGGACCGCGTGCGGCGGCCGATGCGGCGCGCGCGGAGGCGAACCAGGCATCGCAGCGCGTGCAGGGCCAGGCCGCCTCGCAAGCGCTGGCCCACCAGGCGCAAGCCGCGGCGGCGACCGCCGCCGGCCAGGCGCAGGCGCAAGCGGCCAAGGAACGGGCCAATCACCCGCGTCCCCGGTGATCGCCGTGCGCTTCCTGTGCGCTGCGATCCTCGTGCTCGGTGTGTGCACCGAGGCCCGCGCCGAGGACAGCTCCACGCCGCGTCACCTCCTGCGCAGTGTGCGCGCGTTCAAGGACGGTCGCTATGACGAGGCGCTGGTCGAGCTGCGGCTGGTCGCGCGTGCCCCCGACGCCCCGCCGGACCTCGCGTTCTACCTCGGCCCGACGCTGTACAAGCTCAAGCGGTACGACGAGGCGCTGGCCGTGTTCGCGGCGTCGCGCGCGGCCCCCGACGCGCTGACCGACTTCTACCGCGGTGAGACGTGCTACCAGCTGAAGCTCTACCGGACCGCGCGCGCGGTGTTCGCGGCGCTGCGGACGCGCGGCCTGGGCCCGGCGCTCGACGAGGCGGCGGGCCGCTACGTCGACGCGGTCGACGCCGCGTACAAGCGCGCGCCGGCCACGGCGTCGATCGACTACTACCTCGCGCAGGGCCTCGAGCGCGCGCGCCGCGAGCCCGTGCTGGCGAGCGAGTACCTCGACGAGGCACGCCAGGTCGAGGCGCTCGCGGCCACGCGCCACCGCCACGGCGAGATCGTCACCGCGCTCGCGGCGGCGTGGAACGCGAGCGGGCGCCCGCAGGCCGTCGTCGACCTGCTCGCGGTCGAGCGCCCGCTCACGCCCGAGCTGACCTGGGAGCTCGCGCGCGCGCTCGTGGCGCAGGGCGATGCGACCCGCGCGCGCGCCTTGCTCGAGGACATCGTCAAGGCGCACGGCGCGCACGGCAACGCCGCCGCGGCGTTGCTCGCCACGCTCCCGCCGTGACCTCGTCGATCACGCGTCGATCACGCGTCGATCACGCGTCGATCACGCGTCGTCGCCGCCCGGCTCGCCGAGGCTGTCGAGCCGCGAGTACAGGCGGCGCCGCGTGATCCCGAGGAGGCGGGCGGCGGCGGTCTTGTTGCCCCCGGCCTTGATCAGGGCGTGGTGGATGAGATCGCGCTCGAGCGCATCGAGGCTGAAGCTCGGGACGAGCAGATCGTCGAGGATCGACGTCGGGTTGAGCTCGCCGGTGCGCGCGACCGCGGCGGGCAGGTGCGCCGGCGCGATCGGCTCGGTCTCCGCGAGCACGAGCGCGCGGCCGAGCGCGTTCTCCAGCTCGCGGACATTGCCGGGCCAGCGATACTCGGCGAGGCGATCGAGCGCGGCCTGGGTGATCCGGTCGGGCCCGAGCCCGCGCGCCGCGAGCAAGGCGAGCGCGGTCGCGCGGATGTCGTCGGGGCGGTCGCGCAGCGGCGGCACCGCGATCGGGAACACCGCGAGGCGGTAGTACAGATCCTCGCGAAACGTACCGGCCGCAACCCCGGCGGCGAGATCGCGGTTGGTCGCGGCGATGATCCGGACGTCCGATCGCCGCTGCAGGGTCGAGCCGAGCCGCGTGAACGTCCGGTCCTGGAGGAAGCGCAGGAGCTTCACCTGGATCGCGCCGGCGAGCTCGCCGATCTCGTCGAGGAACAGCGTGCCGCCGTCGGCGATCTCGGCGTGGCCGGCCTTCGCCTCGGTCGCGCCCGTGTAGGCGCCCTTGTCGCGCCCGAACAGCTCGCCCTCGACCAGGGTCTCGGGCAGCGCGGCGGCGTGGACCTCGACGAACGGCGCGGCGGCGCGCGGGCTCGCGTTGTGGATCGCGCGCGCGAGCAGGTTCTTGCCGGTGCCGCTCTCGCCGAGCAGCAGCACGGTCTCCTGGGTGGCCGCGACCCGCCGCGCCTCGGCGACGACCCGCTGCATCTCGGGCGACTTCGCGACCACCCGGCCGAAACCTTCGCGGGCATCGAGCCGGCGCGCCAGCCCATCCGCACGCGCGGCGATCGATCGCCGCTCGACGAGGTGGCCGATGCGGAGCCGGAACTCGTCCATCGCGAACGGCTTGATCAGGTAGTCGGCGGCGCCTTGCTTCATCGCCTCGACGGCGTTCTGCGCGGTGGCGTGGGCCGTCATCAGCACCACGTCGGTCGTGGGCGACAGCCGGCGGACCTCGCGGAGCACCATCATGCCGTCGACCTCGGGCATCCGCAGATCGCTGACCACGACGTCGAGGTCACCGCCGGCGATGCGCTTGATCGCGTCGCCGCCGCCGCCCGCCTGGGTGACCTCGTGCCCGGCGCCCTCGAGCATCTCGACCAGGACGCGCCCGAGCTTGGGTTCATCATCGACGATCAAGATCCGGGCCATGGCTTCCTCGTGACGGTGATCGCGTACCAGATCGCTCGCCGGTCGTGTTCCAGAACGTACACCTTGCCGGACGGCGATGGCTCGGCGTCGTGGTCGCGACGTGACCGTAGGACCACCCGGGGCGGCGCCTCACGCGCGGCTCCGCGGCAGGTAGATCGAGAATCGCGCGCCGCGGGCGCCGGGCCTCGATTCGAGCACCAGCGATCCGCCGTGGTGCTCTACGACCCGCCGTGCGGCGGCGAGGCCGAGCCCGCTGCCGCCGGGCCGCGTGGTCACGAACGGCTCGAACAGGCTCGCCGCGAGCTTGGCCGGGATCCCGGGGCCGTCGTCGGTGACCGAGATGCGCGCGCGATCGCCGTCGGCCGCGGCGTCGATGGTCAGGCGCACGCCCGCGCCGCCGATCTGCGTCGCGTTGAGCGCCAGGTTCAAGATCGCCTGGCGCAGCTTCGCCGGATCGGCGCGGACGGTGAGCGATCCGGGCGTGACGAGCTCCGCGATGATCTCGGCCTTGGGGGCGATCAGCCGGACCTCGTCGGCCACCGTGGCCACCAGCGCGCCGAGCTCGACGTCGCGGGTCTCGAGCTCGACGTCGCGCGTGAGGCCGAGCAGCTCCTCGGTCAGCCGGTTGAGCCGATCGACCTCCGCCAGCATCTCGGCGAACCGCTCTTGCTCGCGCGGCGGCGTCGCCGGCCCGAGCCGCTCGCGCGCGAGCTCGATCTGACCGCGCAGGATCCCGAGCGGGTTGCGAACCTCGTGTGCGACCATGGCGGCCATCTGGCCGACCGCGGCCAGCCGCTCGGCGCGGCCGTGCGCGAGCCGCGCCCGCTCGAGCGCCCGCAGCGCGAGCAGGAGGCTCACGGCGAACACCCCGGCGGCCAGCCCGGTCAGGCCGACCGCGACGAGGTACGTGCGCCGCAGCCGAGCGGCGGGCGCGTGATACTCGGTGCCGGCCTCGATCGCGAGGACGAGCGGGACGCCGGCGCGGCGAACCGGAAAGTATGCGGCCGTAACCGTGGCGTTCGCGATCGAGTAGCCGTCGCCGACCGACGGCCGGCCCTCGAACGCGGCGGTCAGGCGCGGCTCGTCGACGCGCAACAGGTTCAGCGGCTGACCGGCGCGCGTGCGGACTCCGGCGGTGACGCGCAGGGTGCCATCGACGGTGTAGGCGTCTTCGAGCCGGTTCTCCCGGACGAGCACCTCGAGCAGCGCGTCGGAGTCGCCGGCGCTGGCGAGCCAGCTCGCCGAGGTGACGCCGAGCGCGACGAGCCGATCGTCGAGCGTGCCGGTCACCGCCCGGACCTCGCTGCGGTACAGGCTGTAGACCAGCGCGTTGATCGCCACCAGCAGGCCGAGCGCCGCCGCCAGCACCGCGAGGACGCGCCGCCGGTTCACAGCCCTCCAAACGCGAGCACCAGGCCGCAGCGCACGACCAGCTTGGCGTAGCGGAAGTCCTCGATCGACGACGTGTTGCGCGCCGCGTTTGCGCTGGCGACCGCGATCACGTGATCGCCGAGATCGATCTCGAGGTCGGCGCCGGCCGTGAGCGGGACGTCGCGCCGGAGCTGGCCATCGGGCTCGGAGCTGTCGTAGCGCGCATAGCCGGTGGACGCGGTCACCGCCAGCCGGATCGGCGACGTCGGCCGGGTGCGCAGCGCCAGCACGACGCCGCCCGAGACATTGGCATACGAGGGGTCGGCCGTGAGCTCGCGACCCCCCGTGAGGCGCGCGTCGAGCTCGAGGCCGCGGCCCAGCTGGACCACCGCGCCGGCGTCGAGCGCGTGGACCCACCCGGTGAACGCCAGCTCCGTGGCGCGCGCGAAGTCGCGCCGCCGTGCCGCGTAGCGCGCGACGATCGCGACGCCGGTCTCGTCGTGGCGATACGCAACGCCTGCGCGGTTCGCGACCAGGTAGCGTGCGCCGTCGAGCAGGTCGTAGTCGAGGTCGTAGCGCAGCGTCACGCGATCGCGGCTGCTCGCGAGCTCGGCCATCACCTGCGCGTTCTCGCCGATGAAGTCGAGCGCCGAGAGCCGGCGCTGGCTGCGCCAGGCGAGGACGTTGCGAACCGCCAGCCAGGGCCACGGCCGCGCGGTGATCGTCGCGGCCATCAGCAGATCCTCGTCGACCTGCGGCGCACCGGTGAGGGCGCCCACCGGCGGCGTATCGGGCAGCAGCTGGGGGTTGGTGTCGAGCTCGGGCTCGACGACGAGCGCGACCGCGAGCGTGCCGTCGCGGTGGGCCAGCCGCAGCAGCGAGCGCGCGAGCTCGCGATACGCCGGGTCGTCGTGCGCCAGGCGGAGCTCCCGGCGGGCGGTGCCGGCATCGTGCCGATCGAGCGCAAGGAGGCCCAGGAAGAAGTGAGCTCCTGCGGCGGAGTCGCCCCCCGCGGCGACGATCGCGGAGAACGCCGCGCCGGCCGCGGCGCGCTCGCCGGCACGATAGCGCGCGATCGCGTCGAGCAGCGCGGCGTCGTCGTCGGGCCGTGCATCGCACAGCGCGGCCAGCGCGGCCTGCGCGTGGGCGTTGGTCGGGTCGAGCGCGACCGCGTTGCGGTACGCGATCGCCGCGGTGCGCGTGTCATCGGCCGCGAGCGCCTCGTCCCCGACCACGGCGTAGGCGGCGCTGTCCACCGGGTCCGGCGTCCCCGCGGGCTCGGGCGCCGCACCGCACAGGTCGGTGAGCGCGACCGCGGCAGCGAGCAGGTTCACCCGCGGAGTGTAGCGAGCCGTGGCGCTCCGAGATAGCTCCCGAACCAGCTGGGACGGACGTACCCCATCACGTCCAGCAGCCTGTCCTTGTTCAGAGGGATCACGTGGCCCTGGCCCATGGGCTTGTTGCTTGCGCCTCATCGAGCGTGAACTCACGGTGAACTTCCAGGCGTTGCCGAGCAGGTTCTCCAGCACCACGGGACGGCGGTATCCACTCGAGGCTCGATCGCCAGCAGTACTCGGACCTCCGGAAGTCGAAGAAGTATGCAAATCCGCGGATGCTGGTGACGTGCACCGACTGCCATGACGTCGATTGCCACATGGATCAGATCGGCAAGACCGGCGTGGGGCGGCCCGGCGGAAGCAGCGCCACCATCCAGTACTTCGAGAACGACATCGCCGACCACACCTTCATCATTCCCCGGAAGAACGATCCGGGCGTCGCGAACCACACGCTGGCGGAAGCCGCGCAGGGCAGGGCGATGCCGATCCCGTACGCCCGATCGTGCAGCAACTGCCACGTGCTGAGCACGATCTCGTCGAAGCCGTGAGCGCCGAGACGTCCAGGGCCGCGCGTGGCGCCGCCGGAGCGCCGCGGAGGCCTTTCGCTGCGTGGCGGGTACGCCGATGCGCCCGGGCCGGCCGTGCACGGTGTGGTGATCGCGCGCCATCGGGCCGCGCGGCTGCCGTTTGCGTGGTAGACGACGGGGATGCGTGACGGCGACGACGTCCCGGCGGCCCCCACCGCCAAGCCTTCGCTCAAGCAGCGGCTGTCGGCGCTGTTCGCCGACTACGGCAGGATCGCGATCGTCACGTTCTTCACGCTCTCGATCCTGACCATCATCGGGTTCTCGATCGCGTTCGGGATCGGCGCCTCGCCGTCGACCGCGACCGGCGTGCTCGGCGTGATCGCTGCCGGCTGGGTGGCCGCGAAGGCGACCCTGCCGGTCCGGATCCTGGTCACGCTGGGGCTGACGCCGGTGGTCGCGTTCGTCGTGACGCGCCTGGGCCGCAAGGCCGCGGAGCCGGCCCCCGCGGCGCTCGAGGCTCCGGCCGCGGCGCTCGAGGTCCCGGCCGCGGCGCTCGAAGTGGCCGATGTTGCGCTCCAGGCTCCCGACGCCTCGACCCGCGATCGGTCGTGAGCCCGCTCTGGCGGATCCGTCCCGGGTGATTCGCCGGGCCGCGCCGCTCACCCTGGTCGCCTCGGTGTAGCGTGGGCGCGTGACCGACCTGACCCTCTTCCAGCCGCCGACGCGTCCGTGGAACACCCCGAACCTCAGCCGGTCGGGCACGGGGGCCCGTGAGCCGAAGCCGGCACAGTTGCCGTATCGGATACGGAAGCGTCGGCCGCGGGCTGGGGGCGCGGCTCGTGCGCCAGGTGCTTGGCGGCGTGGTCGAGCATGGCCCAGACCAGCTCGGCTTCTTCAGGGTGGAGGACGGCCTCGATCTTGACCATGCCGTCGTAGGTATCGCGCCGGCGGACGTAGCGACGTTGCTCGTCGTCCTGCGGACGCGCGTCCTCGGTGGAGTTGGCTGCATCAAGGTGCGCCGCCTGTTCTGCGATTCGCTCTCCCAGGAGCTCGATTTCCCCGTCCTGAAGAGTGGATAGCACGTGACTCTGACATTGAGTGATCATGCACAGCAATCAATCGCGGAAATATGGCTATGTATATTAAGTGCAATGTTTGAGCCTGACGCTGATTCGAACAGGCTCATCGCGTGACCACGTCAACGCGCAGCGCCGCGCCGCGGGGTGGGTCACGGCGCGAGATAGATTGCACGGCCGGGTGGTGGCTCGCCGGTCGGTCGTGGAGATGGCACCGCCCTCCATGCTCGATTCGGTGGTCGACAGACGAGCGCCGGGCCCAGCCCCGCGGCGCCAGCGCGCGTGTGCGCGTTCTCCTGCGCCGTGGCTGGGGCTACCGCTTGGGCGTCAGCGCGACGTCGACCACCGCGGCGGCGTACGCGGTTGCCGCGGCCTCGCAGGCGTCGAGCGACCCGGTCAACCAGGCGCAGGCGAAGTTGGTCTCGGTCGGCGGCGGCACGACGCGCACCGCGCGGACGTCGGCGGCCTTGAGCGCGGCATCGAGGCCGATCGTCGCCTCGATCGGCGGTGCGACGAGGTAGGCCATCGGCGCACCGGGTGCGAGGCCGGCCTCGCGCGACAAATACTCGCCGAGCGAGGTGATCACGTGGGGGAACACCGTCACGCCGCGCTTGCCGTCGGCGTCGTAGAAGCACGCGTCGTGGGCGAGGCAGCGCAGCAGCGCGGTCAGGCCGTGCTCGATCGCCTCCGGCTCGCTGGCGGCGAGCACCCCGAGGATCTCGCCCGACAGCCGCCCCGAGGCGTGGGCGCTGCCGGCGTAGAAGCTGTTCGCGAAGATCACGTCGACCGCGGCGTGCTTGGTCGCCTCGTCGAGCGCGACGTACAGCGCGTCGTCCTGATCGCAGGTGACGAGACCGAGCGCCACGTGGCGCGCCGGATCGCCGCCGTACGCCGCGATCAGCGCCGGGTCGGCGTGGGGCAGGCGGCGCACCGAGAGCACCGTCGGGACGATCGGCGCGAGGATCATGGACGCCACATCGGTCCTCATCCGCCCACCAGGCGCCGGCGGATCTGCGGCGCGCGGTAGCCGCGGCCACCGGCGACCTCGCCGAGCGGGCCCAGCCGGCTCAGATCGAGCGTCACCCCGCTGGTGCGCTGCGCGATCATCGCCGCCGCCAGCGCCGCGAGCCGCTCCGCCGCCTCCTCGGGCGGCGTGCCGCGCGCGTGGATGTTCGAGATCATGTTGCGATCGCCGTCGGTCTTGCCGAGCTTCGGATCGTACACCACGTACGCCGACAGGCCATCGCCGGTGCCGAGCCCCGGCCGCTCGCCGAGCAAGATCATCGCGACCTTCGCGCCGGTCTCCTGCCCGATCTCGTCCTCGAGCCACACCCGCGCGAACCGCGCCGCCACCGGCGTGCCGACCCGCAGGCCGCGCGCCGCGCACGCCCGCGCCACCGCGTCGTGGAGCTGCTTGCCGGTCGCCGCGCACGCGACCGCCGACAGCCCGTCGGCGACGATCAGCTGGACATCGACGCCCTTGGTGCACTTCGCGCGCACGTCCGCGAGCGAGGCCTCCGACAGCCGCCGCCCGAGATCCGGCCGGAGCAAGAACTCGCGGTGCGAGGTCACGCGCGTCGCCACGCCGACGAAGCCCTGCTCCTCCGCCCAGCGCTCCGGCAGCTCCGCGCCGACCGCGGCGTGCGCGACGGCGAGCTCGGCCTGAAACTGCAGCGCGACGTCGGTCGCGTAGCGCGTGCCGACGTGGCCGATGCCGACGAGCGCCGTGGTGTGGCGCGCCGCCTGGGCGGCGAACGCGGACTTCTCCGGCCTGGGCGAGTACACCCGCGCGGGCGGCGGCGGGACCGGCGGGATCGCCGGCGGCGGCGGCAGCGGAGCGCTCGCGCCCAGCGCGTCGCGCAGCGCGGTCATCAGCTGCCGGGTCCGGCTCACGCCGGTAGCTCACCACGCTCGGTGCCGCGCGTGCAACCCCGCTGTCGGTCCGCTCTGTGATCGCTATTGATCCCGCGAGGCGCTACATTGCGGCCGTGCGCTGGCTGATCCCGCTCGTCATCGTCGTGGTGCTCGCGGTCAGCGCGCTCGACGCTCCCCGCGTCGCCAAGCCGAAGCACCCGCGCGCGGTGCTCGCGGGCGGTCGCTGGATGCCGCCCGAGGTCGGCGCGCCGGGGCAGGGCACCGCGCACCCGCCGGACCCCGGCAGCGCAGGCGCCGCGCAGACCGACACGGCGCAGCGCGCGAGCTTCGACGCAGCGACCGGCACGCTGACCTGGCTCGACGACGAGCGCTACAACTAGCGCACGGCCTCGACGTCACCGAACCGCGGCCCCGGCCCGTCGCCGCGCCAGATCCCCCGCTCGTCGAGCCAGGCGTCGAACTCCGGCGTCGGCCGCTTGCCCAGGAGGCGGCGCAGGGTCGGGATGTCGTGGTAGCTCGTCGACTGGTAGTTCAGCATGATGTCGTCGCCGACCGGCAGCGCCATCAGGTAGGTGCAGCCCGCGGCGCCGAGCAGCACCTTCAGGCACTCGAGCTCGTCCTGCGTCATCCGCGCGTGGTAGGTGAAGCACGCGTCGCAGCCCATCGGCAGCCCGAGCAGCTTGCCCATGAAGTGATCCTCGAGCGCGGCGCGCGAGATCTGCGGGCCGTCCTCGAGGTACTCGGGGCCGATGAAGCCGACCACCGTGTTGACCAGGAACGGCTTGTAGCGCCGCGCCAGGCCGTAGGCGCGCGCCTCGATCGTCACCTGGTCGGCGCCGTGGTGCGCCGCCGACGACAGCGCCGAGCCCTGACCGGTCTCGAAGTACATCCGGTTCGGGCCCCTGGTCGTCCCCTTCGCCTTCATCAGGTCCCACGCCTCGTCGAGCAGCGCCCCGGAGATCCCGAACGCCGTGTTCGCGGCCTCGGTGCCGGCGAGCGACTGGAACATCAGGTCCATCGGGCAGCCGAGCTCGAGCGCCTTCATCTGCACCGTGACGTGCGACAGCACGCAGTGCTGGGTCGGGACCGCGTTGCGCCGCAGGAGGTCGTCGATCACCCGCAGGATCTCGGCCGTCGACTGCGCCGTATCCGTGGCAGGGTTTACCCCGATCACCGCGTCGCCGCAGCCGTAGGCGAGGCCCTCGCGCGCCGAGGCGAGGATGCCCAGGGCGTCGTCGGTCGGATGGTTCGGCTGGCAGCGCGACGACAGCCGGCCGGGCAGCCCGAGCGTGTTGTTGGCGCGCACGACGACCTGGCACTTGGCGCCCACCGTCATGAGGTCGAAGCTCGACATCAGCTTGCATGCCGCCGCCGCCATCTCCGGGGTCAGGCCGGGCGCGACCGCGCGCAGCGTGGGCCCGGTGGTGTCGATCTCGAGCAACCACTCGCGGAACTGGCCGACCGTGAGGTGCGCGACCGCCGCGAACGCCTGGGCGTCGAGCTCGTCCTCGACGTAGCGCGTCAGCTCGTCGCGCTCGTACGGCACGACCGGGTGCTCGCGCAGCTCGCGCAGCGTCAGGTCGGCGAGCACCGCGCGCGCCGCGACCCGCTCGACCGCGTCACGCGCCGAGATCCCCGCGAGGTCGTCGCCGCTCTTCGGCGGGTTCGCCTTCGCGAGGACCTCGGTGACCGACGCGAACGTGTAGCGCACGCCGCGGATTGTCGATGCCAGCTGCACGGCGGTGCAGCATACAAAGAAACACCGCCCGTGACCTCAGATCCCGAGGATCCTCGATCGCGGGCGGTGGGGTGTAAGCAAACTAGCGTAGGCGCCGCGGGTAGTCGTCGGGTCGGGGCTTGCCGTACGGTAGGCCGCGGAAGTCGACGAGCGGATCGACGAGCGGATCGACGAGCGGATCGACGAGCGTGGAGGCCGCGTCGAGCTCGGGTTCGCGCGACGGGCGATCGGCGTGGGTCAACGCGGGCTTGATCCCGACGTGGTGGGTCTGGACCAGCGTCCAGCCGAGCGAGCCGGCGATCACCATCGAGACCCAGCCGATCACGCTGATCGCGAGCGGGATCGTCGCGTCGAACACGTACTCGCCGTCGACCATCACGCGGTGGTTCCAGCCGTGGAACAGGAGGACCGCCGTCACCGCGAACAGCCCACTCGCGATCGAGTGGAAGCCGGCGTGCTTGAGGCCCGTGGCCCGCGCGCGCGACGTTGCCGGCAGCGACCACAGATCGATCGCGCCGGGGATCACGGCGATCGCCGCGGTGACGATCCCCGCGATGTTCGCGATCATCGCGACGCGGTACCAGAACGCCTCGTGCGTCCCGACATAGGCGAGCAGCATCCCCACCGTCGACGTGTAGAACGCGATCGGGAACGCCACGACCATCGGATGGATCGCATGTCCCGCGAGCCGGGCCTTACTGTACATGGCACCTCCTTCATGGGCCAGGGTGCATCGGGCATGCCGTCGCAACCGCCTGTTTGCGCTCGCCGGATCGAGGCCCTCCCCGTGCGGATGTGTCCTCCGAGCGCTGGCGCACCACGCACGGCGACCCTGGCGGCCCCCCCATTTCCAGCAGAAAGAGGTGATACAACTCGCCGCCATGGCCCAGACGAAGATCAAGGTGAAGAACCCCGTCGTCGAGATGGATGGCGACGAGATGACGCGCATCATCTGGCACTTCATCAAGGACAAGCTGATCCGCCCGTACCTCGAGATCGACCTCAAGTACTTCGATCTCGGGATCGAGAGCCGCGACCGGACCCGCGATCAGGTCACGATCGACTCGGCGACCGCCACCAAGCAGCACGGCGTCGCCGTCAAGTGCGCGACGATCACGCCCGACGAGGCACGCGTCCAGGAGTTCGGGCTCCAGGAGATGTGGAAGTCGCCCAACGGGACGATCCGCAACATCATCGGCGGCACGATCTTCCGCGAGCCGATCATCTGCAAGAACGTCCCGCGCCTCGTGCCCGGCTGGACGCGGCCGATCGTGATCGGCCGCCACGCGTTCGGCGATCAGTACAAGGCGACCGACTTCGTCGTCCCCGGCGCCGGCACGCTGACCATGACGTTCACGCCCAAGGATGGCGGCAAGCCCACCGAGTACAAGGTGTTCGACTTCCCGGGCGGCGGCGTCGCGCTCGGCATGTACAACCTCGACGAGCAGATCATCGGGTTTGCCCGCAGCAGCTTCAATTACGGCCTCGGCCGGGGCTGGCCGGTCTACCTGTCGACCAAGAACACGATCCTCAAGAAGTACGACGGCCGGTTCAAGGATCTGTTCCAGAAGGTGTTCGACGACGAGTTCGCCGACAAGTTCAAGGCCAAGGCGATCACCTACGAGCACCGCCTGATCGACGACATGGTCGCGTCCGCGATGAAGTGGGACGGCGGCTTCGTGTGGGCGTGCAAGAACTACGACGGCGACGTCCAGTCGGACTCGGTCGCGCAGGGCTTCGGCTCGCTCGGCCTCATGACCTCGGTGCTGCTGACCCCGGACGCCCAGACGGTCGAGGCCGAGGCCGCTCACGGCACCGTCACCCGCCACTTCCGCGAGCACCAGAAGGGCAAGCCGACGTCGACCAACCCGATCGCGTCGATCTACGCCTGGACCCAGGGCCTCAGGTACCGCGGCAAGTTCGACGCCACCCCCGACGTCGTGGGCTTCGCCGACGCGCTCGAGAAGATCTGCGTCGAGACCGTCGAGTCGGGCCGGATGACCAAGGACCTCGCGGTCCTCATCGATCCGAAGCAGCCGTGGCTCACCACCGAGCAGTTCCTCGACGCGCTCGACGCCGGCCTGCGGACCAAGCTCGCGCGCTGAGCTGGCGCGCGCTACCAGGTCAGCGAGAGCGACGCACCGCCGAAGCCGGGCGTCACGATCGGCACGATCGCGACCTCCGCCGTCTTGCGATGGGACCCGGCCGGTGACCCCTCCGGTGACCCGAGGTCGCTGATCACCACGATCAGGGAGATCACGGTCCCCAGCACACCAACACTGCTGGCGAGGAAGCCGAGGTAGAAGCGCGTCCTCCACGTGCAGGCCCGCTGGAAAGTTTCATAGTTGAAGGAGTTCACCATCTGGACTCCATTCCTGTCTCTACTGTCATTGAGGATCGTCGCGTAGCTCTTGCCGCACTCCTCGGAGGACACGCTCGCGCCATCGGCGCCCTTGATATCGAGCAGGCTCGAGGCGAGGTGCGCATCTACTTTGTTGCTGCTGTGCACGGCGTAGGCGCCCCCGGCGACTGCCACGACCACGCTTGCGCCCAGCGCCATCCGCCAGGCCGTACGCGACGAGGACGTGAGCGAAGCTGGCCCCGCCTTGTCGCGCAGCACCGCGTCGAGGCGCGCCGGCTCGCCGGCTCGTACCGTGACCGTCTGCTCGAAGCGCCGGTAGCCGTCGGCTTCGATCGTCGCGACCATCAAGCCGAGCAACAAGAAACGTAGGTGCACGCGCATGGTGGGCTCCTCGATGGCATCCGTGGCGCCGGCCGCGACAGTACCGGAACGATCGCGGGCGACGAGACGGTGATGTGAGGCTCACCGTGGCGCGCCGCGGCTGGGTCCGCGCCGCGTCGACACCGTGTATCGTTGGAACCTATGAGCAGATCGGGAATCGTGGCCGCGGCCGTGGCGCTGTGTGCGCCGGGCGCGGCGCATGCGTTTTGCGGCTTCTACATCAACGGCGCCGGCGGCGAGATGTTCAACAACGCCACCCAGGTCGTGCTGATGCGCCAGGGCACGCGCACGGTGCTGTCGATGCAGAACAACTACCAGGGCCCGCCGAGCGACTTCGCGATGGTGATCCCGGTCCCGGTCGTGCTGCAGGAGGCCGACGTCAAGACGCTGCCGAAGGCCGTGTTCGCGAAGGTCGACACGATGGGCGCGCCGCGGCTCGTCGAGTACTGGGAGCAGGACCCGTGCGGCGGTGACGAGGACGAGGAGCGGGCCGCCGCGCCGAGGAAGCGGATGGCGAAGGCGTCTGCGCCGTCGGCGCGGCGCGAGGCGGACGACTACGGCGTCACGGTCGAGGCGCAGTTCGAGGTCGGCGAGTACCAGATCGTGATCCTGTCGGCGAAGGACTCGACCGGCCTCGACCGCTACCTGCGCGACCAGCGCTACCAGATCCCCCCGGGCGCCGAGCCGCTGCTGCGGCCGTACGTCGAGGGCGGCTCGAAGTTCTTCGTCGCCAAGGTCAACCCGAAAAAGGTCGCGTTCGTCGACGGCCAGGCCCAGCTGTCGCCGCTGCGGTTCCACTACGACAGCGAGGAGTTCGCGCTGCCGATCCGGCTCGGCCTCGCGAACAGCGCCGGCACCCAGGACCTGATCGTCAACATCCTGTCGCCCGGCCAGCGCTACGAGCTCGCCAATTACCAGAACACGACCATCCCGACCAACCTCGACGTCAAGGACGAGGTCCGCACGCGGTTCGGCGAGTTCTACGCCGCGCTGTTCGACCGGACGGTGCAGCAGCACCCGGGCGCGATCGTCACCGAGTACAGCTGGGACGCCGGCACCTGCGATCCGTGCCCGGGCCCGACGCTCGACGGCAACGACTTCCTCACTCTCGGCGCCGATGTGATCAGCGGCCAGGGCGCCATCACGCCCAGCCCCGCGCCGGCGACCGGCAACGTGCGCCGCCCGATCCGCCGCGGGTCGTTTGGCTACGTGCTGACCCGCCTGCACGCCCGCTACGGCAAGGACGGCGCGCCCAATGACCTCGTGTTCCGCGCCGCGCCGCCGATCGTCGGTGGCCGCGAGCGTCGCGGGGGCGCCGACGGCCAGCTCGAGCACGGCGCGCAGCCGTCGGGCACGAACAACTTCCAGGGGCGCTACGCGATCCGTCACGCATGGACCGGGCCCGTGGCGTGCGAACACCCGGTGCGTGGCCGCTGGGGCGGTCCGCCGCCCGGCGCCCAGATCGCCAACCCGGGCACCCAGCCGGCGATGAACCTCGCGTTCGCGCCGCGCGGCAAAGTGCAGTTGCCGAACCTCGTCGCCCAGGACGTCCCCGAGCTCGGCGTCAAGCAGGGCGTGCCGCTCCCCGCCGTCGTGGCTACCGCGGCACCGGTCCCCGCCGGCGCGAGCTTCCAGCAGAAGCCGCAGGGCTGCGGCTGCGAGGCCGGCGGCGGGTCGGCCTCGTCGCTCCTGTTCGCGGGCGGCGTGCTCGCGCTCGTGCTGGGCCGCCGGCGTCGCACCCGTGGAGCATAGCGGCGTCCGGCAGGATCAGAACGGGTCGTAGGCCGGGCTCGACGTGGCCGGGCTCTCCGAGCTTGGCGATCGCCCTGGATCCGGCCCCTGCTACGGCGTCCGGCGAGGCGGTCTCTCCGCCCCCGGAGTGTGCGCCGTCGCTCCCTCCTCGAGAACACTGGCTGGGGCGCTCGATCATGCATGCGTGTCACAATGGGTGTCAGCGATCATGCGTGTCACCATGGGCGTCAGATAGATCATGGAATCCCTTCCGCGTATCCGGAGCGGGAATGCGTAACCGGGAATACGTGGGCTCATGGCGCGATCGCATTCATGGCTACGGCCCTGTCAGCGTGGTGTGCCATTGCGAATAACTGGTTCGTCCCACGCTGGTCCTGCCTCGCTGGCTCACCCCGCCGGCGGCAAGCGCTCAGGCCTGGAGCCGCCTTCTGCGGGAGTTTTGTAGCTGTCGTAATTCTCAGATCGGCAGTGCGTATGTGTGCCTCATCGTATTTTGCTAGGCGACTACCCGGAAATGGCGTCGCTTGCCACCTTGCCACATGGTAGGTAACGGGTACTGCCGGCACATCGCTGCTAGTACCGATTTGTTGTTGAAGCTCCGCCTTTCATGCGCACTCATGCACGGATGCGCAATCGTGGTTTGACCAACTGTCCCAGGCAATCAACGAGGACCGGCCCATCGAGGCCAGAGGAGGATGCCATGAAGCGACTGTCAAGCATGCGAGGACGAGCTGCACTTGCCGAGCTACTCTGCATGACCGGTGGTGCGATCGGCTGCGGAGTGCACGATGACGAAGCTACTCGTACCGGGTCACTGCTCGCCGACGCGTGCGCCGGGGGAGCCTGCTGTGTTCACCCTGCCGCCTGCGTCATCACCGACGAGGATACGCTCGGCACGCTGACCCTCAACGCGACGGTCTCCTGTCCGTTCCACCTTGGCGCCTGGGTGTCCGGCGGCGCCAGCACCGGGATCGCGCCGGCGGGCTTCCCCGCGAACCAGTGCGGCCTGAGCTTCGCGAATACCGTCGAGTCACAGGCGAGCGCGATCAACGCGCTCGATCACCACTGGCTGCAGACCACCTCCGACCCGATCGTGGTGGACATGGGGGCGCCGGTAAACACCGCCTTCGTGTTTCCCTCCGTCGATCACCTGCCGTTTCCCGAGGAGGGCATCGAGTCGACGGTGTGGGGCAGCAACTCACCGAGCGTCGCCGGCTTCCCGGCCGGATGGACGCTCGGGTCGCTGACCACTATCTGGGCGCGCGGCTGGGATGACCCGCCGGTCTGCCAGGGCCAGGACAACGCAGATGACTTCACCGGTGAGTACAGCTTCCTGGGCGCCGGGTTCCGTTACATCGCCATCTACGCCAATGGCAGCATCTCGATCTTCCGGGATCCCACCCATACGGCGTGGGCTACGGACAACGACGACTTCGCCGCGCGCGGCTGGCAGACCGACGACAACGAGATCGACGCCGTCGGGACCTCGGTCTGCGCGCCCCGCGCGGTCGTCGCCAACGCGGGGCCCGATCAGCATGGTGTCGCTCCTCAACAGATCTGCTTCGACGGCTCTGGTTCCTCGGCCACCGGCGGCATCGCGACCATGGGCTGGGACCTTGATGGCGACGGCGTGATCGACCGGAGTGGCTCGACCGCCTGCATCCCGTGCACGCGCGACGGCGAGGGTGACGTGCGGCTGTTCGTGACCGACAAGTGCGGCTGCGGCGACTCCGACACCGCGCACTGGACCTGCGTCACCAACCACCCCCCCGACTGCAGCGGCGCCGGGGCCTCCGTGGACGAGCTGTGGCCGCCGAACCACACGTACCGCGACGTCTCGGTCACCGGCGTCACCGATCCCGACGGGGACCTCGTCATCACCACCATCACCGGCATCACGCAGGACGAGCCTGTGAATGGCCTCGGCGACGGCGACACCTGCCCCGACGGGCGCGGGGCCGGCACCTCGGCCGCGAGCGTGCGCGCCGAGCGCAGCGGTCCGCCGCACGTGCCCGGCGATGGCCGCGTGTATCACCTCGCATTCAAGGCAACCGACAACCGTGGCGGCGCCTGCACGGGTGAGGTCACCGTGTGCGTTCCGCACGACCAGCGCCCCGGCCACACCTGTATCGACGAGGGCGCGCTGTACAACTCGACCGCCTGCCCGCAGGCGACCCTCGATCTGCGCGCGCCGCGCCAGCGACAACCTACCGAGCTGGCTTTGTTTGCACGGTTCAACTAGGTCAAGAAGCCGCGCGCGATCGTCATCAGCTCGGTGTTCGCGGCGACCGACTTGGTGAACGCGTCTTTCTCCGACGCCGACAGCTCGAACTCGTAGATCCGCTCGGCGCCCTTGGCCCCGAGCTTGACCGGCACGCCGACGAACGCGTCCTTGACGCCGAACTCGCCCTGCAGCTCGACCGAGCACGGCAGCACGCGGCCCTGGTTGCGCACGATCGCCTCGACCATCAGCGCCGTCCCGGCACCCGGCGCCTGCCACGCCGACGTCCCGATGAGCCCGGTCAGCGTCGCGCCGCCCTTCTTGGTGTTCTCGACGACCTCGGTCAGCTTCTCCGGCGACAGGAACTTCGAGACCGGCACGTTGCCGATCATCGCGGTCGAGACGATCGGCACCATGTCCTTGTCGGTGTGCGCGCCGAGCACGATCGCCTGGACGTCCTCGACGCTGACC
>Ga0137459_1000082_pt1 | contig 31819 bp, 28 predicted proteins | sample EasRivERMGT700_2_FD_104908 | JGI IMG/M metagenome (GOLD analysis project Ga0137459, IMG submission 104908) | Soil microbial communities from meander-bound floodplain in the East River, Colorado, USA - East River MetaG ERMGT700_2 | ecosystem: Environmental > Terrestrial > Soil > Floodplain ...
CACGTTGCCGACGTTGATGTTCTCGCCGGGGACCTTGGCCACGAAGCGGAGCGAGATGCCCTCGTGGGGCTGGATCCGCAGGGTCAGCACCGCGGGCTGGAGGACCGAGCCGGCGGCTTCCTCCTTGAACAGTACGAGCGGCACCGCGCGGAAGTGGATGTTGACTTCGGTCAGGCGCTCGGCCAGCTTCTTGCCGGCGCGCAGGTAGAACGGCACGCCTTGCCAGCGCCAGCTGTCGATCATGAAGCGCATGGCGGCGTAGGTCGGCGTCTGCGAGTCGGGGGCGACGCCGTTTTCGTCGCGGTAGCCGCGGTACTGGCCGCGCACGCAGTGGTTGGCGACGTCGTTGAGATCGAGGCTGCGCACCGAGCGCAGGACCTGGGACTTCTCGTCGCGGATGTCGTCGGGTGCGAACGACGCCGGGACCTCCATCGTGACGAGCGACAAGACCTGGAGCAGGTGGTTCTGGATGATGTCGCGGACCACGCCCGTGGACTCGTAGAACGCGCCGCGGCCCTCGATGCCGATCGACTCGGCGGCCGTGATCTCGACGTAGTCGATGTGGTTGCGGTTCCACAGCGGCTCGAAGATCGAGTTGCCGAACCGCAGGACCAAGATGTTCTGGACGGTCTCTTTGCCCAGGTAGTGATCGATCCGGTAGATCTGCGACTCGTGGAGGTAGGTGCCGATCATCTCGTTGAGCTGGCGCGCCGAGTCGAGGTCGCGGCCGAACGGCTTCTCGACGATCACGCGGCACGACGGCTTGCCGGGAGCCTGGACGGCGCGCTCGATCAGCGCGTGCTGCTGCAGCTTCTGGAGGATCAGCGGGAACACCGACGGCGGGGTCGACAGGTAGAACACCCGGTTGCCGCGCGTGCCCGTGGTCGCGGCGGCGTCGAGCTTGGCCTTGAGCGCCAGGTAGGTCGCGTCGCTGTCGAACTCGCCGCCGATGAAGTCGAGCATGCCGGCGAACTGGGTCCACGCTGCCGGCTCGACCTTCTGGCGCGAGAACTCGGTGACCCGCGGCTTGAGCTGGTCGGCGAACTTCGCGGCGGTGAGGTCGCCGCGGCTGACGCCGATGATCAGGGTCGGCTCGGCCATCGCGTTGTCGAGCATGATGTTGCAGAGCGCGGGGGCGAGCTTTCTGCCCGCGAGATCGCCGGTCGCACCGAAGATCACGATCGCGGTGGGATCGGGGCGGCGGCGCTTGGTGGAGAGATCGCCGAGGATCTCGCCGGTCACCGATGACACGACGGTGGGGGCCGCGGGCTTCTGTGGTTCGGTCATGAGCGTGCGTCCTTGTGGGGGCTAGCGTGGTGCGCCGCGCCGAACAGGGCGGCCCGTGGCTCGAGCGCGACGCGGACGCTCAGGGTGCGCGTCCACCGGGCGAACCGGCCCTTGGCGTTGAACCGATCGATCAGGCGGCGGTGCTGCAAGGCAGGCAGGATCTTGGGCGGGATGCCGCCGCCGATCACGACGCCGCCCGTGGCGAGCCCGCGGAGCGCGAGGTTGCCGGCCTCGGCCCCCAGGATCTCGGCGAACATCTCGAGCGCGCGGACGCAGGTGGGGTCGCGGCCGTCGAGCGCGGCGCGCGAGATCACGGCGTTGCGGTCGCCGGCCACGACCGAGGGCAAGGGATCGATCGCGGGGTGGGGGCCCCGCGACTCCTTGGCCCGAGGGAATCCCGGTGGGACGAGTTGTTCGGTGAGCCAGGCGGGCTCGGCGGCGCCGGTGGCCTTGCGCACGAAGTCGTAGAGATCGCCGATGCCGGCGCCCGACAGCACGCGCTCGTAGCTGATGTGGTCGCCGTGGACCCCGCGCAGGTAGCGCAGCAGCTCGATCTCGTCGTCGGTGCCTGCCGCGAAGTCGGCGTGACCGCCTTCGGAGGGCAGCGCGCGGTAGTGCGCGCCGCCTGCGACCAGCAGGGCCTCGCCCAGGCCGGTGCCGGGCGCGATCACCGCGATCGTGGGGGCGGTCTCCGCGGCCGTCCCGTCCGCCGCGGGCTGCAGGACGGCGAACGCCGTGTCGGGGAGGACGAGCGTGCCGAGCGCGGTCGCCTGCAGGTCGTTGAGCAGCGTGACCGGGATGCCGCCGAGCCGGCCCGCCAGCACGCCGGCGTCGATCGTCCACGGCAGGTTCGTGATCTTGGCGGTGCCCGCGACGACCGGCCCGGCGACGCCGAAGCACGCGGCGGTGAGCGCACGGCGCTCGTCGGGCGAAACGAACTCGTCGAGGATGGCCTCGAGCGACGGATAGTCCGCGCACGGGTAGACCGCCTCGCGGACGATCGCCAGCGCGTCGTCGCAGATCGCGAGCACGGTCTTGGTGCCGCCGACGTCGCCGGCGAGGATCACCCGGCGCCTCGCAGCTTGGCCGCCGCCGCGGCGTCGACGAGCCACACCAGGTCGCCGTCCCTGGGCGCGATCAGCTGGGACGGATAGCGCTCGGGATCGTGCGGGCCCTCGAGGACCTGCGCGAGCGCGGCGGCCTTGTCGGCGCCGGCGACGAGGAACCGGACGTGGCGCGCGGCGTTGATCGCGGGCGCGGTCAGCGTGATGCGGGTCGTCGTGCCGTGCACCAGCGGCGAGGTCACCGGGTTGGCGACGACCCACCGGCTGGTCTCGCCGAGCGCCGGGCTGCCGGGGAACAGCGACGCGGTGTGGCCGTCCGGTCCCATGCCGAGCAGCACGAGATCGAAGATCGGCGGCGAGCCCAGCGCGGTGACCAGCTCGCGCGAGTACGCCCGCGCGCTGGCCTCGGGGTCGGGGAGCTCGCCGGCGATCCGGTGGACGTGCGATGCGGCGAGCCCGAGCGGCTCGATCAGCGCCTCGCGCGTCATCCGGTAGTTGGAGTCGGCGTGGTCGGGCGGCACCGTGCGCTCGTCGCCCCACCACAGATCGATGTGCTCCCACGGCAGCGCGTCGCGGCCCGCCTGGGCGAACAGCTCGAACAGGCGCTTCGGCGTCGAGCCGCCCGACAGCGCGACGCTGCACGTGCCGCGATCGACCACCGCGGCGCGCACGATCATGGCGAGCTCGTCCGCGGCTGCGGCGGTGAGCGCGTCGAGGTCGTCGAAGCGCCGGACGGCCGTGCTGTCCGGACCCGACGACATCAGCCGCCCGTCGGGCGCTCGACGTGACCGCCGAACTGGAAGCGCATCGCCGAGAGCACCTTCTCGGCGAACGATTGTTCCTGCCGCGACCGGAACCGGGTGAACAGCGAGGTCGCGATCACGTCGGCCGGGACCGCCTCCTCGACCGCGGCCATCACGGTCCAGCGGCCCTCGCCGGAGTCCTGGACGTGGCCGGAGAACTTCGACAGCGCCGGATCCTCGATCAGCGCCTTGGCCGTCAGGTCGACCAGCCACGACGACAGCACGCTGCCGCGCCGCCAGACCTCGGCGATCTCGGCGACCGGCAGCGTGAAGCGATGCTCCTCGGCGACCGTCTCGTTGCCGGCGCCGCGCATGATGTCGAAGCCCTCGGCGAGCGCCTGCATGATGCCGTACTCGATGCCGTTGTGGACCATCTTGACGAAGTGGCCGCTGCCGACCGGCCCGCAGTGCAGGTAGCCATCCTCGGCCGTCCCGGCCGCGGCACCCGTGCGCTGCTCGCGGCCCGGCGTGCGCTCGACGTTGCCGATCCCCGGGGCCAGCGTCTTGAAGATCGGATCGAGCCGCGTGACGGTGGAGGTCTCGCCGCCGATCATCATGCAGTAGCCGCGCTCGAGGCCGAACACGCCGCCGCTCGTCCCGGCGTCGATATAGTGGAGCTGCTTGGCGGCGAGCGCCTTGGCGCGCCGGATGTCGTCCTTGAAGAACGAGTTGCCGCCGTCGATCACCGTGTCGCCGGGCTCGAGCAGGTCGGCCAGCTCCATCACCGTTCCCTCGGTGGGCGCGCCGGCGGGCACCATGATCCACACCGCGCGCGGCCTGGCGAGCCCTCGGGCCAGCGCCTTGAGCGAGTCGCTGCCGGTGGCCCCTTCGGCCGCCAGCGCCTTCACGGTGTCCGCGCTGCGATCGTAGACGACGCACTGATGGCCACCGCGCATCAGCCGGCGCGCCATGTTCGCGCCCATCCGGCCAAGTCCGATCATTCCGAGCTGCATGTTGTCTCCTGGTTGTAACGCACGCTTCCATGGTCGTGCGGGCGCGGCTCACCGGTTGCGGCGTCGCGCCTTATAAAAATTGATGAGGCCGTTCGTCGAGGCGTCGTGGCTCGTGACCAGCGCATCGCCATCGAGCTCCGGAAGGATCTTCGAGGCGAGCTGCTTGCCGAGCTCGACGCCCCACTGGTCGAAGCTGTTGATGTTCCATACGATGCCCTGGACGAAGATCTTGTGCTCGTACATCGCGACGAGCGCCCCCAGCGTCTTCGGCGTGATCCGCTGAGCTACGATCGAGGTGGAGGGTCGGTTGCCGGGGAACGTCTTGTGCGGCACCAGCTGCGCGATCCGGTCGGCCGGCAGCCTGGCGGCCTCGAGCTCGGCGCGCACCTCGTCGGGCGTCTTGCCCCGCATCAGCGCCTCGGTCTGCGCGAAGAAGTTGGCCAGCAGGATCACGTGGTGCGGCCCGAGCCGGTTGTGGGTCTCGATCGTCGCGATGAAGTCGCACGGGATGAGCCGCGTGCCCTGGTGGATCAACTGATAGAACGCGTGCTGGCCGTTGGTGCCCGGCTCGCCCCAGATCACCGGGCCGGTCGTGTAGTCGACCCGGTTGCCCTGGCGATCGACGCTCTTGCCGTTGGACTCCATGTCGCCCTGCTGAAAGTACGCGGCGAACCGGTGCAGATATTGATCATAGGGTAAGACCGCGTGGGTCTCGGCGCCCCAGAAGTTCGCGTACCACACGCCGAGCAGGCCGAGGATGACCGGCACGTTCTCGGCCAGCGGCGCGGTGCGGAAGTGCTCGTCCATGTCGTGGCCGCCGGCGAGCATGTCCTCGAAGCTGTCCATGCCGATCACGCACGCGATCGACAGGCCGATCGCGCTCCACAGCGAGTAGCGGCCGCCGACCCAGTCCCAGAACTCGAACATGTTCGCGGGGTCGATCCCGAACGCGGCGACCTCCTTGGCGTTGGTCGACAGCGCCACGAAGTGCTTGGCGACCGCCTCGGTGTCGGCGCCGAGCTTGCCGAGCAGCCACGCGCGCGCGGACTTCGCGTTGGTCAACGTCTCCTGGGTCGTGAACGTCTTCGAGGCGACGATGAACAGCGTGCGCTCGGGATCGACGCGCTCGAGGGTCTCGGCGAGGTGCGTGCCGTCGATGTTCGACACGAAGTGCGCGCGCATGTCGGCCTTCCAGTACGGCCGCAGCGCCTCGGTCACCATGGCCGGCCCGAGATCGGAGCCGCCGATCCCGATGTTGACGATGTCGGTGATCGACTTGTTCGTGTAGCCCTTCCAGGCCCCGCTGCGCAGGTGCTCGGTGAACCCGCGCATCTTGGCGAGCACGTCGTTGACCTGGGGCATGACGTCGGCGTCGTCGACGAGGATCGGCCGGTTGCTGCGGTTGCGCAGCGCGACGTGGCCGACCGCGCGGTCCTCGGTGAGGTTGATCCTGGCACCCGAGAACATCTTGTCGCGCCAGCCGGCGACGTCGGCCTGCTGCGCGAGCGCGAGCAGCAGCTGCCAGGTCTCCTCGGTGGCGCGGTGCTTCGACCAGTCGACGAGCAGGCCGCACACCTCGCGCGACATCTTCGCGAAGCGCTGCGGATCGGCCGCAAACAGCTCGCGCATCGTCGTGTCCGCGATCGACTGCTTGTGGTCCAGGAGGGCGTTCCACGCCGGCGAGCTCGTCAGGGCTGACATGGCCGCGAGCAAACCACGGTTCGTCACGCAGATCGATCACCCGGCGCCGCCGATGTCGGCCACCCGGCGGTATCTCACCGTGGCGACGGCGCTCGACGGGGCTCAGGTGGACATCCCCGCGGTCGCGGGTACGGTGAAACCGTGCATCCGTCGTTCAACACGGCCGGCCCGTGCCTGCCCGGCGAGCACTACATGCTGCCACCGGAGCGCCGGCTCGGCCGCGTGCTCGCGCTGATCGACGATCGCAAGTACTTCACGCTCCACTCCGGCCACCAGACCGGAAAGACCACGTGCGCGTTCTGGCTCGTCGATCACCTGAACGGATCGAGGCGCCATCGCGCCGCGTGGGTCGATCTCCAGACCGCCCGCGAGCAGCCCGATCTCGATCGCGCGCTCCCGATCATCCTGAGCGAGCTGGACCACGCCTCCGCGCGCGATCTGCCCTCGCTCGCCCGCCCCACGCCCGAGGAGGTCAAGGCGCTGCGTGCCATCCCGGAGCGCGCGGTGCTCGGCTATCTCTCGCTGATGCAGGCGCGCAGCGACCGGCCGCTCGTGCTGCTGTTCCACGAGGCGGACGGCCTCGTGGGCCCGGCCCTGGCCTCGTTCCTCGCCCAGCTCCGCGCCGGATACCTCGACCGCAGCCGCGAGCCGTTTCCGTCGAGCGTGGCCTTGATCGGCCTTTCGCCGGTGCGTGACCACGTGCTCGCGCAGGCCGACGGCCGCGAAGGTTCGATGCGGTCGTCGTGGCCCGGCACGACGTCGCCATTCAACATCAGCGCCGAGGCCGCGACGCTCGGGCCGTTCACGCGCGCCGACGTCACCGAGCTCCTGGCCCAGCACACGCAGGCGACGGGGCAGCGCTTCGAGGCAGCGGCGGCGGAGCGCATCTTCGCGCTGAGCGCGGGGCACCCGTGGCTGACCAACGCCCTGGCCGACCAGATCGTCGCGCGCGACGTCGGCGACCGCGCGGTCGCGATCATCGCGGCGCACGTCGAGGCGGCCCAGGAGACGATCATCCGGGAGCGGCGGACCCACATCGATCCGCTCGTCGCCCGGCTGCGCGAGCCGCGCGTGCAGAAGATCCTGGCGCCGATGATCGCCGGTCAGGTCACCGGCGGCGACGTGCTCGACGACGACGTCGCCTACGTCGCCGGGCTCGGCCTGCTCACCGAGGCCGATGGCCGCCTCGCGGTCGCCAACCCGATCTATCGCGAGGTCATCCCGCGCGCGCTGATGCACGTGCAGCAGCTCCAGCTGGCGCAGGAGACCGCCTGGTATGTCCTCGGCGACGGCAGCCTCGACGTCGACAAGCTGCTACGCGCCTTTCAGGACTTCTGGCGCCGCGACGGCCACCTCGCCGCCGAGAGCTTTGGCTATCGCGAGGCGGGCCCGCACCTCATGCTGATGGCGTTCCTCCAGCGGGTTGCGAACGGGGGAGGGCGCATCGAGCGCGAGTACGGCCTCGGCCGACGCGCGCTCGACTTGATGATTCACTGGCGCGGCGCGCGGCACGCCGTCGAGGTCAAGCTCCGGCGCGACAGCGAGACGGAAGCCCAGGCGCTCGACCAGGTGGCCGGCCAGCTCGACGGCGCCGGGCTCGAGGCCGGGTCCCTGGTGATGTTCGACCTGCGCAGCGACGTGAGCTGGCAGGACCGGATCACGGTCCGCGATGTGATCCACGCGGACAGGCACATCCGGATCTACGGCTGTTGAGCTGCGCTCGGCGACCGATGCGTGCGCAGTACCCGATCACGCCGCGAGGATCTCCGAGTAGGGGTAGGCACCGTCCGAAGAAAACGCAAGGATGATGCGCTCCGGCGGAATGCCGCCACGGACCAGCGCCGGTGCCATACCGTGCTCGGTCCCGTCTGCCTGGATCCAGATCTTGTCGGCGATCCGATCGATGTGAACCAGGCAGCCGTGTACGCGGCGCCGGTTCTCGCTGCCGACGATCATCAGGAGATAGTGGTCCGACGCGCGATCGAAGACCGTCTGCGTCACGACGTCGCCGTGGGCGTAAGGAACGGCCGCGTAGTCGGCCAGCACCTTCTCGATCACTTCGCGGTCGGCGGCCTGGGTGTCCATCGTTGAATGACCTCGGTTTCGGCGTTGAATACGAGCAGTTTGAGCCTTCCATTGGCGAGGAGCAACTCTCCCATGGCGTCCTCGAAGACGTCGCCGTACGCCGTGTCGCTCACCGCCAGGTACAGCGGCAATGGAGCTGGCTGCGGAGATGTACTCTTATGAGGTTCGCCGGCTCGTTGCCGAGGAGTCCGCCCGTGCGTCGTTCGACGAGGTCGTCGAACTGATCGCGAAGCAGACCGGCGCAGACGTGCCCAAGCGGCAGGTAGAGCAGCTGGCGCGCCGTGCCGCGCACGACTTCGACGCGTTCTATCGCAACCGGCTCTGTCCGTCGGAGGTCACCGACCACTTGTTGATCCTGAGCTTCGACGCCAAGGGCGTCGCGACGCGACACAAGGATCTGCGCGAGGCGACGCGCAAGGCGGCAGACGCGACGCCGCGACGGCTCGAGACGCGGCTGTGCAGCGGCGAGAAGCGCAACCGCAAGCGCATGGCCCAGGTCGCGACCGTGTACACGATCGAGCAATGGCCGCGCACGATCGGCCGCTCGTAGTCTTGTTCGACGAGGCCGACGGCCTGGTGGGCCCGGTCATGGGGGCGGGCTTCGCCCGGTGCGTGACTACGCGCTCGCACAGGTCGACGGCCGCGTGGTGTCGATGCGATCGTCGTGGCCCGGCACGATCATCCGTGACCACGACAACGCGCAGCGCAGCGACGCGGGCTGGGTCACGGCGCGAGATAGATTGCACGGCCGGGTGGTGGATCGTCGGCGGGTCGTGGAGATGGCGCCGCCCTCCATGCTCGATTCGGTGGTCGACGGACGAGCGCCGGACCCAGCCCCGCGTCGCCAGCGCGCGTGTTCGCGTTCTCCTACGGACTTCGCAGCCGCGTGGCCCGAGGTGCTGTGTAACTCTTCCAGGTACGGCTGCGTAGGCGCTCCATGAAGCCGCTCACCCTGGGAGCACGTCGTTGATTCTTCATGCAGATGGCTCGCCCGACGCCGCCGTTGCCGCCCGCCCGGTGGTATGGCTGATGGCGAGGCCATGAAGCGGGCGGAGCCGGCGACCGCGATCGACGTCGAGCGGGAGCGCGTTCGCGAGATCACCGACGATCTGTCCGGCTGGCGGCGCTGGGGGCCCTACGTCTCGGACCGGTCGTGGGGCACGGTGCGTGAGGATTACGAGACCCATGGCGAGCGCGCCTACGGCCCGGGCAACGCCAGCCGCAAGCTGCACACCAAGGACGCGTTCCACCGCGCGATCTGCGAGCGCGACCCGGAGGCGGTCCGGCCCGACGGTTGCGGCACCAAGGCGGCGCTGCACTACCAGCACGTGGTGCCGGCGGGCGGCAGCGTCACGCTGCGGCTGCGGTTCACCGACCAGCCGACGCCGGCGCCGCTCACCGCGGTCGATACGATCATCGCCGAGCGCAAGGCCGAGGCCGACGTGTTCTATGCCGGCCTGGCGCCCACGGAGGCGAGCGCCGACGAGCGGCTGGTCCAGCGCCGGGCGCTCGCGGGCCTGCTCTGGACCAAGCAGAGCTACCTGTTCGACGTCGCGCGCTGGCTCGACGGCGATGATCCGGCGCACCCGCCGCCGGCGTCGCGGCGGACGATCCGCAACGGCCACTGGCGCCACCTGAACTCGATGCGGGTGATGTCGATGCCCGACAAGTGGGAGTACCCGTGGTTCGCCGCGTGGGATCTGGCGTTCCAGTGCGTGCCGTTCGCGCTGGTCGACGCCAGGTTCGCCAAGGACCAGCTGTGGATGCTGCTGTTCGAGCAGTTCCAGCACCCGAGCGGGCAGCTGCCGGCGTACGAGTGGGAGTTCGGCGATCTCAACCCGCCGGTCCACGCGTGGGCGGTGTGGCGAGTCTACAACATGGACCGGATCCGCAACGGCCACGCCGACCGCGAGTGGCTCGAGCGCTGCTTCCACAAGCTGCTGATCAACTTCGCCAGCTGGGTCAACAAGGTCGATCGCGACGGTAACAACGTGTTCGAGGGCGGGTTCCTGGGCCTCGACAACATCACGGTGATCGATCGCAGCGAGCCGGGCGCCGCCGGCGTGGTGCTCGAGCAGTCCGACGCGACCGGCTGGATGGGCATGTTCTGCCTGAACCTCATGCGGATCGCGCTCGAGCTCGCGCGCGACAACCCAGTCTACGAGGGCATGGCCTCGAAGTTCCTCCAGCACTACGTCTACGTCGCGCACGCGGCCGAGCCGTTCGCGTGGGGCGGGCGCAGCGTGGCGTACGAGCCGGCCGAGTCGGCGCAGAAGCTCAAGGGCGGCAACTCGAACTGGCGCGGCCCGATCTGGTTCCCGACGACGTTCCTCCTCATCGAGTCGCTGCGCAAGCTCGGCACCGCGTTCGGCGCGCGCTACCTCGTCGAGACGCCGGGCTCGCACGGCCGGCCGCTCGCGCTCCAGGCGATGGCGCGCGACATCGCCCGCCGGCTGATCGACATCTTCCTGCTCGACGAGCATCACCGCCGGCCGGTGTACGGCGGCGCGCCGAAGTTCGCCGACGACCCCCACTGGCGCGATCACCTGCTGTTCTACGAGTACTTCCACGGCGACAACGGCGCCGGCATCGGCGCGAGCCACCAGACCGGGTGGACCGCGCTGGTGGCGAACCTGATCGACGAGTGGCGCTGACCCACCGACCCGGCCACCGATCATGACTCCGACCCACCTCCAGATCCTCGCGAAGCGGTTCCCGAACCTGTCGGCGGTGCTCGCCGAGCTCGCCAACCTCGAGGCCGTGCTGACCCTGCCCAAGCCGACGGTGCACGTGGTCAGCGACGTCCACGGCGAGGACGTCAAGCTGCGCCAGGTGATCAACAACGCCTCGGGCAGCCTGCGGCCGCTGTTCGAGCAGCTGTTCACGGCCCGGCTCGCCGCCGCCGACATCGAGCAGCTGCTGACCCTGGTCTACTACCCGCGCGAGACCTGGGCGGCGATGGTCGCCGGCGCCGGCGCCGATCGCCGTCGCGAGCTGCTGCACTGGGTCGCCGACCACGCGGTGATCGTGATGCGGGTGCTCGCGCGCCACTACTCGCTCAAGTACGTCGAGCGGATCATCCCGGATCCGTTCGACGCCATGTTCCGCGAGCTGATCTTCGCCGACGAGCTCGGCCGGCAGCCGGCGTTCCTCGATCGGCTGCTCGACCCGTTCGTGCGCCACGAGCGCGACGGCGAGCTGGTCGGCATGATCGCGCGGGTGATCCGCAACCTCGCGGTCGGCGAGCTGGTCGTCGCCGGCGACCTCGGCGATCGCGGCCCGCGGATCGACAAGGTCATCGAGGTGATCGCGCAGCAGCCCAACGTGGCGATCACGTGGGGCAACCACGACGCCAGCTGGATGGCGGCGTGCCTCGGCCAGCCGGCGGCGATCGCGACCGTGGTGCGGCTGTCCCTGCGCTACCAGCGGCTGGCGCAGCTCGAGGACGGCTACGGCATCTCGCTCGAGCCGGTCGCGCGGCTCGCGCGCGAGGCCTACGGCGACGACCCGGCGGAGCGCTTCCGCGCCAAGACGACGATCGACGGCGAGGCCGGCGGCGACGCCGTGGCGCTGGCGCGCATGCAGAAGGCGATCGCGATCCTGCAGTTCAAGCTCGAGGGCCAGACCTTCGCGCGCCGGCTCGAGTGGAACCTCGCGCACCGCTCGCTCCTGCGCTTCATCGATCTATCGTCCGGAACGGCATCCGGTACGGTCGAGATCGACGGTACGCGCTACCCGCTGCGCGACACCCGGTTCCCGACCATGGACTGGAGTGATCCGTGCAAGCTGTCGGACGGCGAAGCGCGCTGCCTCGCCGAGCTGACCCGGTCGTTCCTCGACAGCCGCACACTGTGGAAGCAGATGACGTACGTCGCCTCGCACGGCCAGATGTGGCTGCGCCGCGACCTGTGCGCGATCTTCCACGGCTGCGTGCCGGTCGACGAGCAGGGCGAGCCGCTCGCGTTCGTGGTCGACGGCGAGCCGCGCCGCGGCAAGGCGCTGTTCGATGCGATCGAGGCCGTCGTCCAGCGCGCGTTCCGCAAGGGCGCGGCGGCGGTGGCCGAGCTCGATCGCGACCTCCTGTTCTACCTGTGGACCGGCCCGCGCTCGCCGTGCTTCGGCAAGGACCGGATGGCGACGTTCGAGACCTACTTCGTGGCCGACCCCGCGACTCACGAGGAGACCAAGAACCCGTACTTCCAGCTGCTCCACGACGCGGCGTTCTGCGCGCGGATTCTCGGCGAATTCGGGGTCGACCCGGCCGGCTTCATCGTCAACGGCCACGTGCCGGTCAAGCTCGAGGCCGGCGAGACCCCGGTCAAGCTGTCGGGCCGCGCGATCACCATCGACGGTGCGTTTGCCGCCGCGTACGGCGACAAGGGATTCTCGCTGGTGCTCGACGCCCGGCGGATCTACCTGGCGCAGCACCACCACTTCGAGAGCGCGGAGGCCGCGGTCAGCCGCCACGCCGACATCGTCCCGACCGTGTCCGACGTCGTGGTCCACGAGCGCCCACGCACGGTGGGCGACACCGAGACCGGCGACGACATTCGTGCCGAGATCGCCGTGCTCGAAGAGCTGGTGCGGGCATTCGAGGCCAATATCATCCGGGAGCGCCCCAGGGCTCGTAGATCGCTCGCTCGCTCGTAGCTCGTCACCCACGCAAGGAGAACCGCGATGTCATCCCTGTTCGAACAACTCACCACGATGACCGTCGCGGTCTGCGATACCGGCGACCTCAACTCCATCAAGAAGCTCACGCCGCGCGACGCGACGACCAACCCGTCGCTGCTCACCGCGGCCGCGCAGATGCCGGAGTACGCCGACGTCGTCGACGGCGCGCTGCGCTGGGCAGGAGCCGAGGCCAAGAAGGCGGCCAAGGGCGACGAAGCCCAAGTCGTCGGCCTCGCCCTCGATCGGCTGTCGGTCGAGTTCGGCCTCCGGATCCTGGCGATCGTGCCGGGGCGGGTCTCGACCGAGGTCGACGCGCGGCTGTCGTTCGACACCCGGAAGACGATCGAGAAGGGCCGCTACCTGATCGGGCTCTACGAGGCTGCCGGCGCGAGCCGCGAGCGCGTGCTCATCAAGATCGCGTCGACCTGGGAGGGCATCCGCGCCGCCGAGGTCCTCGAGAACGAGGGCATCCACTGCAACCTCACGCTGCTGTTCGGTATGCACCAGGCGATCGCGTGCGCCGAGGCCGGCGTGACCCTGATCAGCCCGTTCGTCGGCCGCATCCTCGACTGGCACAAGAAGGCCGAGGGCCGCGACAGCTACCCGCCCGCCGAAGATCCGGGCGTCGTGTCGGTCACCAAGATCTACAACTACTACAAGCACCACGGCTACAAGACCGAGGTCATGGGCGCGAGCTTCCGCAACCTCGGCGAGATCATCGAGCTCGCCGGCTGCGACCTGCTCACGATCGCCCCCAACTTCCTGCTCGAGCTCGGCTCGCAGACCGGCACGCTCGTCCGCAAGCTCGATCCGGCGGCGGCCAAGGCGATGACGATCCCGAAGCTGACGTTCGACGAGGCCGGGTTCCGCGCCGCCCACGAAGCCGACCGGATGGCCAACGACAAGCTCGCCGAGGGCATCGCCGGGTTCTCCAAGGCGATCGTCGCGCTCGAGCAGCTGCTCGGCGAGCGCTACCACGCGATGGCCGGCCAGGCGCGGGTGGGCCAGGCCGCGCACGCGTTCTTCCAGGCGTTCGATCTCGACGGCGACGGCTTCATCACGAAGGAAGAATGGAGCGGCACCCTGGCCGTGTTCATGGCGCTCGACACCGACGGCGACGGCAAGATCACGCCGGCCGAGATGGCGGCGGGCGTCGGCGGCGCCTTCGTCCTGGCGAAGTGACCTGACGATATCGTCGCTCGGCGGGGCTACGGGCAGGCGCCGATCGGGCTGATCTTCGGCGCCGGCGCCGACTCGAACCGCACGCCGGCGTCGAGTACCGCGCCGTCGGCGAGCGCGCCCGAGTCGATCGTCGAGGCGTCGGCGGGCGCGACGGCCATGGCGACCGCGGCGTCGATGCCCTCGGCGCGCGCCGTCTCCTCGGCGCTCAGCAGGTGCAGCGTGCGCAGCGCCTGCTCGAACGCGCGGGCATGCGTCGCGCGCGCCGCGCTGGTCGGCGCCGACAGCACGAGGCTGACGGCGCGGTCGGACGAGAACGCGATCGCCTGACGCAGGAAGTGCTTGCCGTCGTCGTACTCGAACCAGATCGACGGCAGGCCTGCGTCCTCGTTGTCCTTGGGGCCCGCCTGGACCGGCCCGACCTTCAGGCGTTGCGCCTCGAGCTTGGGCCGGAGCGCGCACGCGTACTTCGACGGCAACGCGTCGTGGCTCGTCCGGCAGGTGACCGGCCACGAGCAAAACAGCGCGCGTGTGAAGGTCTCGACGGTGAGCTGGATCTGACCTTGCGGCTCGCTGCGCGCCATCCAGAGCAAGACGCCCGGATAGCTCGGTTGATCGCTCGCCCGCCACCCGCGCGGGACGATCAGGCGCAGGCGATCCGCGCGTGACGTGAACACGAGGTTGTCGAGCTCCGCGGCCGAATCCTCGACGATCACACCGGCCGCGAGCCCGAGCGCCGCGATGAGCGCGAGAGGGACGGCCGCCCTGCGAAGTCGCTCCATTCGGCGCTCACGCTAGCGGGTTGCCGCGATCGGCGCGAGCCACCCCGCATGCGGAACCACTCACGCTGCGAACCTGAACAGAGACCCAGCTAAAAAATTGATTCGCTGCGTGTCCATCTTGTTGACGGATTACATTCAGAGGATTAGCGTCGCAATACTTCGTCGGACGTCAGTTGTTCCAGCGCCCCACGAAGGTAGACGATGCCCACAGGGGGCCTCGCACACGGAAGGCACGGCGCGCTGCTCCAGGGGGCAGTCCGCCGTTGCTGCGTTTGCCGTGCGCGCGTCGTCGATCAGATCGAGCGAGCGACGTCACCGAGGGAGACTCCGTTGTTTTCACGTCATCGAGGCTGGACTGCACATACGTCGTCGAACGGAACGGTCGTTCCGTTCCGGGCGCATCGCCGTCCGGTGCTCACCGACGTCGTGCAGCGCAGCGACGATGAGGTGCCGTACGCCGGTGCGTCACCGGCGCGCGCCTCGCTCCTGAAGGAAGCGGATCTCCGCGCGATCGAGGGGACCTACCCCGACGGCATCACCGCCGTGCAGATCGTCGACGTGTTCACCAGCCGCGGGATCAAGTTCTCGGAGGCGAGCTTCCGCAAGTACGTCCAGCAGGGCCTCCTGCCGCGCAGCCGCCGGGTCGGCCGCAAGGGCAAGCACCGCGGCTCGCTCGGGGTCTACCCGTCCAAGACCGTCCGCCGCATCAACGCCGTCAAGCAGCTCATGGTCGACGGCTACACGATCGAGGAGATCCAGGGGCAGTTCCTGCTCTACACCGATCTCGTCGAGGGCGTCGCCGAGCACCTGACCGAGCTGTGGTCGCGGCTCGGCGCCGACGTCATCAAGATCGATCCGGCGATCCGGCGCGAGCTCGAGAAGCAGCTCGCCGAGACCCGCCGCGACGGCGATCGCCTCGTCGAGAAGCTCGGCGAGGTCACCCGCCGGTTCGCAGCACCACGCACCGATAGCCTCCGTCTCGCCGGCGCCGCGGGGGGCGCCGAGGACTTGCTTTAGCGATGGCCACCCACGCCGTCAACACAGGCCACTACAGGAGATGACGATGAACGACCACCGTGACGATGACGCCGATGAGCTCGAAGGACAGGACGGCGGGGCGGCCGAGGCGGCCGAGGAGGAGGTGGCCGAGGCCGGCGAGGTCGGCGATGCCGAGGACGGCATCACGCCCGGCGGCGAGCTACCGCCCGAGGTGAGCCGCAAGGTTCGCCGGCGCCGGCGTCGGACACGGCCGCGGAGCAAGACGATCGCGATGAAGCGGCTGACGCGCGAGGACCTTCGCCAGGGCGCGTTGATGTACCCGCCGGTCGACATCCCGCGTCCGACCTCGCGCGCGGAGTGCCGCGAGGAGATGCGGCCGTGCCCGTGGGTCGCGTGCAAGCACCACCTCTACCTGGACATCAACCCGGAGACCGGATCGATCAAGATCAACTTTCCGGATCTCGAGCCGTGGGAGCTCAAGAACACCTGTGCGCTCGATGTGGCGGAGCGCGGTGGGATCACCCTCGAGGAGGTCGGCGAGATCATGAACCTGACCCGCGAGCGGATCCGCCAGGTCGAGGTCCGCGGCCTCCTGAAGCTCAAGATGGGATCGCCGTCGCCCGATGAGCTCGGCGCCGAGCTGCTCGCCACCAAGCGACAGAACCAGAACTGACGCAATCGAACGGCGCGCGGCGTCGCGTCGCGCGCGTCGATCGCGGGGGCGCTCCTGGATTTTTCGAGCCGTTCCTGCACGCGTCGCGCGAGGGGAGCGTGTTTGCTTGCCAGGGCGGACGCGGCGGCAGCTGCGCCTCGGATCGAGTAGACCGTTGACCCGACGGTTGGTATAGCGCCCCCATGATGCGACGTGCGCTGGTCTCGGTGAGTGACAAGCGGGGCGTGGTCGAGCTGGCGTCCATGCTGACCGGCCTCGGCGTCGAGATCCTGTCGACCGGGGGGACGGCCGCTACCTTGACCGCGGCGGGGATCGCGGTCACCCAGGTGTCTGCTCATACCGGCGCTCCGGAAATCCTGGATGGTCGCGTGAAGACGCTCCATCCCAAGATCCACGGCGGTTTGCTCGGCCGCGACACCGAGTCGCACCAGCAGGAGATGGCGGCCCACGGGATCACCCCGATCGATCTCGTGATCGTGAACCTGTACCCGTTCGAGGCGACGGTCGCCCGGGCGGGCACGTCGTTCGACGACGCGATCGAGAACATCGACATCGGCGGGCCGGCGATGCTGCGGTCGGCTGCGAAGAACCACGAGCGCGTCGCGGTCGTGGTCGATCCCACGGACTACGGCTGGGTCGCCGAGGCGCTGCGCGGCGGGGGGCTGTCGGCGGCGCAGCGCCTCGTGCTCGCGCGCACGGCGTTCGCGCACACGGCGGCCTACGACGCGGCGATCGCGGCGTACCTGTCGTCGATCGACGACGCGGCGGCCGACCACCGCGGGGCCGCGCCCGCGCGGCGCGAGCTCCCCGACACGCTCACGGTGCAATGGCGCCGGCGGTACGCGCTGCGCTACGGCGAGAACCCGCACCAGCAGGCGGCGTTCTATGCCGACGCGCGATCGCCCCTGGCCCGGTCGCTGTCGGCGCGGCCGACGATCGCCGCGGCCGAGGTCCTGGGCGGCAAGCAGCTGTCGTACAACAACATCCTCGATCTCGACGCCGCGCTCGGCCTCGTGCTCGAGCTCACCGAGCCCGCCGCGGTGATCGTCAAGCACAATAACCCGTGCGGCGTCGCGATCGATCGCGAGCTCGCGAGCGCCTATCGCAAGGCACGGCAGGCCGATCCGACCTCGGCGTTCGGCGGCATCGTCGCGGTCAACCGCGAGGTCGACGAGGCGCTCGCGATGCTCCTGGCCGAGACGTTCCTCGAGTGCGTGGTCGCGCCGGGCTACTCCGCGGCGGCGCGCGGCGTGCTCGCGGGCAAGAAGAACCTCCGGCTGGTCGCGGCCGGCGGCACGTGGCAGCCGCCGACCGGTGAGCTCGCCTGGTCGGTGCGGACGGTCGCGGGCGGCGCGCTGGTCCAGCAGGTCGATCACGGCATGGTCGACCTCGCCACCGCCAAGGTCGCGACCGCGCGCGCGCCCACGCCGTCCGAGCGCGCCGACCTCGCGTTCGCGTGGCGCGTCGCCAAGCACGTCAAGTCCAATGCGATCGTGTTCGCGCGCGACGGCGTCACGATCGCGATCGGCGCCGGCCAGATGAGTCGCGTCGACTCGGTGCGGATCTGCGAGCGCAAGGCCGGCGAGCGGCTCGAGGGCGCGGTCGTCGCGTCGGACGCATTCTTCCCGTTTCGCGACGGCCTCGACGTGCTCGCCGAGGCCGGCGCGGTCGCCGTCGTTTCGCCCGGCGGCTCGGTCCGCGATGCCGAGGTGATCGCCGCCGCCGACGAGCACGGCGTCGCGATGCTGTTCACCGGTATGCGCCACTTCCGCCACTAGTACCTCGTCGCAGTGGATCTGACCGGTTGCCATGCGACATCGTGTGGGCTCGTTCTTACCCATCGCTGACCTGCGGGAGAACGCGCACACGCGCGCTGGCGACCCGGATCTGGGTCCCTCCCTCATCTGTCGACCACCGTATCACGATGATCGTTGGTGCCATCCCCACGACCGACCGACGACCGACGATCCACTACCCGGCCTGGGAATCTATTTCGGTCGGTGACCCAGCCCGGGTCGCTGCGCTGCGCGTTGTCGCGGCCATGGACGGCTGCCGGACGACCCTATGGCTCCAACCGGTTAAAAGCCTCTGCGGCGAGGTACTATCCGGCGCGAGGTCATCGCCAGGTTCGAGCGCGGCTATCTCGCGCAGGTGCTTGAGCGCCACGCTCACGACCTGGCGGCGGTCAGCCGGTCCGCGGGGCCGTCGAAGCGCCACCTGCGGAGGTTGATCCGCAAGCACGGGCTCGACGATCAGGGCGGCGAACCCGACGAGCCCGAGGCGTCCGATCCGATCGACCTGGCCCGCGCCCGGGAGGCGAATGGCGGCGCTCACGGAACCCGGAAGTCCTGGCGAACGGTGATGCCGGTGGCGGCGTACAGCACGACGAGCTCCTTCCGTGGATTGCGTTTCCGATCGATCGGTACAAGGTCACCGTCGAGGTCGCAGAACCACAAGTCCGTCGCGCCTGCTGCCTTCAGGTCCCCGGCCTTGACCAAGACCGCCGCGAGGATCGCTTCGTCGAAGGGCTTCAAGGTTGCCACTTGCGTGCGCAGGGCGATCGCGCGGTCAAGCATCCGGTCGTCGAGCGCGAACACGTCAACGCCTGCCAGCGCTCGGATGGCGTCGATGCGCGCGTCGAGCGTGGCCATGCCCGACGCCACACTCGCAATATAGGCGTTGAGGAACGCGGTGGCCTCCGAGGCAGTCGCGGCGCTGACCTTGTCCTCAGCGACCGCCCAGCGCCGAAACTCTCTTAGCTCCTTGCTCGCGGTCGGCTGGCATTTCTGTCGGATCGCGTTGCCTCCCTCTCGGAGAGATACGGAGGGTACGTGAAGCACGAGGTCGCCCCGTGCGGCTCGATGCGCAAGATCCTGGGCTTCGGGCGTAGCTCGTGCGCTGGCGCGCAGAGCTCGAAGACCCAGTTCGTCTCGACGAAGACGTGCTTCATCCGAGGCTGCCCGACGAGACACGCCCGTCGGCAACTTCGGGCACGAGGTACCGGAGCACGGGGACGCGCGCCGCATCGTTCTTGGGAAGAGCCGAGGGCCACGAGATCGCGAGCCGATCCAACCACTCCCGTACCGCATCCTGCAAGGCGTCCTCGTTCGTCGGCACCTGTTCGAGGTCCAGCAGGTCCGCCGTCGAGAACTCCCCCACGAACTGCACCGTGGCATCCGTGTAGTCAGCGTACGTGTCGCGGTAGATGCGCGTGTGCTCGGGCGTCACCAGGAGCGCAAGCGAGCATCGCCGATCCAGCATGTACCGGCGCATCTGGGCCTCGGCCTCTGCGAGGTCGGCGATCGTCCGCTTGACCTCGGCTACGAGTCGGACCTCTGGAACGTCGTGCGACAAGACGATGACATTGGCTTCGAACACCACGGTGTCAGAGTAGCACGAGCTCACATCGACGGCTCACCGTGGTCAGGCGGGTCGGTCGTGAGGGCGTGATGGACAAGCTGGCGTACACGACGAACAATCCAGCGACGGCCGGCTTGGGCGACCGCAGCGACGGGCCTCGCCGCGGGCATGGGAAGCGTTGACTGCCCGCGGCTTGAACCGTGCCGTCATCGCTCAATCACGGGCTGTCGTGCCAGATCGCGGCGAGTGGCTGCGATGTCCAGGCCCTTTCCAAGCCATTCCCGGCATTCGCAACCCCACCGCGGCGAGCATCGCCAGCGTGGTGGGGAAAGCAACCCTGGTCGGGGGCGTGGCCACGCCCGAGGATCCGCCCCCTGGGCCCCCGCATCCGGTCGGGGTAGCTCACGTCATTGGGCTGCGCGGTAGCCTAGCCTGGATTTCCACGTAGCGGAATTCGCCTAAGAACGTGGCGTGACGAAAAAGACGGGATTTTCTCTCGACGAAAGTGGGGCATATGACCTGGAAGGAGCCCGGGGTGTACCCGAAGGCACGCACGACCTCCGCGGAGGGCGCTCATCGACGAAAAACGTGCGTAACGCATCGTGCTGACGCTGCTTGGCGGAGGCAGGATGCGCGAAGAAGCACTTGCAAGAACTTATGCTTATTGGTGCACCGATAGGCATACCAGCACGCTCGTACATTCACAGATCTGTTCCAAGACGCAGAAGCCTTCCATGACGCGACCGAGCACATGGAGGCTCCTCTTCGAGGACAAATGCACGAACCGCAGCATTCGGACCGAATGCCCCCGCGAAGCCGCTACCCAACTAACTACGGTCAACATGCCGTATCAGCGCACCACAATTGCTAAGCATTTGTCGAATGCTGCAGGGACGATGACGTGCTCGCCATCGAGCTCGGGCTGTGCGACGGTCGCTCAAGATGTCTTCTAGGGGACGCTCCCCATTAGTGAAACTAACGGCGTCGAAGTAGGCGAATAGTCAGGAGCCGAGTCGCCGCTAATTTCGCTAATGGGGAGCGTCCCCAACGTGCCGCTTTTGAATACGCGCGCACGCCTGCACGTTGCCGCGGCATGCGCCGGCTCGGTCTCTGGCTCCTGTTTGCTGCGTGTACGCCCGGGTCGCGGCTGGATCCGGCGACGGCGGAGCTGCCCTCGCAGGCTGGCCGGAGCGCGGCGGCGGAGCGGTCATCGCAGGCTGCCCGGATCGCAGGCCCGACGGCTCGCTGGGAGGCCGCGCTGCCGGGGCTGGCGATCGCGCCGGCCGCGGCGTTTGCCTCGGTGGCGGGGCCCACGCCGGTGGCCGTGACGGACCCGGCGACCGTGGTGACGGACCCTGCGGTGGTCGCGACGCCCGAGGTGGCTGCATCGTCCGGCGCGAGCGTCGCGGAGGAGGTCATGCCCGTGGCGGCGGCGCGCGCCGTGAGGCGTCCCGAGGCGCCGCCGCCGGGGGTGATCGCCGCGGTGCATGACGATCCGATCACGACGCTCGCGGCGACCGAGGACGGTGGCGTCGCGGTCAGCCTCGATCGGCGCGGCGGGCTGCGGCTGTGGCCGAGCCTCGACGGAGCCCACGAGCCGGTGATCGTGCGCAGCGAGGCGGTGGTCGACCGGATCGCGATCGCGCGCGACGGCCGCGAGATCGTGATCGCGGCCGCCGGGCCGCTCGGCCAGCTCGAGCTGATCCGGACGAGCGCGCGCGGCGAGCCGGTGTCGCACACGCGGGTCGAGCTCGGACGCACGCTGGTCGAGCTGGCCGCGACGCCGAGTCGGCCCCAGCCGGGACCGTCACCTGCGTTGCTGTTTCCAGACTTACCAAGCGTTTACTTAGTAAGCTATCACCGAGCACAATCGGCGGGTGATGCCCCGACGGTTCATCGGTCGACGCGCGGAGCTGTCGGCGCTCGAGCGCCACTACGCGACGAGGTGGTCGTCGATGGTCCCGGTCTACGGTCGGCGCCGGGGCGGCAAGACCGAGCTGCTGCTGCGGTTCATCGCCGGCAAGCCGGCGGTCTACTTCAGCGCGACCCAGAAGCTCCGCGGACCGCAGATCGCGGATCTGATGCGCGCCGCGGCGGCGGCCCTGTCCCGACCAGAGCTGGCCGGCGCGGGGCCGGCCACCTGGGAAGCGGCGCTCCGCCTCGTGGTCGCGGCCGCTCCCGAGGGCCGCAAGCTGGTCCTCGTGATCGACGAGTTTCAGTGGCTCTGCGAGTCCAGCCCGGATCTGCCGTCGGTGCTCCAGCGGCTCTGGGATCTGGAATGGCAGCGTCCGAGTCGACCCGAACAAACCCGCGCGCCACAGCGACGCAGCCGTGCACCATCTCGTGGCCGGCGGCGGCAAGCGCTGACTCACGCGACGACGATCGCCAGCGGCCATTGCGGCCCGAGCGCTCGAGACCAGCGAGCGCTCGGCGGCGGTGATCGCGTGCAGGTCGACGCCGAGGAGCACCGGGCTGGGCGGCGGCGGTAGCGGCGAGCGACAGCTCGAGCCTCGCGGTTCGCGCCAGCGCCGAGCACCACCTCGACGGCAGCGGTCCAGCCCATCCGGGACGGTGACGAGCCGCGCCGCTCGTGCACGCGCGGTCACTACTTCGTCCAGCTCGCCGACGCCGACCACGTGTTTTTCGAGTACACCTCCAAGGAGTCTCAGCGCAGCGGGCGGATTACAGACGCGAAGGACCGAGTGTCCCACGTGAACTGCTCGGCTCGACGGGGCAGGGGGATCCATTGAGCTGACAACGCGGACCTCGACCCAGGACGTGCGCGCATCCTTATCGAAGTTCCGCTCGACGATCAGGGTATAGTCGCAATTGCTCACGAGAAGTTGCGAGAACAGGATCTGGCTATCTGCGACGAGGTCGATTGACTCAGGTCGATCCGTACTGCTCAGTGCGGGCGCGCGGAAGAAGGTATATGTCGAGATGGTGTCGAAACTCTCGGCGCGGAGTAGTCGGTAGAGAGTTGGCCACAGAAGCGGCTCTCGCTGAAGCAACGGGAACTGCACCATCATGTTGTGTATGCCATCTACAACAACAGCCGTGAAGCATCGACCTTCAAGGCGGGCGCGATCGCGCCGCGGTCCACGGCATGGTGGGACCGGCGCGGGAGCTCGGCGAGCCCGAGATCGCCGACCTCACGGCGTTCCTCGAAGCGCTGTGACCCGCGGCGCCGGCCGCCGTGTGGTTTCAGCGGGCCGCGCGCTGGGTTGGGTCGGGCGGCGGCGGTATAGATGCCGCCATGGACATCCTCGTCATCGGCAGCGGCGGGCGCGAGCACGCCCTGGTCTGGCGGCTCGCGCGGACGGGGCACCGGATCGTCGCGGCGCCGGGCAACCCCGGGATCGAGGAGCTCGCCGCGTGCGTCGCGATCGCGGTCGACGATCACGCCCGGCTGGTCGAGCTCGCCGTTGTCCGGCAGGTCGCCCTCGTCGTGGTCGGCCCCGAGGCGCCGCTGGTCGCCGGGCTCGCCGACCGGCTGCGGGCGGCGGGGGTGCCGGTGTTCGGGCCGGGGGCCGACGGCGCTCGGCTCGAGGGCAGCAAGGTGTTCAGCAAGCAGTTCTTCGCGCGCCACCGGATCCCGACCGCGCCGTTCGCGGTGGCGACGACGGTCGCCGAGGCCGACGCGGCGATCGATCACCTGATGCGCGTCGCGCGCACCACGGCGGGCGCCTGCGTGGTCGTCAAGGCCGACGGGCTGGCGGCGGGCAAGGGCGTGGTGGTCGCCGGTGACGCCGCGGAGGCCCGGGCGGCGGCGCGCGCGATGCTCGAGGCCCGCCGGTTCGGCGACGCCGGCCAGGCCGTGGTGATCGAGCAGCGCATCGTCGGGCGCGAGGTCAGCGTGCTCGCGCTCACCGACGGGGTGCGCCTGGAGGTCCTGCCCGCGGTCGAGGATCACAAGACGATGTTCGACGGCGATCTCGGGCCGAACACCGGCGGGATGGGCACGGTGTCGCCGGCGTGGGTGAGCGACGCGATCCTGTCGCGGATCCGCGGCGAGATCCTCGAGCCCACGCTGCGCGGCCTGCGCGCCGATGCGATCGATTATCGCGGCGTGCTCTACGCGGGCGTGATGGTAGAGCCGTCGGGGGCGCCGTACCTGCTCGAGTACAACTGCCGGTTCGGCGATCCGGAGACCCAGCCGATCATGGCGCGCCTGCGCGGCGACCTCGGCGCCGTGCTGCTCGGCGCGGCGCGCGGCGAGATGCCGGTCGGCGCGCTCGGGTGGGACGCGCGGATGGCGGTGTGCGTGGTCGTGGCGGCGGCCGGCTACCCGGACGCGGCGCGCTCCGGCGATCCGATCGGCGGGCTGCCGGCCACGGAGCACGACGTGGTCGTGTTTCACGCGGGCACCGCGCGCAGGGCCGGCGACGGCCAGCTGGTGTCCGCCGGCGGTCGCGTGCTCGGGGTGACCGCGCTCGGCATCAGCGTCGACCAGGCGCGCGCCAAGGCCTACGCCGCCGTCGACCGCATCGAGCTGGCCGGCAAGCAGGTCCGCCGCGATATCGGCGCGCGGCAAGTGATACCGTAAGCGCCATGCCGCAGATCGCTGGTCTTCGTGGGGTGTTGCCGGATCCACCGAAGCTGAAGGAGGTCGTGGCCGCGGGCTTGGGCGCCGGCATCGACGTCGTCAAGGGGCTCGCGGCAGGGACGCTGGTCCGCGATCCGGGGCGCAGCCTGTATCGCTACCACCAGGCGTTCGCCGATCCGGCGGGCGGCCGCACGATGGTCCGCAAGATGATCGTGTGCGCGGTGCGGCTCGAGCCGTGGACCGAGGGCCTGGTCCGGCCGCACGAGGCCACGGTGCCGGCGCACCAGGCCGCCGCGCTCGCCGCGCTGCGGGCGACCAAGGTCTCGCCCGCGCCGGTGCTCGCCGGGTACCGCGACGCCGCGGTCGAGATCGACCGGCTGTTTCGCAAGGTCGACGGCGAGCCGCCGACGCTCGAGGTGACGACGCCCGACCTCACCGCCCACCGGCTGTGGCGGGTCCAGAGCGCCGAGCTGTTCGGGCAGCTCCGCCACGTGTTCGCGCCCAAGAAGCTGATCGTGCTCGACGGCCACGCCCGCTACGAGGCGATGCTGGCGTATCGCGACGAGCTGGGCGCCCGGCAGCCGCTCGCGATGTATTCGTCGGCGAACTACGGGCTGATGTGCCTGGTGAACCTCGACGATCCGACGCTCGCCGTCGTGCCGCGCCACCGCGTGATCCGCGGCGCGCCGGCCAGCCAGGCCGTGCTCGCGGCGGCGAAGAAGTACTTCATCATCGACAAGCTCGCCGGCGCCGCGAAGGACGCCGGCAAGCAGCGCGCCGCGCTCGCCGATACGCTCGCGCACCAGCCGGCGTTCGTCGTGGCGTGGGCCGGCGAGGCCGACGCCTGGAAGCTGACGCTGTCGCCCGACGTGAGCCCGATCAACGAAGGTGTCCAGGTCCACCGCGCGCTGCAGAAGATCGATCCGGTCGTGGCCGACGTGCTGTTCATCGAGCGCACGATGCCGGGCGCCAAGGTCGAGCCCCTGGCGAGCGCCGAGGCCGCGCTCGCCGCGAAGGCCGACGCCGTGGTGATCATGCGGCCGTTGACGCTCGATCAGATCACCCACGTCACCGAGCTCGGCCAGGTCTTGCCGGCGGGGTCGACCGCGTTCACGCCCGCGCTGGCGGCGGGCCTGGTGTCGAGCGTCATCGATCCCGACGAAGATCTGGTGTGACCGAGGGCAAGGGATCGATCGCGGGGTGGGGGCCCCGCGACTCCCTGGCCCGAGGGAACCCCTGTGGGGTAGCGGTGAACCGGCGCAGCTCGACCGGCTGGTCGGCGTAGCCGGTCTCGGCGATCGCCTGCTCCTTCGGCGAGTCGAACAGCGTGTGCATCATGACGTCCTGATCGTCGAGCACGCCGGGTGTGCCGCGGTCCACCGTGAGCGCGCCGACGTGGCGCGGGAACAGCAGGAGGTCGCCGGGCCGGGTGAACGCGATCGGCCGGCCGTGCGCGTCGCGAAACACGCCGCCTTCGCCGCGCTTGCCGGAACCGAGCCGCCTGGTCACCTGCGGCAGCTCGCCGGTGTACGCGTAGCCGAGCTTCGCGCCCATCCGGCGCGCGCCGTAGATGATGAAGTCCGCGCAGTCGGAGCCCTCGAGGCGCTCGCTCTGGTGGCTGGCGTCGGTCAGCCCGGCCGAGGCCCAGATGTACGGCTGGTTGTACATCTCGGTCAGGAAGCCCAGGTACGTGTCGTCGCGCCGGATCGAGACCCGCGTGACGGCGTCGCTGAGCCCGCCCGATCCCTTGCCGCGGCGCGCCTCGGGGCCCGGGCTGGCGATCACGCGATCGCCCTGCAGCACGACGAGCTGGTAGCGCATCGTGCCGACGCCGTCGCCGTGATCGGGCGTCAGCGTCGGATGGACCTCGGCGGCGATCGCGGGCTTGCCCCCGGCGTTCTCGATCGGCGTGGCGCGGTAGTCGATCGCTTCGAAGTGAAACGAGTCGCCGTCGCCGTTGCTGAGGTTTGCGGTCGCCGGCTCGAGCTTGTTCCAGCGCAGATCGACGAGCGGCGCGGCCGCGATCGGCCGGACCTTGACGTCGTGGCCGCCGAGCCGCAGTGCCGGTGCGTCGCTGTAGACCACGCGCTTACCGGCTTCCTGGACGTCGAGCGCCGCGAACAGCGTCACGACCTCGCCGGCGCGTGCGTAGGCCGGCTGATCGGTCGCCGCCGCCGCGCCGACCGCCGCGCCGATCCGCACGCCGACCACGCGCCCGGTGGCCTTATCGTCGCCGACGCGCACCACCGGCGCGGGCGTCGGGGCAACCACCGGATCGGGTGGCGGCGTCACAGCGGGCGGCGACGGAGCGCTACTTGCCGACGAGCATGCCGCGACAACCACGAGGGCACAGCGCATCCGCCATCCAACGCGCGAGGTGGCTTACTTGTTTCACGACGTCTGCGAAGTCTCACGCGTTGCGCGGCAAAACTGGGTTGTCGTGCTTCAGCGGTCATGGCAACGTGGCCGCGTCGTCGCCTCGTTGCCACTCGTCGACCGCAAGCTGTTCGAGGTCGCTGAGTCGGGGAACCAGGGCGGGGTCGGGAATGTGGGGAGCTACGCTCACCCACCCGATGGAGGACGCGTGGATTGTCGCGGAGCCACGCAGCCGGACGCCGCCGTGGACACAAAGGAGCCAAATCATGTGGAGCTGGGCTGATCGAATGGTGAAGGCTGTATCGGACGTGACCGTGGGGACCGTGATCGTGCTGGTGCACGTCGCGCTGGCCGATCGCAACCGGCGACCCACGCAACCGGACGCGCCGCCGCAGCGCCGCATCGCGAACTAGTGGGAACTAGTGGGAACTAGTGGCCGGCGGCTCGTGCAAGCCGGCGAGGCGATGGCCGAGGCAACCGGTGCAACCGCGATGAGTCTCCGGATCATCAACCTTCGTGAGGAGCTGGGCCGCTGGTACCAGAGCCTCGGTTACCGCGAGGTAGGGACAGCGCCCTACAACCACCGGTCGGTCAAACGCCCCTGTCACTTCATCGACATGGCCAAACCCTTGGCCCCGGCGGGTTCGGGCGATGCAGGTGGTGCGATCAGCGCATCGTGAGCTAGCCTACGCGGGTTCGTCGTCGCGGCAGTCCCAGGATACAATTGAACGGATGCTGTTCCGGGTGTTCATACTGGCAGGCCTGATCGGCCTTGCCTGCAGCACGGGCTGCGGCGATGACGGCGGCTTCGACGCCGGCGTGCCCGACACCGTTGCGCAGGGCTCGATCACGGTCACGTGGTCGATCACCGACCCGGCCGGCGTCGAGCTGGGTGGAACGCGGAGCCAGCAGTGTGACAAGGCGGGGGCGATCAAGGTGATCCTGACCGCGACGAAGCTCGGCGGCGCGTCGATAGATCTCGATCCGTTTTCGTGCGACAGCGGCCAGGCCACGCAGGCGCTCGATTTCGGCGTCTACAACTTCACGTTCGCGCTGCACGGGTTCGAGAACGGCCAGAATCTGAAGATCACGAGCACCAACCGGAGCCAGATCAACGTCACGGCGGGCGCGCCGGTCCCCCTCGCTCCGATCACGTTCCCGATCAACGCGACGGGTGGCCTGCAGCTCACGCTGCTGGCTGGCACGTCCGGGAACTGCATGGGCGGCGCCGGGATCACCGGGCTGTCGATCAGCCTGGCGCACGACGGCGGTCCCGGGGACACCGCGTGCGAGCCGGTCGTGTTTGGCCTGTCGAGCGGCGGCACGTTCGATGCCAGCAGCTGCAGCTCGCCGTCCGTCCAGGGCTGCGTCGACGCCGGCGTGACGCTCACGGCGCCGAGCCTGCCGTCGGGGCCCTACCTGATCCAGGTCATCGGGAAGAAGCTCTCGACCGTGTGCTGGACCAACAACGACTCGTTCAGCGTGCCGTCGCAGGGCAGGACGCTGAGCAGGGTGCTGAACCTGGCGCGCGCGCCGGGATGTCCGTGACCCGAGGCAGGGCCGGCGTCAGGGGCTGCGTCAGGGGCGCGTGAGCGTCTCGAAGAACCCCGCGATCGCGTCGGCGACGCGCGCGCAGCCGCCGGACCGGTGGGTCACGGCGTGCGAGGTCTCGAACTGGATCCCGGCGTAGCGCGCGCCGAGCTCCCGGCGGAGCGCCGTGCAGATCGCGGGCCCGACGCCGTTGTAGGGCTGGTTCGCGCGGACGTCGAGGCCGGCGCCGCGCAGCTGGAACAGCAGCCGCTCCGCGAGCTCGGCCTCGAACGCGTGCGCCGGATCGTAGAGCACGCCGACCTCGAACGTGCGCTGCTGGGGATCGAGCTCCGGATCGAAGCTGTGCGACGAGAAGTGTAGTACCCGGCCACGGTCGCGCAGCCGCGCGGCGACGTCGCGGCGCACCGCGTCCCAGTACGGCGCGTGAAACGCCGCGATCCGCGCGGCGCGCTCCTCGGCGGTGAGCGTCGCGTTACCCGGCACGGCGGCGCCGTAGCTCACGAGCGGGACCACGTCGGGGTTCGCGGGGGCGCGGTTGAGATCGACGAACATCCGCGAGAACGCGCCGGTGTGGACCGGCAAGCCGACGGCCTCGGACAGCTGGTTCGCGATGTCGAGCGCGCCGTGGTCCCAGCCCGCCTGCGAGCGCAGCACGGCCGGTGGGACGCCGAGATCGATGCCGGGCGGCAGCGTCCACGACGCGTGCTCGCAGGACAGGACGAGGCCGGTCACGGGGGCGCATCGTAGCGCACTCGGGGCGCGTGACACCCGGTTCCGCGCCCGGTGTGGCGCAAACGCTAGCGCAGCTCGGTCGCGCGCGGCACCAGCGCGGCCGCGAGCAGCGCGGCGAGGCCGACCACCCCGCCGTGCATGAGGCCGACGTGCAGGCCATCGGTGATGTGGCAGTGCAGGTGCAGCATCAGGCCGCCGAGGCTGCCGCCGCCGGCGCCGAGCGCGGCCGCGATCCAGCGCGAGCCGACGGGCAGGGCGCCGCGCAGGAAGATCGCGCCGCCGACGACCGGCACGAGCGCGGTCGCGAGGCCGATCTCGAGGCACGTGTAGCCGTGCCCGAAGCTGTCCCAGCCGAGCTGGATGCTGCTGGGCCCGCCCGGGTGGAGCGAGAGGCCCAGCCCGATGAACCCGAGCGACCCGACGAGCGCCGCGATGCCGGCGAGCTTCCAGCGCGGCGTGACCGCCCCGGCGCGCGGCACCGTCGCCAGGTACACCGGCACGACGAAGCCGAGCAGCCAGGACAGCCCGGCGCCGACCAGCCAGCTGATCGGCAGCTCGTGGACGTCGCGCCGCACCGCGAGCATGGCGACCAGGCCGGCGCCGTAGATCAGCGAGATCGCGACGAGCAGCGCGAGCTGGCGCAGCGGTCGCCGGGGCGCCACCGGGGTCAGCTCGGCGAGCTCGGCCTCGAGCAGCTGCGACAGCGGCGGCGGCACGGGCGGTGGCAGCTTGGACAGGTCGTCGATCGCGCTCACGGGACACCTCCGGCGGCCTTCCTGGCCGGCTCGTCGGGCTTGCCGAGCGTCTTGCGCAGCGCTTCATAGCCGCGGTGCGCCCGCACCTTCATGGCGCCCACGGTGGTGCCCGCGATCTCGGCCGCCTCGGCGACCGTCTTGCCGTCGAGCTTGGTCAGCACGACCGCCTCGCGCTGCTGCGCCGGGAGCCCGGCGAGCGCGGCGAGCGCGGCGGTCACCAGCTCGGGGTCCCCGCGGACCTCGTCGCGGCGCTCCTCGGACTCGCCGGTGATCCCGGCGGCGACCTCGGGCAGCTCCTCCGCCTCGCCGACGCGGACCACCGCGCGCTTGTGCTTGCGGGTCTCGTCGATGAACGTGCGATGCGCGATCGAGTAGATCCACGGCAGCGGGTCGGCGCCGCGCACGTAGGCCGCGCGGGCCCGGTGCACCTTCAGGAACGTCTGCTGGAGCAGATCGTCGGCGAGGGCGCGCTCCCGTGCCATCTTCAGCAGGTAGCCGAGCAGCCGCGGGGCGACGAGCGCGTAGAGCTCGCGAAATGCGCCCGCATCGCCGTCGCAGTACCGCTGCATCAAGTCCTTTGCTTCGGCCATGCGACCGATAGCTCATATACGACAAAACACCCCGGTGGTTACAGTTCGCATCCCCTTGCGCTAGCTCTTGCCCTGGCGGGCGGTTTTGTCGATAACACGGCCCATGGCAACTGGACGTCGGGACAAGAAGCAGCTCAAGAACCGTCCCAAGTACAAGCAGAAGCGGCGGCTCAAGGATCGCCGGATGAAGGCGCGCAAGAAGGCCGCGCACAAACGCGGCCTTGGCCGCAACAAGGCCCGCCGAACCAAGCGCGGCACCAAGACCGCCACCAAGCGCGGCACCAAGACCACCAGGAAGAAGTAGCCGGCCGGCCGGTCACACGCGTCACAGACGTCACAGCCCGGCGATCGACCAGGCGAGCAGCAGCTGCCCCGCGTAATAGGCGGGCAGGCCCCACAGCTTGTTTGCGAACCTGTGCTCGACGAACCGATCGCGGGCCACCGCGAGGTCCGAGACGAAGAACAGGCCGGCGCCGACGACGAGCCGGCAGCGGTTGGGCTCCGGCAGCGCCGCGCCGCGCGCCGCCGCGATCGCGGCGACCACCATCGCGCTGATCGCCGCGACATAGACCACGACGGCCAGCCGCAGCGAGCCGAGCCGCGGCCACAGCAGCGCCAGCGCCGCGCCGCCGACCCCGATCGGGACCGCCGCGAGCCAGCCGGCGTCGCCGCCCCACCGCGCGGCCGGCTCGATCATCGCGATCCCGGCGACATAGGCGAGGTGGCCGCACAGGAACGCGATCAGCCCGGCGACGAACCAGCGCCTGGCGGCCCCGAGCAGGCATGCGTCGCCGATCGCGCCGAGCACGAGTCCGGTCACGATCGCATGGGTAAACTGCGCGCGGCCGGCGGTTCCGGCGCCGGGGGCCGCTAGCTGGAACGCGCGGACGCCGAGGCCGACGAACGCCGCTGAAGCGACGAGCTTGGCGGCTATCCGCACGCTCGCGAGCCCACGCCACTCCGCGACGACCAGCACGGCGCATGCGATCGCGCAGCCGATCGTCAGCGCGATCACGGAGGCGATCGATCCCCACCGGCCGCACCGGCCGCACCGGCCGCACCGGGCTGCGGACCGGGCCAGATCGGCGGAGGCAGGGCCCAGCCGGCGAGCGCCTTCGCGACCAGCTCGAGCCGATCCTGGCCCCAGAACAGGTGCTGGCCGTCGACCACGAACGTCGGCACGCCGACCACCCCGGCCTCGCGGGCCGCGGTCGTGTTGGCCACGAGCTGCGCCTTGATCGCGGGGTCCTTCGTCTCGTCGACCCAGCGCGCCGGGAGCCCCGCCGCGGCGACGATCTCGCGCAAGGTCTCGGTGTCCTCGAGGTCCGCTTGCTCGGCCCACATGCCGCGGCCCAGGGCGGTGGCGAGCCGCACGCCGGGCTCGAACCCCTCGGCCGCTGCGAGCACGCACAGCCGTTGCGCGGTGATCGTTCGCTGCGGAAATTTGCGCGGCAGCTCGAACGGCACGCCCCACCAGCTCGCCCAGCGCTGCATCTCGAGGCCGACGTAGCGCTGCTTCGGCGCGGGCATCGCGAACCACGGGACGTTGGCCTGGTGGATGTCGCGAAACAGCGCGCCGAGCAGGATCGGCACCAGCCGCGGCCGGACGCCCATGGCCGCCAGCGCCGGCAGCTGGGTCAGCCCCAGGTAGGCGAACGGGCTCGCGACGTCGAAGTAGACGTCGAGGGTCTTGCCGGCCGCGGCCGGCG